>ERZ795030.1788-NODE-1788-length-27874-cov-5.828822_pt1 | contig 27874 bp, 26 predicted proteins | sample MGYA00375122_ERZ795030 | MGnify/ENA primary metagenome ERZ795030 (study PRJEB30165, sample SAMN05720146) | activated sludge metagenome | isolation source: anaerobic digester from wastewater treatment plant | place: Japan | collected 2015-04-20 ... | reverse complement strand
TAATGCACCTCCTACCCAAATAGGCTCTGGTAAGAACAATAGAATAAGTAAAGCTACTATTCCTGCGAAAATTGCAAGAACTGTATACTCTCTTTTTAAGAAAGTATTTGCTCCTCTTCTAATATGACCTCCTACTTTTTCAATTGTTTCGTTATCAGAAGGTAATTTCTTAACCCAACGATAAAGAAAATAAGCAACGATAAAGGCAAGTATGCCTACTCCTACTGTTGCAATAACAATATAAAGTGTTGTGCTATCCATAAATCTTCACCTCGTTTCTTAAATGAATAACATTCCTCACTATTATAACAAATTGTGAAAACGATATCAAGCATAAAAACAAAAAAAGACTAACTTTTTAGTTAGTCTTCTTCTTCTTCTATGTTTTCTTGTTTTAAAATTTTTATTTGCACTTTATTAATCGTATTTTTCTTTACATCTATAATCTTAAACTCTAAGTTTGCAAACTCTAATGTCTTATTTTTATCTTCTTCATTAGGTAATCTTTCAAGTAAATAGATTAATAATCCACCTACAGAATCATACGAGTCATCTGTTGAAATTGGAATCTCAACATCCAATGTACGATTAATATCTTGAATTGGAACAATACCTTTTGTAAGATATGTGTCTTCTGCTACTAATCTAATATCACTTTGGTCATCTTCATCATAGATATTCCCAACAATCTCTTCAACTAAGTCTTCTAAAGTTACAATTCCCGAAAATCCACCAAACTCATCAATTACAATTGCAATATAACTATGATTATGTTGCATCTCTTGAAACATCTTATCAGCTTTCATTGTCTCAGAAACAAAGTAAACTGGTCTTAAAATCTCTTTTAAATTAATATTATGATTACCTTTGTTCTTTAATGCTCTTAATAAGTCTTTGTTATACAAAATACCAATAATATTATCAATATCCTTTTCATAAACTGGAACTCTTGAATAACCATTTTCAATATATTCATCAATTATTTTTTTAATATCATCATCAACATCAATCGCATAAACTAACTTTCTTGGAGTCATTATATCTGATGCATCGAATTGTTCAAGCATAAATACTGAAGCTATCATCTTACTTTCATTATCGCTTAATGATCCAGAAGCCTTACCTGCTTTAAGCAATCTCTTCATCTCTTCTTTTGTAAATTCGCCTTCTTCTTCATGTCTCTTATAACCAAAAATTCTTAAAACTAAATTAGTTGTACCAGATAAAAGCCATACAAAAGGAGTTAAGATTACCTTAAAAAACATAATTATTGGAGCAACTGCTATTGCAAGTTTCTCCTTTTTAATTAAAGCTACCCTTTTAGGAACAAGTTCACCAAAAACTAAGTTAAAGAAGGCAACTAAAATCGTCAACACTACAATTGCAATCGTATAACCTGCATTAACGCTTGTTCCCAGTTTTTCAAATAGTTTACCTACTGGTATTGCAAGCTTAACTGCTGCAGATGATGCCGAAAACATTCCTGCTAAAGTAATCACTACTTGAATTGTTGATAAAAACTTTGATTCATCATCTAAAAGCTTTAATAAAGTTTTAGCTTTTTTACGCCCCTTATCAGCCTCTTCTTCAATAACTAATCTGTTTGAGGAAACAATTGCCATCTCTGATGCTGCAAAAAAACCATTAATGAATATTAAAATTACTAATAAAATCAACTGGAGCCAAATGTCCATTTATCTATCTTCCTTTCTTTAGGTGATAAAAGTGTATCACATTTTCATCTTTTTTTCAAGATTATTCAAAAAGCAAATCAATTATCTCATTACTTGTAATTAAATAAAAATAATTATCAACCTTTTCTTCTCTAAATAACTTACCTATATACTCTTTATTATATGGTTTATTAATTAATAACTCTTCTAAATCACTATTAGTCTTAACCCCAAAAAAATCACCATAAACTTTAACATTATTGATTAAACCATTTTTAACTTCAAAGGTTAATTCAATTGTTCCACCTTTAAACTTAGCTTTTTTTATCTTTTGAAAACTAAAGTTCTTGCCATAGTTCCACTCCCAAAGTCCAAATCTTTCGTTCTTTATTTTTTCTACTTCTTTTAACTCATTTTCGTTTAAAACATATAAGTCTTCTTTTTTAAGCTTTAAAACTTTTGTAATTAAAGTTTCTATAACAGCTTCAATTGTAATTGAACTATTAATTTCTTTTAAATTAACTACTTTGCTTTTATTGCTTTTTACAGCTTTATCTTCATATTTTTCTTTTGAAACTAATACTTTTGATAAAGTATTTAAATCAACTGAGAAAAGAATCGTTCCATGGTGAAACATTTTATCTTGGTAAAAATACTGAGCATTACCTGAAAACTTCGCACCATCAATATAAATGTCATTTCTGCCCTCAAAATTCGCTTCTATTCCAAAATACCTCAAAGTCTCAATAATTACCATACAAAACTTTTTATAGTTATTAAATGCGTTTTTTTCTTTTGTAAAAATTGTGTAGTTTAAATTACCTAAATCATGATAAACTGCACCACCACCAGATAACCTTCTTGCTAAGGTAATACCATTTGCTTCTAAATACTCTAAATTAACTTCATTGTAAGGATTTTGATTTCTTCCAATTACGACTGTCTTATCATTACGCCAAAGCATAATAATATCTTCTTCTAAATCGTAATTTTTGATAATATATTCTTCAACACTTAAATTAAAGTGAGGATCTGTATTGTGATTAATAATTACTTTCATAATTTACTCCTTTTAGTATTATACAACCTTTCTTTTAGTTTTTCAATTTCTAAGTTTATTTTAAGAATTAGAGCATATAATTAAATTAAGGTGATTCTTATGAAAGTCCTACTTTTAGTCTTTTCAGGTACAAACAACTCATTTTATGTTTGTAATGAACTGAAAAAAGAATATCAAAAACTGAATATTGAAACAGATATTTTACGTTTAGAAAATGTGAAAGAATTAAAGGATGACTATGATTTAATAGGAATCAGTTACCCTATCCATGCTTTTTCTGCACCAAGGTTTGTAGAAAAGAGGATTAAAGAACTAAAGATTAAAAACAAACACTACTTTATCGTCAAAACTAGTGGTGAGTTATATCAACTAAATAGTGCTTCTAGCTACTATCTTTATAAACTAATGAATAGAAATAACAACAAATTTCTTTCTGAATATCACGTCTTAATGCCTTATAATATTATCTTTAGATTTGAAGATGCTATTACTTCAAGAATTCTTAAAGCTAATCGTAATTTCATTAAAAAAATCGCTTATGAAACAAGCAATAAAAAATACAAAAGAATTGACTTTAAGACAAGATACAAGCTAGTAAGAAACATCTTTAAAATCCAAAGACTAGGAGCTTACCTTAACTCATTTCTCTATAAAGTCAATCTAGATGAATGTACAAAATGTATGAAATGTGTTAATAGCTGCCCTACTAATAATATCAAATACGAAAATAACAAATTTAAATTTAGTACTAATTGTATTATGTGTATGCGCTGCTCATTCTTCTGTCCAGAAGATGCAATTAGAATTGGCTTTCTAAACAGTTGGAAAGTTAATGGGAAATATAATTTTGAAATATTAAAGCACGATAACCTCCAATACGAAAGTAATGACAGAGACTCCTTCTATAATAATTTCCTTCCTTATTTAGAAGAACATGAAGAACCTTTCGAACTAGACTATGAAATTCAAAAAGACCACAGTTAGCTGTGGTCTTTTTCCTTATTTAAGATCTGCTTTACTAAACAAAAATGATCCTAAAAATATTAATAATCCTGAAATACATACATCTGATCCAATTGTAACCCAAAGGGCTTTCTTTTCTTCAAATATTGCACCTAAAGTATAGGACATAGTTTGAATCGAAGGATTAATGTGCATATAAATTTGTGTTGTGTCACTTACCCCAACAACTTGAGGAATAATCGCAAGAATTTGCAATAAGAAATATACTCCAAGTGTTATTCCTAAAGCTAACCCCAATGACTTAGTTAGATAAGTTAAGAAATGAGCAATAACTACCCACGGAGTTAAAAGCAAAATTCCAACTCCATAATATTTTAAAAATTCTAAAAAGACATTTCCTTCTGTTACACCACTTTTAAAAGTCGTAGAGAAAAGTAAAGCAGTTAAAACAGCATTGAAAGTCATAATTGCAACAACATATAAATAAGTAACAATTAAACTTGAAAAGTATGCTTCTCTTCTTTTAATACCAACAATTATCTTATTTCTAATTGTTCCATGTCTAAAATCTTTTGCAAGTAAAACTATACTCATAATTAAAATAATTAAACCAGCATTATTTGTTAGATTCAAAGCAGATTTAAAACCTGTTAGTGTTGTAATAACAGCTGGCATAAACTCTTCATCAGCAGTTAAATTATGAATTAATAAATAGATTAAAAAAGTAAATAAAGCAAAAGCACTAACAACAATCACAGAAATCCAAAGTAAATTATCTTTCTTTAAACGATTAAAATCAGCTCTTAATGATTTTCTAAACATTTTTGCCTCCTATTACCTTTAAATAAATATCTTCGATACTAGGTTTAACAGTCGTAATCTCAAGAATATTTAAGTTTTCTTTACGTAACTTTTCAATTATTGTATTTACTTCATACTTACCAAAAACATAAATATAGTTATCTCTTAATTCAACTTTTTCATTGTCTTTCTTTAATAACTCATAGCCTTTTTGATTATCATTAAGTTTAAGCTTTAAATGTTCTTCAGAAAATACACCAATATCACTAGCACCAATTTCTTGGATTAACTTGCCTTTATGTATAAAACCATATCTATTACATACCTTAGCTAATTCCTCTAAAATATGCGAAGAAATTAAAAATGTAATCTTATCTGTTTTATTAAGTTTTAAAATTAAATTACGAACCTCAATAATACCCTCAGGATCTAAACCATTCATCGGTTCATCTAAAATCATAAACCTAGGTTTATTTAATAAAGCCATAGCAATTGCTAGTCTTTGTTTCATTCCTAAAGAAAAATTTGAAGCTTTCTTCTTAGAATTAATTAAATAACCTAAACCTACATCATTTAAAATAACATCAATTTCTTTTGGATCTACACCACCTATTAACTTTGCTTGCATTAACATATTATTATACGCACTCATATTTAAATATAATGCTGGCGACTCTACAATCGCAGCCATCTTTCCTCTTACTTTAGCAATTTCTGAATCTTTATAATCTACACCACCAAGCTCATAAGTCCCTGAACTAGGAAATATTAAACCGGAAACTGCTCTAATTAAAGTTGTTTTACCAGCACCATTTTCCCCAACAAACCCATAAATATCACCTTCATAGATTGTTAAGCTAACATTATCTAAGGCTTTTAAATCTTTATAGCGTTTTGTTAGATTGTTTGTTTTTAATATTACATTCATTTTTCTATATTCTCTCACTCCTATACTAAAACATTATAACATATACGTCTTAAAAATATATTAAAAAGAGTTAGTTTTTACTAACTCTTTTCTTTATCTTTATATTTAACTTTTGGGAAATCTACTTGGTTTTAAAAATAAATTAACTAACGTATAAATAAAGAATAGTATTCCGATAATCGTAGCCAAATAGAAAAATACTGGCTGATTTGGATTATTTACTAAAGCATCAACTAAGTTAAATGGATACCTAATAAATACTGAAGTAAAAAGAATCTTTGATTCACGTCTGTGAGTGCTAATTAAAACAAAGTTTGGAATGTTTGTATATAAGCCTTGTTGGACATTATAAACGATACTTTCATAAACAAAAGCAAGTAAAATACCTGAATATGATAACCATCTAATATGTCTAATAACAACTGGTTTCATCTTTAAACCAAAGAACATACAAACTGTAGAAATCAAAAACAAGATTATAAAGAATAAATCAGCTGTTGGATTTCCTTGTAATAAATTATGAGCACTAGTAAACGTTGGAATAAAGATCATTTTGAATAATAAAACTAAATGACCTAAAAATATTTCTTCTTTAAAAAATAAAAGTACACTAACTAAAATAAATATAAGATTAGTTAATAAAACTCCAAGTCCCATCCAAATATAAGTACTACTATGAGACACATTAGTCACAAACTGATGAATTGTGTAAATTAATAAGGAGATTGATACGATTAGACTTATAGTAAATAACCCAAGGAGCTTTTTATTCTTATTCATATTACTCTCCTATCAAAGTAATTTCTATAGCATTGAGAAAATTGCGTACATTAAGAATGCTAGTACTAAAACGAAGAATACTAACCAAATAATGTCTAAAGCAAAATTACGTTTTGCTTCTTTAACTTCTTCTTCAGTTAATTCACTTTCTTCGCCTTCTTTAGCTTTTAGTACAGCAAGTTCAATTTGTAATGCTTTGATTTCTTCTTCAAGTTTAGCAATTGCTGCATCTTGTTCTTTATCAGTAGCTTTGTCTTCTTTAACTTTTGCTTTAGCAGCTTTTAATTCATCATATTCTTTTTCTTTAGCTGCGATTAATGCAAGTAATCTAGCGATTTCTTTATCTTGTTCACCAATCTTTTTCTTGTTGCGATTGATTTCACGAGCATTTTTAGCTGCATCTTTTTCAAGCTTTTCTTTTTCAGCTGTTAATTCTGCAATCTTAGCTTCTAATGCTTCAACATCAACTTCTTCTTGTCCATATGGAAGTGGAATAGCCATTTCATATACTGAATCATCTTTTGGAACTTCATAATCTTCTTTAGTTTTACTATACTCAGATAAAATGTATTCAATTAAATCTTTCTTGTTTAATTGACTTCCACTTTGAATGTTATGGTTTTTAGCCCATTCACGTAAATCTTTAGCAGTCATTTCTGCTAATGCATCTTCTGCTTCTTTTGTGTAGTATTTTTCAATTTTCATTTGACGTACACAGTAAGCAAGTAATTCATCTTTGTTTAGACGATCTGGAACTTTGATACCATACTTTTCAGCGATTTCAAATAATTCTTCTCTTGTACCAACGTTAAATAAAACGCCTCTAAATTCACTTACTGATAAGCCGTCACAGCAGTTTTTCTCATCATAAAATACTGCATCTAAAGAATTATTAAATTCTTCCATGTCTAGACGAGCATTGCCTACACGACGATAGTTATCTTCACTAGCAGCTACTAATTCTTCCATATCTGCTTTTTTAACTTTCTTCTCAGCCGCATATGCTAACATCTTCTCCACAAATAAATTGTGGTATTTGTTATCAAGTTCTGCATCATCAAACGTACTTAAATATTTTTCTAATTGATGTTCTGATAATTTTGCGAACCACAACAACCTATAATTGTTTTGACCTCCGATACCGAAGCCACCTGATGTATTAGCTAATTGTTCCTCAACTTTTGGTGCCATAGCTTCGCGTAAAACATCTACACGTAAAGCCTTAGGTGCCTTAAGTTTAAATTTCTTAAAGAAATCAGCTAAATCTTTACCATTTAAAAATGACAATTTTTTTAATAATTCCTTCATATTTATACCTACCTTTTCGTATCTTTATTTTAATACACTTTTTATACTTTGTCAACCATTTATCCGTTTTTTTATAAAATATACGCTATATTTACAAAAATAAACGCAAATTTGAACTTGCCTCAATTAAAAACGCAAAACCTAAATTTTGCGTTTTTTTCCTATCTAAAGTATATTTAAATCTTTTAAAAGGGCATAACAAGGCATTTCATAGCTAGTTGTTTTCTTAGTTTCTTTTGAAAGTGTAATTTCCTTTAAACTTTCAGTTAGACTCCCCGAAAAAGAAAAACCAAAGATTGGATAATTCTTTTCACCATCAAAGTAATTTGCTAGTCTAATCTCACCGCCAATATAATCAGCATAAGGATCTACTTGAATTCCACTTAAAGAAATAATTTCAATATGTGGTTCTAACTTTAACTCTGCACTTGATTTCTTTCCTTTTTCTAACTTTTTAAATCGCATATTACCAGTAGGTTTTAGACCTAAGTATTGGGCATATTGGTTATTACCAAAATGACTAGCTAAAACTCCTTTATCTAAGACAACAGTTTTCTCTAATAAAACACCATCACCATCAAAACGATCAGCTTTTGATCCTGGCATTAAAGTTACAGTTAGTTTATCATAACCTCTCTTAGCATCTTGGATTACATCACCAACCTTTTTATCTGTAGCTTTACTAAAAACAGCTTGATAGCCATATAAACTAATTAAATTACCAACTAATTCATTTAAATCACTATCTCTTAAGATAACATTTTTCTTACCTTTAAAATCAATTTTCTTGGCGTTAAATCTTTTCTCTACATCACTTAAAGCTTCTTTAGCATCTTTTTGCATCTTCTCTTTATCTAAAGTAGGGTATTTATAATATTTATAAAGCTCTACTTTTTGATTTGATGGGTCTTCTTTCTTTGCACCATCATATGAAGGAATAGCTTCTATTTCAATAACAGAAGATATTTTCTTATAGTCAACACCATTAGAGTTTACTAATCTAATCGTAGCTTGTTTATAAAATACCTCTAAAGAATTAAATTTCTTATTTTCACTTGTTTCTTTAAAGAAAATATTAGCTACTTTATCAATTTCTTCTAAAGGTTTTTCTAATCCAAAACTATCTTTAAATGTCTTTCTTCCTACTCCTTCTACAAGTTCATAATATGGACTTACAGCAATCTTAGCTGATAAAATAGCTTCATCTACCTTTTTCGCAATTTGATTTACTGTCATAGTATAAGGTAAGTTAAATGATGCTGAACCTAACATTTGATTTTCACCTAAAGGTAAATAAATTGTTACTTCGTATGTTAAGCTTTCAGTATTTCTTGTAGCTTCTAGCTTTTGCAGGCTATAGTATGCTTCATACTTTTCTTCATTAATTTCTCTAATTTTATATTTATCTACACCTTTAGATTTTAAGATTTTTTCTATGCGTTTAATCATCCTATTTTCACCTTAGCTTTCATATATGGTCCACCATCTGAAACTCTAACCCATTCTTTATACCCTTTGCCACAAGATCCACCACTATTAATCTTAAAGTCATCAGACACAGCTGAAATTGATTTTAATAAATCAATTACATAACCACTCATAATAATTGGCGATACAACTTTACCAGTTAGTTTACCATTTTTGATTTCTCTACCGATTGTAGCAGTACATTGAATTTGCCAGTTTTTAGGATCTTCCATTCCGTTATTAGTAACATCAATTAAATAACCATATTCAATACTCTTAATCATATCTTTAAGTTTGTCTTTACCTGGTTCAAAGAAAGTATTAGTCATTCTTGTATATGTCTTATGATCATATGCTTGTCTTCTACCATTACCAGTAGGTTTAGTACCTAATTGACTTGCGGCATTTATATCAGAAATACCTTGCTTTAAAATACCTTTATCAATTACTAAAGTATTTTGTGCTAAAACTCCATCATCATCAAAGAAATATGAAGCAATTGCAAAGCAACTTGCTGCTCCATCTCTCATCGAAACAAGGTTAGATGCAACAGGTTTATTAATATATTCCTTACCTAAAGCACGATCCTTTACAAATTGATCCATTTCCACTCCATGACCAAATGCTTCATGAGCAATTAATCCGGAAATTGAAGGAGCTGTAATTACATCATAAATACCTGGTTCAGGATTTTCAGCCACTAATAATTCTCTTGCAACGCTAGCAGTTTCTTTAACCTTTTTAGGTAATTCTTTTAATACTTTACTCATTGAAATATCATCAACTGAATTATAAAACATTTGTGTTTTACCTTGATCAGCTGCAACACTATAAATAAATGCACTTGGGAAGAAATAGTATTGCTCTAAATCTTTGTTTTTGCTTAAGTAAACTTTTGATACTTCTTCAACTACAAATCTAGCGCCAGCATGAACAATTTTCTCTTCTTGTTTAAATAAATCAACAGTTTCTTTTAGTCCAGCAATAATTTCTTCTTCGCTTAAGTATTTACCTTTATTTCTTCTTGAAAAAGACTGAGTAAGCTTTTCTTCTTCGGCTAATTTTAAACCAACTTTTTTTGTTTTCATATTAGCTTTTACAAGTTCATCAATCTTTTCTTCAATTTTATCTAACCTTCTCATAGTTAGTTCGTTCGTAGCATATTCAGAATAAATACCATCATGAACAACTTTGATTACAAAACCACAGTCATCACTAGCTTCCCCTACATTGCTACTATGGTAGTCTACATAACAAACAGAAGCCATAGTGTCAGTTCCTAAGATCCCAACATGCTCATATTTGTCTTGTAGTCTATCAAGTAAAACAGCCATTACTGGCTTTTTACTTTTTAAATATTTGGAAAAACTTTTTTGCATCTAAAATCCTCTTCTTGGACCATCTGGTCTTTCTTTAATTCCTAAATAATAATCAAGTTCTAAACGCATATTCTCAGGAATAGATCTTTCAACTGGCATAACATGTGAATTAACCATCTTTTCAGAAAATCCAATAATAAACTTACAAGTTTCATAATAATTATCTTTATCTAAGAATTTATCATCATCTTTTCTACTATGGATTTCAGCTCCTCCACGAGGTGCAATCCTAGCAAAACTCAAAGCAGGTACACCTTTATCCGCAAATGGAGTTGAATCTGATGAATATACTCCTTGACTTGCATCAATTGCAAATCCTACTTCTTTACCTAAATAGTTAATATAGTTAACTAAACCCATTTCAGTAGTACAACGAGCAATATCATAACCTAAAACAACAGCTGTCATATCTAAGTTGATATTTAGTTCATATTTTGCAAGTTCTTCTTGATGCTTTTCTACATAAGCCTTAGATCCTAAAAGTCCCATTTCTTCTGATCCACACCATACAAACTTTAAAGTTCTCTTTGGTGGATTTTTCTTAAAGTGTCTTGCAATTTCTAAGATTGTAGCAGAACCAGTTGCATTATCATAAGCTCCTTCTGAAAATCTTACAGAGTCATAGTGAGCACTAAATGCTACTACCTTTTCAGGATATTCACTGCCTTTAATCTCTGCAACAACATTATGTGATGTTTTCTTCATTTCTTCTTGTTTTAAAGTAAGCTTTACTTTACTTGCTTTACTTTTAACTAGTTCATGAGCATCTTTAATTCTTAAAGTAACTCCAGGAATTCTACCTGCTTCAATCATTTTATCACGATAAGCTAAAATGTGTAAATCAGTTTTCTTTGGATCATCATATAATGAACCACTTAAAGCAATAATTCCCGCAACTTTCTTTTCAACTAATTTTTTATAAAGTTTCAAAGGATAAAAAGCATTAACTAACACAATTTTACCTTCTACATTTTCTAAATTTACATCATGTCCATTTTCAATATAAACAAGTTCAGCTTCAATTCCTTCATCTGGAGTAGAGCCACTTCTTCCAATACCTGTAACAGTATATTCCTTATACTTAGGTTCTAATACTTCTAATTTTGCTTCCATAATCTCAAAAGAATCAATTTCAAATTCTTCTAAATGAGATTCGATTCCATCTTTTTTAAGTTCTTCTTGAATAATCTTCGCAGCTTTTAATTCTTCTTTGCTACCTCCAATTCTTTCAAAAAGTAAACTTTTAATTAAACTGTACGATCCATACTTTTTCATTGTTTATTTCCTCCTTCTATTACTAAATGTGATGCCATAGCCATATGGTCAGCTGCCCTTTCTAAATTGCTAACTAAGTTAATCCAAACTGGACTTGAATTAGCTTGGCATTTACCACAGTTAAGTCTTTCTATATGTTCATCGATTAATTGTTCTCGTAAAGTATCAATTTCTGCTTCTAGTTTATCTACAAGTTCAATTGATGCTTCTTCATCATCATTAAATATCATAATCATTTCATTAGCTAGTTGTTTGACTCTTAAAAACATAAGATCTAGCCTTGAAAATGCTTCATCTGTAAATACTAATTTTTCATAAACATAACTATCTGTATATTTTGTAAAGTTATGCGCTAGATCAGCTACCCTTCCTAAATCACTAATAACGTAATACAAATTAGAACTAACATCTTGTTCCTTTTTGGTTAAGTCATTTGAGGTGATTTTTACTAAATAATTAGTTAATTGTTTATTAGCATTATTAATATAATCAATTTCTTCTATAATTCTTTCTTTCTCCGATACTTCCTGTTTTAAAAATGCTTGATATGCATGCTCTAAAACATCAGTTGCAAGATGAGCCATAATTGCAATTTCTTTTTGCAAGTGATCTAAAGCAATTCTTGGTGTTTTTAAAAATCTTTCTTCTAAACGAATTACTTTACGATCTGGATCTATCTTATCTCTAATTATAAATTTACTTATCCTTACAAAAACTTGAGCAAGCGGCAAGAATAAAACTACACAAACTACATTAAATAATGTATGGAACATCGCAATTTGTGTTCCTGGTTTTGTTGGAAAGCCTTTAGCTAAGACATCAGCTGTAAAACTTGGCCAAGCAAGTAAGAAAATCGCAAAGATAATTGAACCAAAGAAGTTAAACATTAAGTGAATTAATGCTGCTCTCTTAGCATTGGTACTAGTACCAATTGATGATAACATTGCTGTTACACAAGTTCCAATATTAGACCCAATAACTACAAACAGCGGTGCATTACCACCATCACCAATTGGCATTCCCGCAATCGCCATTGAAATAATAATTGAAGTAATGGCACTACTACTTTGAAAAATACCTGTCAATACTGCACCTATTAATAATAACACAAATGGATTGTTAATTGATGCTAAAGTATTATAAATAACTTCATGCTCTCTAAAATCTTTCATTGCTAGAGTTAATAAGTTTAAAGCTACAAAGATTAACCCTAAACCAGATAATACATTACCAATTGTTTTAACTCTTTCTCTTTTAGAAAGCATTGAAATAAATGCTCCAATAAATGCCAGCATCATCGCAATAATCATATAATCAAAACTTTGAAGTGCCGCTATTTGAGCTGTAATAGTTGTACCAATATTAGCTCCCATAATAATCGCCGTTGCTTGAAACAAAGTAATCATTCCTGCGTTTACTAAACCAACGACTAAGACGGTTGTTAAACTACTACTTTGAACAATCGTAGTAACTCCTAAACCTATTCCCATACTAACTACTCTATTATTAGAAGTTTTCTTAAAAATTGCTTCTAACCGAGTATTAGCTAACTTCTGCATATTATTAGATAGTAAGTTCATTCCTATTAAAAGAGTTCCAACTCCCCCAAAGAAAATCATTATCGCACTGAATAAATTCATAGAGCCTCCCTTTATAATAAACTTGAGTATATTTTACCAAATTTTTACCATTTTATAAAGGCTTTTACTAAAAATTTTTAATATTTTTTCAAAAAAAGAAGCTTTTTTAAGCTTCTTTTTAATTTCCTTTATTTAAAATAATTTCTTTACTCTTCATCAGTCTAACGATATTACTTCTTTCATTATCATCTAATTTCATTTGGATATAATGTAATGTATCTTCAAGGTCAGGAATCATAAAGAATTCAATAGCATTTACTCTTCTTCTTGTTTTTTCAATTTCCTTAGCAAGCATATTTGCTGCCTTTTCTACCCCCGCAAGTTCAACAAGTTTCGGTAAAAGATCCGCAAGTTCAATAATCGCTTTATCTAAGTCACTAGGAGTAAAAGCAAAACCATAAGTAAGATCAATCTTTTCTTGCTCTTCAAATTCTAAACTAGGAGTTTTGATATTCATAATATCTTTAGTTTTAGTAACAATTTCAATTGAGTTACTTGGAACCATTAAAGCTTCTAATATCCCTGCTTTAGAAATCTTGATTTTAGCTTGATCATAATATTTCATGATTTCACTTAATTTAGTTTCAACTTCTTTACGTAAAGAATAGTTATTTCTAACTAACACCATAAATTCCTTGACCATTGCATCTTGTTTCCCTTTTAGGAGTTTATGACCACGCTTAGCAACATCTAGTTGTCTTTTTAGTCTAAAAAGCTCCATTCTTGTTGGGTTAACATTCATAACAGCCATATTATTTATCCTCTTTTAAGTACTTATCGATTAGTTTAAGATCGATTCTCCTTAACTCACTCTTAGGTAGAATTTTAAGCAAATCCCAACCTAAATCTAATGTTTCGATAATATCGCGATCTTGATGATAGCCTTGAGCTACATACCTTTTCTCAAACTCTTCTGAGAAATCACTATAAAGTTTATCTAAGTCAGATAAAGCTGCATCTCCTAGAATTGTTGCAAGCTCTTTTGCTTCTTTTCCACGAGCATAAGCTGCAAATAACTGGTTCATTGTATCAGCGTGATCTTCTCTAGTTTTACCCTTACCAATACCTTTATCCTTTAATCTACTTAAAGAAGGTAATACGTCAATTGGTGGATAAATATTCTTTAAGTGTAAATCTCTTGATAGAATAATTTGTCCTTCAGTAATATAACCAGTTAAATCTGGAATTGGATGCGTCTTATCATCTTCAGGCATTGTAAGAATAGGAATTTGAGTAATTGAACCCTTACTTCCTTTAATTCTTCCTGCTCTTTCATATAAAGATGCAAGGTCAGTATACATATATCCTGGATATCCTCTTCTACCTGGAACTTCTTTACGAGCAGCAGATACTTCTCTTAGGGCTTCTGCGTAGTTAGTAAGGTCAGTAATGATAACTAAAACGTGCATATTTAGTTCATATGCTAAGTATTCAGCGCAAGTAATAGCCATACGCGGAGTTGCAATTCTTTCAATTGCAGGGTCGTTAGCTAAGTTAATGAAAACAACTGATCTTTCAATTGCACCTGACTTTTGGAAGTCAGAAATAAAGAAATTAGCTTCTTCAAACGTAATACCTACAGCTGCAAAAACAACTGCAAACTTTTCTTCAGTTCCTCTAACTGTTGCTTGACGAGTAATTTGTGCTGCTAGTCTTGCATGAGGAAGTCCAGCACCAGAGAAAATAGGTAATTTTTGACCACGAACTAAAGTATTTAGTCCATCAATTGCACTAATACCAGTTTCGATAAATTCTTCTGGATAATCTCTTGCAACTGGGTTTAATGGTGTACCATTAATATCTAATACTTTATCTGGAATGATTTCTCTTCCATCTAAAGAATTACCCATACCATCAAATACTCCACCTAATACATCAGGAGATACTTTTAAAGTCATTCCATGCCCTAAAAACTTAGCCTTAGCATCGGCTATTTTTAATCCTTGTGATGAATCAAATAATTGCACTAAAGCTTTATCTTCATCAACTTCAAGAACTTTACCAGTTCTTAATTCACCACTTGCTTGCTTTACTTGCACAAGTTCATCATACTTAACTCCAGATACTCCTTCAACTAACATCAAGGGACCAACAACTTCAGTAATAGTTTTATACTCTTTAGCCATTAGAAATCTCCTCCTTTTGTTAGTTTATTAAATTCATTATTTAAGTCTTTTTGAATTTCTTCATATGTTTTTTGTACATCTTCTTCTTTTACATACTTAAAACGTCCTATTTTTTCTAAAACAGGTAAAGTAGTCATTTCTGAAAAACTTGCATTTTCTTTTAAAGCATCTTGTGCTTTATGATACCAATCTAAAATAACCTTAAGCATATAATATTGTTTACCTAAACTAGTATAAGTATCTACTTCATGGAAAGCATTTTGGTGTAAGAAGTCTTCTCTAATACTTCTTGCACATTCTAAAGTTAATCTATCTTTAAAATCTAAAGAGTCAATACCAACTAAACGTACAATTTCATCTAGTTCTGCTTCTTCTTGTAAGATTTGTTTTGTTTCGATAACTTGATTGCTCCATGGTGAATGGTTTTTATTAAAACTATCTCTTAAGTCATCTTCATATAATGAATAACTTCTAAGCCAGTCAATAGCTGGGAAGTGACGAGCATAAGCTAAGCTTGATGATAAAGACCAGAATACCTTTACGATTCTTAAAGTTGCTTGTGATACTGGCTCAGACGTATCTCCTCCTGGAGGTGATACTGCACCAATAGCACTAATTGCACCTAGTCTTCCATCACTACCTAAACAGTTTACAATACCAGCACGCTCATAGAACTCAGCTAATCTTGATGCTAAGTACGCAGGATATCCTTCTTCACCTGGCATCTCTTCTAGTCTACCAGACATTTCTCTTAAAGCCTCAGCCCAGCGCGATGTTGAGTCAGCCATAATTGCAACACGATATCCCATATCACGATAATACTCAGCAATCGTAATCCCAGTATAAATTGATGCTTCTCTTGCGGCAACTGGCATGTTTGAAGTGTTCGCAATTAACACAGTTCTTTTCATTAATACTTCACCAGTTTTTGGATCTTGTAAGTTAGGAAACTCATTTAAAACGTCAGTCATTTCGTTTCCACGCTCACCACAACCAATATAAACAATAATATCAGCATCAGCCCACTTAGCAAGTTGGTGTTGAACTACAGTTTTACCAGAACCAAATGGTCCAGGAATAGCAGCTGTACCACCAATTGCAATCGGGAAAAGTGTATCAATAACTCTTTGACCTGTAATCATTGGGTCAATTGGTGCTAGTTTATTTTTATAAGGTCTTCCTCTTCTAACTGGCCATTTTTGAAGCATTGTTAGCTCTTTAGTGCCTTCATTAGTCTTAATCTTCGCAACTACATCACTAACTTTAAAACTACCTGATTTTATTTCTAAAACTTCACCTTTAACACCAAATGGTACCATAATCTTGTGCTCTACAACTGAAGTTTCTTGAACTGTACCTAAAACATCACCTGCTTCAACTTTATCACCAGCTTTTGCTACTGGTTTAAATTCCCATTTCTTTTCCCTATCTAAACGGGGTAGGTCAATACCTAAAGGAATTCTATCTCCAGATGATTCATAAATAACAGCTAGTGGTCTTTGAATACCATCAAAGATACTTTCCATTAACCCAGGACCAAGTTCAACCGATAAAGGCTCACCAGTAGAATATACTGGTTCTCCTGGTCCAATTCCTGCTGTTTCTTCATAAACTTGGATTGAGGCACGATCTCCTCTTAATTCTATAACTTCTCCAATTAATCCTTTTTCACTTACCTTAACTACATCATACATTTGAACATCTTGCATGTTCTTAGCTACAATTAAGGGTCCCGAAACTTTGGTAATTATTCCTATAATTTTATCTTTCATACGTTAGTCTCCTCATAAGATATCAAAGCCAATTGCTTTTTCTACGTTTTTCTTGATTTGCTTTACACCAACACTTTCCTTAGTTTCTTTTAAAGGAAGAGGGATAATAATTGGATAACTTTCAAGTTCATACTTTTCTATAACTTCTGGAATAAGCTCATATAACTTTTCAGTTAAATAAATAATCTTACACTTTTCTAAAGCTAGTTCAGCTATCTTTTTCTCTAAAGCTGATCTTTCTTTAATTGTATAAGTTTTAATTCCAATTGCATTAAAAAGTAAAACTGTATCATCTTCTGCTATCGCTACAATATCTACTTTAGCCATTTCTATCTCCTTTAATTAAATCACTTAAAGCAATACTTTGATCAAAATAAATTAATCTAATATTCTCTATTTCAATTTCTTTACTTACATAATAGTAAAGCATTGGTCCAAGTTTCATCGAATCATATTCGTATTTAGCAATCTCTTCTAGTATATAACTTTTAAAAGCTCGCTCAAGTAAATCTAAAGATTGATTCTTAAAATAACTTAGTAAAGATTTTTCCAGTTTTGGATAAACTAATATTATTTCTTTTAAAATTCTATCTTCATTTTCTTCTTGATATAAGTCTTTTAAAACATCTATTTTTATTTTTCCATTATCGATAAAAACATCTAAAACTTCACTTAAATTAAAATTAAGTTTTTTAGCTCTAAACAAAGTAATTATATTTATCGTATCAATATTTAAAACAAGATATTCTCTTAAAGCTTTATCATTTATTTTATTACTATCTTTATATGCTTTCTCAAACAAAATCTGATCTATTTTCGCACTAATTAACCTTGGATTTTCTTCCAATCCTTTTAACTCTTGCTCTAGTTTAATAAATAGTTTTTGATTTTCTTTTGATAAACCTTTAAGATCATAGTTTAAAATAGCTTCTTCTAGATTCTCTTTACTAAAGTTGCTATTTGGAACATATAAATCATCTGTACTTAAATTAAAAATCCTTGCTTTGTAATATGCTTTTATATTAGTAGCATCACTTACTAAAAAGAAACAATTTGTCAGTTTATGATTAGGACTTAAACTTTGAATCAAATCTTTAGTTTTAACTAACTCATTTACTAAAGTTGCTTCTATTGTTTGTTTTTTCTCATAGCCTAATTCTTCTAAAGTCTTCAAAATGTCTTTTGAGTCTTTTAACCTTAAGTATGAAGCGTTAGTAAATAGATCTGCTTCCTTTACTTTCAAAACTCCATTTGCATAAGGGTAGTTCATTACTTAACCTCGCTGAATAAAATTTTGTTTAAGTCTGCTTCTAACTTAGCTAAAAGATTATCTACTAAAGCAGAGTATGAATGATTAATATCATACTTTTCGGAAACTATATAAAAACCACCATCTAAATCTTTTGGCTTATTAGATAATCTAAGTTCAAACTTTTTACCTAAAGCATTATTTAGTTTATCTAGTTCAACTAAATCTCCTTCTTTTTTTGAAGATAAAGTTGCTAAGTATTTAGAATAGTCTTTCTTATTTACATAGATAATTTCTTTACCTGATAAATCATCTTCTTTTACTAGTTTTAAAACAAAATCAAAAAGTTCATTTTGTTTTAAGTTATCTAATTTAGCTACTGCATCCGATACTGTTTCTTTTAATAAAGCTTGTTTTAATTTAATTTCTGACTTTTTAGCTTCACGTCTTGCATTAATCAAAGCTGCTTGTTTTTTACTTTGATTTAACGCTTCTTGTTTTTTTAATTCATCTTTTTGTTTGTTTTTAGCTTCTTCTATTTGTTCTAATTTTAATTGTTCTAATTTTTTTAGGCCATCTGCTAAGATTACCTTAGCATCTTCTTTTCCTTTATCGATAATTTTATCGTAAATTGTTTTAGCCATTATTTTATTTCCTATACTGGAATACCAATAACCATTAAAATACTAACAAGTAAAGCTAAAATTGCATATGTCTCAACTAATACTGTCATAGTCATACCTTTACCAGAAGCATCTGGTTGTTTAGCTGTCATATGAATAGCTGCTACAGACATCTTTGCTTGGAAAATAGCTGATAATAAACCTACAATTGCAATTGGCATACAAGCTGCAAAAAACAACCAGCCTTGAGCTTCAGTAAGTGCTACTGGAGTTCCTCCTAATATTCCTACTTGAACTAGTACCATAATTGCTACGATAAATCCATAAATTCCTTGTGTTCCAGGTAATGCTTGTAATACAAGTAAACGTCCAAATAAATCAGGTTTTTCTGAAACAACTCCTGCTGCTGCTCTTCCGCCTATTAATACTCCATAAGCAGAACCAATTCCACTTAACACTGCAGCTAGTGCTGCACCAATAATCGCTAATGTCATTATATTTTCTCCTCCTTATATTTTATTGCATCAACGTGCTTTAACTGAACTGAAAGTGGTCTAAATTCATATCCTCCACCTTCATAAAATTTCCCAAAAAATTCAATATATTGTAATCTGCTATCGTGAACATAAGCAGATAGTAATCCCATACCTATATTAAAGATATGACCAATTATATAAATAAAGACAGACATTATTATTCCAATAATGCTTCCTTGTACCATTCCTGCTAGTCTATTCATAACCTCAGCAATAATTGCAGTCGATAGTCCTAAAGCTAGTAATCTTGAGTAACTCAAAACATCACTCATATGGTTTACAAGTCCATAAAGACTTGTAAATCCACCAGTAATTTTACGGATAAAACCTTGCTTGCGTCTTCCACCAAAGATTGTAATTACTGAAGCTGATGCAGCAATCATAATCAAACCAATTTTTGATAAGCCTTCGATTTTAAGACCAATTGCAAAAACACCAAGTCCAAGTAATAATACTATCCATGGAAAGTCATCTAAAATAGCTTGCGAGTAATCTTTAGCTTTAAAGCTAGCATACATCTTCACAACTAAGCCAGAGACAATGTGAAGTAAACCAACACCAAAAGAAAAGATTAATACTGTTAATGGTTCTTTAACCGGGTTTACAAAAACCGGTTCAAACCAGCCAAAACCAAAGTAAGATCCATATAAAACTCCAAAAAGGATTGTTGGGATAGATGAGTAAGTAATAATCTTACCAATCTGCTTTAACATCCCTTTAGGTTTTTTAAGCTTTAAGAATAAAATTCCCCCAATAAGCATTACTACACCATAACCAACATCACCCATCATCATTCCGAAGATAAACCAAAACCAAATACTCATCATTGGATTAGGATCTACTTCTTTATAATTAGGTACTTCATACATGTTTGTAACACTTTGAAATGGCGCTACAAACTTATTGTTTTTATTGCATGTAGGTGGGTCTTCTCCTTCTTCCGGATCAAGTAATACTAAATCATAACAACTAACTGACGTTTCTAAAACTGACTTCAAGGCATCTTCTTTATCACTTCTTACCCAGCCTTCTAAATAAACTGTCTCTAAAGTATACTGTCTTGGAGCAAGTTTTAATTCTTTGTCAGTTGCAGCTTGGTCACTTAAAACATAAAGTTTTTCTTTTTCTTCTGTTAGTTTAGCTAACTTTTTACTAGCTTCATCAATAAATAAGTTATTAGTAATAATCTGTTTTTCTTTTTCCTTAACAATGTCTCTTACTAATCCATGATCTTCAAACTTATGTTCAGAAAATTGAAATTCTTTGTTTAGTAAGTCAACTTCTTCTTTATCTAAATAGTATGAAGCATAAATAATTGCGCGTTTTTCCTTATCTAGACCATATAGTTTATAATCAGAGCCTAGCGCATCTAAACTTGCAAGAAACTTTTCTTCATCCTTACTACCAATATATCCAACAAAAAGGTCAGTATATCTTGATGATTTTAAATCTTCTAGTTTTGCTTCTAACTTTAACCAAGGCTCATAAAACTTTGTTTCTTCAAGTAAAACTTTATTTTCCTCTTCCTTAAAAGCTATTTCTTTTTCTAAATTCTCTAGTTCTAAAAGTAAGTCCATCTTCTTGTGATCATAATTAAAGAATTCATCATAACTTACTTCTGTTCTTGCTAAGAATGAATCTTTCTTTTCTTGATACTGTTTTAAGAAAGATAAACTTTTCTCTGTTCTTTCTATTACATCATCGTTTTCTGAAACATCAATTAAAATAGTTTCTTCTTCAGTTGGGATTAGCATAACTAACCCTGACTTTTGTAATTCCGAAAGAAGCTTTTCCTTTTCTTCTTTTAAAGCTACAATTTTAGCTTTCTTCATTGAAACAATCATCTAGCAAGCACCTCATTTAAAATGAAGGTAGTCGCTTTAGCTTTGTTTTTAGAAGCCTCTTGGGTAATAAGTTTAGCATCTTCTTTAACTTTTAATTTTAGATCTTCATTTAGTTTTAAAATCTCTGCATCATTAGCTTCAATTGATTTATCGATTTTTGTTTTAGTTTCTTTTTCAATCTTTAAAACTTCTTTATCAATCTCTGCTTTAACTGCTTCTTCTTTTAATTCTAAATCACGTCTAGCATTAACTCTTAAATCTTCAGCCTTCTTTTCCGCAAGCTTAATTGATTCTAAAATTGACATCTCATCACCACCTTTTCTTTAATTCAACTGATATATTATATCATATTAAACTTAAATCTACAAGAAAGAAATAATACCTTAATCTATTAAAAATAAGCCTTTTTAAAGGCTTATTTGCTTTATTTAATAATCTCTTTTTCTTCTAAATAACTAACTATTTTATCTAAACTGCTATAGTCTAATTCATCAACTTTACCATTATAAACATCAATGATTTTTTGATTTTGCGGATCTTTCTTTAAAAACATTTTAAAAACAAATTTAATAATTTTCTTATCAAATCCTTTTAAGTTTGGATAGTCCATACTACCAACTAAATGAAAGAATTTAATTTTTTCTAATAAAGGCTTTTTAATTAATTTCTTGTTTTGCGTTCTTACATCTTCTTTAAGTTTATCATCTAAATTAGGATTTCCTAAAGAAACAGTAACTACTATTAATCTAGCATCGTTTCTTAACTTCTTAGCTGTTTTCTTTAAGCCTCTAACTTTACCAGCATAAATACCACCTAAATAAATAACATTATCATATGCTTTTAAGTCAGTAACTTCCTTATAGTCTGCAAGATAAATTCCTGTTAATTCACTTAACCTTTCAGCGTATTTCCTACTAGATCCGTATTTACTACCATAGACAATTAAATTCTTCATAAGCTTCTCCTATATTTTTATTTTATCATAAAACAAAAAGAAAACTCTTTACTTTACTAACTATTTACAAAGCTTTTATTTGTAATTTTCTTTTCTTAAGATAAAAGCATAGCTCTCTTTTAGTTTGCCACTAGCACTAGGTAATTCAATTTCTTTATATAAGCTTAATCCATTTTTTTCAATTACCTTTTGTGATTGAGGATTATCTTTATAACACGTAATCATAATAAAGTCTAGTTTTACTTCTTCAAACAAGTATTTAATAACTTCCTTTACCGCTTCCGGCATTAGGCCCTTTCCCCAATAATCTTTTGATAGTATATAACCAATTGCTCTTCCCTTTAAAGAATCAAGTTCAGGAAATAGTCTTTCAAAATATTGTTCTACACCTAATGAACCAATAACCTTACCATTTTTTTCTACAGCAAAAGTTCTTTTATTAGCAATAAAACGATCTAAAATTGTTTTTGATTCCATAATACTAGTATGTCTATTCCAGCCAGCCATAACACCTACACCTTCAACACTTGCATACTCGTAGAAGTCATCTAAATCTGTTTCTTTCCAAGGTCTTAAAGTTAGTCTTTCTGTTTTTAAGATAACATTGCTTAAATCAATATCAGCGTTCATAAGTTCACCTCTTATAATTAATAAAATTATATCATTTTTATTTGTTTTTCTCAACACATCTAAATAAAAAAGCCCCCAGTTAAAAGGACCCTAAAAAAATATAACTACTTATTTCATTACTTTTTCAAACCTAAACACTCTTGAATCAAGATTTTCACTGAAATTATCAGCTAAATCTAATGACTCTTTATGTTTGGTATTATAGAACTCAACTATCTTAAACTTTAATTTGTTTACATAAAAATGAATATTACGTACATCAAAATATGGTGTAGTTGCTTCCCAAACTTCTACTTCAGGATATAAACTTTCAATTTCTTTCCACATCTTTTGACCAATACCTTGGCCTTGATATTCAACCTTAACAAATATAAAATCTAATAATCCACGTTTTGCTTCTGGATAAAGAATAACTATTGCACCACCTAAAATATGATCTTCATCATCAACCATAACATAGGCGTGAGAATCAGCTTCATGTAAGCTTTCCTCAATTTCATAATCTGGTACTACCTCATTTTCTTGCTTTCCAGTAAATGATTCATAACCATATTGGAATGCTTCTTGCAATAGCTTCTTGTACAAGGTGAGATCTTCATCGCTTAACAGCTTTAGTTTCATAAATTCTCCTTTCAACTAACTTTATCACTAATATATTTTACTCCTTTTTTTCTACTTTGCAACAAAAATGTTAAATAAAATAGAGCTTTAAAAGCCCTATTTATTAAAATTTATATCAATAAAATACTGCAAAAATTTTTAATTTTTAAAGTGTTGATTTTACATTTGTTTGATATAACGTTTCCAATTCGATCAGCAATCTGTTAGCCAGTAATTCTTCATCTCCATTTGCTGCATCAACTTTTTCTTTTAAAATTTTGAAGCCTGTATTTGCACATTTTTCAGCCTCCACATAACTATGCTCAATATTACAATATTCATCTATTTGTGCAATTGTTTTTGCTTTACCTAACTTAGTAGTAATTAATAAAGCTTTATCTGATGTATGCAAGTAGTCAACTCTAACATAAGTATCTGAATTTTTCAAATTTGATGGCTTATTTAAACCTAAAGCAGATGCATATTTAAAGATCTCCTTTGTAGATAAGGAATTGAATCCTAATGTTTTTTTTGCCACCAATTGATAAATCAATTCTCTGTTTTGAGCACTAATATTTAAAGTCATTCTGCTTTTTTCTTCATTCATATTATACACCTACCTCTAAAATTTCACTTTCATCTTCACTCAATTTAATATCTCTTACACTTCCAGCTTCTTTATCATAAAGATTCCTAACATCTTCAGAATATTCATCTGGAGTGAATAACATAATAATTTGTTTGTGTTTTGACACCTTCAAAAGCTCGTTTGCCATATTTATTCTATTATCATCAGAAACTCTACCAAGTGGCGAATCTATAATCAATGGACAATTTTTCCCTGATGCTTTATGAATTGCAAAAGTAAAAGAATAAGCTAATGCCATTAATTCTGTAGCACTCATTGAACCAATTGTCTCTTTTCCGTTTATATTATAAACAGAAACAATATAATCATCATTAATTTCTAGACGACCAAATGTTTGGGTTTTCCAAATCATTGAATCAAAAAAATCCCACGCAACTTCCTCTATTTCTAATTTAATTTCTTCAGCAATACTTGTTTTAACGATTTCAAATGCAGATGCTAATTGTCTAAAAATTCTAACCTGATCAACAAGATCATCCTTGTATTTCTTTTTCTTTTCATATTCTTCAATCAATTTTTCCAGTTTTTTTATTTTATCTTCTCTAATCTTAATTTGTGCTATATTGTGAGCAATACTATTTTTATTCGCAGTCAGTTCTTGATCTAAATCATTTCTTTCTGCCTCTAAGTCAGGTATATTTATATCATCAATAGTTCCTACTTTGGATAAAAATGCACTGATATTATCTAATTCTTCTTTGCATTCATCTATTTGTGAATTTAAGAAATCATAAGAAGCAACCAGAGCTCTTCTTTCCTTAGGATAATTTTCTGCTTTATTAACAAAATCTTCTAATGGAGCTTTTATTTCCATTAATTTATGCGAAGTTTTTGAATCTACATCTAAATTTGATATCATCTTTTTAATAGCTAAAACAGAATTTTGATCTATTGTATTACTGCAAACTGGACAAGTAGTAATTTTATCATCTAAAATTTTCTGTAATAATTTTTTATCAATATCAGGCGGTAAGGAACCTGATTTTTCTTTTTCATAAATCGTATTCAAAGTGCTTTTAATTAAAGGATAATAATTAAGATAAATAGTATAATCAATTATGAAATTATTTCGTTTAATAATTTCAGATTCTTTTTGCTCTTCTAATTCTTTTAATCGCTTTACCAGTTTTTCTCTTGATTCTTGTTGTAGTTTTATTGGTTTTATGTTATTTAGAGTTTCATTGATTTCTGATAATCGTTTAATATTTTCGTTATTTTCTTCTTCATATTGAGTATTAGCTGCAGTTAGATTGATAATATCATTTTTACATTGCTCAAGATCTCTATAATAGCCAAAACCTTCCCATGAAGAGCCTTGATTAGATTTGCGACTTTTTTCAACAGCCATTTTTGAAACACGGTCAATAGCTGTTTCAAGAAGTGTTACTTGTGCAAGATTATATATGGATTTTTTTATTTTACCAGTCTTGTTAGCATCAGTAGAAAAATAATTTTCCAAATTCTCACCATTAAAAAAATAATAATCAAATATTTCAACATCAAAGTATTGTTTAACTATGCTCAAAGTATAGGATTCATCATCATATACAACAGTATTTTTATTAGGGTCATTCAAATTTGTTATTATAATCTTAAATGTACAAAGACCAGGAATCACATTTTTATTTTTTTTGAATGGATCTTCAATAACTGTAAAATCTTGTGTTCTTGAAAATTCAATATTATTCTTTTCGTCACAAATTGTCATTCGAACATTAACAAATAATTTATCACCAGCTTTAGAATTTTCAACCACAGATTCATTTATAATTGGAAGTGCCCTACTTGTATCGCTTAGATATTTTTCATCTGCATATAAACACCATAAAACAGCATTCAAAAAATTAGTTTTACCTGTTCCATTTGTCGCTTTTAAAATATGTAAATGATTTTTACAATTTTGATCAAAATTTATTGTAACATGTTTATACTGTCTAAAATTATTAAACTCAATTTTTAAAATTTTAATCATTTTAAGCCTCACGCTCCTTTTCTTGCTTTAAATACTCTTTTACATATTTTTCATATTCGTCTTTATACCAATGGATTCCTCTATCTTCTGCTTCTAAAATTTTGAACATTACTTTCTTCAATTCTGTATCTGCATTTAGTTTGTTAATTCTATCAATTATTTTATTGCTTATAGGCATTCTATTTTTGCTCCTTTCATTTCAAATGATTGTTTTACATCCTTATAATTTATTGCATTTTGGGCTATCAATAACGCCCTACGTGCTTCTTTGTTTAAAAGATTTTGATCTGAAATCAAATCTAAATTTTCAGGTAAAACAATTAAGTCATATATAATAGAAGGTTCTTTATTGGGAGCTTGTCGTATAACTCTTCCAACACGTTGCACATATTCTCTTGGATTAACGCTACTTGCCATAATAATAGCAATTCTAGCATTCGGAATATCAATACCTTCATCTAAACACTTTATACCCAACAGTACCTGAACATCTCCCCTCTTGAAATCTGCGATTATTTTTTGCCTTTCAGTTTTCGAATCAGAAACTAATTTCCTAGAAGATTCGCTTTCAGTAATTTTACTTCTAGATATATATTTTTTACTTAATATATCTATTGCTGGTTTTATTTGCTCATTAGATACAAATATAATCGTATCTTTAATTCTCCCAAGCTCATCCTGCAATTCATCTATAATTAAATCCAATTCGGGTAATTTATTTTCAGCACTTTTTACTATATTTGCCCTACACATTAACAATCTTTGTAACTCTAATTTTGCTTCTTTTGTTTCTTCTTTTTCAAATTTAGTCTTTGCAGCAGCTATTTGTCTGCTATAAAACTTATATGATGCATCTTCTTCTTCATTTAAAAATACATATCTTGGATAATAATAAAATGTATTTAAAAAAGGTTTCCCTGTTAATGGATTAATTGTATTTAGTGCATCTCGTATCGTAAACTCAAATATTTTATTTTCAAAAAATTCTTTTATTACTGCTGTTCCTTCAGAATCAAACATGCGATCAGGAGTTGCACTCAATCCAATTCTAAAGTCATAACAAGAAAGTAACGCTTCTCTCTGTTTATCAGAACCAATTGCGTGGACTTCATCACAAATAAATAAAATTTCTAAATTATTAAGTTTAAGTTTTTCAACAATATTAGTAAAGTCTTTTTTTGAAGAAGTAGTATGCGTTGTATATATTATAGCATTATTGATACGATCAAGATTTATATCAATTAATGTTAATTCTAAATCGCGTTTCCAACTAGAATTGCTGCCATCAATAATAATATTTCTATCTACATTAATACCTAAACGTTCTATATCATCCTTCCATTGTCTTGATAACGTGTTTTGAGGTGTAGAAATGATTATCAGTATCTTCCTATCTTCTTTCAATAATTCACAAAAGCACCCAATAGCAGCCCTTGTTTTACCAGTACCAGTTGCCATTTCCATTAATATTGAATAATTATTGTTTTTCCATGCATTAATAGCATCAATTTGATGTTTAAATAAAGATAATGATTTAATATTATTATGTCTTTGCTGACTAAATTTTTTCATAATGGCGATATCATAAATATCATTTGGTTTTTTAGCAATACTTTCATCCAAAATTTGACCAAATTCATCAGC
>ERZ795030.1786-NODE-1786-length-27891-cov-5.747234_pt1 | contig 27891 bp, 38 predicted proteins | sample MGYA00375122_ERZ795030 | MGnify/ENA primary metagenome ERZ795030 (study PRJEB30165, sample SAMN05720146) | activated sludge metagenome | isolation source: anaerobic digester from wastewater treatment plant | place: Japan | collected 2015-04-20 ... | reverse complement strand
ATCTTACGGGAACGCATTGCGGATCGGCTTCGAGGTCAACCGAGATGTCGTTGCCAGGGCCCGTATCCGGAAAATCGCAGGAAATTATATCGGAACTTGAAGACCCACAAGCGGCAAAACAAGATCCGAAATCCGAATAACAAACCCTTCCTTCGCCGCCTTGTTCGCATTCTTCTTCCGACAGATAATTCCCGCTCGAGCATCCGCCCATGGGATTGCACCAATGATATTGGCTAAGCCCCTCCGGAGGACATTCGGCTTCGCAGCTATCGCTCATGCGATAGCATTTCCCGCGTACGGTGTTTTCGCAGGATTCCAGATCGGAAAAAGTCTGGAAAGTTTTGTTGCAATCATACGAAGGGCTGGAGCAATAATAATAGGCGAATTGGTCCGGAGAGACTCCCTCGGAAAGGCATTGTTCGTAGATGCGGTCTCCGCTTTTGAAACAATACACTCCTTCTCCGGAGACGCAGTCATCGGGGTCCGTGTATTTACCCTTGACCGAAACCGGAACCGAATCTTTACAGACATACACGTCGTCGCAAAGATAATTGCATTCCGACTTTGTCAATCCGGATCTCAAACTTCCGCCTTGTTCGAAAGTGGTGGCAAGAACCGGAGAAACACCAAGTTCTTCGAGAGTTCCGTATTTACAGTTTTGCGATAAATCACAAAAAAGAGGAGCGGTAGGATCAGGCGGAGGAGGTGGATTACAGATATTGGCGCATTCGTTGGGGTTGATCTCGGCTCCGTTCCTCCATTCTCTGCGGCTTCCTATTGGACAGACTCCTTCGGGAGGAGGGTAATTGTCGTTCGTCTCCCCGTAATACGGAACCGAAGATACCGGACTGTTGGTTTGGTTGTTGCAGCAGCATTTGTAGAAGTTTCCGGAGCCTCCTTCGCAGGAACCTGACCAGAGACCCTTATTTTGTTCGTTGACGAGACATTGGTTGGAAGAAGCTATGTTGGTGCATTTGTCGGCGAGAGAGTAGAGACGGGAAGTGATGCGGTAAAAATACACAGTATAAGGTATAGAAACCCTGGCTAAAAGAGGAAATTTACATTCTTCAATTTGATATTTACCCCATGGAAGCAGATTCTCCGATCCAGATATTCCCAAATTTCTTCCCACTTGTCCGCAGGAAGTTCCGGGACAGCCGCCGGTGCTGTTGGCGCTATACGAAGTGACACAAGTGGTATATGGGTGGCAGCCTTCTTTACCTTCTGTATCTTGCCATCGACTATACTCTCTTTGGTACCAGACTTCTTCTTCGACAGAATCCAAGATGTTACTTGAAGGAGTGTATGTTTCTGGGACTTCCTCATACGAGATACATTCATCTCCTTGGCAGATTTGTCCGTTTATACATTGAAAATAGCTGTCCGGAGGAAAGTCTCCTTCAAGGCATTGGGTTAGTTGGGCCTGAGTTACTTGGAAATCTATTGATAGAAATCCAACAAATAAAATCGTAAGAAGGATAATCTTTTTCATTGGATTTATTATATCATAACTAAAGAATAACCCTCGTTTTTTAGACGAGGGTTATTAGAGTGCAGTCATAAGGTTGGTGAGAGCATCTTCGATAGAGCTGTTATTGTCCGAGACAATAACAATTATCAAATTAGCTCCCGCCCAGTCATTAAGGAGTGGAGCACCGACCGTCCCGAGAAGAGTCCCTGCCTTCAGTTCAATTCTATAAAGGTCTTTGATCATCTCGAGAGTGACCTCTATATCTTCCGGAATCACTTTAGTGGCGAAGCTCTCTTGTAGTTCTTGCGTCAGATTGATACCGCAAATTATCATCGCAAGATCCGGCCACTCGAGCGTTAGAGAGCTTTCCCCAGTAATACTATCTCTAACTCCTCCATATACAGTCGCGTCCTTTGCGAGCGTGACCTCAACGCTGCCAGTCCTTACCGCTTCTGTTGAGAATCTGCAGAGTAGTATAGGAAAGTCAACTTGAGTGGTTGGGTCGGTAGTCTTCCAGTATTCATAGTAGTCAGGCTTTTCAAACCTTACCGGACTAAGCTTTATCGGCTCAGTCGGTGTCTCCGGTTTAGCTGGCTCCACAGGATCGACGGGTTTAGTCGGATCCGGCTTCTCCGCAATCGGATCTTCCAGGATAGGTGTCTCGCCTTTGGGAACAAAGACGAGAATCGAGGTGAGTATAAAACAAAAGATGATGACGAACACGAAGATCTTCCGAGTCTTTCCTTTTCTCAACTTTGCTCCCTCCTTAAGAGATTAGCAGTTGTTAAACCACTGCTTATGCTTTTTTTATAGCATAAATAGGCTGATTTGTCAAAGGAAACAAACGGCTGGATAGAGTTTAAATTCCCAACTTGTCTTCGATGTAGAGATTGGTGTTCGAATAAACCGTGCCCGGGAATAAAGCTTGATTCTCGATGCTCACGATCAAGTTGTAATCCCCGAAAGCGTCAACCGTATTTTCCGAAACATATCCCAAAACATCCCCTTTTTGCGCTTCGGAGTTCTGATTCATATCGGATAAAGGATTGGCGAGGACATTGACGCTGATAAGTCCGGCGGTCGAATTCGGTATGACGAAATGGCGCAGTAAAATGCCGGAATAAGGGCTGTTGGGGCTGCTCGGATTGTCCATGGATATCGGCGCCGTTGATCCGTCTGTCGGAGCGAAAACCGGCGCTCCGGCGAGAATCTTGAATCCGAGAATCGGATCCCTCGCTTCTTCAAAATAGATAAATCGGGCCTCGGAACAGTATTTTTCTTCGACCAGAAGGCACGTCCCCGGCTTCGATATCCCCGAAGAGAATAACCTGAAGGAAGCGAACCATCCCTCCCTCCATCCGACGAAAACCCCGACCGCGAGCACGAGAAGAACGATCAGAAATATTTTTAAGGATTTGGACATAATGGTTTCAGTATAACATATATCATTCCGCCGAGACGTTTCCCGTTGTTATCGAGTCCGCGGATTTTCCCACCCGGTTCTTGTAATACCAGTCGAGCACGTCGCGTCCGATCGGAACGGCGTTGGTAGTGCTCGTTTTCGCGTTTTCCGCAAGTACCAGAACGCAGATCGACGGGTAGTCTTCGACCGGCATCGGCCCGCAACCGACGAAAATGGCGTTTATTTTTTTGTTGTCCAGGACCGAAGCGCTTCCGGTCTTGGCGACGCTTTGGTAATCGAGATCCGCCAGGCTGGTGCAGGTGCCGTAGGATTTGTAAACCGCGTCCGACATTCCCTTCAACGTCGTCTGCATTTCCGGCTCGAGATAAGAAATATCGCGGACTACTTCCGGCTCGCTCCCCGAAACGATATGCGGTTTGTAGATCAAGCCGCCGTTGACGATCGAAGCGTAGGCCCGAACGAGTTCGAGGAGGCTGATTTTCAAATCTCCGTGGCCGATGGAAACCTGGTAGGTGTCTCCCAATCTCCAGGCGATGCCGGTTCTTTCTTTCTGGGTCGAAGGAGAAGGAATGAATCCGGTCGCTTCTCCCGGAATCTCCACGCCGGTTTTCTCGTTGAATCCGAAAAGCTTCAGGTATTTTTCGATCAAAGGCATGCCCAATCCCTTGAAATCGGTCTCGCCCTGGATCAAATCTTCGTTATACGGCAATCCGCCTCCGACGGCGTAGAAAAAAATGTTGCTCGAGCGGGCGATGGCGGCGTAAAGGTCGACCCAGCCGTGCGGCTTCCAATCCGGAAAAAGCGTCGGCTGATCCGGGTAATACGGGTTCGGCACCTCGAGCACGCCCGAAGAATAGACGAGATCGCTCGGTTTGATGATTCCTTCTTTCAGGGCGGCGATGGACAAAAAAGGCTTCACGGTCGAAGCCGGACTGTATTTGCCCATGACCGGCCGGTTCAGGATCGGGCTTTTCGGATCGTCCAAAAGATTCGGTATCTCGTCGAGGGTGAAACTCGGATAGCTGATGAGGCTCAAAATCTCGCCGGTTTTCGGATCAAAAACGATGCCGGCTCCCCCTTCCCGGAGGTCCAAATCTTTGATTCCTTTTTCGAGTCGCCAATAGAAATATTCCTGGAGTTCGGCGTCGATGGTGGTTTGAAGGTCGTTTCCGATTTTCGGCTCGGTCAAAGATTTCTCTTCCAGGGATTCTCCTTTGACGTTCCGCCTGACGATCGTCCGGCCATTCACTCCCCGCAGGCTTTCGTCGAAAGCCGCCTCGAGACCGGTTTTCCCGACGGTGTCGCTTCCCGTAAGGCCGCGCTTCTTGATGTCGTTGGCCGTCGCGAGGCCCGTATAGCCCACCGCGTGGGCAAAAGCTTCGTCGAATTCCCGTTTAAAGTCGTCGGCCACGAAAAGCGAATTCAATCCCATTCCTTTCAGATCTATGGCTTCGGAATTGGAAATGTCCTTTTTGATCAGAACGGTATCCGTCTCCTGAAGATTGCTTTGATTCAATATGGAAAAAAGCTTGTTCTGGTCGACGCCGAGCTTGGCCAAGGCTTCGAGCACCGGAGCCATCTCGTTCTGTTTGACGAGTTCGGCCGGCCGCAGATAAACGCTAAGTATCGGCGTGTTCCTGACAACCGGCTTTCCGTAGCGATCGAGAATAATCCCTCTCGGCGCCGACTCGATAATCACTTTGTTGATGTTCGCGTCCGCGCGTTCGGCGTAAGCCTTGTTTTTGACGATGCTTAGAAACCCCGTCCTGAAGAAAACCAAGCCCCCGATCACGGCCGCGACCAGGCCGAGCCCCAAGAATATCCGCCTGTCCAAATCTTTTTCGGTCACGGAAAAACCCCTCGAGGATTCGGTGTCCAGGGTGATTTCGTCGAAATTGATTTCGTGGAATCCTTTTTTCATTTCAAATCAAAATCAGAACATTAAAAATCATTTCCGCGGCGACGATGGCGATAACGAAGCCGAAGCTTATCTTCGTCCGCAAAAAATCCCCGAGCCAGCTGCCGAAAGCGGCCGACAAAATAAAAAAGAGAAGGGTGACGTCGAATCCTGGATAGAATTTCACGAAAAACCCGGCGATCGAAAATACCAAAGTCCTTTGCCACCAGCTCCTGAAGAAAAAGCTCGCGGCGACGGCCAGGCCGAGGAGAAGATTGCCGAAGCTAATCAACAATGACCACGACATTGCGGAGGTTCTTGAGTTCGTAGGTCGGTTGGAGTCGGGCTTCTTTGAGCGGAGAACCGGAAGTGATGTTCACGGCCCTGCCCAAAACAAGGCCGTAGGGAAGATTCTTGTCGGCGGTAAAAACCATATCTTCTTCCTTGGTCGGGCTTTTGGAATCGATGAGGCTCAATTTGGCGGTCAATCCGCCGTCGTAAAAAGCGTCGGTTTCCGATTCGCCGATGCGGACCGGGGTTTTGAAATCCTTGTCGAAAATCGTCTGGACAACGGCCGAGTTCGGATAAACCCGCTTTACCCGGCCGACCATTATCTTGTTTTCGACGACCACGGCCATGCCTTCTTCCACCCCGGAACTCGAACCTTTGTTGATGACGATTTCCGAGCGGTTGGCGAAAGGATAAAGCGAATAAACCTTGGCCGCCACTTTTTCTCCTTCGGTTTCCTTGTTTCCGATCTTCAAATTTAAAAGCTGGGCTTCAAGCTCCAAGTTCTTGATTTTCAAGTTGTCGATTTCGCTTGTGCCGGACTCCATGGCGAAAGACAAAAGCCGGTGGCGCAGAGAAAGAACGTTCTCTCCGCCGCAAATGAGATACGCTCCGATGATAAACGCCGTGAATAAAAGCGCGCGATTGTTCTTCCGCATGATTACTTATATTGTACTATATTTTGATCTCGCGAGGCTTGGCCTGGCTGTCCAAGATCTTTTCGTAGTGGCCGAAGTCCTCGATGATCATGCCGACTCCCCTGATGACGCAAGTCAAAGGATCGTCGATCAAAGTGGCCTGACTCGCGATTTCTTTCGAAAGATACTGGTCGAATCCGCGAAGCATGCTCCCGCCACCGCAGATGTAGACTCCCCTTTCGAGAATGTCGCCGACGAGTTCCGGCGGCGCTTCCTCGATCAGGCTTTTCGAGGCTTCGGCAATGGTTTTCAAAGATCTCGAGATGGCCATCCTCACGTGGGAATTCTTAATGACCGCTTCTTTCGGAAGGCCGGTCGAAAGATCCCGTCCGTGGACGGTCATTTCGAGCTTTTCGTCGAGAGGAATGGCCGAACCGATGGAAATCTTCAGATCTTCGGCCGTGGGTTCGCCGATGGCCAGCTTGAATTCGTCCCTGATGAATCTGATGATGTCTTCGTTCAATTTGTCACCGGCGGTTTTCAGGCTGTTCGAAATCACCGTGCCGCCGATAGAAATGATGGCGATCTCCGTGGTGCCGCCGCCGACATCGACGATCATGTTGGCGGTCGGATCCTCCACCGGCAGGCGCGCGCCCAAGGCGGCGGCAATCGGCTCTTCGATCAGGTAGACCTTGGAAACGCCAGCGGAAAGAGCCGCGTCTTCGACAGATTTTCTTTCGACTTCGGTTAAGTGGGTCGGCACGCCGAGCACGGCCAATCCGTAACGGTTGAAAATGCCCTCACTCAGGTTCCGAAGATGGTATTTGATAACCTCTTCGGTCATCTCGAAATCGGAGATCACTCCTCCGGTCAGGGGCTTTACGACGTCGATGTGTTGGGGCGTCCGGTCGAGCATTTTTTTGGCTTCGCTGCCGATAGCCACGATCTGGCCGGTCTTGTTGTTGACGGCCACGATGGTCGGTTCGTTCACCAAAAGCCCCTTGTTCTTGAGATAGATTAAAGTGTTGGTCGTTCCGAGATCGATGCCGACATCTTTGCTAAATTTTCCGAAGATATTCATAGTTCACCAGTGTTGTTTTCTTTTCAGTCCTTTTCTTCAATTCTATTTTCTTGCCGGTTTTCTCGCTCACGATCAGCCGATACGGAATGCCTATCAAGTCGGCGTCGGCGAGCTTTTCTCCCGGAGAAACGTCGCGGTCGTCGTAAAGGACTTCCAGGCCGTCTTCGAGCATTTGCTTGTAGATTTTCGCGGCCGATCCTTTCTTGAATTCCAAAAGATGGAACTTGTAGGGAGCGACTTCCTCGGGCCAGATCAGGCCTTTTTCGTCGTTCGAAGTGTCGGCGATCGTCCCCATCACCCTGTTCAGGCCGATGCCGTAGCAGCCCATCTGGACCTCTATTTCCCGGCCGCTTTTGTCTTTATACCGCAATTCGAACGGCTTTGAAAACTTGACACCGAGCTTGAAAATATTGCCGACTTCGATGGATTTTTTCTTGGAGAATTCGCGGCCTCGGCACACCGGGCATTCCCGCTGTTCGGAGACGATTTCTTCGTTTACGGCCACCCGGCATTTTTCGCAGACGTAGATCGTGTCTTCTCCGGATTCGGAAAGGGTTTGAAATTCGTGGGAATATTTGGAGAATGTTCCGCCCGAAGCCCAAGTGAGATAAGTGATCTTTCCCAAACCCACCCGCTTCCAAATCTTCATGTAAGTCTTAGATACCTTGTCGTAATACCGGTCGAGGTCGGCCGCGTCCGCGTGAAAAGAATAAAGGTCTTTCATGAAGAACTCCCGGCCGCGGAGCAATCCGGCCTTGGCCCTTTTCTCGTCGCGGAATTTGTTTTGTATCTGGAAAACCGCTTTCGGCAGATCGCGGTAGGAAACGATGTGTTTTTTGGCGATCGGAGTCAATTCTTCTTCGTGGGTCGGCGCCAGGGCATAATCTATTTCCGAAATCTGGCTTTTTATCTTGAAAAGCGCGTCGAAATCGAGCCAGCGCCCGGTCGTTTCCCAATTCGCCTTGGGCTGGAGCGAAGTCATTAATATTTCTTCGGCTCCGATCGCCGTCATTTCCTCGCGGATGATCTCTTCCAGTTTCCTGAAAACCCGGAGTCCGAGGGGAAGGAAAGCATAGGCTCCGGCCATCACCTTGTAAATAAAACCTCCCCTTATCAAAAGGGAGGCGTTTTTCGATTCCTCGTCCTTCGGCGCTTCTTTCAGGGTCTTGGTGAAGAGTTCGCTTTGTTTCATTTGGAAAATAGTTTGCTTATGTCTCTTATGTTAACAACTATCATCAGAAACAGCAAAATCAAATATCCCGCCAAATTGACGGTCGAAGCGATCTTGGAATTGGCCGGCTTGCCGCGGATTTTCTCGTAGATAAGGAAAGCGATGTTGCCGCCGTCCAAAGCCGGAATGGGCAAAAGATTGACCACCGTGAAATTCAAGGAAACCATCCCCAAAAGTTGGAGCACGTAAGGAAGGCCCAGTTTGTTCGCCGTGTGGATGGCGCCGATCACTCCCACCACTCCGCTCACCTCGGAAAGGCTTCCACGGATCCTTAGAAAACTCGCGAGCCTTTGGACAATCAAGCCGATGATCTCGAAACAAGACAAAAGGCCTTGTTTGATGCTTCCGAAAAATCCGAGCCGGTCCACGCCCGGTTCGGTCACTTCGGCGCCGATCCGGCCGGTTTCGGCCGAAACCAAAGACATGGGCGTGACGCTCACTTTGATTTTCTCGTTGTCGCGGTTCACTTCCAAAGCCAAGGGTTGGCCTTCGTGGCTTCTGATAGCTTCGAGAAAAGCGTCGAGATCGGAAAAACCCAAGACTTGGTCTCCGTTACGGAGTCCGGCCGATTCCGCCGGACTGTTCGTAAGCACGTTCGTGATGTAAAGGGCCGGCGGAATGCCGACCATGAAAATGACGGAAAAGGCGGCCCAGGCGATCAGAAAATTCATGGCGATTCCCCCCAAAAGCGTAAGCAGCCTTTTCCAAAAAGGAGCGTTGTTGAATCCCCTTCCCGGCTCGCCCGATTTTCCCTGTTCGATCTCGACGAATCCTCCGAAAGGCAAGGCGTTCAGGCTGTAAACGGTTTCGCCGATTTTCTTGGAAAAAAGGCGCGGCTTGTATCCGAAGCCGAACTCATTGACTTTCATGCCGCTCAACTTCGCCACCAGAAAATGCCCGAATTCGTGGCCGGCGACGATCAGAGCCACGAAAAAAAGAATCAATATGATTTCGACGGCGAGCATGGATGTTATTCGTCGAGTTCCCCGATCTTTTCCTTGACCAGGCAGTCGACTTCTTCGTTGAACTTGTCGACTCTTTTCTGCAATTCGTCCTTTTGCTTGAATTTCTGGTCTTCGGGAAAAGTGTTGATTATTTTTTGCGCCTTGTCCCTTTCGAGCCGCATTTTGATCCTGTTTTCCTCGGCCAGAGACTTCACGAGCTTGGCGAGCTCGTCGCGCCGCTCTTCGGTGAGGCTCGGAAGGGTCACCCGGATGATGGCGCCGTCGGTAGAAACGCTCAACCCGGAATTGTTCTGGCTGATGGCTTTTTCTATATTCGGCAGAATGCTCTTGTCCCAGGGAGAAATGACGAGATCCCTTGGCGGAACGATATTGATGGTCGCAAGCTGGTTTACGGTCATGGCGTCGCCGTAAGCGTCGACTTTGACGTCTTCGATCAAGCCCGGACTCGGCCGGTTTGATCTGATCTTCTGCATTTCGGATTTAAGGAAAGCGAGAATGTTTTCCGTAGACGATTGGAAATCTTTTATCGGGTCCATGATGCGGCTTGAAGCTGAAGTTTTTTATTGGTGTTGAACTGTTCGATGAAATAAAGCCGGCGGACGAGCGCCCGGATCCTTTCGTCGTTTTTGATTTTGTCTTTGTATAATTTCATGATTTCGGATTTGATGAAGGCGCGGTAGTCGGCCAAAGATTCGAGCTCTTCCGGAACACCGATGTTCTTCTCGGCGATCCGCAAAGCCAATCCCGGGCGGCCGAAAGAGCTTGCGGCCGCGGCCTTGGCAGCGGCAACGGAAATCCCTTTTTCTTTTTCGAGCCAAACGGCGATTTTATCGCTTTCGACGCGGCTGAAATAAATCTTCCTGAAGCGCGAAACAAGCGTCGGAAGAAGCGTGTCCGGATTCCTCACGATCATCATAATAAGCGACTTTTCCGGAGGTTCTTCCGCGATTTTCAAAAGGGCGTTTTCAGCTTGACTGGTCAGCGATTCCGCTTCGTCTATTATAACCGATCTGACTCCGGCGTTCACCGGCTTTTCCGAAAGGAATCTTTTGATCCTTCTTGCGGCGTCGATGCCGATCGAATCTTTTTCGTCCGGCCTCACGACCAGAAGCTCGGTCAGGGTCCGGGAATCCGGCTCGAGGCGCTTGGCAATCGATTCGGCGAAAGAGAATTTTCCCGTTTCCGATTCCCCGAAAAAGATATAGCTTCCCGAAAGCTCTCCCGCTTTCATGAGCTTGTCGAAAAACTTTTGCTGGCGTTCGTGGCCGATGATCATCTAGGCGCTCTTGTTCAGTAAAGTTTTCTTGTAGGTTTCGAGATGGTTCAAGATCATTCCCGATCCCTTGGCGACGCACAAGATGGCATCCTCGGCGATATAGGCTTCGACGCCCAATATCCGCGTCAAAAACTGGTCGATGTTCCGCAGATCGGCGCCGCCTCCGGAAATGATGATGCCTTTTTCCATAATGTCCGCCACCAGTTCCGGCGGCGTCTCGTTGAAAACGTTCTGCACCGAACTGGCGATTTCGAGCAAGAGCGGGTTCAGGGCTTCGGCGATTTCGTTCGAGTTGACGACCACGTCTTTTGGAAGCCCGGAAACCAGGTCTCGGCCCCGGATCTCGAATTCCAAACGGGTGTTTTTGATGGGAATAGCCGATCCGGCCGCGATTTTGGCCGCCTCGGCCGTCTGCTCTCCGATGGCCAAAGAATATTTCTTCTTGATGAAATCAATGATGGCCTGGTCGAATTTGTTTCCGGCGATGCGCAGGCTAGACCAACAGACGATGCTTCCCAAAGAGATGACGGCCACTTCACTCGTTCCTCCGCCGATATTGACGGTCATGTTGCCCGAAGAAGAATTGATGGGGATTCCGGCTCCGAGAGCGGCCAGAAGCGGCTCTCTCACGACGTAGGCGTTTTTGGCTCCGGCTTCGATGGCCGCGTTGATCACCGCTCGGCGTTCGGTCGGCGTGATCCCGGCCGGAACCGAAATGACGACATCCGGCTTCACCAAATTGAAAGATCCGACCGCCTGGTTGATGAAATATTTCAACATCGCCCGAGTGATGTAGTAATCGGCGATGACGCCGTCTTTGAGGGGCCTGTAGGCGGCGATGTCGCCCGGAGTGCGGCCGATCATTTCTTTGGCTTCCTTGCCCACGGCCAGGACTTTATTTTCCGGCAGGCTCAAAGCGACGATCGTCGGCTCGTTGATGGCAAAACCTTTTCCCGGAACAAAAACCACGGTGTTCGTGGTTCCCAAATCTATTCCTATCTGCCTGGTTAGCATAGAACCATATTAGCTTAAGAAAAATTGGCTGTCTATCGGATCGTCAGAAAAAACGCTATCGGTCAAATTTCTATTTCAAGTCAGTATCTTCGGACCGGATTTCAAGACAGCGATGGTATGCTCGAAATGGGCCGCCAAACCTCCGCGTCTCAACCGGTAGCTGCCGTCCGGAGCGGCCATTATTTCCGGATGGCCGATGCAAAACATCGGTTCCAACGCCAAAACCATGCCTTCTTTGAGGATAAGGCCGCTTCCGGGATCGCCGAAATTATCGATCATCGGATCTTCGTGGGGCGCGAACCCCACTCCGTGCCCGCCCAATCCTTCGACGACGTCGAATCCGTAGCGCAAAGCAGTTTTCTCGATGACCGAACCGATGTCTCCGAGGGTCCGGCCGGGTTTGGCCATCTTGATTCCCCGCATCAAGGCTTCTTCGGTCGCTTTGACGAGTAGTTTTACTTTAGGAGTAGTTTTACCCGCGATGACGGTAACGGCCGAATCCGTGAAATAACCGTTCAAATCGATACCGAGATCGAGCTTCACCAAATCACCGGATCGGATGACGTAATCGCCCGGAACTCCGTGGACCACGGTGTCGTTTACGGAAACGCAGACGCTTACCGGAAAAGCTTTGATCGCTCCCTCGGGCCGGTAATTCAAAAAAGAAGGCTTGGCTTTGGCCGAAACGATCAGTTCCCGGGAAAGATCGTCGATCTCCTTTGTTTTCACTCCCGGCTTTACCGAAGATTCGAGACGCGCCAAAACCGCCCTTAAAATCCTTCCAGATTTGGCGAGCCCTTCGATGTCTTCTTTGTTTTTGAGCCTGATTTTCAAAACCTTGCTATCGGCGGCCGGCTGAAACTTTTACCCCGAATTTAGAAAGCGCCGCGGCGATGTCCTTGAAAACCCTTTCCCGTCTCGGTTTGCCGTCGATTTGAACGACTTTTATGCCGGCTTTTTTGAAGCCTTGGATGACCGGATAGCTCAATTTCTTGTAATTCCCGTATCTCACGCGGATGATCCTGGCTTCGTCGAGCCCGGGCCGGCCGCGCTTGGTGTTCCTTTTGACCGATTCGGAAACCGGAATGTTGATCTGGAAAACGATGATGTTTTCTTTTCCGTAAAGCTTTTCGACGACTTTCAAGAGGCCGGTCCGCTTCTTGTTCCCGAAAGTTTCGAGCATGGTGCGGAAAGATCCGCTGTAGATGATTCCTTTCCCTTGCTTGGCCAATTTTTTGGTAGCGGGAATGGTCAGGCGGTCGATCACCCAAAGAGGATCGACGAGTCCGCCGGAGAAAAAGGCTTTTCTCGCGGCTTCGATGCCGGGGAAATTATCGTATTTTTTCGACCGCACCATTTTTTCTATTTCGGTCCCGCCGTCGAACAAGGCGAATCCTTTGGTCGCTTTTTTGATGAAAGCCGCTTGAGTCCCTTTTCCCGAGCCCGGAGGCCCGAACAAAACAATGACTTTGGGCTGTTTTTTCATGTTAAGCGATTTCGTATTCCCTGATCTTCAGCTCCGAATCTATTTGTTTGGCGGTCTCGAGCGCCACGGAAACGACGATCAAAAGCCCGGTGCCGCCGATCGTCATGTTGGCCACTTTGGTTATCGCCTGGACGATCGAAGGAAGAACGGCGATGACGCCCAAAAAGAGCGCTCCGAAAAGAGTCAGTTTGGCGATGATCGAGTTCAGGTATTCGGCGGTGGAAGCGCCCGGTCTGATGCCCTGGATAAACCCTCCGTTCCTCTGGAGGTTCTTGGCTATTTCATTCGGCTCGAAAACGATGAAAGTGTAAAAATAAGTGAAAGCGAAAACCATGACGAAATAAAGAAGACCGTTCCAAAGTGGATTGGCAAGAGTGGCCTCGATGAAATCGGCCGTTTTGATCGCCCAACCTATGTCCAGGGAACGGAGCCCGAGACCGAGATATTGCGGCAGCATCAGTATGGAGATGGCGAAGATGATCGGAATGACTCCGGCCTGGTTTACCCTCAAAGGAAGATAGGTGGTCGATCCCCCGAAAACCCGGTTGCCTCGCACCCTTTTGGCGTAGGCCACCGGTATTTTCCGTTCGCCTTCGTTCACCAAAACGACTCCGGCGACGACCACGAGAGCCAAAGCCAAAAGAATCAAAACCTTATCGATGCCGATGCCGAGAAGGGTGCCCGTCGATTGGTATTGCCCGACCATCACGAGAATTTGCGTGATGATGGATCGCGGCAAGCCGCTCACGATTCCGGCGACGATGATCAGGGAGATCCCGTCTCCCAATTTCTGTTCGCTGATCATCTCTCCGATCCAGATCATGATGAGCGATCCGGCGACGATAAAAAGCAGATTGAGCGCCATGGCCGGCAATTCCATGGCGGTGATGATGCCTCCTTGGGCCGCGAGATATTTGAGGAAAGCGAATCCTTGGACCAAGGCGAGCGGGACCGTCAAGTAGCGGCCGAGCCGTTGGAATTTGGCCCGTCCGACGGCTCCGTTTTCGTAATAATATTCCTTGAGCTTCGGAAAAATCATGGTGAGAAGCTGGAGAATGATGGTGGCGGTGATATAGGGGCTTACCCCGAGCATGCCGATCGAGAGCTTATCCAAAGCGCCTCCGGAAATGAGGTTAAGGTAGCCGAAGATGTTGCCCAAAAGAGCGCGGTTAACCGCTCCTTCCTCGGCCAAGCCGGCTTTGTATTGGGCGATGTCCACCGCCGGAATGGGCAATAAAACGATGATCCTTGTCGCCACGAGCAGCAAGATCACCATAAGGAACCGGCGACGCAGCTCCGGCACTTTCAGGAACTGGACGAATTTATTTAGCATCGTGTTTGCCGCGGAGTTTTGGCAACCTTTGGATAAAGTCGCGTTCGGCCGGACGGATCTTGTGGCCGGCCCTCGATTTCTGACCCTTCTGTCCGCGGCCTCCGGTTTTACCCCGTTTTCCTCCGCGGCCGATCCTTTTCTTATCCGGATTCTGATGGGTTGTTTTCAAAAGATGTAATTGCATGGATTAAGAAACGGCTTTGGTCGTTTTTATTTTTTTCAAAGCGGCGATGGTCGCCATGGCGGTCGTCAACTTGTTCTTGGTGCTGCCCAGAGACTTCGCGGAGATGTCTTTCACGCCCGCGAGGAGCAAAACCGTGCGGACCGCGCCTCCGGCCAGAAGTCCGTGTCCGGGTTTGGCCGGCTTCAGAAGCACTTCGGCGGCGCTCGCCTTCGCTTTCACTTCGTGCGGAATGGTGCCGCCTTGTATTCTGACGCGGAAAAGGTTCTTTTTGGCCGCGGCTCTCGCTTTTTGGACGGCCTGCTGGACGTCCAATCCTTTGGCCACGCCGAGCCCGACAGAGCCTTTGCCGTCGCCGACGACGACCGTCGCCCTGAATCTGAATCTTTTGCCTCCGGCGACCACCCTCGTTACGCGGCGCAGATCGAGCACCTGATCCTCGTAATCGTCCCTGATTGTTTTTCTGTAACCGTTCATTGTTTAAATCTCCAAGCCGCCTTTTCTCGCGCCTTCGGCGACGTTTTTCACTCGACCGTGATATTTGTAAGCTCCCCTGTCGAAAACCATTTTGGAAACTCCTATTTTTTTGGCTTTCTCGGCTATCAATTCCCCGAGCTTCATGGCTTTTTCCGATTTGGTTCCTTTAAGATCCAATTCTTTGGTCGAAGCCGAAACCAAGGTGACGCCTTTGACGTCGTCGATCGCTTGCAGAAAGATGTTCCGGTTTCCCCTTTTGACCGACAAACGCGGCATCGCGGCCGTTCCCCTGATCTTGCTCCGGGTCCGCGCCTGCCTCCTTGCCACTCTTTGGTTTTGAAGTTTGGTTGGTTTCATTTGGATAATTAAGCCGCTTTGGCGGTCGTTCCGGCGACTTTCTTGCCGGCTTTCCTTCTCACGACTTCGTCGACGTACATCACGCCCTTGCCGAGATATGGTTCGGGTTTCTTGAACGAGCGGATCTTGGCCGCGGTTTCTCCGACCAGGAATTTGTCGGCTCCGGCAACGGTGATGATGTTTTTGTCGACGGACGCCTTGATTCCTCTCGGCACTGCCAAAACGATCGGGTGGGAAAAGCCGAGGTTCAAGACCAAGTTTTCCCCGTCAATCGCCGCCTTGAATCCGATGCCTTCGATTTTCAGGCTCTTGGAAAAATCCTTGGCCGCTCCGGAGACGGCGTTCGCGGTCAAAGCCCGCATCGTGCCCCAGTTGGCCCGGGTCTTGTCGGAATCGTCGGTCGTCGTAAAAACGATCTCGCCTTCTTTGATTTCGGCCGCGATGCCCGGAAGCATTTTCACCTCGAGGTCGGCGTTCGGTCCGGAGACCTTCAAAACGCCGTCCTCCAAAGAGGCTTTCACGCCTTCGATCATCTTCACCGGTTGTTTTCCGATTTTCGACATGTTGATTACCAAATTTCGAATAAAATCTCTCCGCCGACTTTTTGCTTCCTCGCCTCAGCGTCGCTCAAAATCCCTTTCGGAGTCGAGAAAAAATAATTGCCGTATCCCTGGTGGGAAGGCCTGATTTCCTTGTATCCACGGTAAAGCCTTCTCGAAGGCTTGCTCCAAAGTTTGATCTCGGAAAAAACCGGATTGGCTTTGTCCTCTTTGAGTTCGATGGCGATCACTTTTTTCAAGCTCCTTCCTTTTTTCTCGACGGAAGCGAGATAGCCGGCTTTGACCAGGGCTTCGAGGACGGCCATGTCCATTTTCGAAAAAGGAACCTTCAAAGATTTCTTTCCGGCGAGCTTCGCGTTTTTGATTTTTACGAGAGTCTGTATGTACATTTTACCAAGACGCTTTTCTCACTCCCGGAATCTGGCCTTTGGAAGCCATTTCGCGGAAACAGATCCGGCAAAGCCCGAAATCGCGCAGATATCCGTGCTTGCGTCCGCAGCGAAAACACCGCCTGACTTCGCGGGTGCTGAATTTGGGCTTTTTGCGCGCTCTCGCTATGACTGATTCCTTGGCCATTTTCTTGTTTTACTTTGCTAATGGTATCCCTTGTGACCTATAAAAATCAATAGCTTTTTCCTTGTTTTTCAGGCGGCTGACGAGCGTCACTTCGATACCGAAATTGACGCGGCTCGTTTCCGGATTGATTTCCGGAAAAACCAGCTGGTCCCTGAACCCAAAAGACAGATTGCCGTTCTTGTCGATGCTCTTCGGGCTCAACCCTCTGAAGTCTCTCACCCGCGGCAGAACGACGTTCACCACCCTCGCGAGGAAATCGTCCATCCTTTTTCCCCTCAAGACGGCTTTCAATCCGACGACTTCGCCTTGGCGGACCTTGAACCCGGCGATGGATTTTTTCGCTTTGGTGATCGCCGGCTTCTGGCCGGTGATGGCGGCGAATTCCTTCATGATCTCCGGAAGGATTTTCTCCTCGAACTGCGGGCTCGCGAGCCTCAATTTGCCGACGCCGGCGGAAACGATGATTTTTTCTAAATAGTCGCTTTGCATTTTTTACAATATCTTGCTTTTTTCTCTTTCTCGATCCGGTATCCGACCCGACTGCGCTTTCCGCATTTCGGGCAGACCAAACTGACGTTCGAAACGGCGATCGGCCGGGAAATCGTGATGATCTGGCCTTTTTCGCCTTCTTTTTTCGGCTTGACCGCTTTTTTGTATTGGTTCACGCCGGAAACGACGATTCTCCCGAGCTTGGAATCGACTTTAAGGATTTTGCCGGATTTGCCGGCGTCTTTCCCTTTCAGTATGTAAACGTTGTCGTTCTTCTTGATGTTCATGTTCTTAAACTATTTCCTGGGCCAGGGAAACGATTTTCTCGAATCCTTTTTCCTTGAGCTCCCTCGGGATCGGCCCGAAGATCCTCGTCCCCAAAGGCTCTTTTTTGACGCTCACGATCACCGCCGAATTGTCGTCGAAGCGGACGTAGAGTCCGCCCTTCCTTCTGATGGCGTTTCTGGTGCGGACGACGACGGCTTTGACGATGTCCTTTTTCTTGATGTTCTTGCGGGGTTCGACGGTCTGCACCGAAGCGACGATGATGTCGCCGATTTTGGCGTAACGCTTGCGGCTCCCGCCCAGGACCCGAAAACACCGGATGGTCTTCGCCCCGGAATTGTCCGCTATTTTCAATATGGATCTTTCCTGAATCATGTTAGGCTGTTTTGGAAACGACTTTCCAGCGTTTTTCCTTGGAAAGGGGTATTGTCTCTTCGATCACGACCTTGTCTCCGATCTTGTAAAGCCCGTCTTCGGCTTCGGCTTTGAAGCGGCTGTTCTTGGTGTAATACTTCTCGTATTTCGGATTTTTGCGGGTATGGGAAACCTCGACCACCACGGTCTTTTGCATTTTGTCCGAGACGACGACTCCCCCGAATCTGCGGCGGGAACTTATTTTTTGGATGTTGTTTTCTTCCATGTTTTTAAAATTAGGATTTTTTGATGATTCTCGTTTTAAAAGGAAGCTTGAATCCGGCGAGCCTCAAGGCACGTTCGGCCGTGGCTTCGCTCACTCCGTCCATTTCGAAAATCACTCTGCCCGGCTTCACCGAAAACACATAATGGTCGACGTTGCCCTTGCCTCCGCCCATGGTCACTTCCGGAGGCCTCTGGGTGACGGGCTTGTCCGGGAAAACCCGGATCCATATCTTTCCTTCCCTTTTGATGAAATTGGTCAAAGTTTTCCTGGCCGCCTCGATCTGCTTCGAATTCAGATATTTGGCTTCCAGGGCTTGCAGCCCAAAACTGCCGTGGCTAAGCGTCATGCCGCGTGTTTCGGCCTGCCGCTTCCGCGACCGGCCTTTCTGCCATTTGCGATGTTTGACTTTTTTGGGAATAAGCATGGAAGTTCAGATGGAGTATTTTAGCCGGATTTTTCGTCGTTAGTAAAGACTTCTCCTTTGTAAATCCAGACTTTGATGCCGACCGCTCCGTAGGTGGCGAAGGCGGTGGCTTCGGCGTAATCAATGTCGGCTCTCAAGCTTGAAAGCGGCAAACTGCCCCTGGTCAGCCATTCGCGGCGGGAAATCTCCGCTCCGTCCAAACGGCCGGAAAGCTTGATTTTCACGCCTTTCACCTCTCTGTGGTTCATCACGTCCTCGATGGCTTTCTTGATGGTCGGCCTGAAACGAAACCTTTTCTCCAGGTCGTTCGCGATATTCTGGGCGACCACTTGGGCCGAAATGTCTCCCCGTCCGAGCTCCATCACGGTCAAGCTGATTTCCGTCGGCGGAAGCTTGCTCCGTTTGTGGAGTTTGGATATTTCCCTGTTCAAAAGCTTGGTGATGTCTTCAATGCCTTTGCCGCCCCGTCCGATGATGATTCCCGGCCGGCTGGCTTTGATGATGATACGGCAGGAGCTGGCCGTCCTTTCTATCTCGACCGAAGCGATGCCGGCTTCTCTCAATTTCTTGTTGATCAGCTTCCGGATCAAGCTGTCTTCTTCGAGAACGAATTTCCGGTTTTTGGGGTCGGCAAACCAGCGAGAATCCCAGTTCTTCAGAACGCCCAGTCGGAAGGATGTCGGTTTTATTTTTTGTGACATGTTTTTATATGGATTTCCTTCTAAAGACGCGCCTCACGAGCCCGCCTTTGTCTTTCGGCTCTTCGAGACCTGTGGTTTTCTCTTCCAACTCGACTTTCGGCTTTTCGGATTTCGGTTTCTTTTCGGTTCTCGGTTTTTTCGACGTTTCTTTGGAAGTTTTTTCCGGAAAAACGAATTTCGAAGCTTTGACTTTTTCGGATTCTTCAAGCTTCAAGAAAATATGGGAGCGCTTTTTCTGGATGGGCGTCGCCCGGCCTTGGGCCCGCGGAAGCCAACGCTTCAGCATCGGTCCTCCGTCAACCCGTATTTCCTTGATAACGAGTTTCTCCGGTTTGAATCCCAGATTCTTGGCGTTCGCGATGGCCGAATCCAAAAGTTTCAACATCGGTCCGGCGGCCCGTTCGCGGCGAAGGGAGAGTTCCGCCTTGGCCTCAAAGGCCGACCTATTCCGCATCAGGCCGGCGATGGCCCTCGCTTTGCGCGGAGCCACGTCCAGATTCATCAGTTTTGCCTTTATCTCTTGCATGTTGCTTATTTGCTGGTTTTATCCGCCGGAGCCGGAGCAACCGGAGCTCCCACGCCCTTTTCCAATTCTTTCTGCATTTTTCCGCCGTGGCGGATGAACTTGCGGGTCGTGGCGAATTCTCCGAACTTGTGCCCGACCATTTCTTCGGTCACCCTCACTTCGATGAAATCTTTTCCGTTGTGGACGCCGAAAACGAATCCGACCATTTCCGGAGCGACCGAACTATGTCGCGCCCACGTTTTAATGACCGTTTTGTCTCCGGGCTTCAAACCCGCGATCTTTTTCAAAAGGCTCGCTTCGACGTATGGACCTTTGCGGCTGCTTCTAGACATAGTTTTATTTCTTTTTCTTCGGCCTTCGTTTGGTTATCAAAACGTTCGACCATTTTTTCTGGTTTCTGGTTTTTCTGCCTCCGGTGATCTTGCCCCATTTGGTTTTCGGTTTCTTGGTGCCTCGGGGCTGCCTGCCTTCGCCGCCGCCGTAAGGATGGTCAACCGGATTCATGGCTGTTCCCCTTACCGTCGGCCTGATCCCCATGCCGCGGGTGCGGCCGGCTTTGCCGATGTTGACCAAACTCCAATCGGCGTTGGAAACCTGGCCCAAAGTGGCGAAATTGCTCCAAATGACCTTGCGGATTTCTCCGGAAGGCATCTTGAGCTGGGTGTATCCGGCGTCGTGCCCCAAAACTTCGGCCGACGAACCGGCAGAACGGACGATCTGTCCGCCCTTGCCCGGATTCAACTCGATGTTGAAAACGGCGTATCCGACCGGGATGTTCTTGAGCATCAATCTGTTTCCGGGGACGAGCTCCGCGTTTTCCGCGGTGATGATCGTCGAACCCGTTTTCGCTCCTTGGGGCGCGATCGAATAGCGCTTGGTTCCGTCTTTGTAGACGAGCTTCATGATGAAAGCCGTGCGGTAAGGATCGTATTCCAGTGATTCGATTCTCGCCGGTACGTTCAGCTTGTCGTTGCGGCGGAAATCGATGATCCGGTAAGTCCGCTTGTTGCCGGCTCCCTGGTGCCTCATGGTGATGCGGCCCCGGTTGTTGCGGCCGGCCCTATCCTGGAGTTTCATCGTCAATTTCTTTTCCGGCTTCACCCCGCTCAAAACCAAGCGGTAATCTGGCGCCGTCATGTGCCTTCTCGATGGAGTTGTCGGATTATACTTTTTCATTGATGGTTTGTCCCTTCTTCAAAGTGACGACGGCTTTTTTCAGATTCTTTTTGGCGATCCGGGTGATATTCATGGCGACGACGTTCACCTTGTATTTTTTCTCGATCTGCTTCCTGACTTCGCTTTTATTCAAGGTGTTCTTGATTATGAAAACAAACTGGTTGAATCCGCCGAGCCTCCCGGTCTTTTCGCTAAGATAAAACCGGATATCGGCCTTCTCTTTGACGTCTTTGGCTTTTTTTTCCTTATTTGACGGCATGGTAGTGCGAATCTATCGCGGCGATCGCGTTTTTTTCTATGAAAATTTCCTTGAATTTCATGAGATCGTAAACGTTCAAGTCTTTCGGCCCGATGCTTTTCACTTTCGAGAGGTTGGCCGAAGCCCGATGGACGTTTTTGTTGCCGATCTCCGGAATCAAAAGCGCGTTCGGCGCCTTCTTTCCGAAAAAACTCTGAAGCGTGGAATATAAAATTTTGGTTTTCGGTTCGTTGATAGACAAGGAATCGATGAATTTCACCTCCTTGTCTTCCAGTTTCTTCGAAAGCACGCTCATGATGGCCGCCTGCCTCATTTTCTGGTTCAACTTGACCGAATAATCCCTTTCCTTTTTGGGTCCGTGGGCGACGCCGCCGCCTTTCCAAATCGGGGATCTGGTCGATCCGTGCCTGGCGCGGCCCGTGCCTTTTTGACGCCACGGCTTTTTGCCGCCTCCAGAAACTTCGCCGCGGCCCTTGGCGTGAGCAAAAGGCTGCCGGCTGTTTTTCTCTTGGCTGTCCAAAGCCTGCTTCACCAGATCCGGTTTCCACGGGTAGCCAAAGATCCGATCGGGTATTTCCACCTGATCGATCACTTCCATTTTGGCGTTGTAGAGATCGGCTTTCATTTTAGAGATAGATCTTGATTTTGCTTCCGCTCGCTCCCGGAATGGCTCCTTTCAAAGCCATGGTTTTCGCTTCGCTGTTCCAGGCGATCACTTTGACGTTCTTCACGGTTTTCCTGTCGACGCCCATGTGTCCGGCCATTTTATGGCCTTTCAAAACTCTCTGCGGAGCGGTGGCGCCGATCGAACCAGGAGCGCGGAGCCGGTCTTTCTGACCGTGCGTTTTCGGTCCGCCGTGGAAACCCCAGCGCTTGACTCCTCCCTGGAACCCGCGGCCCTTGGTGGTGCCGACGATCTTCACGGAAGCGTTTTCCGCGATTTCCGTGTTCTCCGGCACGTCCAAAACCGCCACCAAAGTGACCGGGATCACCCTGTCTTCCTTGAAGATCTGGCTCATTTTGATTTTTTTCGCGGTAATGTAGGCCATTTGTTTAACGCCCTAAAAAATAACCGAGGAAGCCTCGGTTATTTTGTGGGATTTCTATTGGCTATCCTCTATCCTATACTACACTGTTTTTATTTCTATGTCCACCCCTGCGGGCAGATTCAAGTCGGATAGGGATTCGATCAACTTCTGCGTCGGATTAAGAATGTCGATCAGCCTCTTGTGAATCCTCATCTCGAACTGCTCGCGAGCGTTCTTGTGAACGAAAGTCGAGCGATTGACCGTGTATTTCTTGAACTCGGTCGGAAGCGGCATCGGACCGACGATTTTGGTGTCCATTCGTTCCAGGACTTCCATGATCTGCTTGCAGGAATTGTCCACCAGCTTCTGATCGTACGATTTGATTCTTAATCTGAGCTTTTCCACGTTAGAATAGCGATTTTATTTGACGATTTTGGAGATGACTCCGGCGCCAACGGTCTTTCCTCCTTCGCGGATGGCGAAATGCTGCTTTTCTTCGAGAGCGATCGGAGCGAGAAGCTTGATCGTCACGTTGACCGTGTCTCCGGGCATGGCCATTTCCATTCCTTGCGGCAGGATCATTTCACCGGTGACGTCCGTGGTCCTCATGTAGAACTGCGGCTTGTATCCGGGGAAGATCGGGGTGTGCCGTCCGCCTTCTTCTTTGGTCAAAAGATAAACTTCGGCCTCGAAGTCGGTGTGCGGCGTGACCGATCCGGGTTTGGCGATGATCTGTCCGCGCTCCACGTCCTCCTTCTTGATGCCGCGGATCAAAACACCGACATTGTCTCCGGCTTGCCCTTCGTCCAAGGTCTTGTTGAACATCTCGATTCCGGTGACCACGGTTTTCATGGTCGGTTTCAAGCCGATGAGTTCCACTTCGTCGTTCACGTGGACCGCGCCTCTCTCGATGCGGCCGGTGACGACGGTGCCGCGGCCTTCGATCGTAAAGATGTCTTCGATCGGCATCAGGAACGGCTTATCCGTTTCCCTTTTCGGTTCCGGAATATAGGAGTCCAAAGCGTCCACCAATTCCAAGATCGGTTTGACCGCCGGATCGTCGAGCGAGCTCGCCTCGAGCGCCTTCAGGGCCGAACCTTTGATGATCGGCGCTTCGTCGCCCTTGTAGCTGTATTTGGAAAGAAGTTCCCTCACTTCGGCTTCGACAAGCGCCACCAGTTCCGGGTCGTCCACCATGTCGACTTTGTTGAGGAAAACCACCATGGCCGGAACTCCGACCTGATGGGCGAGCAGGATGTGCTCTCTGGTCTGGGGCATCGGGCCGTCGGCGGCGGAAACGACGAGAATCGCTCCGTCCATCTGGGCGGCGCCGGTGATCATGTTCTTGATGTAGTCCGCGTGTCCCGGAGCGTCGATGTGGGCGTAATGCCTCTTCTCCGACTCGTACTCCGAGTGGTGCAGGGCGATGGTGATACCGCGCGCCTTTTCTTCCGGCGCCTTGTCGATATTGTCGACTTTCTCTTCTTTCTTCGCTAAACCTTTGAGGTAAAGAACGTGGGTAATAGCCGCCGTCAAAGTGGTCTTGCCGTGGTCGACGTGACCGATGGTGCCGACGTTGACGTGCGGTTTAGTTCTTGAAAATTTCTCTTTTTCGGCCATTTTTGAATTTAATTATTTTTTATGACTTTGCGACCTTAAAATATTACTGATTGATGGGGGTATTTGTCAAGGTTTTTTCTGGGTTTTTGGAGTTCCGGCTATTTCTTCCCGGAAATGATCGCCTCTTCCAGATTCTTCGGAACGACATCGTAGTGATCGAATTCCATGGTGAACGCCCCTCTTCCCTGGGTCATCGACCTCAATTTGGTGGCGTAACCGAACATTTCCGAGAGCGGAACCATGGCATCGACCACTTTGGTGTTGGCCCGGTCGTTCATCGCTTCGATCTTTCCCCTTTTCGAGGAAAGGTCTCCCGTGATGTCTCCCAAAAATTCCGAAGGAATGATCACCTGGATTTTCATCACCGGCTCCAGAATCACCGGCTTGGCTTTTTTGGCGCCCTCCTGCAAAGCCATGGAAGCGGCGATCTTGAAAGCGGCTTCGGACGAGTCGACTTCGTGGAAAGAGCCGTCGTAAAGGGTCACTTCGAGGTCGGTCAGCTGATAGCCGGCGATGACGCCCCGATCGAGCGCTTCGCGGACGCCTTTTTCGACGGCCGGAATGAATTCGCGGGGAATGGCTCCTCCCTTGATGGCGTCGACGAAAGTGAATCCGTCTCCGCGATCCTTGGAATTGACCTTGAGCCAGACGTGTCCGTACTGGCCGCGGCCGCCGGACTGCCTCACGTATTTGCCTTCGGCCTCGGCCGTTCCCAAAACGGTTTCTTTATAGGCGACTTGCGGCCGGCCGACGTCGGCTTCGACCGAGAATTCGCGCCGCATCCTTTCTACCAAAACTTCGAGGTGGAGTTCGCCCATTCCGGCGATGATCGTCTCTCCGGTTTCGGGATCTCCGGAAACCCTGAAAGTCGGGTCTTCCTCGGCCAGGCGATGAAGGGCCATGCCCATTTTCTCCTGGTCGGCTTTGGTTTTCGGAGAAACCCTCTGTTCAATGACCGGCTGCGGAAAAGTGATTTTTTCCAAAATGATCGGCTTTTCCGGATCGCAAAGCGAATCACCGGTCGTCGTGTTTTTGAGTCCGACCAGGGCGCCGATTTCTCCGGCGTAGATTTCATCCACTTCTTCCCTGTCGTTCGCGTGCATCCGCAAAATGCGGCCGATTCTCTCCTGGTTGTTTTTGGTGGAATTCAGAATGTAGCTTCCCCGGCTAAGCTTACCGCTGTAGACGCGGAAATAGGTGAGGCTTCCGACAAAAGGATCGGTGGCGATCTTGAAAGCCAAAGCCGTGAAAGGCTCGTCGTCGCTCGGCCGGCGTTCGATCTCTTCGTTGGTTTTCGGGTCGTGGCCTTTGACCGGAGGAAGGTCGGTCGGCGACGGCAAATAGTCGATAACCGCGTCGAGCACCAATTGGACGCCCTTATTCTTCAAGGCCGAACCGCAGACGACCGGAACGATCTTCAAAGAAAGGACCGCTTTTCTCAAAACCCTCCGCAGATCTTCGAGGCCGATTTCCTTTCCTTCGAGATAGTCGGACATCAGCTTGTCGTCGTTCTCGACGATCTTTTCTAGAAGCGTTTGCCTGGCCGCTTTGGCGGCTTCGATCATATTCTCGGGAATGGAAATCTCCGTCACCTTTTCTCCGTGCTCGCCTTCGAAATCAAAGGCTTTCATCTGCAGAAGGTCGATCACGCCCTTGAAGTCGCTTTCGGCGCCGATCGGCAGCTGGATCGGTACGGCGTTCAAAGTGAGCCTTTCGTGGATGGATTTCAAAACAAAATCGAAGCTCGCGCCCATGCGGTCCATCTTGTTGATGAAACAGATGCGGGGAACCCCGTATTCGTCGGCGTAGTGCCAGTTGGTCTCGGACTGCGGCTCCACTCCGGAAACGCCGTCGAAAACGACCACGGCGCCGTCCAGAACGCGGAGCGAACGCTTAACTTCGACCGTGAAATCGATATGTCCCGGGGTGTCGATCAGGTTGATCCGGTGCTCGAAAGCCTTGTCGCCTTTTCTGTAAGTCGGAATCCAAAAACAGGTGGTCGCGGCCGAAGTGATGGTGATGCCCCGCTCGCGCTCCTGGTCCATCCAGTCCATGATCGCCTGGCCCTCGTGGACTTCGCCGAGCTTGTGGGAAATGCCGGTATAAAAAAGGATCCTCTCCGAAACCGTGGTTTTTCCGGCGTCGATGTGGGCGATGATGCCGATGTCGCGGTTCTTCTCGATTGGATAGAGTCTAGCCATGAAGGTGGAAAATGGTTGTCAAGGTTATCTCGCGAAATGCGCGAAAGCCCGGTTGGCTTCGGCCATTCGGTGAATGTCCAATTTTTTCTTGATGGCCGCCCCTTCGTTCTTGGAGGCGGCGATGATTTCTTCGGCCAAGCGCTCGGCGATCGGCTTACCCTTCTTTGATCTCGCGGCATCGATGATCCATTTGCAAGCCAGCATGAATTTCCTTTCCTCGCGGACTTCGCGCGGCACCTGATAGTTGGCGCCGCCGACTCTCTTGGAAGCGACCTCCAAAAGCGGCGAAGCGTTTTCCAAAGCCTTCGAAAAAACCGCCATCGGATCCGGATTCTCCTTGGCGACGATATCCATGGCGTCGTAAAAATTCTTCTCGGCGACGGACTTCTTTCCGTCGTACATCAGATAATTGATGAACCGGCTGACGGCGATGTCGCCGTACTTTACGTCCGGTTTTCTTTCCCTTTTATAGTTTCTCTTTTTTCTCATTGTTCAAAATTACGCGGCTTTCGGCTTCTTGGCGCCGTATTTGCTCCTTTGCTGTTTTCTTTGCACGCCGGCGGTATCGAGCCTGCCCCGGACAATGTGGTATCTCACTCCCGGGAGGTCTTTGACGCGGCCGCCGCGGATCATCACCACCGAGTGCTCCTGCAAATTATGCCCTTCGCCGGGAATATAGGCGGTCACTTCCATGCCGTTCGTAAGCCTGACCCTCGCCACTTTGCGCAAAGCGGAATTCGGTTTTTTCGGGGTAACCGTGGAAACCTTCAAACACACTCCCCGCTTGAAAGGAGAATTGGAATAGACCGGCTTGTTTTGGAGCACGTTCATATAACGCCCCAAAGCCGGGGTTTTGTCTTTTTTCAAAGCAGTCTTCCTGCCTTTTTTCAAAAGTTGTGGAATTGTCGGCACGACACCTAATATACCAAGCTGTTGAGTTTAAGTCAATAATATCGAGGCTTTTTCCGGTCCGTTCAATACCCCTGGCCGGTGAACAATCTGAAAATCAAACTTCCCGCGACCGGCAAAAAAGCCTGGGCCACCAGAAGGGCGATCAGGATCCCCCAAGCCCCGAGCCTCATCATGCCTGCCCAGGCCCGCGGGAAAAGCTCGTGGAATATTTTCGAGCCGTCGAGCGGCGGAAACGGCAGGAGATTGAACAAACCCAGGGAAATATTGACGATCACCACTTCTTCGAAAAGCATGACGGCGACCGGAGAAAAATATCCCGCTCCAAAACGGACGAACAATCCGAAAACGGCCGCGAGAAGCATGTTGGCGGCGATGCCGGCGACGCTCACTTTGAGAACGCCGTTCTTTTGGTCTTTGAACAAAAACGGATTCACCGGCACCGGCTTGGCCCAGCCGATGAAAGAACCGAAAAAGAACAAAGACACAAGCGGCACGATCACCGTTCCCGTCAAATCGAGGTGCGGAACGGGATTTAAAGTCAGCCGGCCGGAATCCCGGGCGGTCGGGTCGCCCAACTCGAGCGCCATGAGGCCGTGGCTGTATTCGTGGAAAACAGCGGAAAGAATGATGATGACGTATAAGACGAGGATATCCATAAGGATTAAAGATGCTTTACATTATAAACGTTTTTGGCTAATATTTACACCATGCGACAGTGCGCGATTTGCGGCAAAGGATCGATTCTCCGCTCTTCCAGGAACAAGCTCCGCGGCAAATACAATCCGACTCCGCTCAAAAGAAAATATCCGAATCTTCAATACACCCGAGACTCGAACGGTAAACGGGTTTTGGCTTGCGCCAAATGCATCAAAGCCCAGGCCAAGAAAACAAAATAGAAACCGATAAAAGTCCCGCAGCTAGCGGGACTTTTTGTGTCGGGCTGCCGAGAATCGAACTCGGTCTACATGCACCCCATGCATGCGTACTACCGGTATACTACAGCCCGGGAGAATGACGCCTTAATTTTTACCACAGTCCCGAATCAAAAACAAAAATCCCTCTCCTATTGATTACCCGGCCGAAGCCAAGGTGGGAATCCTCAATTCCTGCCCACGGGCGAGAATGCTGTCGGTTTCCCCCAAAAATATCTTTGATCCGGAATCATAAGGAGAGGGATCGATCTGATTATACCATCCGAGATTCCGGTTCAAGATTCCCTTCCAAAACCGTTTTGTGGATAAGCCGGTTCTATTCCAGTATTCCGTCTAAATTGACGTCGTATAATATTTCTTCGGTCACCAGGCGATAATTGATCAGCTCTTCCGGCTTGAACCAGAAATCGACTTCCATCTTCGCCTCTTCCGGAGAACCGGAAG
>ERZ795030.1777-NODE-1777-length-27995-cov-56.761632_pt1 | contig 27995 bp, 26 predicted proteins | sample MGYA00375122_ERZ795030 | MGnify/ENA primary metagenome ERZ795030 (study PRJEB30165, sample SAMN05720146) | activated sludge metagenome | isolation source: anaerobic digester from wastewater treatment plant | place: Japan | collected 2015-04-20 ... | reverse complement strand
CGATCGGGTGCCGGCACTGGAGGCAAAGACCGATCGAGAGGTGCAGTTGACGGTCCTACTACCGGTTGACGCGGCCCCTACCGATTATCCGTGGGATCACGGAATCACCGGCTATCTTTCTCAGATGATTCAGAGCGCCGTTCACGTCGGCGTTGATCAGGGTGCCCGGAGCACTCTGGTAGAGCCCGCGCTTGACCCGCCGTTTCCGCCTACAGGGCGGTTTCTTGATCGGATCAAGAACGAGAGCATCGACCTGCGAGGTGTAGGCTTCAGAATGAGAATCATCGAACCGGATCCCGATCAACTCGCACATGCTCTTCAACGTCTGCCGGAACTTGTGGTAGGGCACCTGCACGAAGTTCTGGTTCCCCCGCCGGCCGCCTGACCGCGGGAGAACGCCATGACGAAGGGCAACCGTTATCAGCGCAAAGATAGACCCCTCAAAGAGGTCGTATCCATGAACCGCAGCATGATCCCCCTGTTTGCACCGGTAGCACTCATCGTGGCCTGTGTCGTTGCATGCGGCTGTGCAGCAGCTGATGATCAGCCTGCAGCCGTCAATACAACCGTCCCTATAGAACACGGATGGAACCAGGCGACAGCGGCAATTCTTGAACAATACGTGCTTACCAGGGCCAACCAGGAAACATACGATATGTTCAACGGTTCGACGGTATCTCCGGATCCTGTAATCCTGCTCGATTCCAACAAAAGCCCCCTGTATTACCGGTATTACGTTCAGAAGAACGGCAAGACCGTTTACGCGGTCCAGGTGAGCGCGAACAAACTGCTCGGCACAACGGTGACTGCGATCGGCGATTTCGGTTACATAGGGCGAGACGGATCGATGACCGCGAACGAAAGCGATTCGCATGGCGCAGAAGCCGGGTTTGTCCGCGGTACTCCGGTCCCCTCGTATACCGATGAGTATACTCGATTGATGCTCGATTCCTGGGAAGTCGGGGACACCTATGCCCGGAATGTTGTGCGAGACGCAGAAAATGCCGGAATCGATCTCTCAACGCCGCTCTCCGATGAGGAACGGGAGGTCGTCGGAGAGATCCTTCGAGAACAGATCGGGCAACGAGAACAGAGAATACAAGAGGTCGAAAAGAACCATCGGGTGAGCCTCTAACAGCCGGGTCGCACACCCATCTCCCAATCTTCGCGTTCTCTGCGCGAGTTCACGGCGGACCACCCCCCTCCCTCCTCGCCAGGTGCTCCCGCATCTCCGCGAGGTGCCGGTCCAGACGCCGCCGGAACTCACGGGGATCGATTGCGTGCGCTTCATGGCCCGACAACACCAGGATCCGGTCGGCCTGTGCGATCAGGATATCGAGCGACGAGGCCGCAAAGAGGAGCGCCGTCTCGCCGAGCGCCTCGCGCCGGGTCGCAAGCAGGGTCGCAAGCGGCATCACCCCGTCGCCCTGGAGGCAGCCCGGAACCAGCAGGTTCGTCGCGGCGCGGTCCTCGTCGAGGATGAGGAGCGGCACGGCGGCAAAGAGCGCGGTCCGGATCTCGTGCGCCATGACGAGCGACCCGCTCCCCTGGCCGGTTGCCGCCTCCGGATTGCCCGAAAGCCCGGGCGGGAGGCGGGAGAAGAAGAGGCTGACGTCGGCCCCCGCAAGGTAGCGCTCGCCCGCCTCCGCCCGGGCGATCCCGTTCACACTGACCAATCCCTCCCGCCCGTCCCCGGCGGCGTGGTCGTCCTCTCCCGCGATGAGCGCGTGGAGGAAGGTGCTCTTCCCCTCGGCGTTCGAGCCTGCGACCGCGAAGACCTCCCGCCGCCGGACCCCAAGCCCCGTCACGGTCCGGCCGCTCCCGGCAAGTTCCACCTCGACCGGGTCGAGTTCCCGCGGGCACGAAAAGGGGATGTGCACGCCCTCCTTCGGCCCCGCTATCCGGTGGTGGCACCGGAGGTCGGTGAACCTGCGGGCCGGGCGCGTGCCGTCTGCGACGAACGCGACGAGCCCCATCCCCGGGAGAGCGCGCCGGAGTTCTTTCTGGTCGACGGAGAGATCCCGCGCCGCGGCAAGGTCACGGCCCGGCACCCGGCGCACGACGCGGTCGAGAGCATCGAGGAGCGCTGCAAAGCATTCTGCGACACTCTTAACCGCGCCCGGTGTCGGCGGGCCGGGGTAAGGGAGAGCGCCCCTGACGACCAGGCGGAGGCCGTCGCCATCGATACGGTTCCCGGCATTCGGCCACCAGAGGTCGGTCCCGATGGCGCTCCCTGACGCGATCAGCGTGACCGGTTCAACGTTCGGGAGAGAGTGGCGGGGGTGCTCCGTCCCGGCGCCGGCGATCGGGCCGAGGTCCCGCTCGACGGGAACCGCCGCCTTGATCGCCTCGATGAGGATCCCGGCAGCCCCGTCGGCACCCCGGCCGGATGCCCCGGCCGGCGCCGGGAGGAAGACCGGGAGGCTGAACCGGAGCGCCGTCCCAGCGAGCGACCGGACGGCGTAGGTGTTGACGAGATTCCGCACCGCTCCCCGGTCGATGCGTGCCCGACCGTCCTCAAGCCCCGCGATGATCCGGTGAACCTGCCCCTGCCAGGAGCCCTCCGTCCCGCTCATTACCTCTCGTCAGGAGATAGTATCCCGAACCACAAGGCTCTTTGTACACCCTCCCCGCCGCGTGCTTAAATAGCCGCGCAGACCACCAATTGTATAATGGAATTGACCGTCCTTGCGAGCGGAAGCAAGGGAAACTGCGCCTATATCCGGGGGGAGCATGGTGCGCTGCTCATCGACGCGGGGCTCTCCGCACGCGAGACCCTCCGCCGCATCGCAAACGCCGGCGCCGACGCATCGCTCATCGAGGCGATCCTCGTCACCCACGAACACATCGATCACGTCAGGGGGGTCGACGTCCTCGCGCGGAAGCTTCACGTTCCGGTTTACGCGACCGGCGGCACGCTTGAGGCGTTCTCGGAGAAATACGGGCCGACGTCGGCAGATGTCCGGCGATGCCGGCGCGGCGAGGCGTTCGCCGTCGGCGACTTCTCGGTCGAACCCTTCGCCGCTTCCCACGATGCCCGCGACCCCTGCGGGTTCTGTGTCGCCGAGGGCGACCTCCGCATCGGGTGCTGCACCGACACCGGCACCATCACCCCCGCCATATTCGACCGCCTCGCCTCCTGCGACGCCGTCCTCCTCGAGAGCAACCACTGCTCGAAGATGCTCGAGGACGGCCCCTACCCCGCGTACCTCAAGAGTCGTATACGGTCGAAACGCGGGCACCTCTCGAACTCCGACGCCGCCCGCTGCCTCCAGGGGCTTGCCGGCCGGATCCAGATGGCGGTGCTCGCCCACGTCAGCGAGATCAACAACACGCCCGAGAAGGTGCTCTCCTCCGCACTCGAGGGGCTCGGGTTCTACTCCGACCAGATTGCCGTCACCGTGGCGCCCCAGGATCCCGGCCCGGTGCATCCCGAGACCTGCGGTTTCCGGCTCTGACCGCGCGCCCTCACACCTTCCAGAACGTGCAGACCATGCCGATCACGGCGCCCCCGGCGTCGACGATCGCATCGCCCAGGAGGTGGACCGGGAACTGTGACCCGTCGGTCCTCACGATCGCCGCACCCTGCGCGCACTCCACGGATCTCGCCTCGCCGAGCACCTCCACGGTGAGGGCTTCCCGGGCATCGCCGACAAGAACATCCCATACCGTGCGGCCGGCCAGCTTGCTTCCGGCGTAGCCGGTCAGGCGTTCGGCCGTCCCATCGACGATGACGATTATACCGTCCGCATCCGTCGTGATCCTCCCCGCGTCGGGTTCGGCCGTTCCCGGGGCGCCCTGCCCGATCGATGAGTCCAGCCAGTCGGTTGCGGCCCGGCGTTCCGTCACCTCGATGCAGTAGAGGAGGTGCTCAAGCCGCTGGTTTGCGCGTTCGAGCTCCACGGTCCGCTCCGCTATCAGGTCTTCCAGGTGCTCGCGGTGGCGGTGCAGTTCCTCTTCCGCCTCTTTCCGGTCCGTGATCTCCCTGATGACGGCAAGGAGATGCAGCTCGCGCAGCGGCATGATCCGGGTCTCGTAGTGCCGGACTTTTCCGGCTCCCGCACAGGAGAACTCCATGGGCGCTGCCGGCACGTTTGTCCGGGCGGCCTCCTGCATCGCCTTCCCGAGGATCACCCCGACCTCGGCGGGGAGCAGCTCCTGCAGACGCCGGCCGAGCAGCGCCCGGGAGACGAGAGGCACCTCCGCAAGCCTCCCGGCCCGTGAGTCCAGGATCGTGCCGTCGGCGTTCAGGCGGAGGAAGAGGTCGGGGAACGCCTCGATCACCGCCGTCAGTTCGGATGTGGCCTGCCGGAGGTGTTCCTCGACCAGGACCTGCTCGGTGACGTCGCGGATGACGAGCAGGGCGCACCCGGCAGGGAGCGGCGCATGCCGGAACTCGATATCCCGCACCTTTCCGCTCCGGCAGACCACGCTCGCGACAAGGATGCTCTGGTCGCCCCGGAGAAGCCTCTGCATCGTATCCTGCACGTTCCGGCGGTATGCGGGATTGGGGTGGGCACGCTCGAACCAGGCCTCCAGGGTCGGGAAATCCCCCGGGAAGTACCCGGTGATCCGGGTAAACGCCGGGTTCAGGTACCGGCATCTCCCTTCACCATCTATCAGAACAAGACCATCCGGCAGTTCGCGGAAGATCGAGAGGCCGACGCTCTCTCCCGGGTGCAACGTCTGGCAGGCCTCCCGTGCGCCGTCGGCATCCGGTCCTCCCCGGCCGGTGCCCGAACCCGTATCGTTTCCCGTCATGGTAACCAACCCTCCCCGGCACATCCGTATATCCGGGCCGGCAAACGCTCCCTGCAGAGGGATTTGCCTGTTACTCTTGATAAATTCATCGTTGTACCTTTCCCTTTTATCGTTGCGATCAGGTTTTTTCTGAGGGTATCCCGGGATTATCGCTCTGCAGCCCAAAGGCGGCTCGGGCCTCCCCGATCTTCAGGGCGAGCATGCAGTACTGGTCGACGCTTGCAAAGAAAGCGGATCGTGCCCGCTTCGTCCGATCTTCGTCGCCTTCGACGAAATCACGGAGGATGTACTCGAGCGCCATAACGTAGTGCCCCTGCCCAGAAGAGGCCTTCTTCACCTCCGGAAAGCAGAGTTGCGCCTCGGCTTTTCGGTTGCACATCACCTCGAGGGCGGCATCGAGCAGCAGGAGCAGGCGCTGGGGAAACTGCTTCAGGATCGCGAGCTTCCGGAAGTTGGCGTAGGACCCCGGCTGCGACCCGAGTATCGCGAGTTTCAGCCCGAAGTAGATCGGTTCATGGTCTTCCGGGTACTGCTGCATCATCTGCTTGACGATGGCGGCCGCACCGCTCCCGTTGCGCTGCTCGATGCTGGTGTTGAACGCCTCGACCAGGAAATACTTGTTGTCCGAGAACCGTTCCGTTGCGAGATCGAGGAGATGCCGGCGACGCTCGATATCCCCCTCGTGCTTTGCCCGCACGATCCCGATGTGGTAGAACTCGGGTTCGCCAGGGAACCAGGTGAACGCCAGGTCCAGCATGAACCAGAAGATCCGGTTCAGGCGGGCGTCTTTGCGGTCGAAGACCCCGAGCCGGTCGAGCGGCGCACACGACCGCGCAAGGTTCAGCATCTCCTCGCGGGCGTGGAGTTCCCGGTCGTTGGGGCGAAGGCCCTGTTCTCTGGCGGTCCCCTGCGAGAGGACGTAGTGACAGTAGGCGATCGCGGCGTTGACCCGGCCGTCGTAGTTACGATAACGCATCAGGTAATCGATCGCCATGACGTAATTGCCGGTATCGATCAGTTTGAGCGCCACCACCACGTCGAGGGTTGCCCGCCCTCTCCTCCGCCGCTTGTTCCCCATAGCGTGCCGCAGGGTCTTCTCGAGGAACTCCACCGTCGGGGCCTCGCGCGTCACATTGAGGAGCGTGAAGGTGATCCCGTCGATGAAGTCGTCATACGACCGGTCATCCAGATCGGGAAACGTCCGGTCGAGGGTGGCGGCAACGTGCCCGAAGAAGACCGGCAGGTTTCCTTCTATCTGGACGGTGTTCTTCTCGACGTAGTCGTTCATGGTAGCCTGGAGCTGCTCAAGTCTCCTGTTCCGGAGCGCCTCGGGCTGCCACACGTCTTCCATACCCTACAGGTGGAGATCCGGGAAGATATTTGTTCCTATATTTTTTCTGGCGCTCCAGGGCCTCCGGGCGAATTGCCGGCAAGCCTTATCCCGGCCGGCCTCGAACCTTTCCGCGAGGATGGTGGTCGCGTGGGCTACATAGAAGAACTGAAGCGGGTGGGAAGGGATGCAAATCCATTCTTTACGCTGATGGGGATAGAATTGGGCGAATACGGCGACGGGCGCGCGAGTCTCACGATGGAGGTCCGGCCGGATATGCTGAACGGCGCCGGGTGGCTCCAGGGCGGGATCTACGTGGCGCTTGCAGACGAGGCGATTGCACTTGCGCTCTGCACGCTTCTTGCCGATGACGAGAAGATCGCCACGATCGACGAGCACACCAGTTTCATAAAAGGCGTCAACGCGGGGACGATCGCCGCCACGGGGAGAGTCATCCGCAAAGGCCGCCGGGTTGCGTTTGCCGACGGCGAGGTCAGGGATGCGGCGGACGGCGCGCTCCTCTCCCGGACGTCGACATCGTTTGCGGTCATCGGGAGGTAGCGCCGCGGTGTGCAGAGAGATCGGCCGTCGCACCGGCAGGGATTCTCCCGGGGGAGTGCCGGAACAATACATTCTCAATGCCAGAGATCCCATACATGACTGAGAGACCCTGGAAGAACCGGAGGGGAACGAGAGTTTGAAGTATATCGTTGTAACCGGCGGCGTCATGAGCGGACTCGGGAAAGGCATCACCACCGCATCCATCGGCCGCCTCTTAAAAAATCGCGGCTATGAGGTGACGGCGGTCAAGATCGACCCGTACCTCAACATCGATGCCGGCACCATGAACCCCGCCCAGCACGGGGAGGTCTTCGTCCTCTCCGACGGCGGAGAGGTCGATCTCGATCTCGGCAACTACGAGCGATTCCTGGATATCAACTTAAAATCGCTCCATAACATCACGACCGGGAAGGTATACCGAAACGTCATCGAGAGAGAACGGCACGGCGACTTCCTCGGCGCGACCGTCCAGATCATACCCCACATCACCGACGAGATCCGGCACTGCATCGATCGAGCGGCGGCGGAGGGGATCAACGGCGGCAGGGTTGCGGAGATCTGCCTCGTGGAGGTCGGCGGCACGGTCGGGGATATCGAGAGCATGCCGTTTCTTGAGGCCGTCCGCCAGATGCACGGGGAACTTGCGCCGCAGGATATGCTCCTCGTCCACGTCACCCTGGTTCCGGTGGATACCATGGGCGACCACAAGACCAAACCCACGCAGCACTCGGTCAAGGCGCTCCGCGAACTCGGGTTGCAGCCCGACATCATCGTAGGGAGGAGCAGCGAGGTGATCAGCCCGCAGACGAAGAAGAAGATATCCGCCTTCACCGACGTCCCGGTCAAGGCCGTCGTATCCGCAAAGGATGTCCCCGACATCTACCAGATACCGGTGGAGCTCGAGAAGGAGGGGCTTGCGGATGTCGTCTGCAGTTACCTCGCCCTTGAGAACCGCGAACCGGACCCCGCGTGGTACCGTCTGGTCTCGCAGGAGTACACGAACCGGGCGACGGTCGCCATCGTGAGCAAGTACGGTATCGAGGATGTCTACATATCCATCAAGGAGTCGCTCAAGCACGCGGGAAGAGCGCTCTCCACCGAGGTGAACATACGCTGGCTGGATGCGGAGACGCTCGATCTTCGCGATCTCGCCGACGTCGACGGCATCCTGATACCGGGCGGGTTCGGGCAGCGCGGGATCGAGGGGAAGCTACGGGCGATCCGGTATGCCCGCGAGAACAAGAAACCCTTCCTCGGCCTCTGCCTCGGGTTCCAGCTCGCGGTGATCGAGTACGCGCGCCACGTCCTCGGCATCCCCGACGCCACGAGCGAGGAGATGGGGCCGGGAACGCACGTCATCGCTCTCCTCCCCGAGCAGGAAGAGATCTTTAACCTCGGCGGCACGATGCGCCTTGGGAACTGCACCGTCACCCTCAGGGAGGACACGATGGCGGCCCGCCTCTACGGGAAGACAGAGATCGTGGAGCGGCACCGCCACCGTTACGAGGTGAACCCGGCGTTCATCGGCGACCTCGAAGATGCCGGGCTCGTCTTCTCGGGCGCGTGCAGGGACCGGATGGAGGTCTGCGAACTCCCGGACCATCCCTTCTACCTTGCGACCCAGTTCCACCCGGAGTTCAGGTCGAGCCCGACAAACCCCTCCCCGCCCTACATCGGGTTTGTGGAGGCATGTAAGAAGAGCAGGTCCGCTACCGGGATCAGGTGAAAACAGTATGGTAGACATCGAGAAGTTTATCGATCAGGCAGTCCGGCAGATACGTGATGCTGCCGGCGAGGATAAGGTCGTGATGGCGCTCTCCGGCGGCGTGGACTCGTCGGTCTGTGCGGCGCTCGCCGCCCGCGCGATAGGCGATCGGCTCGTCCCGATATACGTCGATACCGGCCTCATGCGCAAAGGTGAGACGGAGCGGATCCGCTCCCTCTTTGCCGATACAAACCTCCGCACCGTGGATGCCGCGGACGAGTTCTTCGCGGCGCTCGCAGGCATCACCGACCCCGAAGAGAAGCGCAAGGCCATCGGCGAGCGGTTCATCCGGATATTCGAGCGGGAGGCAAAGCGGACCGGAGCAACGCTCCTCCTCCAGGGGACGATCTACCCCGACCGCATCGAGAGCGAGGGGGGCATCAAGAGCCACCACAACGTCGGCGGGATGCCCCTCAACATAGCATTCAAAGGCGTCATCGAGCCGCTTGCGGACCTCTACAAGGACGATGTCCGCGAGGTCGCCGGCGGTCTATCGCTCCCGGCGGAGATCCAGCACCGGATGCCCTTCCCGGGCCCGGGGCTTGCCGTCCGGGTGCTCGGCGAGGTGACGCGGGAGAAGATTGCGGTCGTCCGGGAGGCAAACGCCATCGTCGAGGAGTGCCTGGTGGAGGAGTTCCACCCCTGGCAGTGTTTTGCCGCGCTTCTCGGGCTTGGGACCGGCATGAAGGGCGATGCCCGGCTCCACGGCTGGATCGTCGCCGTCCGGGCAGTCCAGTCCCGCGACGGCATGACCGCCGATCCGCTCCCTCTCCCCTACGAGGCGTTATCAAGGATGGTGGCCCGGATCACCGGCGAGATCCCCGGCGTCGCCCGGGTGGTCTACGACGTCACCTCAAAACCCCCCGCAACGATCGAGTATGAGTGATACTATGGCAGAAGATTCACGCGTGCTTGATGCACGCTACTACATGCCCGCGTTCTCCCGGACGATGAAGATCGTCCGCGGCGCGGGGTCGAGCGTCCGGGACGACCGGGGGCGCGAGTATATCGACTGCGTGGCAGGCATTGCGGTCTGCAGCACCGGCCACTGCCACCCGTTGGTGGTAAAAGCGATCTGCGACCAGGCCCATGAGCTGATCCACTGCTCAAACCTCTACTACGTCCCGAACCAGGCGGAACTCGCGGAGAAACTCGTCGAGATATCAGGCCTTTCGAAGGCGTTCTTCTCGAACTCCGGCGCGGAGGCAAACGACGGCGCGATCAAACTCGCCCGCGTCCGGACGGGGAGGAAGAAGTTCGTCGCGTTCACCCACGGGTTCCACGGCCGGACATGCGGGTCGCTTGCGGTCACCCACAAGCCCGCGATACGGGAGCCGTTCGAGCCTCTCTCGGTCCCCTGCACCTTCGTCGACTACGGCGACATCGACGCCCTCGCGGGCGCGGTCGATAAGGAGACCGCCGGGGTCTTCATCGAGCCTATCCAGGGCGAAGCAGGCGTCCTGATACCGCCCGACGAGTTCCTCCGGGGCGTCCGGGATATATGCGACGATACCGGCGCGCTGATGATCGACGACGAGGTGCAGACCGGTATGGGCCGGACGGGCAAATGGTTCGCCTTCCAGCATGCCGGCATCACCCCCGACATCGTCACGACTGCAAAGGGACTCGCGAGCGGGTTTCCCATAGGCGCGCTCGTCGCCCGCGAGGGGATCGAGTTCAAGAAGGGCGAGCACGGGAGCACGTTTGCCGGAGGCCCGCTCGCCTGCGCTGCGGCGCTCGCGACGATCGGCGTCATCGAGGAGGTTCTCCCCGACGTGGCCCGGAAGGGCGAGCGGTTCATGAAGGGGCTTGCCCGTCACCATCCCCGCGGCCGCGGCCTGATCATCGGCATGTCGGTCGGCGACCGGTGCCCGGATGTGCAGAAGACCTGCGCCGAGAACGGCGTGCTCGTCAACTGCGCCGCCGACGGGAACCTCCGGCTTATCCCGCCGCTCGTTATCACGGATGAGGAGATCGACGCGGCTGTCGGTGTCATCGATGCGGCGCTCGGTTAGGGCGTGCTATGCAGGCGCGGCGGGCTACTCCTACGCGAAGTCGGCCGACGACGTCGCGCGGGAGCACGGTTTTGACCGGGTGGCCCGCCTCGCAAGCAACGAGAACCCCCGCCCGCCCTCGCCTGCCGCGCTCGAGGCGGCAGCGGCCGCCCTCAGGGAGGGGAACCGCTACCCGGACACGCGGGCATCGGCCCTCGTCGAGGCGCTCCGCCGCTACCACGGCGATTACCGGTTCGTCACCGGCGCCGGGATGGACGGCGTCATCGAGACGGTGATCCGGACGGTCGTCGAGCCCGGCGAGAAGGTGGCCGTCTCGACCCCCACCTTCTCGTTCTACGCCCTCGCGGCCGGGGCACACGGCGCAGAGGTCGTGAATATCCCCCGCCGGGAAGACTTCTCGGTCGATCCGGCGGCTTTTGCCGGGGCAGCGCGTGGGGCGAAACTTGCCTTCCTCTGCTCCCCGAACAACCCGACCGGAAACTCGGTCCCGCCGGAGGATGTCGAGGAGATCCTCGATCGCATGGACGGGCTGCTCTTCCTCGACAACGCCTACGTCGATTTTGCGGATACCGACTACCGCCCCCTCATGCGGCGCCACGATAACCTGATCATCGGGCGGACGATGTCGAAGCTATTCGCCCTTGCCGGCCTCCGGGTCGGCTACGCCTTCGTGCCGGAGTGGTTCGAGCCGTTCTACCACCGGGCGGCAACACCGTTTGCCCTGAACTCGGTCTCGGCGGCGGCCGCCGCCGGGGCGCTTGCCGATCCGGGACCGGTCAGCGAGGCCCGCGACCACGTCCGGCGGTGGCGGGAACGGTTTGCCGGAGAGGTGCCGTTTCCGGTCTATCCTTCGGATGCAAACTTCGTCATGATCGACGTCGCCCCCTTAACAGGCGACGAGGCGGCGGAGCGCCTCGCGGCGAAGGGCGTCCTCGTGCGGTCGTGCACCAGTTTCCCCGGGCTCGGGAACCATTACATCAGGGTCAGCACAGGCGAAGACTGGGAGAACATCCGGTTCATCGAGGCGATCCGCGACATATGATGACGGGCATCACCGGGACGCCGGGGACCGGGAAGACGGCCGTTGCGGCCGAACTCGAGCGGCGGGGCCACCGGATCGTCCACCTGGCCGATACGGTGCGGCCCTACGTCGTCGAGGAGGACCGCGCCCGGCAGACACTCGTGGTGGACGTCGACCGGTGGGTGGAGGAGTTCGAGCCGGTCGAGGGGATCGTCGAGGGCCACCTCGCGCACCTCCTCCCCTGCGACCGGGTGGTGGTGCTCCGGTGCCGCCCGGACGTCCTCGCCGCGCGCCTCGCCCCGAGGGGTTACCCGGCGGAGAAGATAGCGGAGAACAGGGACGCGGAGGCGCTCGACGTCATACTGATCGAGACGCTGGAGGAGCACCCCGATGAGCATATCCTCGAGGTGGATACGACCGCCCTATCCGTCGGAGAGTGCGCCGACCGGATCGAGGAGTTTATCCGGGGAGAACTGCCATCCTCCTACGGGTCCATCGACTGGACCGATCATCTGGGTTTCGGCACATGACACTTGACCAGTTCCGGCCGCACGTGCAGGGCATCGTTCAGCCCGTGGTAGACCTCGCCCGGAGTATCGGGCTCACCCCGAACGGGCTCACCCTTGCGTCGTTCTTCGTATCGATACTTGCCGGCCTCGCGTTCTATGCCGGGGGGATCGTGCTCGGCGTCGTCATGGTTGCCCTGAACGCCGTCTTTGATGCGCTTGACGGGGCGCTTGCCCGGGATATGGGGATCGCGAGTCCCCGGGGGGATTTCCTGGACCACGTCATCGACCGCTACGCCGACATATTCATCATCACCGGCATATTTGCGGGCGGCGCTGCACCCTGGCCGATCGGGGTCTTTGCCCTGACCGGTGTCCTGATGTCCTCCTACCTCGGCACCCAGGCCCAGGCGGTCGGGGTCGGCAGGTTCTACGGCGGCATCCTCGGCCGCGCGGACCGCCTTGTGCTGATCATCATCGCCGGCGTGCTCACGGTCCTGATCCCCGGGGAGATCGGGGGGTTGAACTACCTCGGGTGGCTCCTTCTCATCTTCGGCGTCTTCGGGCACTACACCGCATTCCAGCGGTTCGCCCACGTCTGGCGGCAGATGGAGAAAGACTGACGCGGACGGTGCTGCCGGTTCCCTCGCGCGAGAGCGGCACAACACCGCGCAAACCGGCCCGGAACGGAGGACCTCTCGATATCCTTGAGCCGCCCGAGAGAGGAGAAGTTAACTCTCCTGCCGGCCCACCTCTTCCCACATGCAGGTGAGCAATCCGGTTCTCATCGGCGGGGTACCCCTCGATGCGTTCTTCGCGTTCATCCTCGCCCTCATCGGGTTCCTCTTCCTCGGCAACCTTGCTTACATGCTCCTCCGGCAGGCCCTCGACGGCCGGGTCTCCCCGGGGACGGCCAAATGGGCGGCGGCCATCCTCCAGTACGCCGTCATGTTCGGCGGGGTCTATGTGAGCGCCCGCCACCTCCTCGACTTCGACCCGAGGGCCTTTGCCGCATCGCTCGGTATACTCGGTATCATCGTCGCCGTATCGTCGACCCAGATCACCCAGAACATCCTTGCCGGCATCCTGATCACGATCAACCGCCCGGTCCAGCTCGAGGAGTGGATCGTCGTCGGGGAGCTACCGACGACGGGGCTGTGCAAGGTGCGCGACATCTCCTTCACGACGACGATCCTCCAGGGGCTCGACGGCGGCCTCATCCTCATGCCGAACTCAAGCATCATCGCATCCAAGGTCGTCAACTACTCCCGGAACAGGCTGATCGAGATCCGGGTCTCGCTCTCCGTCCCGGTCTCCGTCGATATCGCACGGGTGCGCGATATCGCGCTTGCGGTGGCGCATGACGACTCCCGGGTCATCCGGACTCCCGGCGCCGCCGGACGGTCGGCCGTACACGACCTCTTCGACCTCCCCTACAACCGGCGGCTCCGTTCCGATCGCCCCGATCTCATCGGCCTTGGACCCGCCGTCCATACCGTATCGGTCAGCGACGGCTGGATCAAGATGGTGGTGCGAATATGGACCCAGAAGATACCGCAGAAGGATGATATCACCTCCCGCTACCTTCGCGAGATCCTCGGGCGCCTTGAGGCCGAGGATATCCCGGTCAAGGCCGAGGCGGCCTGACGGAAGAGATTAATCCTCTTATCGCTCACTTTTCTACACATGCAGGAGAGTGTCCCGGTTCTCATCGGCGGCGTACCCCTCGATGCGTTCCTCGCGTTCATCTTCGCCTTCATCGTATCCCTCTTCCTTGGCAACCTCGCCTACATGCTCCTCCGGCGGCTGCTCGACGGTCGCGCCTCCCGCGGAAAGGTCAAATGGGCGGCGGCCATTCTCCAGTACGGCATCACCGTCGGCGGGGTGTATGCAAGCGCCCGGTACTTCCTCGACTTCGAACTGACGGCCTTCTTCGCATCGCTCGGTATACTCGGTATCGCCGTCGCGTTCTCGTCGCGCCAGATCATACAGAACGCCGTTGCGGGGGTCCTGATCACGATCAACCGCCCTATCCAGCTCGAGGAGTGGGTGGTCGTCAGCGGCAGGCCGGAGACCGGCCTCTGCAGGGTGCAGGACATCTCCTTCACGACGACGATCCTCCAGGCCCTCGACGGCGGCCTCGTCCTCACGCCGAACTCAAGCATCATCACCTCAAAGGTGATCAACTACTCCCGTGCCGGTCTGCTTGAGGTCTCGGTCCCGCTTGCCGTCCCGGTCACCACCGAGATCGCACGGGTGCAGGAGATCGCCGTCGCGGCCGCGCGCGACCATCCCCTCATCCTCCCCCACGTCGAGCCGGCCGAACGGTCCGCCGTCCAGAACCTCTTCGATCTCCCCTACATCGGGCGCCTCTCATCCGACCTCCCCCGCCCCGACCTCCGGCTCTTCGAGCCGAAGGTGCAGGTCGCGTCGATCAAGGAGGAGTGGGTCAGGCTGACGGTGCGGATCTGGATCCGCCAGATCCCCGGGAAGGACCGGATCGTCTCGGAGTACCTCGATGCCGTCATCGGGCACCTCTCGGCAGAGGGTCTCCTTGAGGCGAAGAAACCGGAGGATGACCCTGCACCGGGGTTCCCCGGGACCGCAGAGCCCGCGTGACGGGCCGGGGTGCCCCATCCGAAACCGCCAAAAAGGGGGAAAGATAGAGGAGATGACTATGATGGAGAAGACCCGGAGTACAGGGAACGGCATCCGGTTCACCCTCGAAGAGATCGCCGGAGCCGTCGGCGACTTCGGGACCATCTTCCCCATCCTGCTCGGCGTCGCCATCGTCAGCCCGGACGTGAACGTCAGCCACTTCTTCTTCTTCCTCGCCGCCTGGTTCATCATCGCCGGGCTCTACTACCGGCTTCCCATCCCGATCGAACCGATGAAAGCGATCGGCGCCGTCGTCATCGCCGGCGGGCTCTCCAGCGGCGAGATCGTGGCCTCAGGCCTCATCGTCGGCGCGCTCTTTCTCCTGCTCGGCCTCGTCGGCGGTATGACCTGGCTTGGAGACCGGATACCGAAAAGCGTCATCCGCGGCGTCCAGGCAGGGCTTGCGCTCATTCTCCTCCGGACGTCGCTCGGCTACATCGTCGACGACGTTCTCTTTGCGATCGTCTCTATCGCGATCATCGTCGTCTTCTTCATCGCATCGGCGCGCACCCGGATACCGGATATATCCGCGCTGCTGGTCCTCCTCATCGGGCTTGCCGTCGGCATCGCCACCCAGGGAATGCCGCCGTTCCGGCTCATACCCCTCCCGCCGCTCATCGTTCCCTCGCTCCCGGACTTCGTCGCCGGCATATGGGATCTTGCACTCCCGCAGATACCGCTCACGATCGCAAACGCCATCCTCGCGACATCGCTCCTCACCTACGACCTCTTCCCGAAGAAAGGCGTCGACCCCGACCGGCTCTCGCGGACCATAGGCGCGATGAACCTCATATCGACGCCGCTTGGAGGGTTCCCCATGTGCCACGGCGCCGGGGGGCTTGCCGCCATGTACCGGTTCGGCGCAAGGACCGGCGGGGCGAACATCGTCGCCGGCCTCTTCATCCTCGTATTCGCGGTCGTCTTCGCCCCGCCGGAGGTGCTGACCCTCATACCGTTCGGTGTCTTTGGCGCGCTCCTGGTCTTTGTCGCGATCGAGCTTGGAAAGCACGGCATAAAGACCGAGTCCTACCTGGTCACGGGAGTCATCGCCGTCCTCGCCCTCGCGCTCGGCCTCACCATCGCGTTCATCGTCGGCATGGCCCTTGCCTATGCGCTGGAGTGGTGGAAAAAGGAGCAGGGTGCCGGGCAAAAGCCCGGGGCCTGAAGATACACCGGGCCAAGGGTTCATGAGGTCCGGCACACGATAGTGATGGAGCCCCCCATGGATGCCATCACCGCACTCGGCCTCATCGCCGGTTCGCTCACGACGCTCTCGTTTGCGCCGCAGGTCGTCCGGGCCTGGCGGACGCGGTCGACCGCCGACCTCTCCCTTGCGACGCTCATCGTCTTCCTTGCCGGCCTCCTGCTCTGGCTCGCCTACGGCGTGGTGAGAGGGGATCCTGCCATCGTCGCGGCGAACGCCGTCACCGCGGTCTTCGTCGGCCTGATCCTCTCGATCAAGACGAAGCACGGATGACGTGGATCGCCGTCGCCTTGATAGAGAGGGTGACGGCGGTCCCCGCGACGAGCAAGAGATCGCGTACCGACCGCCGGGTCAGGACCGCGGTCAGTACGACGCCGGCGTCCACCTTCACCTCGGCGACGGGGCCGTTCTCCACGACCGAGACGACCGTCCCGGTCATCGTGTTCCGGGCGCTGGAATGCCGGTCGCCGTCGACGGCAAGGATGATATCGTCGGCCCGGATGCAGAGGCTGACCTCCTCGCCCGGAGCGGCGTCGGTCATCGCCTCAAACGTCCTCCCTCCGGCATCCACCGTTGCATGCCCATCCTCGTTTGCCGTCACGGTCCCATCGAGGATGTTCTCGATACCGACAAACGTTGCGACATCACGGCTCCTGGGTGTGTTCAGGACGACGCCGGCCTTCCCTTCGTCCACGAGGTATCCGTCGATGATCACCGCCATCCGGGTCGCGAGGAGGTGCGCCTCCCGGCGGGAGTGGCTCACCTGGACGATCGTGAGCCCGTCCTCCCGGTGGAGCCGGCGGAGATCGCCGATGAACCTCTCCTGCGTGATGGGGTCGAGGGCCGAGAGCGGTTCGTCGAGGAGGAGGATGTCGGGTTTCACCGCGATGGCCCGGGCAAGCGACACCCGCTGCTGCTCGCCGCCCGAGAGGGTTCCCGGGTAGCGGTCGGCGAGGTGAGCGATACCGAACCGCTCGAGGAGGGGAACAACCTCATCCCGTGCCTCTTTCTTTCGCATCCCCTGCACCCGGAGGCCGTAGGAGACGTTGTCGATGACCCGCATGTTCGGGAAGAGCGAGTAGTCCTGGTAGACGAGGGCGACCCTTCGTTTCTCCGGGGGGAGGGTGGTGATCTCTTCGTCCCGGAGGAGCACCCGGCCGCTCTCCGGCCGGTGGAGGCCGGCTATCGTCTCGAGGAGCACCGTCTTTCCCGCTCCCGACGGCCCGACGATGAAGTAGTAATCGCCCCGGCCGATCGTCAGGCTGATCTCCTTTAAGCGGAACGAGCCGAGTGCGAGCGAGACCCGATCAAACTCTATCATCGTACCTCCCCAGGTGCCGGGTCATCCGCCGGAGAAGGTAGAATACCCCGAAACTGACCAGGATGACCGTGAACGCGATGCTCCTGCTCGCACGGATGCCGTCCGTCGTGAAGGAGTAGTAGATCAGCGTCGATATGATGAACGGATAGTAGGCGATCATGATGACGCCGGCAAACTCCCCGATAGCCCTCCCCCAGGCGAGTATGGCCCCGCTGTACATGTGCCGGAGGCTCAAGGGGAGCGAGACCGTCCGGAACATGGTGAAGGTGCCGGCGCCGAGCGTGCGGGCGACGTTCTCCAGGTGGACCGGCACCTTCTCAAACCCCTCCCGCATGCTGTTGATGTAGAACGGCGAGGCGACGAAGAGCATAGCGACGATCGTCCCGGGGAGCGCATCCTCAAACGCAAGCCCGATATCCGAGAGCGGCGCGCCGAGCCATCCCCGGCGCATGAAGAGGAGGTAGACGAGCAGGCCCGCCACGGTGTGCGGCAGGATGAGCGGGATATCGATGATGCTCTCGACGACGCCCTTGAAGCGGGAGGGGCGGGACCGGGCGAGGATGTAGGCAAGCGGCGTCCCGAATACGATGAGGAGGAGGACGGCGCTCGCCCCCGCGCCGAACGTGAGGAGGATGGACTCGATCACCGTAGACGACGTTGCGATCTTGATGAGGTGGGCCGGGTCGGCGAGTTCCGCCATCGTGATGTTCGCGAGCGCCAGCACCGTGATGCCGACGAGCAACCCGCCGAGGATGCAGAACCCGAGAGTGCACCAGTCCGTATACCGCTCGCGCTCTCTCTTCCACCGGGTGGCGGCGACCGGTTCTCCGTCTGCCGGAAGCGGGTCGGTTGAGCGTGTCTGGGTCTTCATATCCATGGAATCGCTGATATCTCCTGTGCGCGCCTCACTGAATGCCTGCAGGGGAAAAAAGAAGAGGGGAGTTCAAGATCTCATCGCAACGAGTGACTTGAGGACGTCAGGGACATTGCCGTAGCCGTCCGCGGGAACGATCGGGGGCTGGCCGTCGGCGATGAGGATCTCCTGGCCGGTGGTGTCGATCAGCATCTCGATGAATGCGACGCCGAGGTCGGGGTGCTCCGCGATCTTCGGGACGGTTATGCCGAAGATGATGGGGGACCCGGTGAAGATGGCGACGCTGTCGCCCTTCTTCGTTTCAATCTGGACGGTCGCGTAGGTATCCTCGAAGTCTATCGACGAGAGGTCGATCGCTTCGGGGAGTTCGATGTAGCGGAGGTCGTTCTGGACGGCAACGCTCCTGTACTCCCAGGCGTAGTCAAGTCCGCCGGCCTGGACCATCTGGACGAGTTCGACGCTCTTCGGCCGGATCGTCAGGACGGCGCCGTCGGGTTTCGGGTCGCCGGCGTGGATGGTGGAGATGCCGTTCTCCTCGGTGACGGTGATGTTGCTGTGCTTGCTGACAAGGTTCTCAAAGATCTGGTCGTTCTTGTAGTGGCTCTCGGCAAGCTGGATCACCATCGGGGTGCGGTAACCGCAGGGATCGGAGTTCGGGTCGGAGAAGCCCCACCGGACGCCGTCACGGCCGAGGATCTCGTACCAGTTATCGGCGGTGATCTCGCTTGCGTACTTGCTCTCGTTCGTATAGGTGAGCACCATCAGGTTCTTTGCGAACGTGAGATACCAGTCGGCGTGATCGGGTATCATCATCTCCGGTATGAGGTAGTAATCGGCGGAGGCGAGGACATCGGCGGGTTTGCCGTTCTCGGTGATCTTCTTGACGCAATCGATGCTGCCGGCAGGCTCGAGGAGCACCGTTGTGCCGGGGTACTTGGCCTCGAACTCTGCTTTCACCTTCTCAAACGGCCCGGTCAGGCTCCCGGCGTGGAAGATCTTGACCTGGATGTTTTCCGTGGGTGCTGCCGTCGATGCGGGGGTCGTGGTCTGGGCGCCCGTTCCGGGCGTCGAGTCGGTGTTTGTCGTCCCCGTGCAGCCGCAGATCAGGACCGCGGCGGCGACGATGAGGGCGATAAAGGCAACCATACGAATCGATTTCATGAAATAATCTTTTTTGGGACAACTGAGTTAAAATTATCCTTTAAGGCAAGAGTTAATCGGTTTAGATTAATCCAGGAGGTCCGGATAGAACGGCGGTCGGCAAATAGTGTCCCGATATGAGTTTACGGCCCATTTTGCGGGACCAGGTGGACCACCTTCGCCGGGAGAGAGACCCAGACCTCCATCCCGACGTGGATCTCGAGGGCTTCCGCCCTCCGCGCCGGCATCAGTACGACGAGATCGCACCCGCAATCCACGGTCACGTTCACGAACGGCGCCATGGACTCGATAGCCGTGACCCTTGCCGGGAAGAGGTTCTCCGCCTCCTCGTACCCCGGTTCTCGCCGGTGCAGGGATATATCCTCGCCCCGGATGACCACGAAGACCTCGTCGGCGGGCGACGGTGTCGCCGAGATGATCCGCCGATCTTTTGCCGCCACCGTGGTGAGGCCCCCTTGCCGGGAGACGATCCGGCCGGGGATGATGTTCTGGACGCCCACGAACCCGGCGATCTTTCTGCTCCCGGGCTCGTGGAAGACGGCATGGGGTGAGCCCGCCTGGGCGACCGTCCCCTCGATCATCACCGCAATGCGGTGGGCGAGCCGCTGCCCCTGCGCCAGATCGTGGGTGCTGATCAGGACGGTCATCCCGGCCTCGCGGTTCAGGTCGGCCACGATCCGCTCGATGGTGGCGGTCGAACCCGGATCCAGGTTCGCCGTGGGTTCGTCGAGGAAGAGGATCTCGGGATCCGTCACGAGCACCCGTGAGAGCGCCACCCGCTGCTGCTCGCCGCCCGAGAGATCGGTCGCCCGGCTCTTGATGTAGCGGGAGAGCCCGACGGCATCGAGGGCTTCCTTCACCTTCCGGTCGATATCGCTGCCGGAGACCCCCCGGTACCGGAGCCCCATAGCGACGTTGTCGTAGACCGACGCGTTGAAGACGATCGGCCTCTGGAAGAGCATCCCCATGCGGCGGCGGAGGTCGAGCCAGCGACTGCGCTCCGCGACCGTATCGGTGCCGAAGACCGAGAGCTCTCCGCCGCTCGGCGGCTCGATCAGGTCGAGTATCCGCAGAAGCGTGCTCTTCCCCGATCCGCTCGGGCCGATGAGCCCGAGAATCTCTCCTTCCTCGACCGAGAGGTCGACGTCGTGCAGGACCTCCAGGTTGCCGTATACTTTCCTGATGTCCCTTGCCTCAATGATCACCATGCCATCACCGCCGCTGCACCAGGGAGAGAGCGATGTTCACCCCGAGAGCCACCGCGAGAAGGATGATCCCGAGCGCGATCGATACCGAGTAGTTTGCCATCGATGTGTTGAGCGCGATCGCGGTGGTGAGGACGCGGGTGGCGCCCCGGATGTTGCCGCCGATGATCATCACCGTACCGACCTCGGATATCGCCCGCCCGAATCCGAGAAGGACGCTGGACATGACCGCGAACCGGGATTCCACGATGATGGTCACGATCGTCTGGAGCCTGCTTGCGCCGAGCGCGGTGATCGTGTAGCGTTTGTCGCGGTCGATACCGGAGAGGGCCGAGACCGTCAGCCCCATGAGGAGCGGTATGATGAGGACCGTCTGGGTGACGATCATGCCGCCGGGCGTGTAGAGGAGGCGGAGGAACCCGAAAGGGCCGATGTTTGAGAGGAGGAGGAACATGACCAGGCCCACGATGACGGTCGGGAGCGCGTACAGCGTCTGCAGCGTCGAGACGACCGCATGCTTCCCCCGGAACTCGTAGAAGTAGATCAGCGCCCCGAGGGGAAGCGCGATGAGCGCGGCAAAGAACGTGGCGGTGAGGGAGACGTAGAGCGACCGGATGGTGATCTCGACCACCTGCGGGTCGAGGGAGACGATGAGCCGGATGGCCTCGATGAATCCCTCGACGATCGGGTTCCCGTTCACCACGTCTCCTCACTCCCCTCTCCCCACATCTCCCTGGCTACCCTTGGTCTGCTGGCTTCTACGCGGGCGTGGGCACCGGTTCCGCACAGGTGCAGTTGAACGGCGGTCCCGTGCACTCGGGTGCGTAGAGCGGCACGAAGAGCGGTTTTCCAAACTCGACCTTCCCGAAGTCACCGATCAGCTGCTTCCCTTCGTCGGATATGAGCCAGTTGATGAAGTCCGCGGCACCTCTCGCGTTCGTGTTCGGGTACTTCGCGGGGTTGACCGCGATTGCGCTGTAGCGGTTCATGAGCTCGGTGCTCTCGCTGATGATCGGCACCAGGGCAAGGCGGTTTGCAAACGAGAGATAGGTTCCCTCATCGGAGAGCGTGTAAGCTTTCTTCTCGTCCGCGAGGATCAGGGTGTCGCCCATACCCTTGCCGGCATCGACGTACCAGGCTCCGGAGTCAAGGATCTCCGTCGTGTAGTTGTAGCCCGCCTCCTTCCAGAGCGCCTTCTCCTGGGCGTGGGTGCCCGAGTTGTCGCCGCGGGAGACGAAGGCCACGCCCGGCGTGTCGTTCATGCCGGCGATGGCGATCGTCCTGAAGGCTTCCACCGCGCTCATGTTCCTGATCTTCGCCGGGTCGTCCTCCGGCCCGACGATGATGAAGTAGTTGTAGGCGATGCACCGCGGGTCGATGCCGTAGCCTTCGTCCTCGAACTCCTTCTCAAGCGCCGGGGCGTGGACGAGCACGAGGTCGACGTCGCCGCGCCGAGCGGTGTCGAGCGCCTGGCCTGTGCCCTGGGCGATGAACTGGAGGTCCATCCCGGTCTCTCTCTCGTAGACCCGCTCGAGCTCCGCAAGCAGCCCGGTGTTCTCAAGGCTCGTCGTGGTGGCGATCTTGAGCACGTTTGCCCCGGCAGCGGGTGCGGTCGTCGTTACGTTCGGTGTTACGTTCTCGCCCGGCGCCGTCCCCGTGCATCCCGCCAGAAGAGCGAGGATGAAGAGGATCGCGATGGTGCCGGCCGATAGAATGGCAACGTTCATCTTCATAGCAGCCCGTTAGCACGACCACCGATCATAAATAGTTATCCTCGCACCCGGAGCATCCTCATGACCGCAACGGCCCGGGGCGGGGAGAGGTGTTTCGCATACCTCAAAGCCGTCTGTCCCCGCGAGATCGGGGGATTTCTGCCGCCCTCCCCGATCTCCCGGCAGAGGCCCCCCGCGCCCGGGTCCCCCTGCGGCACGGTACGAACGTTCCCGGTTCACGCTGTCGCGTTCACCTCTCCCGACGAGCAGGTGGTGCAGTTGAACGGCGGTTGCGAACACTCGGGCGGGTAGAGCGGCACGAAGAGCGGCTGGCCGAACTCTGCAACACCAAAGTTCCCGATGAACTCCTTGGTCTCGTTGGAGGTTATCCAGTCGATGAACCTGTTCGCCTCGTCGATGTTGACATTCGGGTTCTTCTCGGGGTTGACCGCGATCGCGCTGTAGCGGTTCATGAGCTCACCCCCCTCGGTGACGAGCTGTACCAGGTTCAGCTGGCTCTTGAAGGCAAGGTAGGTCCCGATGTCGGAGAGCGTGTAGGCCTCCTTCTGGTTCGCGATGGTCAGGGTCTCCCCCATGCCGCTCCCGGTCTCGACATACCAGTCCCCGGAGTCCTGGATGTCCGTCGTGTAGTTGTAACCGGCCGCCTTCCAGATCTGCTGCTCCCGGTTGTGCGTGCCCGAGTTGTCGCCGCGGGAGACGAAGGCCACGCCCGGCGTGTCGTTCATGCCGGCGATGGCGATCGTCTTGAAGGCCTCTTCCGGCGTCATGTTCTTGATCTTCGCCGGATCGGAATCCGGCCCGACGATCAGGAAGTTGTTGTAGGCAAAGCAGTGCGGGTTGATGCCGTAGCCCTGATCGATGAACTCCTGCTCAAGCCCCGGCGAATGGACGAGCACGAGGTCGACGTCGCCGCGCCGAGCGGTGTCGAGCGCCTGGCCCGTTCCCTGTGCGGTGATCTGCACATCCACGCCGGAGACGTTCTCGTACATATCTTCAAGGTTGTCGAGGAGGCCGGTGTCATACAGGCTCGTCGTCGTCGCTATCCGGAGTACGCCCGGGTTTGCCGCTTGCTGTGCCGTGACGGAGACGGCACATGCGGCAAGCAGCACTACCATGATGCCCAGGATAGGCATCCACGTTCTCGATCGCATGCGGGCCGGGATGGGCCGACATTATATTTATCGGTTTGTATAAAAATTAACAAATAGGATTTGTCAAGTGCCCTCACATACCTGCCGCCCGTGAGGCGGTGTTCGCCTTCCCGGGGCCGGGGTGTCGAAACCTTAACGCTCTGCCCCGCCGACCTTTTTTGCCATGTGGCAGGCGCTGGAGATCGAGACCTGGATCGCCGGACGGCGATCGGAGATCGACCGGGTGAGGGGCCCCGTCTCTGAGATCATAGCGAGGGTGCGATCGGAAGGCGACGCGGCCCTCATCGACCTGACGAAGAGATTTGACGGTATCGATCTCGATGAGATCGCCGTCTCCGACGAGGAGCGGGAGGCAGCCTACGACCGGGTGGATGCACAACTCATCGAGAGCCTCGCCGAGGCGGAAGCCCGGATCAGCCGGTTCCACGAGCTGCAGCGCGGGCGCGACCTCTGGCTGCAGGAGATGGAGCCCGGGATCACCCTCGGCGTCAGGACGACGCCCTTATCCCGTATCGGTGCCTACGTCCCCGGCGGGCGGGCGGCATACCCCTCGACGGCGCTGATGTGCACCGTCCCGGCAAAGGTCGCGGGGGTCAGGGAGATCTGCTGCTGCACCCCGCCGCCGACAAACCCGATCACGCTCGTCGCGCTCGATATCGCCGGGGTCGACGAGATCTACCGGGTCGGCGGCGCCCAGGCGATCGCGGCGATGGCGCTCGGGACGGAGACGATCCCGCGGGTCGAGAAGATCGTCGGCCCGGGGAACGTCTACGTCACGGCGGCGAAGATGCTTCTGCGCGACGAGGCGGAGATCGATTTTCCGGCTGGCCCAAGCGAGATCGCTATCCTCGCGGACGGCACGGCAAACCCGACGTTCGTCGCGGCCGACATCCTCGCCCAGGCCGAGCACGACCCGAACGCCGCCTGCGTTCTGGTGACGACCGATGCGGTCCTCGCCGACCGTGTCGGCGCCGAGGTGAAACGGATGGCGGCGGGCGCGGTGCGGCGCGAGATCATCGATCGGGCACTTAGCCACTCGGGCTACATCGTCGCCGCCGACATCGATGCGGCGGTGGAGACGGTCGACGCCGTCGCCCCCGAGCACCTCTCGATCCAGGTGGCCGATCCGCTCGCCGTCCTCACCCGGGTCAGGAACGCCGGGTCGATCTTCGTCGGCCCCTACGCGGCGGTTGCCTGCGGCGATTACGCCTCGGGGACGAACCACGTCCTCCCGACCGCCGGGTATGCCCGGCTCTACTCCGGTCTCGACGTGAACCACTTCTGCCGGCGCGCAACCGTCCAGGTGATCACGCGGGAGGGGCTCGAGGCGATCGGCGACGTGGTGGAGACGATCGCCGATGCGGAAGGGCTCCACGCTCACGCGGAGTCGGTGCGGGTGAGGAGGAGAGGGTAGGTATCAAGATCATCTTTCACCGTTTGCCCGCACGAATAAAGTGAACCCAATGAGTGCCCTGTACGATGTTTCAGGCCCGAAAGCCATAGAGTGAACTACCCCGCCCTGAAGGGCGGGGTAGTTCACTGACGCATTTTTCGAAAAAACGCCGCCCTGTGCGGGGTGAAAACGAAACGCATATCGTTGCGAATTCATTGTATATTACTTGATGATGAGGCAACACTTCAGGCGCACCCTCGTGATGGGGCTATGCCTGGTAGTTATGGTTTTTTCAATCTCTATCGGCACGGTGAGCGCTGCAGGGCCCACGGCGGATTTCACCGGCAACGTGACTACCGGCACCGCGCCGCTCACCGTGAAGTTCACCGATGAATCGACCGGCAACCCGGACGGGTGGGCGTGGTACTTCGGCGACGAGACGTATGAGGGGGAGTGGGAGCGGGTGAACGAGAGTGCCTGGCCGAAACGGTACGACCACAGTAGCGTCGTGATGCCGGACGGGAGCATCGTGCTCATGGGCGGGTACGACGTGGATAGCGATGCCTATAACGACACCTGGCGGTCGGACGATTACGGCACGACATGGGAATGCGTGAACGAAAGTTCCGGGTGGATGGAACGGCTCAGGCACAGCAGCGTCGTGATGCCGGACGAGAACATCATACTCATGGGCGGGAGCGGCGGCCCGGGAACCCTGAAGGACATCTGGCGGTCGGACGACGGCGGAAAGACATGGACGTGCGTGAACCCGAGTGCCGAATGGACGAAACGGGCCGGCCACACCAGCGTCGTGATGCCGGACGGGAGCATCGTAATCATGGGCGGGGGTGGCGTGGGCTATAACGACACCTGGCGGTCGACCGACGGCGGCGAAACCTGGACACAGTTGCCTGATGCCGGGTGGACGGGGCGGTACTACCACACCGGCGTCGTGATGCCGGACGGGGGCATCGTAATCATGGGCGGGACGTACTGGGACGGCAATAGCCACCATTTCCTGAACGACGTCTGGCAATCGGACGATTACGGTGGGAACTGGACACAGTTGCCTGATGCCGAATGGTCGAAACGGGACGGCCACAGCAGCGTCGTGATGCCGGACGGGAGCATCGTAATCATGGGCGGGGGTGGCGTGGGCTATAACGACACCTGGCGGTCGACCGACGGCGGCGAAACCTGGACACAGTTGCCTGATGCCGGGTGGACGGGGCGGTACTACCACACCGGCGTCGTGATGCCGGACGGGAGCATCATAATCATGGGCGGGTGGGATGAGGGCATGGGAGTCTCTCTGAACGACGTCTGGCGCCTCAAAACCGCCGGAAATCAAACTCGGAACCCCACGCACACCTACACCGAACCCGGCACCTACACGGTGACGCTGCAGGCATACAACGACGACGGCCACAACGTCACGCAAAAGGTAGCTTATATCACGGTCACGCCGCCACCGCCCGAGGCCGGGTTCAGCGCCACGCCGCTCTCCGGCCCCGCGCCGCTCACCGTGAAGTTCACCGATGAATCGACCGGCGACCCGGACGGGTGGACGTGGTACTTCGGCGACGAGACGTATGAGGGGCCGTGGGAGCGGGTGAACGAGAGTGCCTGGCCGAAGAGACTCCTGCATGACAGCGTTGCGCTGCCGGACGGGAGCATCGTAATCATGGGCGGGATCGCCAGCGGGTCCACCCGTGTGAACGACACCTGGCGATCGACCGACCGCGGAGCAACATGGACGCAGTTGCCCGACGCCAACTGGACGGTAAGAAACGGTCACGCCGCTGTCGCGCTGCCGGATGGGAGCATCGTGCTCATGGGAGGGGTTGCCGACGGCAGCAAATGCCAGAACGACACATGGCGGTCGGACGATTACGGCGCATCGTGGACGCTCATGAACGCAAGTTCCGGGTGGATGGGAAGGGAATTCCACAGCAGCGTTGCGCTGCCGGACGAGAACATCATAATCATGGGAGGGAATAACGGCGACAAATACCTGAACGACATCTGGCGATCGGCCGACCGCGGAGCAACATGGACGCAGGTGACCGAGCACGCCGAATGGACGGCACGGTACGGCAACGCCGCTGTCGCGCTGCCGGATGGGAGCATCGTGCTCACGGGCGGTGAGGAGAGCTACGAATACCTGAACGACACCTGGCGGTCGACCGACGGCGGAGCAACATGGACGCAGGTGACCGAGCACGCTGAATGGACGGGGAGGCGGTATCACACCGCCGTCGCGATGCCGGACGGAAGCACCGTCCTCATGGGCGGAAACGGCGGCGAATTCCAGGACGACGTCTGGCGGTCGACCGACGGAGGTGCAACCTGGACGCTCGTGAACGCGAGTGCCTGGCCGGCAAGAAGCATGTTCGCCAGCGTCGTGATGCCGGACGGGAGCATCATACTCATGGGCGGGTTCAATAACGGATACCGGAACGACGTCTGGCGCCTCCAGCCCGCCGGATCAACGGCAGAGAACCCCACGCACACCTACACCGAACCCGGCACCTACACGGTGACGCTGCAGGCATACAACGACTTCGGATTCGACAGCCTGCGTAAATCCATCACCGTCACGTCACCGTCCTCCTCCGGCGGTGGCGGCGGCGGTGGCGGCGGCTCGACGGTCGGGCCGGGCGGCGGCTATAACGTCGGCGGAGACTCCGCCGTGAGTACCGTCACCGCGACCGGCACGGGGCTTACCATGCTGATCGTTACCGGGTGGAAACAGTCCTCCCCCGCACCCGGCATCCCCCCGGCGCCGGGAAGCCCGTACCAGTACATCGAACTGACGCCGGCCCGGTTCGAGGAGATCACCGGCGCAAACATCACCTTCAGCATCCCGACCGCGTGGCTCGCGGAACAGGGATTCGCCCCGGACGAGATCGTCCTCTACCGCTACAACGGCACGGCGTGGGAACCCCTCCCGACGTGGGTCGTGGATGATGCCGGGGCGACGGTCACCTTCGGGGCGACAAGCCCCGGGTTCTCGCTCTTTGCAATCAGCGGAGTCCGGGATGAAAGTCCTGTAGTAACCCCGACGGCGGCGGAGGCGACGCAGACAACCGCACAGCTCACCGCAACAGAGACCGTGGCCGTGCCGGTCGACGAGGCGGCCCCGGACTTCCCGCTTCGGACAATCGCCCTGATAGCCGGAGGGGTCCTCGTGCTCGCCGGGGCCGGATACTTCACCCGGCGGTGGTGAATCAGGAGACAGAACCTCGCGCTCTTCCGCGACTACGACTGATGCGGCGGGCCGAACCCCCGCACTTTTTTTTGAGAACCGCTCTCGCCGCAACACCGGCACCGTCG
>ERZ795030.1760-NODE-1760-length-28149-cov-8.007973_pt1 | contig 28149 bp, 29 predicted proteins | sample MGYA00375122_ERZ795030 | MGnify/ENA primary metagenome ERZ795030 (study PRJEB30165, sample SAMN05720146) | activated sludge metagenome | isolation source: anaerobic digester from wastewater treatment plant | place: Japan | collected 2015-04-20 ... | reverse complement strand
AATCGCCTGAACCAATATGCGTGACTTTTGGTCTGATGACTACATCTGCACCTTTTAGCTGGATCACCGACATTTTGTTGTGCATGATATCCACCGATTGCATAATGGTTTCAAGCGTTCCCGTCGGTGCGGTCGGGGTGACGCCCGAGGAGATATCCACCGCAATGACGATATCCGCACCGAGACGTCTGGCCGCGTGAACCGCCACGGGACTGACCACTCCCCCGTCCACATACATATTTTCACCGATGATCACGGGATTGAAAATACCGGGTATAGCGCAGCTCGCCCGCACGGCACGGCCGGTATTGCCCCGGCCGAAAATCATTTCCTCACCGTTTTGTATGTTGGTGGCCACAGCGTAAAATGGAATTTTAAGTTTATCGAGCGGGGTGAATTTAACCCGGTTATTGACATAATTTTCGAGCTTCTCGCCTTTGATGAAACCATTGTCAGGAATGATGTAATCGGCCACATCGTCTTTTTGTATGACCAGTGCGATGGCCTGCAGCTCAAAGGGGCTAAAGCCATAGGCATAGAGGCTCCCGACAAAAGCGCCGGCGCTGGTGCCAACCACCATATGCACCGGCACGCGATGGGTCTCGAGAATTTTCAGCACGCCGATATGCGCAAAGCCCCGCGAGGCTCCCGCACCCAGCACAACGGCGATTTTCGCCTGTTTGGGGGGAGACACGGGCTGTGTTTCCTTGCGAACAAGACTGCATGAAAGCAAGGCAACGGCACAAAAGCAAACGGCAAGGATGTAAAATATTTTCAGGTAATATGGGCGTAGGCTCATCATGGTTACGTCCTTTGCTCTTTTCTTTTTCGGGGGCGTGTCCTTTTCCTTTTGAGGGTGGATTGAGCTTTCAACGCCTCTTTCTCGTCGGGTTCGGGGGCGGGCTGAGGTGGAGGCGCATGAAGCGACTGCTGATAGTAGTCATCCAGCAGCATGACCATGAGTGACAGGCCCTCATCCGACTGAGCGAGTTGCCGCGCCAGCGGGAAAAATCTGCGCATCCGCTCCAGTTGCAGGTTGTCACGCACCCGCAGGCGCCCCTCCAGCAGGGCAGTGACCCGCTGGGCAACCACCTGTTCGACTTCTTCGTCGCCCGGCAGTTGCCTCTCCTCCATACGGATATTGTAATGGCGGGCGATGCTTTGCAGCTTGAACTTCTCCATTTCCGCTACCAGCGAGATGGCCACGCCGCCGGAGCCCATCCGGCCGGTACGTCCGGCCCGATGAATATAGGCTTCCGGGTCTTCCGGCGGTTCATATTGAATGACGTGCGATAACTCCGGGATGTCTATGCCGCGTGCCGCCACATCAGTGGCCACCAGAAACCTGAGCGCCCCCCGGCGCACGCGTGCCATCACTTTCTCTCTGGCTGTCTGCGCCAGGTCTGAGCTCAGTTCGTCCGCATCATATCCGAAGCGCTTCAGAACGATACACAGATAATGAACCGCATCTTTCGTGTTGCAAAAAATAATGGCGGAGGCGGGGTTTTCGATTTCAATGATCCGCACCAGCGACCTCTCCTTGCGCATCCCCGGCACAACATAAAACACATGCTCAATCTCCGCGATATGCACCTGGTCGCCGCTTAAGCTCAACAACCGGGGGCTTTTAAGGAACTGGTCGGCCAGGCGCACCACCTGCGGCGGGTAGGTGGCGGAAAACATGCTGCTGGCGATTTTACCGATGGGCACATATTTGCGGATTTTCACCATATCGGGATAAAAACCCATCGACAGCATCCGGTCGGCCTCATCAAAAATAAGGATCCTCAAATTATCCAGAGACAATGTGTCCTTGAGCAGGTGGTCGAGAATGCGCCCCGGCGTGCCGACCACAAGCTGTGCCCCCTGGCGGAATGCCTCGAGCTGGGCACCATAGCCGACGCCCCCGTAAACGACGGCGGTCTTAAATTCTGTGTCACCGGCCAGGAGCTTTGCCTCCAGGGAAACCTGCAGCGCCAGTTCGCGCGTCGGCACCAGCACCAGCGCCTGGGCCGCTTTTTTGCGCACATCCACTTTTTGCATGATCGGCAGCAGATACGCGCCGGTTTTGCCGCTGCCGGTGCGCGATTGTATCATCACATCACGCCCGGCCAGCAGATAAGGAATCGCCCTGGCCTGTACCGGCACCAGTGATTTCCAGCCTGCCCGGTCACAGGCCGCCTGCAACGGGCCGGTCAGCTCATCAAGGCGGATATCGCCTAAATCCTCACTTGCAGGCAGGTCCGTCTCATCACGGAAGGTTTCGTCAGTCATGGAATCAGTTAACCTCTCTTTTTAAATGTAGGATTTATTTAATTCAGCCGGGTCAACTAAGCAAGGAAAAACTTAAAACCCCGGCCGCCGGAGGAAATGCACAACCAATAGATGAAGTAAATCACCAAGGAAATTTTTTTTGAAGTTTCCCATCGATTACCCGATAAGGCATTGTGGCTGAAAACACTGCCATTTTTGCTTCGTCAGAACAACACAAATAAAATATCAGGGGGGGCATATAAGGCGCCGAACATGTAGCCGCTTCCGCCATGGAGGTGGCTTCCGCCAGCCAGGAGCTTGCGGAAGGCGCTTCCGTGCAGTCCTCTTCCCTGGAAGAAACTTCCGCATCGCTGGAGGAGATGTCTTCGATGACGCAGCGCAATGCGGACAACGCCGGGCAGGCCAAGTCGCTGATGGGCGAAATGGCTCAGGTGGTCGATAACGTCAATCATCATGTGGGACAGACGGCAAACCTGGTGGGAAAGGCCATGAAAACAAGCGAAGAAACAGGAAAAATCATCAAGAATATCGATGAAATAGCATTCCAGACCAATCTTTTGGCACTAAATGCCGCCGTGGCAGCCGCGCGCGCCGGCGAGGCAGGGGCGGGATTTGCCGTCGTCGCCGACGAGGTGCGTAATCTGGCGATGCGCTCCGCAACGGCGGCCAAAGACACGTCCACACTCCTTGAAAATACGATTCAGGCCGTCAAGAGCACACGAGAGATGACTCTTAAAACACGCGAGGCATTCCAGTCCAATGTGGAAATATCCCGGAAGGTGACGCAGTTGGTGGAAGAAATCGCGGCCGCCTCGGGCGAGCAGGCACAGGGCATCCATCAAATCAATCAAGCTATGCCCGAAATGGATAAAGTTGTCCAGCAGGCTGCCCCCAGCGCAGAGGAGACCGCCGCCGCGTCCGAAGAGCTCAAGGGACAGGCAAAACTCATGGAATCATTTGCGGCCGAGCTGGCCGCCGTAATCAACGGCACAACCGTCGCCGTTACTGATGATCACGGCCGGTCGGACGACGAAAGCGAGCCGCCGAAGAGAAACCTCCCGCTGTTGACGGCCTGACACGCCCCACAGCGAACAAAATTATTGCATGCCGGCAGCCTTTATCGTCTGTAAGTAAACGGGCTGGCATAAGAGTTTTTTCTTCAAAGGCCGGTTTAGCTGCCGGAAAAAAACGGGCAAAACCGGCCGGATTATTTTTTGGTAATAATTCTAATAAATATCTTGACAGGCTTTATCGATTCATATAATGTGCTGACAATTCGTCAGGGGCCGTGTCGGTCCCGTCTTTTGGAGCGATTCAAGTATTCAAATAAACAAGCCGATATTAAATCTGCAAGTGATTGTAATCGTGAGCGTCCACGCCCGCTTCAAGCATTAATACGGCTCAAACCATTAATTTCGTATAAATATCAATACTATATTTAATTGAAGCCAAGGAATATAATTATGAACATTGAGGACATCAAAAGGCTGCCAATAAGCGAACTCAACAACATGGCCAAAGACCTGGAGGTACCCGGCGCCAGCGGCATGCGTCGTCAGGATCTGATTTTCGCGATTCTCCAGGCCCAGGCCGAGCAAAACGGCGTCATCTCCGGATCCGGCGTATTGGAAATTCTGCCGGACGCCTTCGGATTTCTGCGCGCAGTCGATTACAATTACCTGCCCAGCCCGGACGATATTTATATTTCACCGTCGCAGATCCGCCGCTTCAACCTGCGCACCGGCGACACTATTTCCGGTGAGGTGCGCCCGCCCAAAGAGGGTGAAAAGTATTTTGCCCTGCTGAAGGTTGATGAAGTCAATTTTGAAAGCCCGGAGCAGGCCCGCGACAAAATTCTTTTCGACAACCTGACTCCCCTTTACCCCGATCAAAAACTAAACCTGGAATTCGACCCGGAAAACTACTCGACACGGATGCTCGATCTGTTCGCCCCCATCGGCAAGGGGCAAAGGGCTCTGATTGTCTCGCCGCCGCGCGCCGGAAAAACGGTGCTGCTCAAAGATATCGCCCACAGCATCACCGCCAACCACAAGGAAGTCGTCTTGATGGTTCTTCTGATCGACGAACGCCCCGAAGAAGTCACGGACATGCAGCGCAGCGTGCAGGGCGAAGTCATCTCCTCGACTTTTGATGAGCCCGCCACACGCCATGTGCAGGTGGCTGAAATGGTCATTGAAAAGGCCAAGCGCCTTGTCGAGCATAAAAAAGACGTGGTCATTCTGCTTGACTCCATCACAAGGCTGGCGCGCGCCTATAACACGGTTGTGCCCCCCTCGGGCAAGGTGCTCTCCGGCGGTGTCGATTCCAACGCGCTGCACAAACCCAAGCGTTTTTTCGGCGCGGCACGCAATATCGAAAACGGCGGCAGTCTGACGATCATTTCCACCGCGCTCATCGATACGGGCAGCCGGATGGACGAAGTCATTTTTGAAGAATTCAAGGGCACAGGCAACATGGAGCTGCATCTGGACCGGCGGATCGCCGACCGGCGCATCTTCCCCGCGTTTGACCTGATCCGCTCCGGCACGCGCAAGGAAGAACTGCTGCTTCCCAAAAACATTCTCAATCGTGTGTGGATTCTGCGCCGTTTACTGCAGGAAATGAATCCTGTGGACGCGATGGAATTCATCATCGGTAAAATCAGAAAGACGGAAACCAATCAGGAGTTTTTAGAGTCGATGAGTTCGTAGCCGCAGGGCAAAGAAGCATAAACGGATAATATTTACCTTGAAGTTTTATATGTTATGCGATAAGGCAGCGCATCCGTTCCAGAATTAGAGCCTATAGAGATTCGGATCAAGTGTCAGGAGGAAAAAGAAAAAAATGAAACAGGGAATCCACCCCGAATACAAAGAGACAACCATTACCTGCGTGTGCGGCAATGTGATTGAAACCCGTTCCACCAAAAAAGATATAAAAATAGATATCTGCTCGAACTGCCACCCCTTTATTACCGGCAAGCAAAAGATAGTGGACACGGCGGGCCGCGTGGAGAAATTCAAAAAGAAATACGAGCAGAAAGACAAAGCCGCGACGGCCAAAAAAGCAAAGGCCTGAGAGCCTCCACCGGAATGCTATCTTTCACACGCTATCCCATGGTCAACACACCGGCACATTCCCGGCATTTGTAGCTATGCCCTACCTGAGAGTCAGGGCAATACACGCCTGTTTTCCCCTTTAAATTATTTTTTGACAATAAAGACGAACCATGGATGCGATCCTAAACAAACTTCATGATATAGAGCTGCGTTACCAGGAGCTGGAAGGGCTTTTGGCCGACCCGGAGGTGGTCTCGCGCCAGGGCATGTATCAGAAGTACGCCAAAGAGCACGCGGATTTAACGCCGCTTGTGGAAACGATCCGCCAATATGAAAAAACCAGAAAACTTCTGGCGGAAAATCATGAACTGCTGGGCGAAAGCGACGAAGAAATCCACGCCATGGCCAGAGAAGAAATTCCCGCCCTGGAAGAGGAGATTTCTTCCTTGGAAGAGAGACTGAAAATCCTGCTTTTGCCCCAAGACCCCAATGACGATAAAAACGTCTTTCTGGAAATCCGCGCCGGCACCGGGGGAGACGAAGCCGGCCTGTTCGCCGGCGATTTATTTCGCATGTACGCCCGCTATGCGGAACAGCAGGGCTGGCGGGTGGAAATAGTCAGTTCTTCACCGGCCGGCGGCATGGGCGGTTTCAAAGAAATCATCGCCCAGATTGATGGCCGGGGCGCCTACAGTCGCCTGAAATATGAAAGCGGCGTGCACCGCGTCCAGCGTGTTCCGGTCACGGAGGCACAAGGACGTATCCATACCTCGGCGGTGACCGTGGCCATATTGCCCGAGGCGGAAGATGTGGAAATAAACATCGACCCCAATGATTTGCGCATCGATGTTTACCGCTCCACCGGCCACGGCGGCCAGAGCGTCAATACGACCGACTCCGCCGTGCGCATCACCCATCTACCGACGGGACTTGTGGTTACCTGCCAGGACGAAAAATCACAGCTCAAGAACAAGGCCAAGGCGCTCAAGGTATTGAGGGCGCGGCTTCTGGACGCGATGGTGCAAAAGCAAAACGCCCAGGAGGCGCAAACGCGCAAAAGTCAGGTCGGCTCCGGCGACCGCTCTGAACGCATCCGTACCTATAATTATCCGCAGGGGAGAATCACCGACCATCGCATCAACCTTACCCGCTATGATCTGGAAAACTTCATCAACGGAGACATCGCCCCCGTAATCGACGCTCTGGCCGCCCACCATCAGGCGGAGCTGCTCAAAAACCAGAGATATTCATGATGTGGCCTTTAGCCTTTCGCCTTTGTCCTTTATCCTTTCTCCTTTCTCCTCCTATCCATCGTCTTGCGCGTCAAAACGCTCCCGCTTCGGTTCGAACTGATTTTTGGCAGACCAGAAGGAAGGCAGGTGGCGTAAAAAATACCACAGGCTCCTGCGATGCTCCCAGATGCGCCTGCGGAATCGCCTGCGCCACGCCGGGTCGGAATAAAACCGCTTGACGTGTTCATTGTAGAGCTGATCGAGCCTTTCCCGCGAGGCGATACTCTTCGGGACAAACACGAAGTTCAGACAGTTCATGAGCCGCCAGTCTTCATTGAATGTCCCCTCCTCGCGGATAGTCGGCCAAAGGGGCGCGCCGGGAAAAGGCGTGAACTTGGCCATATTCATGTCATCGAGTTCCAGGGAAATAATGAAATCGGATGTGCGGCGGATGGATTCTTCCGTCTCGCCAGGCAGACCCATCATGAAAAGCCCCTTGGCGCGGAGACCGGCGGACTGAATGCGGGCTACCGTGTCGCGCACATCATCGAGCGACACGCCGGATTTATGACGGGCAAGCATCTCCGGGTCGGCCGATTCAATGCCCAGTGACACCATCAGGCAGCCGGCTTCCTTGAGCATCATCAAAAGATCGTCGTCGGTGTAGCCCACGCGCACGGCGCAGTTGAAATTCATGCCCAACGGCTTTTGCGCAAGTTTCGTGCATAGTTCGACGATGCGCCGCCGGTTGGCGGTGAAAAGATCGTCGTAGATGTTGATGTGCCGCGCGCCGAATTTATCGGAAAGATATTTCATGTGCGCGTAGATGTATTCGGCGGAATTGTAGCGGTAGCCCTTTCGGAAAACCGAGCGGTCGCAGTAGGAGCAGGAATACATGCAGCCGCGCGAGGTGATCATCGTCGCGCCGGGCGTATGCACATAGGAGAAAAGCGGCAGGTGGTAATCGCGCGGGAATCCCCGGAGTTTTTCATAAGCGGGGAAAGGCAGGCTATCCAGATCGGCGATATGCTTTCTGGGTTGGTTTGCCAGGGCATGCCCGTTTTCCCTGCGGACGAGGCCGTCAATACCGGCCGGGTCACATCCGGCGGCAAGTTCGCTCATTGTCAGCTCGCCTTCGCCGGCTACCAGAAAATCAAATGAAGGGTAACCGGCCAGTAGTTTTTCACCCAGCGCCGAGGCATGCACTCCGCCACAGACGGTTATTATTCCGGGGTGTGCCTGTCTGATTTTCTCCGCCAGTTCGGCCGCATCGGGAAAAGATGACGTGGTTGCGGAAAAACCGACAATGTCCGGTTCAAAATTGAGGATCTCGCTGGCCTGTTTGTCGATGTCCAGCGGCACAGCCGGCCCCAGACAGTCAAAGACGTAAACGTCATGGCCTTCGCGGGAAAGCCATGCAGCCATGGAAAGGAGCCCCTGAGGAACCATGCGGTTGGCGATATCGGTGATGTCGCGCCTGCCGGGAAGCCAGTTGAAACCACGCGGGTGAACCAGCACAATGCGTTTTTTTTGTCTTGCGGTATTCATGTCCGTGGTTCTACCGGGAGACGGCAACGACCATGGCCTGCCTGCCGGAATCGGAAAAGTTACTAGAGACCACAAGCGTGGAGGGGTTATTCCTAAGTGCCGAGGCCAGGCCGTAAGCCGAGGCTGTCGGGAAGACGCCGGAATAAGGCAGATAGTCAAAAAGATCAAAGCCGGACGGAGCGACCGGGTTTTTCAGGCGGAAACCAGGTAGCCAAAGTTTGCGCTCGGAGACCAATCCGGCCGGAAGGGCGGCCAGGATGTCATCACCTTGTGCTGAATCCGGGGAAGTTGTTTTTCGCGCGCTGACCTGTACTGTGTAAATGTCGCCTATTTTTTCCCGCATGTCTTTTCCCAGCACAAGCCAGGAACTCCCTTCGCCGATAGGCAGCATCCGCGAATTTTCCGCAAGCGCGTTCATCCTCATCCGGTATTCCTCAACGGTGGGTGTATAAACGTCGCAGCCGCCGACCAGCGCCAGGTCTATTTCACCGCTTGCCAGATAGCATTTAGCGAGCCATAAGGCGGATTCGAAAGAAAGCTCCTCATCGGATACGGTCAGAATAACCCCTTTTACACCGGAGTGGCGCGCCAGAAAAAAGGCGGCGGCGTTGCTCACGGAGTTGGCAAACTGGTTGGGGCTGGGGAAACCGCCGCTGTGTTTGAACACCTGGGTGACAAACGGCAGTATTTCATCGCCGTTGCCCAGGCCGGTGGCTAAAAAGATACCGGTTTTGCTACCATTTAGCACTTCCGGTGCAACCTGCTGTAAACAGGAGGCTGCGCCGGCGCAGACCATTTTGATGAATCTGCCCGCCCGCCGGATCTGCTGTCCCAGCACCTTCTGGACCAGATCATCGCAGGCCAGAGGCAGCATGGACTCCTGCCAGGGCGGTTCATCATTGGGCACTAAAGAAGGCCCGAGGTAGCTTGCCGCAATTACATTGACAGGGTCATTTTGTTTTTCAATCAGCATAGTCAGCTCTTATACGACTCTTTTTCAATAACGTAGCTGGTGCAGGTGGCGCCGAAGCCGAAAAAGTTAAAAAGATACGCGCCGTCCGGTGCCGGCCGGTTGACCTGCGACGGGGCAAACCCGATTTTCGGGTCGACCTCGGTAAAGCCGAAACTCACCGGGATGGTTCCCGCTTCCAGGCAGGAAAGCCACAAGGCTGTTTCCACCGCTCCGGCCGCACCCAGCTGGTGGCCGATCGCCCCTTTTAACGACACCACTGGAGGAAGTTTTTCACCAAAAACCCTGACCAGCCCCCGGCCTTCCGAGAGGTCATTGTCCTGGGTTCCCGTGCCGTGCGCCTTGATGGCGACAATATCATCTGTGCGGATGTCCGCCCGGCGGAGCGCCTCGCGAACCACAGAATCCACCATCGCGCCATCCGTGCCGGCGGAGGTGAGCGAGGTGTTGTCGCTGAACAGATATCCGCCCGCAAACGTGTAGCGGCTGCCGGCCCTGGTTTCGTCATTTGCGCGGTCAAGAACAACGCAGGCCGCGCCCTCACCGATCTGCATGCCCATGCGCGATTTACAAAACGGCCGGCAGCTGTCGGGATCGTACAGAAGCAGGCTGGCAAACCCATGCAGCGTCATGTTCAGCAAGGGCTCGAAGCCGATGACAATCGCACGACGGTATTTGTTGTGTCTGATCAGGTCTGCGGCCGCCACCAGCGCATGCGAGCTGGATACACACGCCATGCTCAGCGTGAAGATCATGCCGCCGATGCCGTATTTTTCGGCGACAAACTGCGTCACTTCCCCCGGCCCGCGGTTACGGCACGAAATGGGCGGCGATTCCCTGTCGGGATAGCGGCGCACCTCTTCCACAAACTCATGCTCGTTGCGGATGAATAGTCCGCCGGTGGTGCCCATAAACAGGCAGCTTTCCGCGATTTCCTCCTGGGTCAGGCCCGCGCGGGTGAAGGCCTCGGAAATGCAGGCATCGAGCATGGCCAGCGATTTTCGGAGGGGATCTCCGTCGTAGGCGACTTCAAAGGCCCTGAATTCACGATCGGTCAGATGCGACGAGGCGCAGACGCCCGCCGGATGGACATCGCCCACGATGAGCTTGTCCGCACTTTCGGGAGCGCTCCAGCCCAGGGTGGTCACTGCTCCCCAGCCGCGGATATGGATGGCATCATCTTTCACTTTTTAACCTTGGGCGCCCCAATCACGAAATCCGCCAGCGTGTCGAAAGACTGCATGGCCGCTGCAGCGGTGGAGGCGTTTTTGAGCTCCACGCCGAATGTGTAGCGAAGCTCCATGGCGATTTCCATTGCGTCGAGTGAATCAAGTTTGAGCGGCCCGGGACCGCCGATAAAGGGAACGTCCGTGGGAACATCCTCGGGGCGCACATCCTGAATTTCACAGGCGCGAATAATCAGCTCTTTGAGCTTGAAAATCAAATCCTCCCTCGAGGTCACCCCCAACTCCTGATAAGCCTTTTCTAAATCCATTTAACTCTCCTTCCGGCGATATAGAAGCAAATTCCGGCAAACACTGTCAATACAATTAATTTCGGCGCGATCCCGCAAAAGGGCGCCGAGCGCAGAAATATATCCAGATAAGCCTGATGAGCCCAGTACATGGGTGAGATCACCGCCGCCTTCTTCAATACGACAGGCATGATCGCGTGCGGCACCATGATCCCGCCAAAAACAGCCATCAGCACAGTTCCCACCGCCGCGAGCGTTGAGGCCTGCTCCTGGGTGCGGCCCAGTGCGGCAATCAGCACGCCGAAGCCGGTAGTGGCCGCCGCCACTACGAGCGTCACCGGGATCATCTGCCAGGGATGTTCCCCCAGATAAAAGGCATGGCTGATGAAGTGTGACATGACAAATACACCGACAAGCATCATCAGAACAAATTGCACCACGTTGATCAGATAGTAGGGGATGATTTTCCCCAGTGTTACAAGGTGGGTACTGACCGGGTAGGTGAACAGACGCTGGAGTGTGCCGTCGTTTTTTTCCTTCAAGAAACCGATAGACAGAGGGATGGAAATAAAAAACATTGCAAAAATCGCGTAGGCGGGAACCGTCTGCTGCAGCGGTGTGGGCAGCTCGCGGTTGGGCTTCGCCTTTTCGACAATCAGCGACTGCATGACCGCCTCGAGGTTGTCGATGTCCATGAACACTTCCACCGCAAGTGACGTGATGAGCGAGCGTGCGGCTATTTTATATCCTGCGTCGATGGACGGCTCGAAATACAGCACCACAGGGCTGTCGCCTGTTTCGAAACCTTCGGGAATCGTCACCACCAGCTGCGTTTTACCATCGGCCAGAATCAGGTCATTGTCGGTCTGCCGGGCCTGAATCGCTAAAATCGCCGGGTTGTTTTTTATTTTTTCCGCAAGCAGCTTCGCTTTAGACGAGGAGCTTTCATTTTTGACGACAAGCTGTATCTTCCGCCCGGTCAGCTTGTCCGTCCAGACTCCTTCCATCGCCAGAGATAAAAAGAAAATAAGAGCGACCGGCATCAGAAACAAAAGCATGATGGTCTGACGGTCGCGTAACAGAATCAGCATTTCCTTGCGAATCAGCTCTTTTAATTTCCCGTTCATTTATTCTTTATCGCACCTCGGTCCATTACCTGACGAAACTGGTTGAGAAAAATGCTCAATCCGGCCCCGCCTTTTCGCCTAGTCATCGCGCAGCCCCCGGCCCGTCTTTTCCAGAAAAAACTTCTCGAGATTGTCGATTTCAGACATCGGGCCTTCATAAATGACCCTGCCCCTGTCCGCCATAGTAACCGCCTGACAAAGCCTCTGGGCTTCTTCCATGATATGGGTGGATAAAAGAACGGTCATCCCGGCGGCATTGAGTTCTGTGAGTGTCTCATAAATATGATGGCGGCTCTGGGGATCGATGCCGACGGTCGGTTCATCAAGCAAAAGCAGTGTGGGGGAATGCAGAAGGGCCACGGCCAGATTCAGGCGGCGCTGCATGCCGCCGGAGTAAGTCGAAACCAATTCTCGGGCATGACCGGCAAGGCCTGTCTGCTCCAGAACTTCCCGCGACCGCGCCTCGATTCTGTCACCGGGCATGCCGGCCATCGCGCCGAAGAAGCGCAGATTCTCCGTAGCGGTCAGTCCCGTGTAAAGTGATATGGGCTGCGGGACATAACCGATAGACAAAAGAGCTTCCCTGTCCGGCATCATACGGCCATAAACGGAGATGCTTCCCGAATAGTCCCTTAAACGGCCGGTAGCGATCCTCATCAAAGTGGACTTGCCCGCGCCGTTGGGCCCCAGAAGAGCGTGCATACGGCCATTGGCGACTGAAAGGAAAAAATCCTCGAGGGCGTTTTCCGTCCCATTACCGTAACTGTAAGTCACGCCATAAATATCCAGAGCGTTCATGCTTTGAGTTTCCCTGCCACGGAATCAAGATCCCGGAAAAACTGTTCTTCCCTTCCTGCGCAGATGAGCACCAGACCGCCTGCCTTGGCAAAGGTCTCTTCTCCGGAACCACGTTCCTTAATGACACGGGCAGAAACAACGGCAAACTGCCGCCAGATGTCGCCGATGGAGGTCATCTCTTTGGAAAGCCCGGCCAGCTCGTCGGAACCGAACAGGGCGGCCGCTTCCTGGAGAAAGGCCGCATACATGAAACGAAAACCCGCACCTCCCGTACCTACCTCTTCCTGCATACGAACCACATTGGCCAGACGGCGGCGCGCCTCGCGTACGCCCAGTGCCGTAGGGCTTTTAATGATCTGCCTGGCCAGATAACGCATGCCCATAAGGCCGACAAAGGGAAAAGGAGTACGCAGCATCATATTACAGGAGTCCCTGATCGCGTCGATGCACGCCTTCCTGAAGTTGGGTTTTGGATTGACGGACTTGGCATAGTACATGTATCCCTTCGATTCCAGAGGGCCGCGGGCAAAACGCGCCCGCTCCAGATCTTCGGTCAGACAATCCACCGGGTGATCCAAAACAGGGTCTGCAACACGGAACCCGTCCTTAACTTCCCGCAGTACAATGATGTTGTGGCCGTTGAACTGAAAACGAAACCGGTCTGGGAAATAGGAAAGCCAGTAGATATTGGTGGTCAGACCAACAATATTCCCTGAATCAAGCAGGGCGCGCAGATCGTCCATGCCCTCTTTCGTCCGGTCTGTCTTCCACGGGAAGTTGTAATATTTTTTCGTGACAAACTTACCACCGAGCCTTTTGGCCACTTTGGAAAAAAGAGTGCCGGGCCGCGACCGGTAAGTGGTTACGGGCAGCCCCACCATTTTGATAAACGGCAGGTGCCCGAAGAAAATGCCGCTGCCGATGCCGAAAGCCATCGCCTCGGACAGATCCACCCCCTTGTCCTGAAACAGAGAGGCGGTGACGCCGCTTTCACAGTGGGAAGCATGCAGGTGGTTAAAAGGTTTCCCCGCACAAGTCAGTTCAGTAGTCATATGTATGTAATTACCTTCCTTTTGGTGTTTGAGGCAGTTTCTGAAGTTCCTCCGTGCTTACCGCCAGCGCTTTCGCGTAACGCGCGAGTACTTGTGGTTTGAGCTTAGCGAAAATTTCCGGACGAAAATGCCTTTTGACACGGAACACGGCAATTCCCGCCGTCTGTCCCAGAATTTTCGGTGTCATCTGCCTGAGCTCCATGTAATAGCTAAGAGGACTTTGACGACCGGCCAGCACCTCTTTTCTGATCTGTGCAAGCCTTGCCTCCCAGTCTTCCATGGCCAGGCCGTTGACAATAGCTTCCGCCTCCCAGCCGGAGCTGGGAACGACCACATAGTTTCCCTGGTCATCAAGCGCGTAGCAGGCGCGCTTTTCCCCGTTGTAATAGGTGATGTCCTGCGGCACTTCGCTTACTTTCATAAACGCCTCCACCCATTGTAGTCAAAGTTCGCTTCTTATCTATCTATGAAGCACAAAGCAAAACTTATTTTGTCTGTCTTGCACCCGTTTGATCAATTTTTTTGCCGAGAAACGGTTCAAAATGATGCCACTCAAACGGGTGTTCGGCAACAAAACGCTCCAGATCATCGGCGTAGGCCTGCGCCGAGTCCAAAACCGCCTTGCGTCGCTCCGCACGCGTCGCGGCCTGCACCTTTCTTCCGGGAGAAATTTTAATCTGATGCACACCCGCCCCGTCCTGATGAACGAAGAAAGTCATCAGCGGCGCACCGGACATCAGCGCAAACAAATGAGGTGTATCCGGCAGGCGCGTTTCATGCCCCAGGAAATTAACGGTGACGGAAGTCTGCTCCCCCCAGATTCTGTCGCCGGTCATAGAAACAATCCCCCCCTCACGAAGAAACCCGATACCTTCCAGCAGGGCGAAGGGCGATTTTTCTTTCTCGTCCGTCGCCACAATACGCACACCCTGACGGGCCAGATTATCCTTATGAATCCGCTCGACCTGTTCTTTATGTTTGGCGCCCATATATAACATCACCGGCATTCCTTTCCGCCCCAGCCGCTGGGCGGCGACTTCCCAGTTACCCACGTGCGACATGACGACAATCGCTCCTGTTTTATCGGCCACTGCCCGATGCAGATGCTCCCATCCGTCACGGTGAAATTGAGACTGCTCGGCCACCCAGGGAATAAAGCGGTGCATATAAACATCGGTGAAACCGTGAAACTGTTTCCAGGCACAATACAGGTGGTAGGCGAAGCTGCGCCCGGGGAAAAGCGCCCGGTAAAATTTGACACTGCCGGCCACGCGTGCCGGAAAGAGAAAAAAATAGCCGGTGGCAATACACCAGGAAAAAGCACGGAAAAACCATACACCCAGCCTGCGGGAAAGATAGCGAGCCAGCTGGTAGGACAGTATTTTCATAGAGAATCCTTCAAGTCTCCGCCCAAGCGACAAAAAAATGATTTTCCGTCTATTAAATGCAATTGAAATAATTTATCAATCAAAATCTGGCGATGACGCCGATCGGCATTGAAGAGCTTATTGCGGTTTGGCAATATTCCTCTTGCGGCCACGCGCCATCATACAACATAAAAACCCGCTGCTTGGGCGGGTTTAATAGACTTTCTGGAGCCTGACAGGATTATTGCCTGGTGGAGATGAGGGGGATCGAACCCCTGACCTCGGCGTTGCGAACGCCGCGCTCTCCCAGCTGAGCTACATCCCCCCATCGTCAAAAAACGTGGGGAGCATATATATTGTTTGCCCGCGTGTCAAGGACAATCGGCGCTTGAAACAGTGCCGAAACAAGCCGGAATCTTATCTTGACAAAGCAGCAGGATATTCCATATACTTAAGTTCACGATTTCATAGCATACGTTCAAAGGTGAAACAATCGTCAAAGTGCCTGGCCTGCAGGCAACGAGTTGAAAAAAATTCACAGGAGTCACTCATGGCAAAAATCGACGCCTTTTTCCAGTTGATGCATGATCACAAGGCATCAGACCTTCATCTGGTTTCCGGACAGCAGCCGGCCATTCGCATTCGCGGTGAAATTGAGCGTGTCAAATACGATGTGCTCACCAATGATATGCTCAAGGTTCTCCTTTATGAAATTACACCTGAACATAAGATCAAGCAATTCGAAGAAACGGGCGATATGGACTTTGCTTACGAAGTGCCGGGGCTGGCACGCTATCGCGCCAATTATTTCCAGCAAAAATACGGAATAGCGGCCGTATTCCGCGAAATACCGGCGAAAATCGCCACCTGCGCCGAGCTGGGCATGCCGTCGGTTGTTTCTAAACTGGCGACGCTGCCGCGGGGACTGGTGCTGGTAACCGGACCTACCGGCAGCGGGAAGTCGACAACGCTTGCAGCCATTGTCGACGAGGCGAACCGCCTGCGCCGCGACCACATCATTACCATCGAAGATCCGATTGAATTTGTCCACAGGAGCCAGAACTGCATCGTCAATCACCGTGAAGTCGGTATTCACACCAAAAGTTTTTCCGCCGCGCTGCGCGGCGCGTTGCGCGAAGACCCGGACATCATTATGGTCGGCGAAATGCGCGACCTGGAAACCACCGCCCTGGCGATCGAGGCCGCTTCCACCGGCCATCTGGTACTGGCCACCGTCCATACGACCAGTGCGGTTAAAACGGTCGACCGCGTTGTGGAAATTTTCCCCGAGTCCGAGCAACTGCAAATCCGCTCCACTTTGGCCGACGGCCTCAGAGCAGTTATTTCCCAGGTGATCTTCAAAAGGTCGGACATTAAAGCACGATGTGTCGCTCTGGAAATTCTCGTCGCCACGCCTGCTGTACGCAACCTGATCCGCGAGCAGAAAACCTATCAGATACCCTCCATGATTCAGGCGGGCAAGAAATACGGCATGCAGCTTTTGGACGACAGCATCATGGAGTTGCACAACAGGGGCTGGATCAGCGCCGAAGATGCGTATGTGAAATCAAACGAGAAAGGCAGATTCCGTCCGCTTTTGAAGTATCAACCCACAGACTTTACAGAAGCCTAGAAGGGGTTATTTATGAGAAAACCGGAAGTCGATCATATCCTGATAAAAATGCTGGAGTCCAACACCAATATTTCCGACGTCATCCTGACGGTGGACAAGCCGTTTCAGGTGGAGACGGCAGGCGTTTTAGTGCCGGTCGAACTCGAACCTCATTTTGAAAAGCTGACTCCCTTTCAGACGGAAACTTTCGCCTTGAATCTTATCAATCAGGACCGGCGGCTGATGGAGGCGCTGATCAAAGAAGGCTCCTGCGACCTGTCATACGAGCTGCCGGGAATTGCGCGCTTCCGCGTCAACATCTTTTCGCAGCGCAACCAGTATTCCATCGTTTTGAGAAAGCTGGAAACCCAGATACCGACTTACGCCGAGCTGGGTCTTCCTGACGCCTACCGGTGGGTGGCCACAGAAAAAAACGGCATCGTGCTGGTCACCGGTGCGACCGGTTCAGGTAAGACGACTTCGCTGGCTGCCGTGATCAACGATATTAACGAAAAACAGCCGGTTCACATTATCACATTGGAAGACCCGATTGAATACACACACTCACAGAAAAAAGCGACGGTCAACCAGCGCGAACTGGGCAAAGATTTCGATACCTTTGCCAACGGTCTGCGTGCGGCATTACGCCAGGCACCCAATGTGATCCTGGTCGGCGAAATGCGCGACCGCGACTCCGTCGAGATCGCCTTAAACGCCGCGGAAACAGGGCATCTGGTGCTGACTACACTGCATACGGCCGACGCCAGCCAAACACTTAACCGCATCCTGGGCATGTTTTCATTCGAAGAGGAAAATCAGGTCCGGACACGGCTGGCGGACTCACTGCGCTGGGTTATCTGTCAACGGTTGCTCCCCAAAGTCGGCGGGGGGCGCGTCGCGGCGTTTGAAGCTATGGGCACCTCATTGCGCGTCAAGGACGTCATCCTGCACGGCGAGTCGGAAGGAAAAACCTTCCTCGATATTATTCAGCAGGGCAAGGCATTCGGCATGATTACCTTCGACAACTGCATCGTGGAACTCTACGAAAAGGGGTTGATCACCGAGGAAACGGCCAGGGCCTATGCCTCGAACCGCTCCAATGTGGGGCGCGGTATCGACGCCATCAAAAACGCGCGGGGAGAGAAAACGACGGATCTGGACAAGCTGGAAGTTGACCGCTCCTACGGTAAGAACATGGATAAGCTCTGGTTGTAAAATAAGTAATCATAGCAATCGGACGGGGGATGAAGATGACTGAAGATAAACCGAAACCGGTGATGAAACAGATGACGGATGTTATGGATTACGGCGGGAGGCCTTTTGGCCGTCTTATTCCCGATGCTGAAACGGCGATGCTTTGCGAGCAGGATCCGGTTATCCGTGACAAAGTCGCGGCAGATCTGAAAAAAATGGGATTTCTGATCGCGCAGCCTCCGACCTACAAGGAAGCGCTCAGAAATATGCGCTTTCATATCTTCAATCTCGTTTTTGTCGATGAAGATTTCGATACAGGCGTCTGGGAAACGAATAACGTCCTTCGCTATCTGGAGAATCTCAACATGTCCGTCCGCAGGCGTATTTTTGTCGTTTTAATCAGCGCGACTCTGCCGACCATGGATTATCTGGCAACCTTCAATAAAAGCGCGAATCTCATCATCAACAAACGCGATATAGTTTCCATGGAGAAAATCCTGCGTCATGCGATGACCGAACATGAAGACTTCTACCATGTCTTCAAAGAGACACTTCAGAAGCAGTAGCAGGTCGTGCGATCCACAATAAGTTCATTGGGATGTTCAGGTCTGACCGAGGCGGCCATAAGCCATCTTCATCTTATAAACTTTTGTTTTCAGACCGCATGACGGTCTTTAGTCCAACTTTCTTTTGCGCCGCTTCCAACTGAGAGCCGCAGGGAGTTTGCCCGTCGAAGGCCAGCGCCGCCTCGAATGCTTTGATTGCGTCTGCGAAAAGTTCTTTTTTCATCAATGAATTCCCCAGACGATTCCAGTAAGCGGCAGTTTGCGACGGATCGGTCAGACAGGCTTTTTCATACGCCATAAAGGCATCAGCCGGTCTGTTCATGGCCAACAGAGCATCACCCAAAGCACAGTGATAGAGGCTTTCCCCCGGGGCAATAGACAAACATCTGGCAAGCAGCCGCTTCGCCCTTTCGGGAAGCTGTTTTTCCATGTATAAGCCGGCGGCCTGAAAGAGGTACCTGTCCTCATTTTCAGGTTCAATGAGTCCGGCCCGGCAACAGGCATTTTCAAATTCTTCGTAGCGGCCCGCATTGAGGAGCGCCTCTCCCAGCAGGCAATGATAAACCGGGTTATCATCCTCCACGGAGACGAGCTTACTGAAAACACCGACGGCTTTTTCAAATTCTCCCGAAAGCAGATAGGCCCTTCCCAGCTCTTCGGCCAGCCCCGGATCATCCGGTTGAACAGAAGCCGCTTTCTGGCACAAAGTAACAAGTTTGGCTGTTTTTCCTTCCAGCTTGCAAATCCTTACCAGTTCATCATAGGCGAAACCGGTAAAGACTTTTCGCTCCAGCTCGCGCTCAAACATCTCCTCCCAGTGTCTGATGGAACTCTCCCTGTCGCCTTTGTCCCAGTTGGCCCAGGCCAGGCGCAACAGAACAGACTCCTCGGTCGGGTGGACACGATGGACTTCTTCCAGAAGCGCAATCGCCTCGTCGATACTGTTTTGCGCCAGCAGCAGGTCTGCCTCGTCGAGTTTTCGCGTGATATCCTGATTATGGGGCATGATTATAAAAAAAGTGGGGGAGAAAAACTCCCCCACCGACGTCCTAACAGCTGCAGGATCCGCAGCCTCCGCCGCCCTGCGCCGCAAGGCTCGAAGTCAGCTTGAATCCCTCCCCGTGCGGGGTGCTGATAAAATCGATATTGATGGGTTTGGCCTGTTCCCAAAGAGTTTTTTCCACAACAAATTTCGTCCCTTTGTCGTCAATCACCTCGTCTTCGTTCCGTGGCTCGTCCAGAGCCATGCCCAAAGAGGGCCCTGCTCACCCAAATGACATGGTGATTCGAATCGCCGCGTCAGCGCCTTTGTCTTTCAGGAAATCTTTGATGACTTCCGAAGCTTTGTCCGTAACTTCCAGCATTGTGTTTTCTCCTTCCGATGATGCCCTGGGCATCAATGTTTCTGGTAACTTATACATAATCGGCTTGTTGTCAATTATAATTTAGCACGATGAGGTAAGATGATAATATGATTGCAGAAACTGACTATGAAACGCCTTTGGGCAAGTCGGGACGCCCATATGTTCATTGTTTGGAACCGACGGTGTCGTCACTTTGGCGCACGATCTTTTGTCGGGCAACGGCAAGTGTATCGTCAAAGTGTTTTTCCAGCTCTTGATTAACGCCACGCAGACCGGAAACCACGTCTTCGGCCCACTGCAGATATTCCATCTTGCGCTCTTTTGTCCAATTTTCGGGTGGTGCGTGGGCGATGTCGTGGATATTGCAGATTTTGTCGGCGAGCTTAATTTGCTTGGCAACTCCGGACAGGTGCGGTGCGCCGACAATTTGATTTTGCTTTCTTGCCTCTTTCGGGAGGCTTTTATCGTCCGTCACCTCGCAGACCAGTAACATGACATCCTGGCCGAACAGTTCCATTATTTCTGCAGGGGTCGTATCTGTGTCCTCGATCGTGTCGTGGAGAACGGCGGCCACAATCGCCTCGGTGTCGCGAACTCCTCCTATCTGCCACATAATACAGGCGACTTCTATCGGATGATTGATGTAGGGTGAAGCGGCCTGGTCCTTTCTTCTCTGGTGGCGGTGTTTTGTCGCAGAAAAATGCATTGCTTTTAAAAGGCGGCCTAAGTCGTCAGTCATTTGTCTCTCCCTGTCCGGTGTTCATATCACACCAACGGAGCCACCGGCAAATGATTATCACGCACATGCAACAGGCTGGTGGTTGCCGGCGGTCGTCAACCCGCCCACTCGGGCCATCTCAAGCCCAAGACAAAATGATAACGTCCGCCTCACCGCCGGCAGGCACAATTAAATATAATTTGCCTGACTCAAACCCTTTGGCTATACTGTGGGGGTCTGACTTGACTCCAGGGGCTTTTGGTATGAAAAGCAGTGACCCAAAACATTATATACAAGGTGTTCTCGGCCGTGACAGGCGTGTGCTGGCCAAGGCCATCACTCTTGTCGAGAGCTCTTTGCCCTCAGATGAAGAGATCGCACGTCAGGTCCTGGATGCTCTTTTACCCCATACAGGAAGTGCCCTGCGCCTGGGCATCACTGGACTGCCGGGCGCGGGTAAAAGCACATTCATTGAAAGCTACGGCACAATGCTCACACAAAAGGGTTACCGGGTGGCGGTTCTGGCGGTTGATCCAAGCTCACCCAAAACAGGCGGCAGCATCATGGCGGATAAGACAAGGATGGAGAAGCTCTCCGCCAACGAAAATGCCTTTATCCGGCCGTCTCCTTCCGGGAAAACACTCGGGGGCGTAGCACGCAAAACAAGGGAGACAATGCTGCTTTGCGAAGCGGCTGGTTTTAACGTCATTATCATTGAAACAGTCGGTGTCGGCCAGTCGGAGGTTACTGTGGCCTCGATGGTCGATTTTTTTCTTGTTCTAATGATTGCCGGCGGAGGTGATGAGCTGCAGGGCATTAAAAAAGGAGTTCTGGAACTGGCCGACGCAGTGGCGATCAACAAGGCCGACGGCGACAATATCGAGCGGGCGAAAATTGCCAGGCAACAGTATGAAACAGCCTTCCATCTGCTGGCCCCTCCTTATCGTAACTGGTCCCCGCCGGTAGTGACCTGCAGTGCGCTGACGACCGACGGGCTGGAAAATATAGAGCAGATATGTTTAGAGCACCGGGAAAAACTGACCGCCAGCGGTGAACTGCAAGCCAAAAGAAAAGAACAGGCAGCCGAGTGGCTGAAGTTCATGGTGCGTGAAGGAGTCCAGAAATGGTTTTACCAAAGCCCCGCGGCAGACGTTCTGGATGCAACGCTCAGAAAAGTGGAGGCCGATCTTATGACTCCGACCACCGCCGCCGCACAAGTGCTGGCGTGTCTGAAAGGGTGTACGTTTTGAAGGAAACCTGCGGCGTGAAGATGGGAACAAAGACAACTGCCACCGCAGATTCCACCCCGCGCCGGGCCGTTTACGGAAATCAATAAAGATGAGGAGCAGGCAGGATGAAAGTTTTAAAAATTGATCACATCGGCATCGCGGTAAAAAACCTGGAGGAGGGCTCGAAGATCTATGAGATACTCGGCATTGTGTCGGCAGGCACGGAAGAAGTGGCCGAGCAGAAGGTGCGAGTTTCTTTTTTCCCCGTCGGCGATTCGGAAATTGAACTTCTTGAATCCACCGCACCGGACGGACCAATCGCCAAATACATTGAAAAAAACGGCGAGGGGATCCAGCACATCGCCCTGCGCGTGGAAAACCTCGAAGAGGCCCTGGCCGAACTGAAGGCAAAAGGCGTACGTCTGATTGATGAAAAACCCCGCTACGGCGCGGGTGGCGCAAAAATAGCCTTTATCCATCCTAAAGCAACAGGCGGTGTTTTGCTGGAGCTGAGCCAGAGGTAAAACTACCAAACGGCAGACAATGCCAACTTCAGGAGTTTTACTTTGATCAAGGGGAAACAAAGAGAGTCCCTGGCCGTGATGTTGTCCGTCCAGGCTTTACAGGACTATGCTTCTGACGAACTTCAACCTCAAAGCGGTTTACCAAAAAACAAACCACCGGCCTGGCCAAGCCTTCCAACCCTCCAACCCTCTAATCTTCTAATCCTCTCAGAAACGAGGGAAGCCCCCCGGCCAGTTCGTCGGCTACGTTTTGCGTCCACCCATCAGGGCCACCCAGGGCAGGTGTGCGGTTGACGTCGAGCAGGATGACTTCGCCGTCCACAACTACATAGTCGAACTTTCCATAATCAAATCCAAGTCGGCTGTGCATCTCCCGCAGGCTCTCCGGAACAGGCGGTCCGTATTCGCGATGGTCTGTGTTGGCCGCCTTAACAATCGGGTTTAAAGAGTAGATGCACTGGCTCACGCCGCGATCTCCCAGAAATATCCACTGCCGCAGGCAATAATAATTTCCTTCACGCTCCGGATGGAACTTCTCCACAACCAGCCGTCGGTTGCGCCAAACTGCTTTGGGGACCTCTGCCACAGAGCTAAAAACAGGATAGGCAGACGGCGACAGTATTCCCGTTATGCTCCAGGGAAGGTATTTGTTCCACATTCTGCTTAGTCGCCACGGACGTTGCATTTTCAGCTCCGGAAATCCACCGAAGTTGAGGTTCGCCTTTACGATCACCGCACCCGTGTAATGATCTTTCGGTCCGAGGAGGTTCTTGCTTATTTTCCGCTTGGAAATATCACGAACGCGGCCATTGACCACAATCGGATAGCGGGCGCAAAAATCCAGATACTCCTGTGGGACGACAGTAAGATCGACATGCAGAACAAGCACATCCGCCGCCTCATAACGTTCCGGCCCGCGTAACACGACAACTTCCACTCCCGAGGCCTGCCAATTTTTAACTATTTTGAGCATGAGATAGTTGACATGATCAATTGGATCCAGAGCGTGCGTCAACACAGCAACTTTACAGTGAGGCGACATAATCATTCTCCCAGGGACGTAAGACCCGCGCTTAAAAGTAATTGCAGCAAATTACGTTTTTATGTCAAATTTTTTAACTTATTCATAAGAAAATTCACACGGCCACACCTGCGCTTCAAAGCGGTTTACCAAAAAACAAACCACCGGCCTGGCCAAACCTTCCAACCTTCTAACCCTCTAATCTTCTAATCTTCTAATCCTCTCAGAAACGAGGGAAGCCCCCCGGCCAGTTCGGCGGCCATGTTTTGCGCCCACCCATCTGAGCCACCCAGGGCCGGTGTGCGGTTGGCGTCGAGCAGGATAACTTCGCCGTCCACAACTACATAGTCGAACTTTCCATAATCAAATCCAAGTCGGCTGTGCATCTCCCGCAGGCTCTCCGGAACAGGCGGTCCGTATTCGCGATGGTCTGTGTTGGCCGCCTTAACAATCGGGTTTAAAGAGTAGATGCACTGGCTCACGCCGCGATCTCCCAGAAATATCCACTGCCGCAGGCAATAATAATTTCCTTCACGCTCCGGATGGAACTTCTCCACAACCAGCCGTCGGTTGCGCCAAACTGCTTTGGGGACCTCTGCCACAGAGCTAAAAACAGGATAGGCAGACGGCGACAGTATTCCCGTTATGCTCCAGGGAAGGTATTTGTTCCACATTCTGCTTAGTCGCCACGGACGTTGCATTTTCAGCTCCGGAAATCCACCGAAGTTGAGGTTCGCCTTTACGATCACCGCACCCGTGTAATGATCTTTCGGTCCGAGGAGGTTCTTGCTTATTTTCCGCTTGGAAATATCACGAACGCGGCCATTGACCACAATCGGATAGCGGGCGCAAAAATCCAGATACTCCTGTGGGACGACAGTAAGATCGACATGCAGAACAAGCACATCCGCCGCCTCATAACGTTCCGGCCCGCGTAACACGACAACTTCCACTCCCGAGGCCTGCCAATTTTTAACTATTTTGAGCATGAGATAGTTGACATGATCAATTGGATCCAGAGCGTGCGTCAACACAGCAACTTTACAGTGAGGCGACATAATCATTCTCCCAGGGACGTAAGACCCGCGCTTAAAAGTAATTGCAGCAAATTACGTTTTTATGTCAAATTTTATGACTGATTCATGAGAAAACTCACATGGCCTTGCCTGCGCTTCAAAGCGGTTTACCAAAAATCAAACCACCGACCTGGCCAAACCCTCCAAACCTCTAACCTTCTAACCATCTAATCTTCTAATCTTCCAATCATCCCCTGCGCCGGGAGAAAACAATCAGCAGGACAACGGCAATAATAATAATGATCACGCCATAGCCCACCCTCTCTACGCCTGCCCATTCAATCGCTTCCGTGACCACGTCGGAACCGAGAACTCTTATGATAAAATTGCCCAATGCAGCAGCTATATCGCCCATTTTCTATGCTTCCTCCAATCTTCTAATCTTCCAATCTTCCAACCCTCCAAGAGAGCTCCCGTAGCCATAATGCTTTGCAGCGCGTATTGCTTCCAGTGCAGACGGAAATCTTTGTCTATTCTAAGCAAAGAATTTTTCAACTTAAGCTTAGCCTCCCCAACCGCATGAATCAGTATAAAATACTATCTTTACCGTTTACCACACAAAACCGCCGGCCCACGGCGCGGATGATGCTCAAAATATTGTAGCGGCGCAAAAGCTCCACACCAAGCGTTGTGGGCGAGGCCCTTGAGATCAGCACAGGCGCACCGGCGGTTATTATTTTGAAGGCGATTTCGCTTGAGATACGCCCCGTCGAGCAGATCATCTTATCTTCCAGGCTGATCCCGTTCAAGGCCGCATGCCCGATGACCTTGTCCATGGCATTATGCCGACCGATGTCGTCAAAAAAAACAATCCGCTCGCCGTCCAGGGAGTACAGTGCCGCACCGTGAACGCCATGCGTCGCTTTGTGCTCTTGAGAAAATCCGAGAAATTCGTGCATCACCTCAACGATAACTTCCGCCCGCACAACGGGAAGGCGGGACCTCGCCAGGTCCATGCCCGGAGAAATCCTTTTTGCCCGCCCGCCGGCGGCCGTGATAGCCTTCACCGTCTCCAGTCTTTGGGTTACTTGCGTGTCTTTGACCAGCGTAACGTTGACCGTCAAGCTCTCTTCGTCAATGTCCATGCTCTGTATCTGGCCCGGCTCGGTGATGATTCCTTCCGCGAGGAGAAAGCCCATGACGTGTTCGGAGAGAAAATTTCCGGAGCCGGCCATCGTAAGATAGGCAAGACCGTTGATTTTCAAAAGTAGCGCGTATTCCGCCGAGAACGGCAGGATAACTTCGGCCAGGGTTCCGTCACAATACTCATGGACGGTGATATTCTGATAAGTCGCGAGGGTCATTTTTCACATCCGGTTTTTCGCATCTTTTATCAGCAATAATAATAATTGACAAGGTTCAACCGGATTAACTACATTACCGGTAAATTCGGAAAAGGAAGGGAAGATGCTCAAACGCGACGACACCATAATGGTGATGATTGATTTTCAGGGCGCCCTGGCACAGGCGATGCACAACAAAGAAGGTCTTTTTGCCTGCAACGTTCAACTTATTCAGGGCTGTAAGGCATTGGATCTGCCGATTCTGGTGACTGAGCAGGTGCCTGCGAAACTGGGACCGACAATTCCACAACTGGCCACGGCGCTGGGCGATTTTGTGCCTGTCGCCAAGGAAAGCTTCAGCTGCTTTGCAAATAGCGAATTTCGCCGTCGGCTGGACGCAATGGGACGCCGCGAGGTCATCATGACCGGCATTGAATGCCATATCTGTGTTTATCAAACTGCGCTGGATATGCTCCGGCACGGCTTCGGTGTCCACCTGGTTGCAGATGCCGTCTCGTCGCGCACGCCGGAAAACCGCGACATCGGCATCAGGGCAATAAAAAGCGCAGGCGCACGGATCAGCTCGACGGAAATGGTTTTATTCGAACTTCTGGCCACAGCGGCCGACCCGCAGGCAAGAGAAATATTCAAAATCGTCAAATGAGGCAACAGCAGATGCTCAACATCGAACAGTTCCGTTACGGTGACAACTTGGGCTACCTGCTCTACGGGACGAAAGAGGCAATGGCCATCGATGCAGGTGCGTGGCAGGAGATTCTCGGGTTTCTTGAAAAATACCGTCTGACCTTGAAATATGTGACCAACACTCACGGCCATTTCGATCATACGCTCGGAGATGAATATCTTCTCGAAAAAACTGACGCCAAATATCTGGATTGTGCGCGCTTCACCGACAATGAAAAAATTTTTCTCGATGGCCTGGAAGTTGTAGTTTACCGAACGCCGGGGCACTCCAGGGACTCGGTCTGCTTTCACACCGGAGATATACTGATCACCGGCGATACTCTCTTCAACGGCACGGTCGGCAACTGCTTCTCGGGCGATCTCAGGGGGTTTTTCAACTCCATCCTGCGGCTTATGGCCCTGCCCGGCCACACGCGTGTTTTCGCGGGCCACGACTATGTTCGCGACTCGCTGGCTTTTGCGCTTCATCTCGAACCGCACAATAAATACATACAGCATTTCATGGACAATTCTGAACCGGATTTTCTTTTCTCTACAATCGACCAAGAGCGTAAAATCAATCCCTATCTGCGTTTCAACGAGGAACCGATCATCGGACTGATCAAAGCCAGAGGCTTTCCTCACGAAACTGAGTGGGAGCGCTGGCAGGCACTCATGTCGATGGATTAGCTTCTCCGGTTGCCTGCCCGATGAATGTCCTTCGGAGCTTGACACTTGCCGAATTGCTCTAATATAATGACCATTAATTCGTCCTGATCCGCGCACATCGCACTTACTCATTTTCACACATGGACAATATATTCAACCAAAGGATGACGCCATGAAAAACACACTGCTAAAGCCGATCAAAGTAGGACATATGGATCTCCCCAACCGGATCTTCATGTCCCCGATGACGCGCAGCCGCGCGGACAATCCCGAAAACAAAGCCACGGAACTGATTGCAAAATATTATGCCCAGCGGGCTTCAGCGGGGCTCATCATCTCGGAAGGCTCACAGGTTTCGACCGAAGCGGTCGGCTATATCAACACTCCCGGTATATACAGCCCCGCCCAGGTCGAGGGCTGGAAGCTTGTCACAGAGGCGGTTCATGAAAAGGACGGCCACATTTTTTGCCAGCTCTGGCATGTTGGCCGTGTCTCACATGCAGACTTCCACGGAGGCAACCCACCGGTGGCCCCATCAGCTATCAACGCCCGGGACAAGGTCTTTACCAAAGAAGGCTTCAAGGATACGACGACCCCACAGGAACTGAGTGTTTCGCAAATTCATAACATCACCCAGGATTTCCGACGGGCGGCACGAAATGCCGTTGCCGCCGGATTCGACGGGGTGGAGATTCATTCGGCCAACGGCTATCTTTTTCACCAGTTTTTCGTCAACTCGGCCAACACACGTAACGATGAATACGGCGGATCTCATGAAAACAAGGCGCGTTTCTTTTTCGAAACGCTCCAGGAAGTCGGCCGCGAAATAGGTTTCCACCGGGTGGGCATCCGGCTCAATCCCTCCGCCCATGGTTTTTTCGGGATCACTATTGACCGCGACACAATTCCGACTTTTGAGCATATCGTGGAGCGGCTGAACGACTTTTCCAACCTGGCCTATGTTCATTTTGTCGAGCCGATGGCGCCGGTGGACAATGTACCATATGCCGTAAAGGAAATCGCCCGTCATTTCCGCCCCCGCTGCCGGCTGACGATGGTCATCAACTGCGGCTTTCGCGCCGAAAGCGGCAAGCGGGTAATTGAAGAGGGACTGGCCGATGCCGTGGCCTTCGGGAAACCCTTCATCGCCAACCCCGACCTGGTGGAACGCATCGCCGCAGACGCGCCATGGAACCGCTGGAACCAGGACACTTTTTATACAGCCGGCCCGGCGGGATACACGGATTATCCAGCAATGGAAGAGAGAGGTGATTTATGACCAGAATAAAAATCGGAGATGTGTTTGGT
>ERZ795030.1757-NODE-1757-length-28169-cov-52.017963_pt1 | contig 28169 bp, 27 predicted proteins | sample MGYA00375122_ERZ795030 | MGnify/ENA primary metagenome ERZ795030 (study PRJEB30165, sample SAMN05720146) | activated sludge metagenome | isolation source: anaerobic digester from wastewater treatment plant | place: Japan | collected 2015-04-20 ... | reverse complement strand
CGGCGCACTGGGACGAGTACGCAAAGAGGCGGGTGACGGCATGATCGTGGCTACCCGGGTGTCAGGGCCTGCCCCATGGTGCTCGAATCGCCCCGGGAGCGAACCGCCGCGACGGGGGCAAACGCGGCGGCACGTGCAAGAAGTGCCCGGAGCGCCACTATCGGCACCGTGTAGCGCTCCCCGGTGACGAGCGTGAGCGTGATCGCCGTTTTGGCCCCCAAGACCTCTGCGCGGCCGACCGTGCCGCCGAGGACCGGCCCCCAGTCCCGGCGAAGCACCTCCACCCGGGCAGGGCGCCGGCCATCGAGCGCCTGCCGGAGTTCCCATACCCGGACCCCGAATTGCCGACCGTTGAGAACGGCCTCGACGATCCGGGAGGACCGCCCCTCCCCGTCGACCGCGGCGCACCTCCCCCTCTGGATGTAACCTGCTCTCTCCAGCATATGCTATCTGTCTCCCTCACGACTCTAAAAGCCGCGCCGTGCGGTGTGAAAGTGTAAGGTGGGGATGGGGTCTCAATACCCCGGCATATCCCACGCCTGCCACTTCGACCGGGCGCGGGCGATGAGGAGCCCTGCCGCCGGAACGAGGAAGAGGCTCCCGAAAGCGTACGCGGGATCGAGGAGCGAGGCAAATATCAGGAGGAGGAGGGCCGGGCTTATCATGAGGACGTAGCGGAGGAAGACCCAGGCGTGATAGAGCATGATGTTCGGGGAGAGCCCGCAGAGGTAGACCGTCACCGCGAGGGTGTAGACGGAGACCGAGAGGAAGGCGGCGAGAGCCGGGAGGAGAGACCCCGCACCGCCGGCACTCGCCGCCGCGAGCACGAGGACAGCGACCGGAAGGAGGTTTGCGATGGCGTAGCTCTTCAGTTTTCCATCGATCACCGCGGATACCTCCACCGGCAGGAAGGTGTAGGAGGTGAAGGAGTCGAACTCCGTCAACCAGTTATAGATGGTCGCCGATATCACGCCGAGCAGGATCGCAAAGACGACGAGCGGGTCGATCCCCGGTATGAACCTGATCAGGATCCGGAGGCAGACCCAGACGAGGCCGAGAGGGAGGATGAACGAGAAGATCACCTTCCCGGCCCCGCCCTCGCTCCGGGAGAGGTCGAGGGCATCTTTTGCGATGAAGTGCGCGCTCCCGAGCGGGCAAAGCCTCTCCGCGAGAGGTTCAAACCTGTTCGTAAACCTCTTCGTCCGGTCCGGGTAGTCGACGGTGACGAGAAGGACCGATGCGGCGGCCGGGACCAGGATGAGGATGAGCGAGAGCGCGAGCGATCCTGGAGCCGGATCGATGAGGAAGGCATACGGGGGAAAGACGGCGTTCATTCCGAGAGCTGCAAGCCCGGCACCCGCGAGGACCACGACCGTTCCGGCAAGGAGCCCTATGGAGCGGGCGTAGAGGGTCGAGAGGAGGCAGACCGCGGAGAGACCGATGAGGAAGGCGAGCGCAAGTGAGACAAACGCGCGAAGGCCCCAGATCGGGTTGAGAGCGATGAACGGGGCCGCCGCCGTGAACCCGGCTGCAGCGGGGAGAACGTAGAGCAGGATGTAGTAGACGGTATCCTTGACGATGAACGTCGCGAATATCCGCCGTTCCGAGAGCGGGAGGCTCCGGGAGGCGTAGGCGACGAGGCTTGCCTGCCCGAACCGGCGGTTCATGAACTCCCGCCCCATCGTCCCGAACGAACCTACCATCACGCCCGCAAGCAGGAAGAAGGCGAGCGCGAGCATGGCCATCACGGTAGAGGGGAGCGTATCGGAGAAGAGGGGGAGGGCGAGCGAGCCTGCGAAGGCAAAGATGGCGACAACCACCGGAAAGAACGCAAAGCCGGCGCTCCCGAAGATCGTCGCGTGGATCCGCCACTCCTCCTTCATCATCGCAGAGAAGAGGTCAGGCACCGGCATCGCCTCGCACCAGGTCGAGGAAGGAACGCTCAAGGCTGCGGCCGGGCCCGGCGAGCCCCTCTGTTTGGCCGCAGTAGAGGAGCTTCCCGTCGTGGAGGACCCCGACCCGGTCGCAGATCTCCTCGGCGATCTCGAGGATATGGGTGGATATGAGGACGGTCCCGCCGTCACGGACATACTCCTGCAGGAAATCCTTGACCGTCCGCTGCACGATGGGGTCTAAGTTGATCAGCGGTTCGTCGATGAGGACGAGTCGGGGTTCGTGGAGGAAGGCCTGCGCAACCATCAGTTTCTGCCGGGTGCCCCGCGAGAGGTCCTTGCAGAGGACGTCGCGCTTCTCTTGAAACCCCAGCAGGTCGAACCAGCGGTCGCACCGCTCATCGATGCGGTCGAGGTTTCGGATGCGGGCCACGAAGTGGAGGTACTCTTCGGCGGTCAGGAAACTCGGCGGCGTCTCCTGCTCGGGAACGATACCGATGAGTTGCCGGACCCCGATGGGGTCTTCTGCCGGATCGAGCCCCATCACCCGTGCCGATCCTGCGGTCGGCCGGACCTGCCCGGTCAGCATCCGGATCATCGTCGTCTTCCCCGACCCGTTCGGCCCGAGGAGGCCGAAGAGTTCCCCTTCCATAACAGAGAACGATATCCCGTTCACGGCAGCGACGTTGCCGTAGTTCTTCGTGAGTTCTGTTGCCTCGATCATCTGTCGCACGTGAGTCACCCTCCACCAGTCTCCAGGGAAACATCAGCAGCAGGCCCCTATAATACTTTTTCATCCGCGTCAGGAGGGCTGATGCAGGATCCCCAAAAACAGGCCACATATCCGGCCACCTCCCTCCTCTCACCCCTGTGCCGGCACCGGCCCGCGTCTCCCGGCGGCAGCCTGCCCTGCTGGAGCGCACGGCAGGTATAAGCACCCTCGCAGATCGCTGGAGCCCATGGATGAACAGGAACGATACGCCCGCGCGAGGAGGCGGGTCGGGGAGATCCGGGGACTTTTACATGCATCTTACAGTCTATATCATCTTCAACGTCTTCTCCTTCATCCTCAGTATGGTGACCGACCCCGGGGTGCTCTGGTCTTTCTGGGTGGCGTTCTTCCGGGGATCGGCCTTGTACTCCATGCGCTCGACACGTATGCCGGGGGCAGGTTCTCCGGCAGAGAGTGGGAAGGGCGAAAGATCCGCGATATCGTGGAGCGCGAAGAGCGGCGGTGACCCGGTTCCCGCCCGGCCGGCCGGGTGATGGAAGCACTTATCAGGTGCGACAGGCAATGCCCGTTGCGATGAAGACGGAGATACCCTATGACCGGTTCGCCCACGTCCCGGAGCGGATCTTCGGGCTGGTGGACCTTGCATACAACCTCTGGTGGAGCTGGCACTCCTCCGCAAGCATCCTCTTCAAACTCCTCAACCGGGCGGAGTGGAAGATGAGCCGTCACAACCCCGTCAGGATGCTGCTTGAGACCCCGCCGCGGTTCTTCGAGCGGGCGGCAACGAACCCGGAGTACCTCCGCCGCTACGATATCATCATGTTCCGGTTCAGGGAGTACATGGAGCCGAGGACGAGCTGGTTTGCGGAGCACTATCCCGGGCGGGTGCCGCTGACGATCGCTTACCTCTCCAGCGAGTTCGGGCTGCACCACTCGCTCCCGTTCTATGCGGGGGGGCTTGGCATCCTCGCAGGCGACCACATCAAGGCATCGAGCGACCTCGGTGTGCCGATGGTCGCCGTCGGGTTCATGTACGCCGAGGGATACCTCCACCAGCATATGGAGGCGGACGGCTGGCAGAAGAACGTCGCGGAGATCCTGGACCGCGATGCCGCGCCGGTCCTCCGGGTGCTCGATGATAACGGCCGGCACCTTGTTGTCCGGGTTCCCCTGATCGACCCCCCGATCTACGTCGCGGTCTGGAAGGTGCAGGTGGGGCGCGTCCCTCTCTACCTCCTCGACACCCACATCGACGAGAACCTTCCCGAGAACCAGAGCATATCCCATCGCCTCTACCTAAAAGAGCTCGAGTGCCGGCTCCGGCAGGAGATCGTGCTCGGTATCGGCGGGAGGAAGGTGCTCCACGCCCTCGGCGTGGACTACTCGGCGATGCACTTGAACGAGGGCCACTCGGCGTTTGCCATCCTCGAACGGCTCCGGGAGCGCCTCGTTGCCGGGATGCCCCCGGATGAGGCGCTTGAGAAGGTCCGGGGCACGTCGATCTTCACCACCCATACCCCTGTCCCGGCTGCCCACGACATCTTCCCTGAAGACCTGATGGCGAGGTACTTCCGCAGTTACTGCCCGTCGCTCGGTATGACATGGGACGAGTTCATGGCGCTCGGGAAGGACCCGCACAATCCGGGCGCCAGGTTCAACATGACCGCGTTTGCCCTCCGTATGAGTCTCTTTCACAACGGCGTCTCGCGGAGGCACGGCGAGGTCGCCCGGGAGATGTGGCAGCCACTCTGGCCCGACCTGCCCCTGGAGGAGGTCCCGATCGACGCCATCACAAACGGCGTCCACCTGCCCTCGTGGTTGAACCACCGTATCGAGGCGCTCTTTGACCGTTACATGGACGTGATCTACCCGAACTGGCGAGAGGATTACGATAACCCGATCATATGGGAGGTGGTCGACGAGATACCGGACAACGAACTCTGGGGCGAACACCAGTGGCTGAAGATGAAGCTCTTCGCCCGGCTCCGGGAGAGGAAACGGCTCAAATGGGCGGGACATCGGGAAGAACCCGCGAACCTTGCCGCCGAGGGGCTGATGCTCGACACGTCGGCCCTGACGATCGGGTTTGCCCGCCGGTTCGCCGAGTACAAGCGGGCGGACCTCATATTCGAGGACCTGGATCGGCTCGACAGTATCGTGAACAACCGCTGGAGGCCGGTGCAGTTCATCTTCTCGGGGAAGGCTCATCCCGCCGACGAGAAGGGCAAACGTATCCTGCAGAGGATCTACCAGTACTCCCAGGATCCCCGATTCGGGGGCCGGATCTCCTTCATCGAGGATTACGGCGAGCAGCTGGCGCGCTACATGGTCCAGGGCGTCGATGTCTGGATGAATACACCCGTCCCGCTCATGGAGGCAAGCGGAACGAGCGGCATGAAGGCGGGGATGAACGGGGTGCTGAACCTCTCGGTCCTGGATGGCTGGTGGGTCGAGGGCTACAACGGCAGGAACGGGTGGGGGTTTGAGGGTCACACCCCCTATGCCGGGAACAACCGGGCGGACGCGGATACGATCTACGACCTTATCGAGAACGAGGTCGCCCCGCTCTACTACTCGCGGACGATGGACAACGTCCCGCATAAATGGGTCCAGATGATGAAAGAGTCGATAAAGAGCATCGCCCCGGAGTACTGCTCCTTCCGGATGCTCAAGGATTACATCAGGAGCTACTACCCCTCGGTCTGCATGTATGCGGCCGAACCGGAGAGACAACTGGCCGGCATCGAGGGGGTCTGCCTCCCCACGAACCCCTTTCGGTAGGTTCATGGAGAATCGGGGGCGTACAACAGATGCATGCTGCCCCGCCCGATGATGATCCGGCCTGAGACGAGAGAGGATTACCCGGCGGTCTGCGTTCTGGCCTTGCGTGCGTTCGTGCTCCGTGATGAGAGTTCTGACGCATGACGGGGAGCCGATCTGCCCGGAAGGTGCTGATTGCCGTGGCAGTCGCGGCGATGCTTGGCGCAGCACTCATCGTCGCTCCGCCGGCGACGCCGGCAACCGTGCTCCTCCTCTTTACGATCGGCATCGTTGCCGGGATCTTCGGCGGCCTCATCGGGGTCGGCGGATCGACGATCATGCTCCCGATCATGTACTTCTATCTCGGGTTTCCCGAACCCATCGCCGTCGGGACCGGCCTCTTCGTGGTCATCTTCACGTCGCTCTCCGGCGCTGCGGGCCACCTGGTGCGGGGGAACCTGGATCGTCGTGTTGCAGGCTGGATCGCCGCCGGCGGCCTGGTGGGGGTCATCTTCGGTTCCTGGCTCTTCTCCTTCCTGGTCGGCTACACCCGCCTCCTCAGCCTCGTCCTGGGATTGGTCTTCCTGGTCCCCTCCCTCGGCATGATCCGTGACGGGCTCCGGCCCGCCACCCGCCCGGAGCCCGGGAGCATCGGGGGTACACCCCCCGGCCACCTTCTCTTCGGCACCGGGGTCGGTGTCCTGACCGGTATAACCGGGCTTGGCGGCGGCTACGCCCTCGTTCCCGGGCTGCTCTACATATTCGGCGCCCCGGTCGCGGTCACGATGGGAACGTCGCTTGCATCCATGATACCGATGGCGATCCTTGGCGGCGGGATCAAGCTCGTGGAGGGTTACGTCGCCGTCGGGGCGGGATTGACCCTTGCCGCCGGGTCGATCGCCGGCGCCCAGGCGGGGGCTGCGACGATTCACCGGTTCCGGCCGGAGACCCTGAAACTGATCTTCGGTTTCTACTTCCTCTACGCTGCAATCCGGTTTATCACCGGGTTCTTCGGCGTCGGGGTGCCGTGAGTCAAGGTTTTTAGCGGGCAACCGCCCATATCCTAGTATCGATACGCAGTGGGAGATCGGATATGGAATGGAAAGATCTTCTCCCCGTTCTTGCCGGCGGGCTTGTTATCCTGGCCGTCGCCCTCGTAGTGAAACCCGCGCTCGTCGGAGGACCTGCAACTCCCCCCGGTTCGCTCCCGCCGGCATACGTCCCGCCCGCTCCTCTGCCGGCGGCGACGCCCTACCCCGAAGACAGTGCGGTCTACACCCGGGATTTCCGCTGGACGGCGATCGACGGCGGCGTCCTGACGACAGAGGTCAGGGTTCCGGAGGCGCTCTTTCGCGATCACCGGGAGACGCCGCGGATCGAAGATCGTCTTGCCTATGGACGATATGTGCTTGCCGATGCCGATCGGCCGATTCTTGAAGATCTCGTCCGCCAGATCGCTCCCCCCGTTGCCAGTCCGGATGCAGAGTACTATCGGCTGATGAACGTTGTCTTCTTTGTCCAGCAGATCCCCTACGAGTATGATAACAGCACGAACTCTTACATCGAAGGCGTCCTCCCCCGGCACGCCCTGCACATCGGTGATGGTATCGAGTATCAGAAGTATCCTGCGGAGATGCTCGTTGACGGGAAAGGTGACTGTGAGGATGCCGCCATCCTGATGGCGGGGCTCATCGATGCCCTCGGCTACGATGCGGTGCTGCTGAGATATCGGGGCGACACGAAACTCGGTATCGCGGGCCATATGGCTCTCGGTATCCAGATGAACGAGTTCAATCCCTACTACGCGAAGTACACGCCGAGGTACTTCGAGCACGGAGGGAAACACTACTACTACATTGAGGGGACGGACTATCTCAAATTCTCCGCGGGGAACGTGACGTCCTGGGGGAAACCGTTCCCCATCGGGGATGTCGACGGCACCGGCATCGAGGCCGTGAGGTCCAGAATCCCGGAGATCATCCCCCTGCGTTATACCCCCGCACCGGCCGAATACCGTATCCGCTCCGTCGGGCTGCCGGCAGGAGGGGGATGAGGACCATGGATATCACTGTCCCGAAACTTCCGACTCTCCCGAAGCTTCCTGCCATCGCGACCAACCGGCGGCAGGCGCTCATCGCCGTCGGGGCGGTGATTGCTGTGGTAGCCGCCGCCTTCATCGGGTGGACACTCTTTACCGATTGGACCGAAAGCCGGCAGGTTGCGGTCTTTGGCAGCCACGTGGCGGCATCGGAGGCCGACCTTGCCCGGGTCTCCGCGAAGATATCCTCCCACATGAGTTTTCGCCCGGAGGCCCCGTCGATTGCGGAGTCCGATGTTGTAATGCGGGAGTTTGCGGCCATAGCGACGTACGGGCAGGCGGTCACGACCTACCACCGGCGGATCATCGGGGCCGACGAGGTCCCTGAAGCGTATATTGGAGCGCAGTCGGCCTACATCCGGGCGCTCGATTGCCTGAACCGCGCGTTCTCCCTCTGGGCGTCGGCCGCGGCCGCCTACGACGCAGGAGCCTATACCTCGGCAAAAGATGCCCTTGTAAAGGCAGATCAGGCATGGAAGGAGTACGTCGCCGCGACAGGAGACTACAACCGGGAGCTCCGGAGAGCAGAAGAAGGGGAAGAGGCCCCTCCCGTCTAGACGAGATACTTCTCCGGGATGAGAATGGTGAGCTCGAACGACTTTACGGACTCAGAACGGATGATGAAGTAGTAATCCCGGAATCCTTCGAGGATCATGAATCGCTCTTTCTTCTCTCTGGGCATTCCGCCCTCGTACGGAAAGCTGTTTCGGGAGTAACGTATGGTCTCGATGACGGCCCGGTTGGGGTCGTCCTTCTCATGGACATCGATCGTGAGCCAGGGATGTTCGCCCATCGGGGTTATGCTCACGTTGAAGGCCCAGTAGGGGAAGGGTATGTGGTAGGTCTCGGTGGCAAGAACGCCGGGAGGGTAATTGATGGTTGCCCTGGCGTAATCCACCATCTTCTCGGAGACCTTGATGTCGTCCGGCTGCTTTCCTATTGCGATCGTGGGCGTCGGGGTCGGTATCCGGTAGACCGCCGGGTCGACGAACTCCACCTTCCTCACTTCCTGCGTTGCGTTTCCCCGGACGGGCGCAGCCGGCGTGGGGGCGCTCATCCCGTCACCGGACATCTGCGGCTGCGCTGATGACGGCGCCGGGGTGAGGGAGGCTGGCTGCGTCTCGCTCCTCTCGCCGTCTGCCGTGCAACCGCAGGCGAGGATGGTCGCCGTAAGAAGGATCAGGAGCAGGATATGGCGCCCTTGCATGATGATCTCTTGTTTTGCGGCGTTATTAGAAGTTACTCTTTCGGACGGCCGAAAAAACCCCCGTACACGTTTCCGGGGGGTGTCGGTGCATCCGGACGGGATTGCAAAAAGAGATCTGTGCCGGTGGGGTGCTTCACGTTCCCTCAAGCGCCTCCATGGCAAGGCCCCTGAACGGCTCGCCCTCCCGGTCGAACACCTTCCACACCTCGGCGATGCCCGCCGGGTCGCCCAGTTTCAGCAGGGCTGCTGCGGTCAGGGCCCGGCAGCACTCCGACTGGCCGCTTTTGAGGGTGCCGACCAGTGGATTGACCGCCCGGGGGTCGCCGATCTCGGCAAGCGCCCAGATTGCCGGGTTCTTGAGTTCGTCATCCGCGACGAGCACGACCCCGATGAGCGGCTCCACCGCCGGCTCCCCGGTTCGGGCGAGCGCCATCGCCACGGTCCAGCGTGCATCGCTGCCGGCGGCAAGCAGGGTCTCCACCAGCGGCCCGACCGCCGGCGCCCCGATGGCCCCGAGGGTGCTGATTGCCTGCAGGCTGGTGTAGGTGTCGGCGTTCAGCATGACGTGTACGAGCTCCCGGACCTCTGCAGTGGTCTCCTCCTGTACCTCTCTCCTCTCGATGGTTTTTTGCATCTCTTCAACCTCCTGGTATGGACGCAGGATGTTCTGGATGTAAAATAAGCGTTTACGAACCAGAATCGCTGTGCGGTACTGCAGACCGGCACTGCCGGGCATAGATTTTTATATCCCCGGAGCTACGGCTATGTCGGAGCGTTTCGTGTCTTCTCCGGTTTCCCCTGTTCTTTTGGGAGACGTGTCGCTGCCGCCATCATCCCGATCACCCTGCCGCTCTCGGCCACGATAGGCGTCCCGAGGAGATCCACCGTAAACCTCGTGCCGTCCTTCCGGAGGCCGACGAGCTCGCCGTGCCAGGCTCCGCCGCCGATGACCGCCCGGATGATCATCCGGATCTTGTCGGGGTGCTCCCAGAACCCTGAGAAGGGCGATCCCTGCACCTCAACTGCCGCCGGGTAGCCCCAGAGGGCGAGGTACGCGGCGTTTGCGTAGGTCACCACGCCATCCGGAGCAAGGAGAGCGACCGCCCGCCGTGTGGAGGCTATCGCCCGGTCTTTGATGAGGAGCTCCTGCTCCTGTCGCCGCAGGTCGGCGATATCCGCGACGAGGAGGCGGTAGGCCCGGGCCTCTTCGGTGATGTCCTCGCAGGTGACGTACTCCGTCCCGTCGGGGAGGGTGACGGCTCGGGAGAGGATCGTCTTCTTCGCCCCGTCCCGGGATCGGACTACAAACGTCCGGGGTCTGATCTGGCCCGGGGCCGACCGCTCAAGGTCCGATCGCCAGGCCGCGACGGCTTCCTGCCAGTCGCTGTCGTCCGCGAAGATCTGCCGGACCCATTCGGTGGCCGTGACCGCCCTGCCCGTCTCGTAGCCGAAGATCTCAGAGAATCTCCGGTTGCAGTAACAGAATCGCCTCTCGTGATCGATGAGCGCGATCCCGAAGGGGGATGCATCAAGCATGCTCCGGAACCGCACCCCGCTCAACCGGAGCCGTTCCTCGGTCTCGCGCCGGGCAATAGCGATGGAGACCTGGCGGATGAAGGACTCGATGATCTCTTTGTTCTCGACCTCCCTTCCGGGAGGGAGGAAGATACCTGTGATGCCGTAGAGACGGTCCCGCCAGACCAGCCCTGTGAGGCAGATCTTCACGATATTGAACCGTTCAAGGATCGCCTCGCAGATCTCCTCCGGGATCGCCCGAAAGCAGATGTCGTAGAACGGCCACGCGGATGGTTCGGGGCGGAGAACGAACTCCTGCAGGCCGCGCATCGAGAGGGGGGTCTGGTGATAGGGAGCTTCGAACACGATGGTGACCGGGAGGATCTGGCCGACCGGGTTCCGTCCAAGGAGTTCCGTGAGCCCCTCCCGGAACCCCTCGCCCGCGGTCGCCCGGATAGCGAACTGGTGTTCGGCCTCGCTGTAGGAGAGGATGTAGGCGTACGCTCCCGGCACGAGCTCTGCGAGGCGGTCGGCGATGTACTGGTAGATGTCCTCCACCGGTTGCAGGTCAACGAGATCTATCGCTGTCCGGGCGAGGAACTCCGTATTCCTGATGTATCGCTTCCGCTCGGTGATATCCTCGAGGATGAGGGTGCACCCTCTCTCCCCGCTCTCAAACGTCGTCGGGATCGCCTGCATCTGGTAGAAGGACTCGCTGCCGTCATTCCGCCGGTGGGGGATATCGGCGATCACCTGCTCCCGCTCGAGGTTCTCGACGAGGGCGAGCGATTTCAGCGAAGAAACGACCGGAAGGGCCGCTTCCCGGAGGTTCCGGCCCACGAGTTCCTCCTTCGTACGCCCAAACCGTCTCAGGCACTGGTCGTTTGCCTGGACGATCGTGAGGTCGGCGTCGAGGACCAGGATCAGGTTTTTCGTGAAACAGAGAAACGCTGAGAGGGGTACGCGTTGCGCGACAGAATAGACCTTTGCGTTGCCGACAAGCCGGGCCTCGACCTGACCTGCCGCCTGCATCACCTCAAGGTGCTTTGAGACCGAGTTCCGGTTTGATTTGAGGGTCTTTGCGATCTCGGTGATCGTCATGCCCTTGGGCCGGAACTTGAGGCTCCGCAGGATCCTTCCCGGGATGTCCTGCTCAGATTGCATACAAACAATGACAGCTAACACCGCATTATAGCATATATATTTTCCTCACATTCCCGGGGCCGCCCCCCGCCCCCGGGACGCCCACCGGCGATGGATGGCGGAGCTTCCGGCAGGGGATGGTCGCCGGTGTGCCGGCAGGGTCGGGCAGAGCCCACGGCTTTAAGGGGGGACGACATATCCTGTACGAAAGGCCCGGAGGACACCGACCATGGAGGAGCATGAGCTCGTCAGCATAACCCAGGGAGGGTTCGCGATCATGAACCCGACCACGCCCGAGAAGGTGCTCGCCGCCGGACGGGCGGCGGGGCTCCGGAAGGGGTCCCGCGTTGTGGAGATCGGGTGCGGAAACGGGACGATCCTCGCGCTCTGGGGGCGCGAGTACGGTGTATCCGGTCTCGGGATCGAGTCGCGGGAGGACGCCTGCCGCCGGGCGGAGGAGACGTTCCGGGCGGCGGGACCGGGCGGCCGGCTCCGCGTCCGGTGCATGGATGCCCGGGAGTACGTCTCCGACGAACCGTTCGACTGCGCCGCATCGATCGGGGCATCCCACATTCACGGGGGGTTTGCAGCGACGCTCGACGCCCTCCTCGACCTGGTCCACGACGAAGGATCGGTCGTCATCGGCGATCGTTTCTGGCGATCCGACCGTATCCCGCCTGAATTTGCCCGCGCATGGCCCGACGTCCCGACCGGCTACGAGGTCCTCGGCACCGCCCGGGAGGCCGGTCTCGATCTCGCCGCCGTCATCCGGGCCGACGGGGCTGACTGGGACCGCTACGAGTCGGGAATATGGCAGTCGGTCCTCTCCTGGCTTGGCGCTCACCCCGATCATCCCGACCGCGACTCCATGATCGACTACCTCCACCGTCTCCAGGACGAGTACTTCGGCTACGGCCGGGAGTACATGGACTGGGCGCTCTTCGTCATGGTGCCCGGGTTCTGGTGAGCGGACAAAAAAAAGATGGTTCCGGTTACGCACCGGCGTATACGCCTGAGCCGACGAACCACTCCCCGTCCACCGGAGCGACGTAGCAGAGTTTCAGCCCGTCAACCCCGGTATCGGGGTTATAGTAGGTGATGTAGACGAACCCGCCCCCGCTCTCTGCCGCGGCGCTCTCGAGCAGGATTATCCTGACACCGTACCGGTCTTCGAGGTCGAAGCGGTTCTCCCCGATGTATTCCGGCTGGTAGGGGAGGGCGAGCGTCGTCCCGTTCATCGTGTAGGCGAATATGTACGCTTCTCCGTCAGCAAAATCCCCGGAGACATCGTTGAACGCGGCACACGCCGCCGCTCTTCCCTGCTTCTGCGCATAGTCCCGTGCGGCCTTCACTCGCTGGACGAGCGTCTCCCGAACGCTCGTGTTGAATGTGGCCGCGACGCCGGGGATGTAGACCCCTGAGCCGACGAACCAGGTCTCGTCCACGGGGAGGACGTAACCGAGTTTGAGGTCTTCGGCGTACCCTCGCGCAGGGTTTGGATAGATATAGTTGATGCTGCCGCCGCCTTCCGCCGCAAGTCTTTTCATGCCGGCGATGTAGGCCACGCCGCTTACATCGTGCACCGCGCTCCGGTCCGCCCCGATGAGCGCCTGCTGGAAGGGAAGGGCGAGGACGGTGCCGTTCATATCGTAGGCGAATATGTAGAGCTCGTCCCTGACGAACTCCCCGGCGGGGTTGTTGAATGCAGCAAGTGCGTCGGTGCGACCGTGCTCACGCGCGTACGCGGCCGCCTCGCCGACGAAAGCCTTCATATCCCCGGCGGTATCCGCAACGGGCGGCCTCTCGCCGGTTGTGGCCGGCACCTCACCGGCATCGGCGCTCCGCGTGGCGACGACCCGCCACTCGGTCCCGCTGATCCCGGCGGTATCCCAGATCGCCTTTTTGGTCACGTTTCGTTCCCAGTTCCGTTCCCAGAACGAGTACTCAAGCGACCCGGAGGGCTCGGCGACTATCCGGGAGAACGCCTCCTGGAGTCCGGGGGCCTGGTATACCGGATCTGCAAAGAGGTTACGCCCGATCTCCTCAGGTGTCGTATCGTAGACCACCAGCCCGTCGGTCTGCGTCACCCAGATGTCGTAGGGGGTGCCGTTTATCAGGGGTACGATCGCCCGGCCGATGAGGGCATCGGAGCGGTACGCGACGCTCACGAACCCGATGTACTCCCCTCCTGCTCCAAAGATCGGGTAACTCTGGGCAACCCCGGCATACCCCTCTGCAAGGGGAAAGACCTCACTTACGAGCGGCACCTGCTCTTGAACCGATCGCTCGGTCTCCGCATGGGACGATATATCGCTCCCCACCGTGCCGGCGTAGCTCTCGGGCACGGCCATGGTCACGATGCCCTCTTTCGTCGCCACCAGGGTCGACTCTGTGTAAGGGTGGTTCAGCATCGCCCGCTGCACCGCCTCCTTGCCGGCGGCGCTTCTAAGCCCGGTCTCCCCGAGGACCCGGGCGCTCTCGCCGATCGAGGCGTTGATCGATTCGAGCTCGCCGTTTATCCTGGCGACGGCTTCCAGAAGAACCGATTTTTCGGCCTCTTCCGGCGGTGGCTGACTCTCTCCCACGCACCCTGCCCCGAGCACCACGACGGCGACAAGGAGGATGGCAATGCATGCAGGTGTTCGCATAATCGCAGTTACCCCGGGGCAATATTAAGTATGCTGGTTTTTCGCGATGCTCTTTGTGAAAGGGCCTCACCTGTGGTCACGCCACGCTTGAGGATGGCCCGGGTGATGCTGTGCCCCGGGTGGGGGACGCCCGGCTGACAGGGGGAAACAATCCGCTCTCCTTTATACCGCCGGTTTCCCGTTTGTTTCGTCATCCCGGGCCGCGGGGCAACAACGGTTTCGGAAGATGTGGCGCCGTTCAAAATTCTTTCGGCAAAATACGGCGGAAATGAGGGACAATAGCCGATACAAAATAGAATCGCATAAATACCGCATGCGTCATCTAATGTTTGGGGAACTACTACCCCGGTGACATGAGAGAACTGTAGACGCGAGTGGAGCGTATCCCGGAGGGTTGCGCTCGCACTCACCCGTCGCGTGCGGTGTTTGCCGCGCTCGGGAGGTCGGGTGGGCATCCACCTCCTGCACCTCCTTCTCGCGCCGTGCGCTCTCTTCTTCGCTCCGATAAGCACAGCCTGACCTCATCGCCCACGAGACGGAGGGGAATGCCCCGGTTCCGCGCGATCGCCGCAAGATCGTCATACTCGGGTTTCTCTGCAACCGGGCGGCCGTTCGCGCTCGCGGTCTTCACGCGGATGGGGTACTCCCTGCCGCCGACGCTGACCGGCACCGTCTCTTTCCTCCGGTCCGCGACCACCTTCCGGAACTCGCGCACCCTGACCCCGAGGGTCCCGGTCTCTTCCATGAGTATCCGGATCAAGCGGTTTTCATCCGCCGCCGCGGCCATCACCGATACGACGCTGACCGGCCGGTTCTTCTTCCCGAGCGCCGGAGTGACGAAGACGTCCGCTGCTCCCTCTGCAAAGAGGCGCTCGATCGTGTAGCCGATCACCTCGCCGGAAGTGTCGTCGAGGTTTGTCTCGAGCATGACGACCCGATCCTCCCCCGGGGGAAGGCTCTCTCCCTCCATCACCCGGAGAAGGCCGGTCGGCTCTCCAGAGGGCCGGATGCCGTAGCCGACCCGGGCGGGGGTCATGGCCGGGTAAAGGCTTATGGAGCGCTCCGTGATGGCGGCGAGCAGGGCTGCCCCGACCGGCGTGGTCAGGTCCGCTTCGGCGGGCACGGAGGCGAAGGGGAACCGGTGCCGGGTGAGAACCGCAAGCGTCGTCGGTGCGGGTCCGGGTATATCGCCGCAGTCCGTCCTCGTTATCGTGGCGCCGAGCGCCGGAGGCATCGCGACGATCGTTCCCTCAAAGAATTCTGCCCGGTCGAGGAGGAACATCGTCCCGACGACGGAGAAGATCGTCTCCGCCGGCCTGAAGCTGACGGCGGTAAGGTCGCCGAGGACCGAAGATACCCGATCCCTGGCGCCCGGCGAGAGCCCCACATCATCCGCGACTGCCATGCACGCCTCCTGGAAGTCGTCTCCGGCCATTGCGCCCTCTTCCCGGGCCGTGATCGAAAGAAGGGTCGCCGCGACCTCCTCGCCGGCACCCACCCTCTCTGCTTCATAGCGGAACTCCCGGCAGATCCCGAGGTCCCGGATGGCGCCCGCAAGCGGGTCGAGCGCCCGGGGTTCCCCGGTGAGGTCGATGAGGGATGCAAGAAGTATGCTCCCATCGACCCCCGAGCATCCCGGATCGACGATAAGGATCTTCATGTTTGGCGGTCCTCACGCCCCCTCGTCCGGTTTGCCGAGGTTTGCGACGATATCCTGTGCGATCGTCGCCACCCGCTCCGCCACCGCCCGGCCGCCGGGGATGGCGTTCGTAAGGCGTGCGCCTTTCGCCGCCCCTGTTGCCGCTTCTGCCGGGCTGGTGCCGAGCGCGGCAGCAACGGCGGCGGGCACGGTGATGTTGAGGATCGTGTTCCCGCCGTACTGCAGCTCCTGGGTGAGGACGGCCCCCGCGAATATGGCAGTGCCCATGCCCGGGTCATCCCGCCCCTTCCCCTCAAGCGCATATTCCGGGATCACCCGGGCGGTGAGGTTCTCGATATGGTAACTCTCTCCGTCGATCCTGACATCATAGGAGACCTTCGCATCAAACCCCCAGAACCGCGCGGTGAGCGGGTCGGTCCTCCGCGCGTGGGGCGCAATCTCCGTGAACCGGAAGGTGATCTCCTTTCCGGCGAATCCCGAGAGGATCGCAGAACCCCGCCTCTCAATGAGAGCCTTCTTCTCCTCATCGAGGGCTCCGGCAGCTTCTTCAAGCGTCCTTCCTTCTTTGAGCATCTCATGGACCTTCACCGCCCGCCGGTAGATTGCCCGGTTCCGGGTCGGTTCGCTCGCCCGGATGCAGGCATCCGTCACCGGACCACGGTTGATGACCTCCGCCTTTCGGGTGATGGTATTCGTGGCGCAGAGGGCGGTCTCGGGGTCGATGAAGGACTGCATCTTGTAGTCCCGTATCGCCGCCGCGGTACGTTCGATGTCGCCGCCGTTCCCGATCAGCAGCCGGAGCGCCGGCAGTATATCTCCGGCGAGGTGACCGAGGGGGACGTTCACCGGACCACCGGAGAACCCGGCTCCAATGGCGGCGGATTCCTGGAATCCGGCGAAGAGTTCGTTCGTGACCATCGATCCGATCACCGACGGTCCGCCGACGTCCTTCAAGATCAATCCGAAGTCGCCGACGAGCCGGGCGGTCTCGTACTCCTCCCCGGTCCCCCGCATATGGATCTTCTCCGGGAGTCCCGCTGCCTCGACGGCCCCCTTTCCGGCAAGGTAAGAGGAGTCGACCTCGCCGAACTTCCCGAACTCTTCCCCGAGCAGGGCATCCGGGTGGACGAGCTCCATCGTCACCGCCGCCGCGATCAGGGCGGGCCAGAGGGGATAAGGGGTCGTCCCGGCTCCCTCCATGCTCCGCATCAGCGCCCTGGTCCCGACCATCGCGGCATTTCTCGCGAGTTCGGGTATGTTGTAGTCCTCCCCGAGGGCGGCATGTCCCATGACCCCGCCGCCGGCGACGAACGGCGGCAGGACCGCGCCGTCGAGGCGGGTCAACCGTTTTCCCATGAGGGCCTCGTATATCGCGAGGTAGGCGGGGAACGCAGGGACCCGGTGGGTGAACTTGTTCGTCGTCAGGGCGATGGCGCTTGTCCGGTCGCCGCCGGCATGCATCCGGGCGATGGCGCCGAGCTTCCGGTTCCCGAGCGGGACGCCGGCACGGGCGCAGCTCCCCGAGAAGTAGGCGAGCGTGGCAACGATAAGCGCCGCGTTCGCCGGTTCGGCTCCACCCCGCTTTGCCTCACCCACCGCCTTCGCGATGACGGAATCAAGCGGCAGGCTGGGGGCCGAAGCATCGACGACCGCCATATCCATGAGGCGCATCTCCGGGGCGCCGATGCTGCAGAAGATATCCCCCGCAAGCGAGTTCGCCGCTGCAAACGCCGGGATAACGAGCGCCCCGTGCCCCCGGGTCGCCGCCTCCAGCTTGTCGACGGTCATGTAGTCGGGCTCATACGTCACGGCATGGGCCGCAGCGAGGAGCACCCGCTCTCGTTCTATCTCCATGGGTCCGGTAACCTCCCTTCTTTTACGCGTGAACAGGAGGTTTCGGGCATAAAAAGGTGCCGCCCGGGGCGGTGCCGGGGGATCCGGCTACATGTACAGCGCCTGGATCGCGACGACTTCAGCGCTGTCTTTTGCCTGTGCGTAGTCTTCCAGGGGCTCGGCGTTCACCTCGAGGAACCGCAGCCCCCACCCGAACGGGGCGAGGATGGTCCGGGCCTGCTCCTCCTCGCCGAGTATGGAGAGCGTCGCGGCCATCGCCTCCACCGATGTCAGCCGGAACGGCCGGCCGAAGTTCACCGGGTTTGCGGCGACGAGGAAGGGGAGCGCCCGGCGGTTGCGCCAGGACGCGACGGCACCGGTATCGAGGACCTCCCAGGAGCAGTCGAGGGCCGTTATCGAGGGGAGATGGCGGTCGGCGGGGGAGACCGCCCGCTCCGCGGTCGGGTCGAGGAGGAGGGTCGAACGAGGGATCTTTGCGATGTTCGTGACGATCGTGGCAAGCCCGCGCCGTGCGAGCTTCTTTACCGTGCACTTCCGGGGGTCGCAGGTGTTGTCCCGGTAGGCGTAGAGCGGTATCATCTGTCTTGTTATGGTACGCCGCCGAGATCTTATCAATGTATGTACTCATCGCTCCCTGCATCGAGAACCCCGCCTGCCGTGCCCGCGGTATAACGACCGATGAGGATCTCCGCCACTTCATCCGGGCCGTCGAACGCTGCCGGCACTTCTCGATCGATATGGTCCCGCTCCCCTGCCCGGAGACGATCTACATCGGGGCGGATCGGCCGCCGGGTTCGTACCTCGACCGCCTCGCGACCCCCGCGTTTGCCGCTCTCCTCGACCGGCTCGAGGCGGAGGTCCGCGCCGTCATCCGCGAGCGGGGCGAGGCGCCTCTTGCTCTCGTCGGTGTGGACTCCTCCCCTGCCTGCGGGGTGACGGCCACCTACTATTCATCCGTAAAACAGCCCGGGCGCGGCGCGTTCCTCGCCCGGTTCCCGGATATACCGGCCATCGACGTGAAGGAGTTCGCCCGTTACCGGATCTACCTCGCAGGCCCCCTCTTCTCCGAGGCTGAACGGGCCTACAACCTCATCCTCCACGATCTCCTCGCAGTGCACCTCTTCGACGTCTATCTTCCCCAGGAGGCCGGGGATACGGACCCCGCCCGGTGCGGCGAGGAGCATGGGGCCATATTTGCACAGAACCTCCTGGCTCTCCGCGACGCCGATGTCGTCGTCGCGGTCATCGATGGCGCGGATGCCGACTCCGGGACATCCTGGGAGATGGGGTATGCCTATGCCCTGAAGAAGAAGATTGTCGCTCTCCGGACCGATTTCCGGGTCGTCGGCCACCACGAGCGGGTCAACCTGATGCTCGAGGAGTCGGCCGCGGTCGTCACGAAGAAGGAGGATCTTCCCCGGGCGCTCGGGTCGCTTCTCCCGGCGTCACCCTGACGCCGGCCGCCTCTTCTCCATCGAGAGGACGTTTCTGTCGTCCCTGCGGGCATACGCCACGCTATCCATCACCGTCCGGATGAAGTGGATACCAAGGCCCCCGATCGGCCGCTCTTCCGCGGGGATATCAAGGAGCGGCGGCGGGGCGGTCAGAGGATCGAACGCAACGCCGTCGTCGGTGATCGTCACGCGGATGACGTCGTCGTCCACGGTGCAGGCGATCGTGATCGCTCCTGCCTCCCGGTTCGGGTAGCCGTAGAGGATGGTGTTGCTGCAGGCCTCGTCCACGGCAAGCTGGACCGAAAAGACCATATCGTCGGCGCTCCCGGCGAGTGTTCCGGCAAGGAAATCGGCGATCGCCGTGAGAGCCCCGAGCTCTGCCCGCACCGTGAGTTCCGCCATCACACCACCCGGAGCACCATGAGCGTCTGGTCGTCAAACTGCGGTTCGTCCCCCGAGAAATCAGCGACCGCCCGGCGGATACGATCGACGATCTCCCTTGAGGGGAGGTCGTGGCAGCCCGTGACGGTCTCGATCAGTCGCTGCTCACCAAACTGCTTCTCATGGGAGTCGATCGCCTCGGTGACCCCGTCGGTGTAGAGGAGGACGAGGTCGTTCTTCTCAAGCGCGAGGGTCTCCTCCCCGTAGTCGGCATCCGGCATGACACCGAGGATGATACCGGTCCCTTTCAGCTCGAGCACCCGTTCGCTGCCTGACCGGAAGAGGAGGGGAGGGTTATGCCCCGCGTTGACGTAGGTAAGCGTCTTCTTCACCGGATCGACGACCGCGTAGAAGAGGGTGACGAACATGCCGGACTTTGCGTCTGCGGCGATCAGGGCGTTCGCTTCGCGGACGGCATCACGGGCGCTCCGTGGGATCAGAGCGTTCGCCCGGAGCACCGTCCGCGAGAGCGCCATAAAGAGCGCCGCGGGAACGCCCTTCCCCGCGACGTCGGCGATGACGAAGGCAATTCGCTGCCCGGAGAGGGGGATTGCGTCATAGAAGTCCCCGCCGACCTCTTTTGCCGGGAGCGAGAAGGCGGCGATATCGAGGCCCGGGACATCGGGCAGCCGTTCGGGGAGGAAGCTCATCTGGATATCGTGCGCAATCCGGAGCTCGGCCTTCTTCCGCTCGAGTTCCGAGAGGTAAGCATCCCGCTCCGCTTTCGTCTGCCGTTCAGTGATCAGGTTCCCGATGATGAGCGCGAATATGAAGACCCCGATGGCGTTTGCGATGATCATCGGAAGGGCCACCTCTCTGACGACGGTGAGCGCCTGGTCGAACGGCCGGCAGAGGAGGAGGGTGATGCCCATGTGAAACGCCTCCATGCCGATGGCAAAGAGGACCGCGCCGTGTATCCCGACGAACTTCCGTCCGGAGAGGAGGAAGATCAACCCCCCGAAGAGGCCCGCAAGGATGGTTGCTGCCGAGCACGGGACGGCGGTGAACCCCGCAAGGGAGAAGCGGTAAGCGGCGCCGATCAGGCCGGCGCCGAGCCCCACCACCGGGCCGCACGCGAGCCCCCCGACCATGGGGCCGAGGTCGCGGACGTTTGCAGTGGCGCCGAGGATGGTGATGCCGCTCTCGGTGCCGTAGATGGAGAGCGCCCCAAAGAGGAGGATGAGGATCGCCTGGCTCTTCCAGGTCACGAGGCCGTCGAGCACCCGGGTAAACGACGCTGTCCGGGTGATCAGGTAGGCGGCCACCAGGATGACGCAGATCATCTGGAAGAGCACAAAAAAGAGATCCCCAAATTCGGAGAACGCCATATTGTTCAGGGCCCCGCCGGGAACCCGGCAAGCGCCGTCGCCTCGTCGGGGGAGAGGGAGAAGATCCGGTGAAAGCCCGCCATCGTGAAGACCTCAAGTATCTGCGGCTGTGCACAGGCTATCCTGAGCGCTCCGCCATCTTTCTTCAGACGTTTCAGTGCGGCAAGCAGTACCCGGAGGCCGGAGCTGCTGATGTAGTCGAGATCGCAGAGGTTGATGAGGAGATATCTCCCTCCGGCATCGAGCACCCTGTTGATCCGTTCTTCCGCTTTCTCCGAAGAGCCTGCGTCGAGCCTTCCTTTCACCGCAATGATGTCGACGGCGCCCGCTCTCCTTTCGAGTATATCAACACGCTCGCTCATTGAATGGATATTCGATCTGGTGAGGGATAGATGTTACTCTCTGTTCCGGGACCTTCTGAGGGGGAAGCAAAAAAAATGAGGGTGTATTGTCGGGTGTGTGATAACCATACGGGGTATTTGGGCAGTCCCGGTGCGGTTGTGCCGTCCGCGCCGGTGTCCTGTTCCACCGTGCCGGTATGAGTGTTCAGAGAGGTGTGCCTGATCATATTCACCGGGGTGCTCCCGGCGTGGACGTTGGTTCTGACGTCGGTGCAATCAGCGCGGTGAATGTTCCGTTCACCGACCCCAGCCGTTCTTGTGCCGGTCCGGACCACCTGTGCCCGTGTGGCCCGGGTCGCCGGCAGAGTTTCCCCTTCTCTGCCGACTCTGGGGATCATGCATTGATCAATAGAGTATATATACTTTCTCTTTAATGCCTTGCATTGTGGTGTGGCATTGCATAGAGCATCATGACATGCAGCACTGCAAAACACTATATCGTCCGGCGCGAAACTCTGTTCGCACATGGATCCCACTACCGGCGCACTCTCTCTCCTGCTCAGCAATTTAAAAGAGCATCCGCGGGGCATGTCGGTCTCCGATCTTGCTGCCGCCGTTGGAATCAACCGGAACACCGTCTCCCGGTACCTCGACGTCCTCCTCGTCTCGGGCCAGGTGGAGATGGAGACCTACGGGAAGGCCAAGGTCTTCTACCTCTCGCAACGCGTCCCCATCGCCGCCATGCTCAACTTCTCATCCGATCTCGTGCTGAGCCTCGACCGCGAGCTCCGGATTGTCCAGGCAAACGATGCCGTTTGCGCGTTTGCGGGAAGGGAGCGGGATGATATCATCGGGAACGGCATCGAGGCATCACCGCTTGCGGCGTTCGACCACCCGCTGATACGGGGCCGGATCACCGATGCCCTGAACGGCCGCGAGGTCACCGAGGAGCTCCGCTTCCTGCGGCACGACCGGGAACTCTTCTTCCGTGCCAAGTTCCTCCCCACCGTCTTCAACGACGGGGCGCCGGGAGTCACCATCATACTCGAGGATATCACCGAGGAGCGCCGGGCGGAAGAGGCCCTGCGCGAGAGCGAACTGCTCTTCCGGAGCCTCGTCGAGAACATCAGCGACCTGATCCTGAACGTCGACGAGACCTTTCGGTTCACCTACGTCAGCCCGAAAAGCCGGGAGATCCTTGGTTATGCGCCCGAGGAGATGCTTCACAAGACTCCCTGCGACTTCATGGCCCCTGAGAATGCCGAACGGGCCAGGGCACAGTTCTCCGCGCTGCTCGCCGACCCGGAGCCCCGGATTCTCTTTGAGTGGACGATGCTCCATCGGGACGAAAGCGACGTCATCCTCGACGTGAGCGGGACGCCGGTCTACGATGTGATCGGCGACTTCACCGGCTACCGGGTGGTCTGCCGCGACGTCACCGAGCGGGCGCGTGCCGCAAAGCGGGTGGCCCAGTGGAAGTCGTTCCTCTACTCGGTCGTCAACAACGTCCCGGGCATGGTCTTCGTCCGGGAGGTGGAAGGGAACACGTTCGTCTTCGCAAACCGGGCTGCGGAGATCTTCCTTGGCATGACGCAGGAGGAGATGGCGGGCAGGCAGGCCGCGGATATATTCCCGCCGGAGATGGCCGTCTTCTTTGCCGATGGCGACCGGGAACTCGTGGAGCGGGCGGCCGCCCTTGAGAAGGAGATCCGGATATCAGGCGGGCGGACGCTTTCCATGAAGAAGATCCCGATATTCAACTCCCGGGGCGTGCTCCGCTACATGCTCGGGATCGCCGAGGATATCACCGACCGCTCCGCTGCCAAGGATCTTCTGGTCGCCGAACGCGACCGGGCGCAGGGCTACCTGGACGCGGCCGGCGTGATGATCGCGGTGATCGGGGCGGACGGGACCATCGATCTCATCAACCGGCGGGGAAGCGAGCTCCTCGGGTATGCCGGGGACGATCTCATTGGAAAGAACTGGTTTGCGACGGTCGTCCCGGAGCGCCTGCGCGATCCGCTCGCCCGGAACTTCGCCCGCCTCGTGGCCGGCAGGATCGAGCCGCCCGCCTTCGAAGAGAGCCCGGTCGTCACCCGGGACGGCCAGGAACGGTTGATCCGCTGGCACAACGCTCTCCTCCGGGATGCAGATGGGAAGGTCGTGGCGATGGTGAGCTCCGGGGAGGAGCCCGCGGGGTAGCTGGATCCTCCCTGCCGGTATGGGAAATCCGGATGGATTCGGCCATACCCGCGCATTTGAGGGTTATCTCTTAAATACGCCTTATAGTACATACACTATATGGTGACAACTTTGGTGGACATCATCTCCCTTGTCCTTATCGCCGTCGTGGTGCTGATCGTCATCGGCATCGTGGCGGTCATGATAGGCATCTACAACCGATTCTTCTCCCTCAAAAACTCGGCCGACGCGACGGTCGGGCAGGTGAAGGTCGCCATGAAGAAGCGACTGGATATGATCGAGCAGCTCCTCGGCGCGGTGAAGAGCTACGCGGCGTTTGAGAAGGATACCCTGACCGGGGTGACCGCGATGCGGGCCCGCATCGGGAGCGCCGGCCCCGGCGACTTAAACGAGCTTGAGCGCGAGTCGCGGTCGGTCCTCGGCCGGCTGATTGCCGTCGCGGAGAACTACCCCAACCTCAAGACATCTCAGACGGTGCAGGACCTGATGGGCGCGGTGAAGGGAATCGAGGATGAGATCGCCCGGCACCGTTACACCTATAACAACATCGCCCAGCAATACAACACCATGACCGACACGATCCCTTCAAACCTGGTTGCGAGCGTCATGGGCTTTAAGAAACTGGAATACCTGGAGTTCGGCGAGGATATCGAGCGGGTTCCGACGATAGCGTTTTGATAGATCATGCGCGTGACTGAACAGCAGCAGATCCTCATCCTTGTTGCCATCACCCTGCTTATCGGGGTCCTGGCGGTCGCCGGAGCTGTCGCGCTCCCCGGTCTCCTCCAGGGAGACCTGGACGTCGGGCACTACGACGCCGTCTTCTACGAGAACGGGACCCTCATCGAGCGCTACACCTACGATGTCCGCGCCGCAGGCGAGTACCGGATGCTCTTTCGCTACTGGGATGCGCCGCTCACCTTTGCGGCCATCGACCGGCCGCACGTAGAGTTCCTCGGTATGACCGCACCACCCGGGGTCATCGGCTACGCCAGGGATTCCGGAGGCGAGGTCCGGACGGCCGCCGGGAGTGCGACCCCATCGGATCTTGCCACGATCCGGAACCTTGCACTCGATAGCGAAGTGGGTATCTTCAACCCCGGCTACTTTGCCCCGGGCACCTACACGGTGGAATACCGTTACCTGGTCCGGCCGCCGGTCGAGTACGACAGCCAGTGGGCGCACCTGAACCTGAAACTCGTGGACGAGCACGTCCCCTTCCGGAACCTCCGGATCACCCTCCCGTTTGCCGGGGATATCGAGGAGGTCTACACGCACCCCCCTACCCTTGATATCGAGCGAACGGCGGACGCCGTCGTCATAACGGGGAGCGCATCCCAGAACGACGCGCTGAACGTCGAACTGATCCTCGTTCCGGCGTTCACCGAGAAGGTCGGCGGATTTGGGGAGTTCGTCCCCGACGTGCGGCAGAAGGCGGCCGACGCGAATCGCTGGCCCCCCCTCCTCTACGGGGCCGCGAATATCCTTTACGGCCTCTCGATCCTCCTCGTCCTCGCGACGCCGTTCATCCTCCTTGGCGTCTACCTCCGCTACGGCAGAGAGAAACCGTTCACGGTGCCGGAATACCTGAGTTTCACGCCGAATACCGCGCTCAAACCCTGGCAGGTGAACCTCCTCTTCAAGGGCGACGCCCTTGAGTTCGACGATAACGGGTTCTACGCGACGGTCCTCGACCTCCACCGGCAGAAGAAGATCGTCGTGACCGAAAAATCGGGCGGCAACGGTGTCACGGTCCGGATCGTCTCGGGGGAGTCCTCCGACCCCTACGAGCAGCGGGTGCTCAACTTCCTTGCCAACATAGCCGACGACCATGTCGTGGATACCGCCGATCTCGAGACGTTCGCCGAGACCGCCCGACGGAGCCCGGGTTACCAGCACCGGATCCTGCAGTACCAGCAGTCGCTTGCCGCTCTCACCCGGAATGTGGATACGACGCTTGCCCGGCAGTATGTCAGTGATGGGAGGGGACTCATCCTCCCGCTCATCTTCCTTGGCGCCATCCCCTGCGGGCTTGCGATCCTCACGATCATATTCGCGCCGGGCGCGGCCTACCTCCTCATACCGGCCGGGATCCTCTCTTTCATCGTCGCGGTCCAGGTGGGGATAGCGGCCCTCTTCCCCTCGACCCTCTTTGGGGTCTGGAAGGGCGATCGCTACCGGGAGAAGCTCGAGTGGGATGCGTTTGCTCACTTCCTCTCGGACCTCGCTCTGATCCGGCAGTACTCCCCTGCCGACCTCTCGATGTGGGGGGAGTGGCTGGTCTACGGGACCGCGCTCGGCCTCGGCGATAAGGTCGAGCAGGCGATGAAGAACTTAAACATCAGCCTCCCGGACGTCGGGATGCCGCTCTACTCGAACATGCCGGTGATCTTTGCCCCGATCGTCTTCTACTCGCCGCCGTCGTCGGGCGGTGGCCATGGTGGATTCGGGGGCGGCGGATCCTTCGGTGGCGGCGGTGGGTTTGGCGGCGGCGGCGTCGGGGGACGATAATACCCTTTTTTCTGCCCCGCCGGCCGGATAGGTCCGAATCTGTTCGTAGTTAAGGTAATCTACTTACATCCGGCGCGAGAATGTACGGGTAGTGATGCCTATGAGGGGATCCTATCTGAACTATTCAGCCGTCGTCCTCGCGCTCCTTTCAGTCGCCGTCGCCTGCGGGTGCATGGCCGGCGGGGAGAAGGACGATGCTCGCGACCGCATATCCGGAAACGGGACGATCACGTATCTCGATCTCGAGGGCGGTTTCTACGGTATCGTCGCCGACGACGGGAGCCGTTATCTCCCCGCCGACCTTCCGGCGGACTTCCGGCAGGATGGCCTCCGGGTCGCGTTCGTCGTTGATAGAGCAGAGGAGACAGCGACCATCCAGCAGTGGGGAACGCCGGTCGATATCGTCAGCATGGAGAAGGGCGACGCCCGCCGGACGGTCACGGCGAACGGAACGGTCACCTACATCGATCTCGAGGGCGGGTTTTACGGTATCATCGCGGAGGACGGCATGAACTGTCTTCCTGCGAACCTCCCGGAGGAGTACCGGATCGACGGTCTTTCTGTGCGGTTCAGCGCCGACCTGGAGGAAGATGTCGTGGGGTTCCCTATGTGGGGGATACCCGTGAATATCCGGACCATCGAACCCTCCGGCGGTGTCCGTCTTGTCGCCGGGAACGGGACGATCACCTACGTCGATCTCGAGGGTGGGTTTTACGGGATCGTCGCGGATGACGGCGAACAGTATTTCCCGCTCGGCCTCAGTGAAGCCTGGCTGGTCGACGGCATGGACGTGGCGTTCGTTGCCCGGGCAAGGGAGGATGTCGCGGCCATCGGGCAGTGGGGGGCTCCGGTCGATGTCATCGCCATCGATAAGGCGGGGAGCGCAACGTTTGTCGCTGAAAACGGCACGGTCACGTATATCGACCTCGAGGGCGGGTTCTATGGGATCATCGCCGATGGCGGCCGGCACTACCTCCCGCTCGGGCTTGAGGAGCGCTATCGCGTCGACGGCATGCGGGTCGCCTTTGCGGGGAAGATCGCGCGCGACATCGTGACCATCCAGCAGTGGGGAACACCGGTGGAGATCCTCGCCGTCCCGTGGGCCTGCTCATCCTGTGGCGGGAGCGCCGGCATCGCAAACCCTGCCGCGGCCTGGTGCCTCGCGCAGGGCCACGCCTACGAGATCCGGAAGAACCCCGACGGCAGCGAGTACGGCGTCTGCATCTTTGCAAACGGCACCGTGATCGATGAGTGGGACTATTACCGGCAGAGCCACTGAGGCTCTCTACAGGGTTCTCCCCCTCCCTCTCTTTGCGCGAGGCCGTTTCATCGCTCATACCCTCGAGATCCCGCGTTGCCGCGAAGGGTGCGAAGTCCTGCCCGGGCACCTGCACCCCCCCTTCGCGCGATCCCGTACGACCGTCCCTCTCCCCCCGGTCTGAGACGGGCGGCTTTTTCCCTTCCCGCGCCGAAAGGAGATTATGGATGTAACGGTCAGCGAACGTGACGATACGGCAATCGTGTCGGTCGACGGCAGGATCGATGCAGAATCGGCGGAAAACCTGGATACGGCGATATCCGGGGTGCTGGCCCGGGGAGGGCGGCGGGTGCTCGTGAACCTGGAGAAGGCGGCCTACATGAGCAGCAGCGGTTTGCGGGTGCTGCTCGGCAAGCTTCGTGCCCTGAAGGGAGTTGATGGGGAGATGGCGCTCTGCTCGCTCCAGCCCAGCGTCTACCAGGTCTTCTTGCTCGCAGGGGTGCACGAAGTCTTCCCGATCTACGTGGGCCTCGACGAGATCCTCGTCGGGACCGAGGATGAGGAGAAGGAGTCGCCGTGACGGAGGGCCTGATCCGTATCCTCCGTCACGGCGGGAGTGCCGACCGGATGGCGGCGGCGGAGGCCCTCGCCGCGCTCGGCCCGGCCGCCCTCCCGGCGCTTCTTTCGGCACTTGCCGACCCCGATCCCCGCCTCAGGATGTGGGCGGCCTACACCCTCGGCCTTGCCAGGAACCCGGAAGCGGTCCCGGCGCTCCTTTCGGCGCTTGAAGACGGCGATCCGGGCGTTGTAAAGTGGGCGGCCGCGGCCCTCCGGAACATCCGGGGTGCGGCCGGCGGCTGCCGGTTCTGCTGATCACCCTTTCCGGCGCCTGCCGATAAGGGCGATGGCGAGCGCCCCGACGGCCAGGGCGACCGGGAGCGGCGTTACGGTCGGCGTGGGAGTTGCCGGCGCCGTCGTCGCGGTCACGGTCGGCGTCGCGGTCGCGGTCACGGTCGGGACCGGTGTGGGGGTCGGCGTGGCCACGGTCGTGGGCGGTGCGGTCGGCGTCGCGGTCGGCGTCGCGGTCGGCGTCGGCGTGGGGGTCGTATCGATACCGATCCGAT
>ERZ795030.1753-NODE-1753-length-28207-cov-5.126670_pt1 | contig 28207 bp, 22 predicted proteins | sample MGYA00375122_ERZ795030 | MGnify/ENA primary metagenome ERZ795030 (study PRJEB30165, sample SAMN05720146) | activated sludge metagenome | isolation source: anaerobic digester from wastewater treatment plant | place: Japan | collected 2015-04-20 ... | reverse complement strand
ACCACGATTACATACAAAAAAATCCCGATTGGGAGTTTGCAGGCGTATACGCCGACGAAGCCCTGACCGGGACGAAGGGCAGCCGCAGGAGATTCCAGGAACTGATCCGTGACTGCCGCGCAGGGCTGGTCGACCTGATCGTCACGAAGTCCATATCCCGATTTGCCCGGAATACGGTCACGCTGCTCGAGGTAACACGTGAGCTCAAGGGCTCGGGATTGACGTGTTCTTCGATGAGCAGAACCTCCACTCCATAGACGGCGACGGTGAGCTCATGCTGTCGATCCTCGCATCCTTCGCGCAGGAGGAAAGCCTCTCCGTGTCCGAGAACTGTAAATGGCGGATCCGGAAGAACTTTGCGGAGGGCAAGCTCGCGAGCCTCCGATTGTACGGCTATGAGTTCATACATGGAAAACCGGTCATATCCATATCCGTTACGCTTCGAACTGTACTGCGATGTTTACTCCATCATTTTTTTGGTATTGCTCCCGCGTACCTCTCTGCCTGAACCGCCGAGAAGACTTATTTCCGCTATGATCGGCGGATGATTGCCTATAGGAATGAATTCATCTCTTTCCTATGCAATCGACATTGCTCTAAGCCAGGAGTTACGGTTGACATCCGCAAGAGACACATATAAAATATATATAAAGAAAATACGAACATATTGATGGAGACATGCATGAGCAAAAAAGCAATCGATTACAGTGAACATATGGATTCGGATAATCTGCAAAGTCAGCAGATCGAGGAGCGGCTACGCGAACTTATACTTACGGCGCAGCTTGCCCCGGACAGCAACATGACGCAAGCCGGACTCATAAAGATGCTCGGCTGCGGCAGAACGCCCCTTAGAGAAGCCTTGCACCGCCTCAACGTGACCAAGGAAGTGGCGATGGTTCCCAACAAGGGCATCTATATACCGCAGATCGACGTAATGCAGTTGACCGATGCGATGGAGACGCTTTATTTAATTTATCCCCTCGCCATGGAACTTGCGGCGGTACGCGCATCCGAAGAGCAACTCGGCGCGCTCAAAGCCGCGCTCGACACCTATAACGGCTCCTCCGAGCCTGTAGGCTCCCGTGGCCTGCTCGATTTCGCTTTCCACAAACTCGCGGCGGAGGCCTGCGGCAACGAGTATTTAGCGCAGGCCATCACGAGGGCGTGCTATTCGGTGGTGCGTTTCGGATACGCACTGCGAGTCAAGAATAGAACCTTCGCACAGGCTGCGGAGGTCGCATATGAGCACACAGAGCTATACGAAGCGCTGCGCGCAAGGGATGGCAAAAGCGCACGCGAAACCAGCCAGAGGCATTTCGCTCCGAACAGGGTTTCGATTATTGCGGCCATACAGAATTGATCAAATTTACACGGAAATAAGGCAGCCTCACAGGTCTTTGCGGGCTGCTTTTTCATTGCAGCCCGTGCCCTTAAACCAAAGAATCAAACTCATATTCATATTGACAGGCGATTCTTCTACGTTTACAATGTATTTAACATATATCCACGTTCTATTTATAGTATATCCTCTTTATGTGTAGATCGCAAAACCGTGAAAGGAGATCGGAAAATTGTCGACAAGGGAGTGGGACGAAAACATCACCCGTTGGATGGAACAGGAACGTATACCGGGCCTGAGCATATCGGTTACGCAAGGCGGCCGCGTCCTGTATCAGCGTGGTTATGGCACGACGAGCGTTGAGGATGGCGGCTCGCCCATCAGCGAGCGAACAGTTTTCCGCATAGGGTCGGTCACAAAGCTGTTCACGGGCGCACTGGCTATGAGGCTGATGGAACAAGGAAGGCTTCATCTCGATTCGCCTGTAACAAGCTATCTTCCCTGGTTTAAAACGTCCATGCCGGGCGCCGAAGAAGCTATAACCATGCGGCGCCTGCTTTCGCACCAGGCCGGGCTGCCGAGCGAGTTCACCCCCGAAGGCCCTAGGGATCGGGACGCGCTGCAGCGCTCGATACGGGAGGATCTGCCTAAGGTGCCCATGTTGTATCATCCGGACGAGCGGCTTTATTATTACTCCAATTGGGGGATACGCGTAGCCGGCGCGGTGCTGGAGGCGGCAGGCGGCGCGTTTTACGATCAGTTGCTCGACGAACTGATCCTAAAGCCCCTCGGTATGGAAAGAACGAGCTGCGAGCTCGCAAAAATCATGAGCTATCAGGTGGCGCAAGGGCACTATATCGCCGACGACGGCAAACTTAAAGTGCTGCACAGTTTTTCCGACAACGCGGCCCGCCTTCCCGTGGGCGGATTGTTTTCAACGGCCGAGGACATGGCTCGATTCTCGCTCATGCTCTTGGGCGAAAAGCCGTTGCTCCAGCCCGACAGCATAGCCGAGATGGCCCGCCCGCAGGCTGATCTATGGAACGCGCAGGGACATGGGTATGGCCTCGCCGCATGCACGGAGCGCATGGGCGGCATGGTCAAATTCGGCCATACCGGTTGGGCGGCCCCGTGCTTCGTAGCAAGCTGCTGGGTCGTTCTCAAAGCGGGGGCAAGCGTAAACGTCATGCTCAGCCGGCACGCTGAAAAAACGAGGGAACGCATATCCGACATGATCCTGAACGAGCTTGTCGGAAAAAGCCCGGAAACACAAATTTCCATAGGTCCCTTTCGTCCTTCTCTTGAGAAAGAGTTTCAGGGCCATTACCTTGGCGATTTGCCCGGACTTGCGGAGATCACGATCGAGGAGGGTCGGCCGGTATTGCTGTATAAGGGCGCGCGCTATCCTCTGAGTGCGCACGAAAGGGAGCGCCTGTACTTCGCGCAAACCCCGTCGGGTAAGCTGATTTGGGTGGGTTTTCCGCCCAGAAGGAAAGACGAACAATTCATGGTCGTAGACGGCGAGCCGTGCAAACGCTTCCATTTCAACAAGGATTTCCGCCTAAGCGAAGAAGAGCTCGAAAGGTTCATGGGGACATACGTCAGCCAATCGGACCGCATCAGGATACGCCTGTCGGATGGAGGTCTACAGATGTCTTTCAATAGCGCAAGCGAGTATAAGCCGCTAACGCCGCTGGAGGAAAGTCTATTCGATTCGCCTATGGGACTCATGTATCCCGTTTGCGATGGAACCAGGGCAAGCGCGATCAACGCATTGAACCGGCTGATATTTGTGCGGCAGGGTGCCGACCAATCATCATAATGAAGGAAGGGGTCACAATCATGAAAAAGCCGAGGAATCCGTTAGACAGAATCGATTTCAGAAAAGTGCTCATCATCTCCCTCATCCCGATGGCGCTTGAAATCCTGTGGAGCATTTACAATGCCTATGTCCCGCTCTATTTGCAGGGAGGACATCCTGCTTTCGCATCGTCGGACGTAGTAGGCTTCGGCCTCTCCCCGGCGATTACCGGCGTAATCATGACGATCGACAATATAGCGGCTCTGGTACTGGTCCCTATACTTGCACTGCTGAGCGATTTCAGCACGTCGAAATACGGCCGCAGGAGGCCTTTTCTCAGCGTTGGCTCCTGGCTGACGGGCATATGCATGATAGCTCTCATACTGGTATACAACAGCGTGCCCGCAGAGCTGAGTGGACATACGAAGGAATTATCCGGCAAGCTCGTCTTATTCCTCGCGTCTATATTATTCATCGTCATCGCCTGGTCGGGTATACAGGCGACCAACTACGCGTTCCGCTGGGATACGTTTGAATCCAGAAAGCGAAGCAAGGTCCAAGGTACCATCGTTACCCTTTGCAGCATTGCGGCGGCAATCGGGCTGTTCGCCACCGCCCCGCTGTATAAGCTCAACACGCTTTACCCTTACGTCATGATCGGCGTTCTTATGATCGCGGCCGGCTCGCTCGTATGGCTCATCCCCGAAAAACCCGTTGTGCATGAGGAACTCGTTACCCTAAAAGCGCAGGGCAAAAAACCGGGGCTCGGCTATGTGCTCAGCGGCCTTACGAAGCTGCCCAAAGCAAGCAGGCGCAGCATCTTCAACATCATATTCATGCTGATATTCGCATGCATCGCCATGAGTATCGTTACCGCTTTTTCGACGTCGTTTGCGATTTTCGTGCTCGGCATGGAAGCATCCACCGTCATCACCGTAGTGCTCGCGGGCTTCATCGGCGGTCTGATCGGCGCAATCCCCTCGGGCTATCTCGCGGCGAAATTCGGGAGGAAAACCATCAGCCGCATAAGCCTCGCTGCTGTCAGCGCGACCTCGATCGGGTTTTTCTTCTGCAACAACACGACCCTATTCCTCGTACTTATGTTCGTCAACGGCGCATTATGGATGGGCGCCAACATCAACATGCCGTTGATCCTGATCGATTCCAATGTCGATGAAACCAAGCTTGGCACCTTCACCGGGCTTTCGCAGATGTGCCTGTCCATCGGCAACATCGTCGGCCCGGCTTTGGGCGGCCTGTTGGTAGGCCTGATGAACAACAATTACCGCACGATCTATCTCATTATGCCGGTGGCGTTCTTAGCCGCGTTGGCGTTCACACTCGGCATCACCACGGGAGAAGCAAAGAAAGAGGTCGGGCCGGACAACGAAGTGACCGCGTAAAAACATAAGACTGCCAATCCTCCCTTTGGCCGCAGAGGGAGGATTGGCAGAAGTAAAACCCATCGCCGAGCTGTTTTGGCGAAAATGGAGGCAAAATCATATGCGCATCGCTTACGGGGGGGTCGTCCACGAGACCAATGCGTTTTCTCCGATCAAAACGCCGCTCGGCGCGTGGGAAATCGCGCTGGGCGACGATATATGGACCGACACGGACGGATCCAAAACCAACGCCGGCGGTTTTTTGGAGATCGCACGCCGCGAGGGCTGGGAGATCCTCCCGACGATTATGGCAAGCGCGGGCCCATCGGCGCCCACCGACGGCGAAACGTTCGGCTGGATCAAGGCGAGCCTGATCGCGCAATTGAAAAGGCAGCCGGTGGATGCAATGTTCCTCTCCATGCATGGCGCTATGCTCGTGGAGGGCCTGGATGACCCCGAGGGCGAATTGCTGGGAGCGATCAGGCAAACAATCGGGGATAAGCCCGTCGTGGTTACGCTGGACCTGCACGCCAACAACACCGAATACAAAGCGGCAATGTCAGACGCGGTATTCGGCTACGACACAAACCCGCATGTGGATATCTACGAGCGCGCCGTAGAGGCCGCCGAATGCCTTGCCGATATCCTCAACAAAAAAGTGGATGCCGTTACGGCCTACGCGCACTCCGGCATAATGCCCCCCACCATCACCATGCTCACCGGCACTGGCGCGATGGAAAAGTTGTTTAAACGCGCAAAAAGATGGGAGTCCGTCCCGAATATGATCAACGTATCCGTATTCGGCGGGTTTCCGTTTTGCGACGTTCCACATGCCGGGCTCAACGTGATCGCCACGGCCAACAAAGACCGCGGCCTTGCGCAGGCGGCCTGCGCGGATATATGCGCGCTTGCGCGCAGCATCAAGGAGGATTTTTTGGCGGAACTACCCGACGTGGAAACCGCCGTGGTGCAGGCGCGAACGCTGCTCGCGCAAGATCCCCCGCTCCCCGTGCTGCTGGCCGACGTGGCGGATAATCCGGGCGGCGGCGGATCGGGCGACACGACCACACTTTTACGTGCGCTCATCGAAGCGAACGTGCCACGTACCGCGGCGGCACTTCTATGGGACGCGCAAACGGTAGAAACGGCGATCCGGACGGGCGTGGGCAATTCCGCCGATTTTTCTGTGGGGGGCAAGGCGCATAGCGGCTATGGCCCGCCCATTCGGGCGCACGCTACCGTAAAAGCGATAGCCGATGGAAAAATACGCCTTACGGGCCCGCTCGGCAGGGGCGCAACATGGGATGTGGGGCCATGTGCCAGGATCGAGGCGGGCAATGTGCAGATTCTGTTAAGTTCAAGGCGCTTTCCATGCCTTGAAGCCGACATATTCCGCCATCTGGGCATTGAGCCCGCGCAGCAGAGGCTCATCATGGTAAAGTCAAGGGGGCATTTCCGGGCGTCGTTCGAGCCGCTCTGCAGCGCGATCATCGAGGTGGACGCGCCGGGCGCCGCCAACCAAAACCTGAGCCTTTATCCGTATAAGCGGGTCAAGGCGCAGCCGATCTCAAAATGAAAGGTTCAACATGAGAACGAACTTTGATGATAACAAGGAGCTCGTTGAATTATCAGACAAAATAGCAGAGTATTCGCTTAAGCTTAAAGCGAACGAGCGCTGCCTCATATGGACGGGCGTGGAGGCTCTGCCTCTTGCGCGGCTTCTTTCGGGCGAATGCCTGCTCCGCGGCGCAATTCCCTACACGTATGTCACCGATGAAGCGCTCGCGCGCGATTCCCTTGCAGCATGCGCCCCGGATAGCGGCGAAGAGCCACATCAAAGCGCGAGCGCGCTGATGGGCGGGCTGGATTATTGGCTTGGGCAGGCGGATGCCGTGGCGGTTTTGCGCTGCAAAAACCTTGCTAATGCTTTCGAAGGCGTTCCCGCCCCGGCAATGGATGAATACCTCAATAGATACGGTATGCAGTTCCGCAGCATAATCAAAAAGAAGTGGGTGCTGATGGATTACCCCACCCCGCTTCAGGCGAAAAAAGCCAATATGAGCTTTGATAGCTTTTATGAATATTGCTTAAAGGCTTCGCTGCTGGATTACGCATTGATGCGCCGAAGAGCGTTGCCCCTCAAAACGCTGATGGACGTGACCGACAGGATACGCGTCATAGGGGACGGAACCGATTTTTCGTTTTCCAAGCGAGGTATCGATTCTGTCTTATGTACCGGCGAGCACAGCTACGTAGATGGCGAAATTTATACCGCTCCACTCAGGCATAGCCTCGAAGGTGCTGTTACATACAATATCCCTACCTCCTACATGGGATACGATTTTGAGGGGATACGCCTGGTGTTCAGGGAAGGCGAAATCATCGAAGCGGGATGTCGGGCGGGCTCCGCAGCGGATTTGCAGCGCATATTGCACGCCGACGACGGCGCCTCTTTCATCGGTGAATTCGCGCTTGGGCTGAATCCCCTTATCGCGATTCCTATGAACGACCTGCATTACGATGAAAAGATACTCGGTTCGTTCCACCTGACGCCGGGGCAATGCTACCCGGAAGCAAGCAACGGTAACCGTTCGGCAATCCACTGGGATATGGTTTCCATGCTGACCCCAAAATACGGAGGCGGAGAAATATGGTTCGACGGCACGCTTGTACAGAGAGACGGGCGTTTCGTGCCGCCCGAATTGCTTGCTTTAAACGGGAAATAACATAAGGGAATGCTTATATGGCCAATTTTGATAAGAAGCTCTCCGAATATGCCGATCTGGTGATACGCGCAGGCTTGAACATCGGGCAGGGGCAGACGCTATGGCTCAATTGCGCAACCGACTGTGCCATGTTTGCCACGATGCTCGCCCAAGCCGCGTACAGTGCGGGAGCCGGCGATGTTGTTGTCGATTGGAGCAATGCGCAGCTCAGCAGACTGAGATATCTGAACGCCTTGGAGGAGGTATTTCACCGGCCTCCCGATTACACCATTGAAAAATACCGTAATATGGCTTCCATAGGTGCAGCTTCCTTAGCGCTTTTATCCACCGATTTAGAAGCTGCAGCAGGCATTAATCCCGTCAGAGTACAAAACGAGCAAAAGGCGCTGGGCGAGCATCCTGTGGTGAATGATTATGTGCGGCGCCGCGCCATAGGAGAGTGGCAGTGGAGCGTCGCAGGATGTGTTACGCCACAGTGGGCCAAAAAAGTGTTTATTGGCCGGACTGAGGAGCAGGCCGTAAAAATGCTTTGGGACGCTGTTTTCAATTCGGTCCTCGTGACGGGCGATGGCTTATCAAAGCAAAAATGGCAAATAAAAACGCAAAAAGGGCTTGAGCGCATCGCAAGGCTCAATAATTACGGCTTCAAATCGCTTTCATATAAAAATTCGATTGGGACCGAACTTAATGTTGAACTGCCAAACGGCCATTATTGGGCGGGTTGTTCCATGCATACAAAAAACGGAACGAAGTTTGTGCCCAACCTGCCGACCGATGAAGTTTTTACAACGCCTAGGCGGGAGGGCATAAACGGCACAATCATCGCTTCGCGGCCAATGAACACGCCGGCAGGGCTTGTGGAGGGATTAGGGCTCGTATTGAGAGCGGGAAAAATCGTTGAGAGCACGGCGCGCGCAGGTCAAAATATACTCGCCGCACTTCTTGATACGGACGAAGGCGCCCGTTATTTGGGTGAGATTGCGCTCGTAGAGCATGACTCGCCCGTTTCCATGCAAAACATGCTGTTTTACAATACGCTTTTTGACGAGAACGCTTCATGCCACTTTGCCTTGGGTAGAGGCTACCCATTAATAAGAGGTGCCGAAACCCTTTCAAAAAACGAGCAGTCCAAGTTAGGATTGAACTGCTCCGCCATTCATTGCGATTTTATGGTGGGGACGCCTGACCTAGAAATTACGGGAGTCACCAAAGAAGGCAGGTTCATCACGGTGTTTGAAGAAGGCAAATTCGTAATTTGACGCATATATCCGCCCCGTCCGGCCCCGCAAACCCCATGCGGCGCTCGGATCACCCTCTGGCCTCCACGCGAGTAAAGAGATGGACAACCTTTTACCTCACGGATGCCCGATCCAATAGGAATTTCGTTGTATCATTTGCTCCCTTATTGTAAAATGAGCGCAAGTGATAACCCATAACTTACGCTTTAAGAGTGCAAAATAGGGATTTATAAAACGGAACCATTCTAAATAATTTATATTATAAATAAGGGATAAGTAAAAACTATGGATTCACACATTAACAATAAGCCATAGGTATGACAGGTGGCGCCCTATGCGAATCAGCATGAACGAAAAGCGCTCTGCAATGAAATCCGGATTTTAGTAAAAGGGTATTTTCACTATCCCGACCGCGAAGAGAAAGGATATTTGGAACCCAGGCAGGGCTTCATCATCCCTACGATTTTATGCACAAGGTCGTGGCGGCGGAGGGTGCGGTATACCGCTATCGTTCCGGTTCATGATTTTCCACCTCCCATACGGATTCGCGGATTAAGTATCCCGTAGGATATATCCATGACCAGTATCGTGACCAGCGATATGGCCGAATAGAGGATCAGCAGCGCGATCGTAAGCGGATGGTCGCCCGAGTTGATGGATCTCATCAAAGAGCCGCCCATGCCGGGGATGCCGAAGATGGACTCGATCACAAGTGAACCGCCAAGAATGCCCGTGAACATGGGAACGATAATGTTGGCAAGCAGCACGCAGGAATTGCGAAACGCGTGGCGGATGATGGCCTGAGGGCGCGTCAGTCCCTTGGTGCGCGCGAGCAGCAGGTACTCGGCGTTGAGGTTTTCTATCAATTCGCCCCGCAGGTAGCGCGTGATCGTGGCGATCGGGCCGAGCGCGAGGGCGATAATCGGCAAAGTGAGGGAATGCAAAACATCCTTGACATTTGCGGAGAACGGATTATAAAGCGTCGGAAAGAGCTCATGAAACGAGCACCGGCATGATCAACCCGGTTTTCGAGATCGGCCGGCTGTGTAAGAAATACGGCAAGCTGCTTTTTGTGGATTGCGTATCCGCAGCTGCCGGAGAGCATATCGACGTCGTTCAAAACAACATCGCCGTATGTACATCGGTGGGCGGCAAATGCCTGGGCGCCTTCCCGGGAAGCGCCTATGTATGTGCGCGCAAGGACGTGCTCGATCATCTGACGGCGGATCAATGCAAGAGCGTCTACCTTAGCCTGTATAAACATTATCAATGCGCGATCACTTCCCGCCAGACGCCGAATACGCCCAATGTTACCCTGTTTTGGTCGCTCAATTTCGCTTTGACAAACGTCCTTGAAGAGGAAACGCTGGAAGGCCGCATCGCACGCTATCAGCGCTGCGCCTCCATTATCCGCAACGGGCTTAGATCGCTTGGCTTGAGGATGCTGCTCGATGAGCACCTCTCCAATACGGTCACATCCGTTTTCCTGCCCGAAGGCGTCGACGCAGGCGCGTCTATCGCCGCGATGGAGGAGAAAGGATATACGTTTTACCTCGGCAAGGGCGATTATGCTAAGCACGGCATGATACAGATCGCCAACATGGGTGAAATCTACGAGCAGGATTGTCATGCCATGCTTGAAGCCTTCCGCTTGACCCTTGCGGATATGGCAAAGGCGTAAAGGCATTGAAAAACAACCTACAGAGCGGGGGATGTCCTTCCCGCTCTTATTTTACGGGGGAGATCTGCCGGTGAGCAGCTTTTTTGAATCTCCAGGGTTATATGAGCTAAGTGGATGGACCATCGTCACGCGCATTTCTCTCGCGACCGTATTCAGCGGCGCGCTCGGAATCGAGCGCCCCTGCAAACGGCGCGCGGCAGGCTTCGCACTTATATGATCGCCCGCATCATCGGTCGCGGGCGCGTCCGTGCCCACGGGAGCCTCGGCGGGAGTGGAGTGGTGGGGTTGCCCGCATCCGGCGTGCTGCACGCGACGAAGGATCCGATCACCAAAGCGTCATAAACAGGGATACGAGTTTTTCATCCAAGCTTCATATCGTGCTCCACGAACAGCACCGCGCAGCGACGATCACGGACATCCCGCGCTGTTCTTCACCGCGCTGGACGAAGCCTTGGCGTAATCAAAACGCATCGCAAAAGAGGACGGCGCAGCCGCCCTCCTTTCCCTCTTGAATATTCCCTGCATAATTTTCGTCACAGCCGCATATATACCCCATTGACACGCGTTGCGGCCTGTGCTATCATGCGAGAAAACAGCGCCGGGCATGCGATCGCCGTTGCTTTGCGGGGAACGCGCTCATGCGCCGTTTATAAATCAGGTCTTTGCGGCACATCCTTGAGGCCGTCTTTGAGGCGGTTTCGGGGATATTTTATTTAAGCGCGCATCGGCCGGAAGGAGCAACGCCATGGAAAACCTGTTCATCTCAGACGTCACGTTACGGCAGGACCTTAAGCGCGCCGAGGCCGCGCTGAGCTTTCGCGAAAAGCTGGAGATCGCCCGCGCGCTTGACCGACTTCGACTGCATGGCGTGGAGCTTCCTCCCATGCAAAACGAAAAGGCGGACGCCTTGCTCATAAAATCCATCGCCTCCGCCGTAAAGGAGAGCCGCCTTGTTTTGCCCGCCGCGCTCTCGAAGGAAGGGATCGAAGCCGCGTGGAGCGCAATCCGCGGCGCGGCGCGGCCGTGCATCCAGATAGCCTTGCCGGCCTCCGCCGCGCAGATGGAGTATGTCTGCCACAAAAAGCCAGAGCAGATGCTCCAATGGATCGGCGAGCTCGTCGGCGCGGCAAAGGCGCTCTGCCCCGAGGCGGAGTTTGTCGCCGAGGACGCCACGAGGAGCGAGCCGGAGTTCCTGCGCCGCGCGCTCGAAACCGCCGCCCTGGCGGGCGCGGACACGCTCACGCTGTGCGATTCCTCCGACGGCATGCTGCCCATAGAGTTCGGCGGCTTCGTGAAGGACGCCGTATCGGGCGTCCCCGCGCTCGCGGGTAAGCTCATCGGCGTGCAGTGCACGGACCAGCTTCGCCTCGCGGCGGCCTGCGCGCTCGCGGCGACGGGTTCCGGCGCGCGGCTCGTCAAGGCCGCCTGCGGCGACGAAGGTTTGCTCCCGCTCGAAAATTTCGCGGCGATCCTGCGCGCGCGCGGCATGGACATGGGCTTCCGTTCCGACATCGCCATGACCGAGCTGACCCGCGCCGCCGCGCAGATACGCTGGATTCTCAACGCGAAGCGCACTGCCGCCGCGCCCTACGGCAACAGCGCGCCCCGCAGGGCGGATGAGGCCCTGCGCCTTTCGGGCGCGAGCGCGCTCCCCGAGGTGATCGCCGCCGTGCACAGGCTCGGCTACGATCTCTCCGAGGAGGACAACGCCAAGGTCTATGACGCGTTCCATAGGATCGCCGACAAAAAGGACGTCGGCGAGAAGGAGCTCGACGCCATCGTCGCGAGCGTCGCCTTGCAGGTGCCGCCGACGTATGCCGTGGGCAGCTACGTCATCAACTCCGGCAACGTCATCACCGCCACCGCGCACATCAAGCTCATCAAGCAGTGGAAAACCCTCTCGGGCTTCGGCACGGGCGACGGCCCCATAGACGCAGCCTTCCTCGCCCTCGAGCAGATCGTCGGCCATCATTACGAGTTGGACGATTTTCAAATTCAGGCCGTGACCGAGGGGCGCGAGGCAATGGGCGCGGCGCTCGTGCGCCTGCGCGCGGACAACAGGCTCTATTCCGGCCGGGGTATCTCGACCGACATCATCGGCGCGAGCATACACGCCTACCTCAACGCGCTCAACAAGATCGTCTACGAGGAGGGAGGCCGCGCATGAAGCTGTCTTTTTCCACGCGCGGCTGGTCCGGCCGCGCCTTTGACGATTTCATCGTCGCCGCGAAGGCGACGGGCTTTGCCGGCATCGAGCTGCACGGCCTTGCCGGCTCCGACTGGACGCGGGAAGGCGCGCCCTTCTCGCGCGCGAGCGCCTCGCGCACGGCGCGGCGGCTTTTCGACGAAGGGCTTCGCCTCGTCTGCCTCGACTCGGTGTGCGACATTTCCACGCCCGGGGCGGACGACGCGGAACTCCTCTCATGCATCGGCCTCGCGCACGACTTCGCGATCCCCTATGTGCGCGTGCGCGCGCTCGATCCCTCAAAGGAAGGACTGGACGAAGCCGCGGCCCGAATCGGCCGCTGCCTTGACGTTGCGCGGGAGGAGGGCGTCGTCCTGCTCGTCGAGACCGCCGGCGCGTTCTCGGATACCGCGCGGCTGAACGCGTTCCTCACGCGCTTCGCGAGCGATTCGCTCGCGGCGCTCTGGGACCTCCACCACCCATACTTCGACCACGCGGAATCGCCCGAAACGAGCGTCAAAAACCTCGGCGCGTACGTGAAGCACGTCCACGTCAAGGATTCCTCCGCCCCGGGGGAAGGCCGCGCCTATCGCCTGCCCGGCGAGGGCGAGCTGCCCATGGAGGAGCTGATGACCGCGCTCGCTTCGATCAACTACGACGGCTTCGTTTCCCTCGAGTGGGACCCGCTGTGGATGCCCGAGCTGGACGACATGGAGAGCGTGCTCGCGCACTTTGCCAACTACATGCAGCGCTTCGGCACGCCCGCCAGGAGCAAGCCCCGCCTCTATAAGAACCGGGCGGGCACGGGCACGTTCGTCTGGCATAAGGACATCCTCATCGACGCGACCTTCTCGCGCGTGCTCGACCGCATGGCCGAGGAATACCCCGACCAATACGCCTTCAAGTACACGACGCTCGACTACATCAGGACCTATTCGCAGTTCCGCGAGGATGTGGACGAATGCTGCCGCGCGCTCATTTCGCTCGGCGTCGGGCCGGGCAGCCACGTCGCGGTCTGGGCGACCAACGTGCCGGAGTGGTTCGTCGCCTTCTGGGCCGTGACGAAGATCGGCGCGGTGCTCGTGACCGTCAACACGGCCTACAAAATACACGAGGCGGAATACCTGCTGCGCCAGTCGGACGCGCACACGCTCATCATGGAGAAGGGTTACCGCGATTCGGACTACGCGGCCGTCATCAACGAGATCTGCCCGGAACTCAGGGACGTTAAGCCCGGCGAGCATCTGCGCAGCGCAAGGCTGCCGTTCCTTCGAAACGTCGTCACCATCGGCTTCCGCCAACCGGGCTGCCTCACCTTCGCCGAGGCCATGCGCAGGGCTTCCCGCACGCCCGTCGAGGAGGTGCGCCGCCTCGCGGCCGCGGTCGATCCCCACGACGTGTGCAACATGCAGTATACCTCGGGCACGACGGGCTTCCCCAAGGGCGTCATGCTCACGCACTACAACATCGTCAACAACGGCAAATGCATCGGCGATCGCATGGATCTTTCGACCGCGGATCGCATGATGATCCACGTGCCGATGTTCCACTGCTTCGGCATGGTGCTCGCGATGACCGCCGCCATGACCCACGGGGCGACCATGCTGCCTTTGCCGTACTTTTCGCCGAAGCCCGCGCTCGCCTGCGTGGACCGGGAACACATCACGTGCTTCCACGGCGTGCCGACGATGTTCATCGCCATGCTCGAGCACGAGGACTTCAAAAAGACCGATTTCTCCTCCGTGCGCACGGGCATCATGGCGGGCAGCCCCTGCCCCATCAGCGTCATGCGCGACGTGGTCGGCAAGATGCATATGGACGAGGTCACGATCGTGTTCGGCCAGACCGAGGCTTCCCCCGGCTGCACCATGAGCTCCACCGACGACCCGCTCGACGTGCGCGTGGGCACGGTCGGCAGGGCTTTGCCCGAGGTCGAGTGCCGCATCGTGGACCCCGAGACCGGCGCGGAGCTGCCCGCGGGACAGATCGGCGAGTTCGTCGCGCGCGGCTACAACATCATGAAGGGGTATTACAAGATGCCCGGCGCGACGCGCGCCGCCATAGATCGCGACGGCTGGCTCCATACGGGCGACCTCGCGTGCAAAACGGAGGACGGCAACTACCGCATCACCGGCAGGCTCAAGGACATGATCATCCGCGGCGGCGAGAACATCTACCCCAAGGAGATCGAGGAGTTCCTCTACACGCACCCCAAGGTGCGCGATGTGCAGGTCATCGGCGTGCCGGACGCGCAGTACGGCGAGGAGATCATGGCCTGCGTCATCCTCAAGGAAGGGGAAACGGCCACCGAGAAGGAATTGCAGGACTATGTGCGCGCATCCATGGCCAGGCACAAGGTGCCGCGCTACGTCGAGATGGTGGACTCTTTCCCCATGAACGCCGCGGGCAAGATACTCAAGTACAAGATGCGCGAGGAGGCCGTGGAGAAGCTCAAGCTCCATAAAGCCGCCTCGATCGAAACCGCATGAACGCCGCGAAGCCTGCCGAAAAAAGGTCGTTGACAAAGGAACGCGCGGCTGGTATCATGCATAACAATTGAATAAATCGATTAAAGGCTGTGACGAAGACGGACGAAGGCGCCGCCTACAGAGAGCCGGGGAGGATGGAATCCCGGCGGCAGGTACTTTCGCAAGTCCCATCCCTTCCGAGCCGAAAACTCCAAAGCGCCGGGCGCAAGTAGAGTTTTCCGCAAGTGCCGCGTGATGGCACGGGGCTTGATGGAGCCCGACGAGAGGCGCGTTTCGCGCAATTTGAGTGGTACCGCGAGAATATAACAGTCGTTATGGCCCGTCTCAAAGCAATTTGAGGCGGGCCTTATATTTTTACCCGAAACGGGAGAAGGGCGGAGCAAGCTCCGCCGGAGGAAAAAGCAATGGAAGCAGCATTGAACGCGCAGCTCATGGAGGTCGCATACCGCATCCGCGAGATGCGGGAGATCTCGGGCTTCACGCGCGAGGAGATGGCGCGGCGCACGGAGGTTTCGCCGCAGGACTACGCGAGCTTTGAGGCCGGGCGCGTGGATTTTCCATTCACGTTCGTGCACAAGTGCGCGCTCGCCTTCGGCATCGGCATCACGGATCTGCTGGGCGGCGAGAGCCCGCGCCTCTCCTCCTATGCCGTGACGAGGAAGGGGGAGGGCACCGTTGCCGCGCGCGAGGACGGCATCAACATCGCGAGCCTCGCGCCGCTGTTCCGCGACAAGATCGCCGAGCCCTATTGGGTGCGCTGCGATTATTCCGAGGCGCGGCAGAGCCAGCCCATCCATCTGGTCACGCACGCGGGGCAGGAGTTCGACCTGGTGCTGCGCGGCTCGCTCAAGGTGCAGGTCGGCGCGCACGCCGAAGTCCTCAACGAGGGGGACAGCATCTACTACAACAGCGCGACTCCGCACGGCATGATCGCCGTGGGCGGGCAGGAATGCGTGTTCCTCGCGGTCGTGCTGCCGGGCGAGGCCAAGGGCGGCGTCGAGCAGCCGCACGAGAGCATCGTCAAGGCGTTCCAGCCCGAGGAGCTCGTATGCAACCGCTTCGTCAAGCCTGAGGAGGATGAGCACGGCGCGCTCAAAGGCGTCGCCTTCGAGAATGCGGAAAGCTTCAACTTCGCCTTTGACATCGTCGACGAGCTCGCCAAAAAGTCGCCCGACAAGCTCGCGCTGCTGCATGTGGACAACGACGGGGCCGAGCGCCGCTTCAGCTTCGCGGACATGTCCAAGGCATCCAACCGCTGCGCCAACTACTTCCGCTCGCTGGGCATCAAAAAAGGAGACCGCGTGATGCTCGTGCTGAAGCGGCACTACCAGTTCTGGTTTGCGATGCTGGGGCTCCACAAGCTCGGCGCGATCGCGATCCCTGCGACGTACCAGCTCGTCGCGCACGATTTTACGTATCGCTATGAGGCCGCGGGCGTGTCGGCCGTCCTCTGCACGGCCGAGGGGGATGTCGCCCGCCAGGCGGAGCTCGGGCAGGAGAGCTACGACGGGCTCGCGGTGAAGGTCCTCGTGGGCGGCAAGCGCGAGGGCTGGCGGAGCTTCGACGAGGAATACACGATGTTTTCGAGCCGCTTCGAGCGCCCGGAGGACGCCATATCGGGCAACGACACGATGCTCATGTTCTTCACCTCCGGCACGACGGGGTATCCGAAAATCGCCTCGCACAGCTGCACCTACGCGCTCGGACACTTCGTCACGGCGAAATACTGGCACCGCGTCCACTCCGACGGGCTGCACCTGACCATTTCCGACACGGGCTGGGGCAAGGCGCTCTGGGGCAAGCTCTACGGCCAATGGCTCTGCGAGGCGGCCGTGGCGGTGTTCGAGTTTGAGAAATTCGAGGCGAAGAAGCTTCTGCCGATGCTCGCCAAATACAACGTCACCACGTTCTGCGCGCCGCCGACGATCTATCGCATGATCGTCAAGGAGGACCTCTCGCAGTTCGACTTTTCCTCGATCCGTCACGCCACGACCGCGGGCGAGGCGCTCAACCCCGAGGTGTTCCACCAGTTCGAACACGCGACGGGGCTGCGCATCATGGAGGGCTTCGGCCAGACCGAAACCACGCTCACCGTGGCCTTCCTTGCGGGCATGACACCCAAGCCCGGCTCCATGGGTAGGCCGGTGCCGACCTACGACGTGGACCTGCTGACCGAGGGAGGCCGCCGCGCGGAGCTCGGCGAGCCGGGAGAGATCGTGGTGCGGCTCGGCAAGGGCGACCCCTGCGGCCTGTTCCAGGGTTATTACCGGGACGAGGAGCACAGCAGCCTCGCGCGCGAGGGCGGCGTCTACCACACGGGCGATCTTGCCTGGCGCGACGAGGACGGGTATTACTGGTACGTCGGCCGCAGGGACGACGTGATCAAATCCTCCGGCTACCGCATCGGGCCGTTTGAAATTGAGAACGTCATCATGGAGCTTCCCTACGTGCTCGAGTGCGGCGTTTCCGCCGCGCCCGACGAGGTGCGCGGGCAGATCATCAAGGCGAGCGTCGTTTTGACCAAGAGCACAGCAGGCACTGAGGAGCTCAAAAAGGAAATCCAGGAATACGTCAAGACGCACACCGCGCCCTACAAATACCCGCGCATCGTGGAGTTCCGCGAGGAACTTCCCAAAACCATCAGCGGGAAGATTATGCGAAGGCTGCTCTGATGCGGGATCAGGTCAGGGGGCCGCGGCCCCCTGACGATCCCCGGCGCCTGCAATTTTACAAAAAAAGAGAAATTATACCTTGACAACTGAATAATATGCATGTTAATCTGAGTGAAATTTTTAATGGCGACGACGGAGAGGGCGCGATCAGGCTGCTTTTCAGAGAACCGGCGGCCGGTGCGAGCCGGGAAAGCATGGATCGGCGTTTGTAGCTCCCGAGCCGGAAGGAAGAAACCCCGCTTTGCGGGCCAGTAGAACCTTCCCGCGGCGTGCGGCGTTACGGCACAGGGCTTGATGGAGCCCGAAGAGGGGTATCGGCGGCGACGCCGGTGCAATTTGAGTGGTACCGCGGGTAACGAAGGTTCGTTTGCTCGTCTCAAAGATGATCGGATTACATGATTATCTTGGGGACGGGTTTTTTGTTCCCCGAAACGGAGGGAAACCGCATGGAGAGCACGACGGGCCTGGATTTTCAGCTTCAGGAGATGGCCGCGCGCATCCGCGAGCTGCGGAGCGTGATGGGATTGAGCGTCGCGGAAATGGCGCTCCGCACCGGCGTATCCGAGGCGGAATACGTCGCCTGCGAGTTTGGCGCGCACGATTTGAGCTTCGCGTTCATCTACCGCTGCGCGATGGCGTTCAACGTCAACGTCACGGACATCATCGAGGGCACGAGCCCCACGCTCCGGGGATATACCGTCACACGCGCCGGGGAGGGCGCGCGCATCGAGCAGGCGCACGGCATGGTCTATTACAACCTCGCCGCGCCCTTCAGGAACCGCATCTCCGAGCCGCTCCTGGTCGATTGCGCGTATTCGGAGCAGGCCGAGCGCAGGGATATTGAACTGACCACGCACGAGGGGCAGGAGTGCGACCTGGTCATTTCCGGCACGCTCAAGCTCAGGGTCGGCGCGCATACGGAGATCCTCCATCCCGGCGACTGCGCGTATTACGACAGCTCCATCCCGCACGGCATGATCGCCGCGGGCGGGGAGAACTGCCGCTTCTACGCCATCGTGCTCAACCCGACGGCCTACCGGGCGGCCGAGGGCAGCGCGGAATTGAAAAACCCCGGCCCCGCGCCGGAGCCGGAGGCGGAACGGGAGCGCGTGTGGACGAAGTTCGTCCGCCCCGAAACGGACGAGCAGGGCGCGCTGCGCGCGATCTCTTTCACGAACGAGGAGACGTTCAACTTCGCCTTCGACGTCGCGGACGCGCTCGCCGCGAAAAATCCCGACAAGCTCGCCATGCTCCACATCGCCAAAGACGGCGCGGAGCGGCGCTTCACCTTCGCGGACATCCGGCGCGCGTCGAACCAGTGCGCCAACTACTTCAAATCCCTCGGCATCAAAAAGGGCGACCGCGTGATGCTCGTGCTGAAGCGGCATCACCAGTTCTGGCCCGCGCTGCTGGGGCTCCATAAGCTCGGCGCCGTCGCGATCCCGGCGACGTATCTTTTGCAGGGGCACGACTACGCCTACCGCTTCGGCAAGGCGGGCGTGGCGGCGCTCCTGTGCACGGCGGACGGGGACGCCGCGCACAATGCGGAGCTTGGCATGGCGGAATATCCCGCCGCCGTGACGAAGATCCTCGTGGGCGGCAGGCGCGAGGGCTGGCATGACTTCGACGGGGAATACCCTCTTTTCAGCGGCCGCTTCCCGCGCGGCGCGGACGCGCCCTGCGGCTCCGAGCTGATGCTGATGTTCTTCACATCCGGCACGACGGGGCAGCCCAAGCTCGCCGCGCACAGCTATAAATATCCTCTGGGCCACTTCCTCACGGCCAAATACTGGCAGTGCGCCGACCCCGAAGGGCTGCACCTGACCGTTTCGGACACGGGCTGGGCCAAGGCCATGTGGGGCAAGCTCTACGGGCAATGGCTGTGCGAGGCGGCGGTGTTCGTCTACGATTTCGACCGGTTCGAGCCTTCGGACATACTGCCCATGTTCGCGCGCCACAACATCACCTCCTTTTGCGCGCCGCCGACGATGTACCGCATGCTCGCCAAGGAGGACCTCTCGCAATACGACCTGTCGGGCGTGCGCCACGCGTCCATCGCGGGCGAGGCGCTCAACCCCGAGGTGTTCCGCCAAATCGAGAAAGCCACGGGCATGCAGCTTATGGAAGGCTTCGGCCAATCGGAAACCACGCTCGTGATCGGCAACCTCACGGGCGGCGCGCACAAGGTCGGCTCCATGGGCAAGCCCGTGCCGCTCTACGACGTGGACCTCGTCGACCCCGAGGGGAACCCCGTCGAGACGGGGTCGAACGGCGAGATCGTCATCCGCATCGGGGAGGGCGAGCCCTGCGGCCTGTTCGCCGAATATTACAACGACGGCGAGGCGACGCGCGAGGCCAAACGGGACGGCCTTTACCACACGGGCGACCTTGCCTGGCGCGACGAGGACGGGTATTACTGGTACGTCGGCCGCATGGACGACGTGATCAAGTCCTCGGGCTACCGCATCGGCCCGTTCGAGATCGAGAACGTGCTCATGGAGCTTGCGTATGTGCTCGAGTGCGGCGTTTCCGCGGCGCCCGACGAGGTGCGCGGGCAGGTCATCAAGGCGAGCATCGTTTTGACCGCGGGAACGCAGGCGACCGACGAGCTCAAGCGCGAGATACAGGACTACGTCAAGTCCCGCACCGCGCCTTATAAATACCCGCGCATCGTGGTGTTCCGGGAATCCCTTCCCAAAACCACGAGCGGCAAAATCATCAGAAGATTGCTCTAAGGAGGCTCCCCTTTGGATTTCAGGCGCGCGACGATCCTCATCGGCCACTACGGCAGCGGCAAGACCAGCCTCGCCGTCAACCTCGCGCTGCGCCTTCGCGCGGCGGGGAAGGCCGTGACGGTCGCCGACCTCGACATCGTCAACCCGTACTTCCGCACGACCGACCACAGGGCCGCGCTCGAGGAAAAAGGCGTCCGGCTCATCGGCTCGCGCTTTGCCAACAGCAACCTCGATCTGCCCTCGCTCCCCGGCGCGCTGTACGCCGCCGTGGAGGATGAGGAAGCGTACGTCGTGCTGGATGTGGGCGGGGACGACCGGGGAGCGGTCGCGCTCGCGCGCTTCGCGCCGGAGCTCGTGGCGCGCGGCGACTATGAGGCGCTGTTCGTCGTGAACTTCTACCGCCCGCTCACGCGGACGCCGGAGGAGGCGCTCGCGGTCCTTCGCGAGGTGGAGGCGGCCTCCGGCCTCCCCTGCACGGGGCTTGTGAACAACAGCAACCTCGGCAAGCTGACCGCGGCGCGGGATGTCGTTTTCACCGACGCGCGCGTGCGCGAACTTTCGGCGCTGTGCGGCCTGCCCGTCGCGTTCACGGCGGCGGACCGGCGGCTGCGCGGGGAGCTCGAAGGGCTTTCGGGGGAGCTGTTCCCCCTGGATTTGCTTCAATTTGAACCGTATCATAAGGATGGGAGAAGAAATGGCGAAGCTGACGTTTGAATCCGAACTGTGCAAGGGCTGCGGCCTGTGCGTGGACGCGTGCCCGAAGAAAATACTCGCGATCGACCGCGGGAAGCTCAACCGCAAGGGGCATTCCCCGGCGGCGGTCACTGACATGGCGCTGTGCACCGGCTGCGGCTCGTGCGCGACCATGTGCCCGGACTGCGTGATCACGGTGGAAAGGTAGGCGAAAGGTATGGCCGACAGGGTTCTCATGAAGGGCAACGAGGCGATCGCCGAGGCGGCGATCCAGGCCGGGTGCCGCCACTATTTCGGCTACCCCATCACGCCGCAGACGGAGATCGCGGCCTATATGGCAAAGCGCATGCCCAAAATAGGAGGCGTGTTCCTGCAGGCGGAAAGCGAGATCGCCGCGATCAACATGGTCTACGGCGCGGCGGCCGCAGGCGTGCGCGCCATGACCTCCTCCTCGAGCCCGGGCATCTCGCTCAAGGCCGAGGGCATCTCCTACCTCGCGGGCAGCGACCTTCCCGCGCTCATCGTCAACGTGCAGCGCGGCGGGCCGGGCCTGGGCGGCATACAGCCCTCGCAGGCGGACTATTTCCAGGCCACGCGCGGCGGCGGCCACGGGGATTACCACATCCTCGTGCTCGCGCCCTCCGGCGTGCAGGAAATGGCGAGCCTGACCTCGCGCGGCTTCGACATCGCGGACAAATACTCGATGCCCGCCATGATCCTTGCGGACGGCACCATCGGCCAGATGATGGAGCCCGTCGCGCTCGAGATCGGCGCGCAGACGCAATACGAAAAGCCCTGGGCGCTCACGGGCACGGGCATGAAGCGGGAGCACAACGTCGTGACCTCGCTCTGCCTCCAGCCCGAGCAGCTCGAGCGGCAGAACTTCGCGCGCTACGAGAAATACGCGCGCATCGAACAGAACGAGGCGCTCTGGGAGGAATATCTCATAGAGGATGCCGAGATCTGCGTCGCGGCCTACGGCATCGCCGCGCGCGTGGCGCGAAACGCCGTGGACGAGGCGCGCGCCAAAGGGATCCGCGCGGGACTGCTGCGGCCAATCACGCTCTGGCCGTTCCCGAAACAAGCGTTCGCCGAGGCCGCGAAAACCGCGAAAGCCTTCGTCTGCGCGGAGCTTTCCATGGGGCAGATGATCGAGGACGTGTCGCTCTCCATCCGCTGCAGCCGGCCGGTCGCGCTCGTGCGCCGCTCCGGCGGCATGATCCCCTCGCCCGGGCAGGTGCTCGGGGAAATCGAAAAAGCCGCGGGAGGTGAAGCGCTGTGATCGTCGCCAAAAGGCCCCATGCCCTGTTGAACGTCCCCACGCATTACTGCCCGGGCTGCACGCACGGCATCATACACCGCCTCGTGGCCGAGGCCATAGACAGGCTCGGCATCGAGGGGAAGTGTATCGGCATCTCGCCGGTCGGCTGCGCGGTGCTCGCCTACGATTATTTCGCCTGCGATATGATCGAGGCCGCGCATGGGCGCGCGCCCGCCGTGGCGACGGGCCTCAAGCGCGCGAGCCCGGATTCGATCGTCTTTACCTATCAGGGCGACGGCGACCTTGCCTCCATCGGCATGGCGGAAATCGTCCACGCCGCCGCGCGCAACGAGAACATCACGGTCATTTTCGTCAACAACGCCATCTACGGCATGACCGGCGGGCAGATGGCGCCCACGACCCTTCCCGGGCAGGTCACGCAGACCTCGCCCTACGGGCGCGACCCCAAGCTGTGCGGCTATCCGGTCAGGGTCTGCGAAATGCTCGCGCAGCTCGAGGGGCCGGAATACCTCGCGCGCGTCGCGGTCAACAGCGTGAAAAACGTGCGCGCGGCGGGAAAGGCCGTCGAGAAGGCGTTCCGCAACCAGGTCGAAGGCCGCGGCTTCTCGCTCGTCGAAATCCTTTCCTCGTGCCCGACCAACTGGGGCATGACCCCGCAGGACGCGCTCAAATGGGTCGATTCGAACATGATCCCGTACTATCCGCTCGGCGTCTGCAAGGACAGGGGCGGAAAGGAGGCGAAGGCATGAATATCATGCGGATACTCGTCGCGGGGTTCGGCGGGCAGGGCGTGCTGTTCGCGGGCAAGTTCCTCGCGAGCCTCGGCCTGCTGGAAGGGCGCGAGGTGAGCTGGCTCCCGAGCTACGGCCCGGAGATGCGCGGGGGCACCGCGAACTGCGGCGTGATCCTGAGCGACCTGCCGGTCGGTTCGCCCATCGTGAGCGAGCCGGATGTGCTCATCGCCATGAACCTGCCCTCGTTCCAGAAGTACCAGCCGCGCGTCAAAAGCGGCGGGGCGATCGTCTACGATTCCACGCTGATCCCGGAAGCGCCGGAGCGCGCGGACGTCCGTTATTTTGCCCTGCCCGCGACACGGCTCGCGGCGCAGGCGGCGCTCGCGGGGCTTGCCAACATGGCGCTCGCGGGCAAATTCCTGCGGGAATGCTACGCCGCGCCGGAGGAGTTGATCGAGCGGACGCTCGCCGAGGCGGCCGGGCAGAAGCGGCCCGATCTGCTCGAGGCGAACCGTAGGGCGCTCGCCATCGGCCGCGCGTACGAGGGATAGCGCATGAAGATCTGCTGCATCCAGATGAACATGCTGCCCGGCAGGCCCCAAGAAAACTTCGTCCATGCCGAAACGCTCGTCCGAAAGGCCGCGGAAACTGAAAGGCCGGACGTCGTCCTGCTGCCCGAAACGTGGAACACCGGCTTTGCGCCCGGCAGGATCGACCCCGCCCTCGCCGACGAGGACGGCGCGCGCACGAGGGAGGTTTTCGGCGCGCTCGCAAAGGAGCTCGGGTTCAACATCGTCGCGGGCAGCGTCGCAAACCGCAGGGACGGCAGGCTGTACAACACCGCCTATGTTTTCGACCGCGCGGGGGATTGCGTCGCCTCCTACGACAAGACGCATCTGTTCTCGCCCATGGGGGAGGACGCGGCGTTCGCGCGGGGCGGGCGTCTCGCGCGCTTCGCGCTCGACGGCGCGCGCTGCTCCCTCGTCATCTGCTACGACCTGCGCTTCCCGGAGCTCATCCGCACACTCGCGCTCGACGGGCTGGATATTCTTTTCGTCGTATCCCAGTGGCCGGAAAGGCGCATAGCGCACCTTTCGGCGCTCGCGCGCGCCCGCGCCATCGAGAACCAGGCGTTCGTCGCGCTGTGCAACTCCTGCGGGGAAGCCTTCGGCACAAAATACGGCGGACGCAGCGCCGTCGTCGGCCCTTGGGGCGAAATTCTCGCCGAGGCCGCGGGGGAGGAGGAAACCATCGCGGCGCAAATCGATCTCGCGGCACTCGAGGGTGTTCGCGCCTCCATACCAGTCTTTCGGGACAGGCGCGGCGAGCTGTATCACACGGACAGGTAAAAATTTATTTTATAAGCGAGAGGATGGCAAGTATGACCAGCACGAAGTACGAATTCCCGGTGACGCGCACGGCGCGCCCCAAAGAAAAGCCCGACCAGGACAACCTCGCGTTTGGGGCGAACTTTACGGACCACATGTTCGCCATGGAGTACGACGAGGGCCGGGGCTGGCACAGCGGCAGGGTCGTCCCTTACGCCAAGATTGAGATCGATCCGGCCTCCTGCGTGCTGCATTACGCGCAGATGATGTTCGAGGGCATGAAGGCGTACAAGACCGCCGACGGGCATGTGCAGCTTTTCCGCCCGTATATGAACGCGCGCAGGCTCAATCGCACCAACGAGCGCATGTGCATCCCGCCTTTGGACGAGAAGCTTTTCGTCGCGGCCATCAAGGCGCTCGTCAGGGCCGACATCGACTGGGTGCCGGAGAAGCCCTTCACCTCGCTCTACATCCGCCCGTTCATCATTTCCGACGAGGTATCCTTCAGCGTGCTGCCCGCGAAGCATTACCGCTTCATGATCATACTCTGCCCGTCCGGCCCCTATTACGCGGCCAACATGGGCAAGCTCTCCGCGACGCGCATCTACGTGGAGGATGAGTACATCCGCTCCGCGCAGGGCGGCACCGGCTTCGCGAAGGTCGGCGGCAACTACGCGGGCGGCATGCTCGCCTCGCAGAAGGCGAAGAAGTACAACTGCAAGGATGTGCTCTGGCTCGACGCGAAGGAGCGCAGGTACGTCGAGGAGATCGGCACCTCCAACGCTTTCTTCAAAATCGGGGACGAGGTGGTCACGGCGCCGCTTTCCGGGACGATATTGCCCGGCGTCACGCGCGACTCCGTCATCACGCTGCTTAACGAGTGGGGCGTCCCGGTCAGAGAGCGCAGGCTTTCGGTCGACGAGCTGTTCGAGGCTTCGCGCGCGGGGGAGCTTCGCGAGGTGTTCGCCACGGGCACCGCGGCCGTGATCTCGCCCATCGGCACGCTCTGCTACATGGGCGAGGACCATATCGTCAGCGGCAACCGGGTAGGCGCGCTCTCGCAGAAGCTCTACGACACGCTCATCGGCATCCAGACCGGGTCCCTGCCCGACACGCGCGGGTGGATCGAGCGCGTAGTATAGTGAAAAATTTTGTTGAAGGGCGCGAATCGTTCTGTTGATAAACGCTTCCCCGCATGGTAGTGGATTAGGGTCGATATTGACGGTGAGCCATAAAAACAGACGAGGACATTACGCCCTCGTCCGTTTTCCCTGTTCTGTGTTACGCCTTGCGCCGCCGCATCGCAAGATACAGGGCGAAGAGCGCCGCCGCGCCGAGCATGGCATAGCCGGCGGTTGTCGCCGCATCGCCCGTCCTTGGCGGTTCGAGCACCTGCGAACCCCACAGGCCGCGCACTACGGCAAACGGCGAGAGCGATGCGACGGTAAAGGCAGCCCTTCCGTTTGCCACTGTGACGACATGCGTTTCCAGCTTGCCTTCGACGCAGTGGAGTATGGTCACGGTCTGGCCGTTATACTGACTGCCTACCGGAATGGAGATGGCCAAGGGAGCGATAAATCCCCGGCTCAGGCTGATGTCCAAGCCGAATATCATCCGTTTGTCCTTCTGCGCCTTGCGGATGGCGTCGCAGGTAGCGCAGGCGCCTTCGAGGTGCAATGCAAGCGGCTTAACCGTAAGCTGCGCATCCTCATGGATGGTGCCGGATACGATGATGCCCGTAGCGGGATCGATCAGCGCGCGCGACAGATACTCCGGCCCCATGTAGCGGAATGTCGCGTGGATGGTATGATCGGCGGCTACGCTGTAGAAGGCATGCGAACTGACCGCGCCGACGTTAACCCCATCCACCATAACAGACGAGATCGCATAGCCCGCGTTTGCCGTGATGGTAAACGTCTGGCTGCCGCCTTCGGTGACGGATACAGCCCCGCTCGGACTGATCCTGCCGCCGCTGCCCGCTGACGCCGTGATGGTGTGAATGGACGGAACCGGGGCCGCGTTCACCGTCAGCGAATAGGTTCCCGAATCCGACAGCGTACCATCCGTGACCCCCACCGTCACGGTGTAGGGGAAACCCGCGTCCGTGCCTGCTGCGGGCGTGCCGCTGATGACGCCGGTACCTGTATCAATCGACAGCCCGCTCGGAAGCCCTGTTGCGCTGAACGTAAGCGTGCCGATGCCCGTGTAGCTGCATTCGATGCTCTGGGTATACGCCAAACCCACCGTGGCGTCGGCCAGCGCGGTGGTGGTGATGGAAGGAGGCACGGCGACAACGGCCTTGTAAACCGTTGCGGTCCGGGGCGAGCCGGTGATGGTGTAGCCGGCGGGCGCGGATACCGCCACGCTGATCGTACCTTCCGTTGCGACCGACGAGAGGGCGATAGACCAGGCCGTGCCCGAGCCGGTCAGCGCGCCTTTTATTGCCGAGCCGGTGCCGCCGCTGATGTTGACCGCCCCGCCCGCCTCGCCGACGCTGCCGCCTATGCCCGCGCCGCCGGGGCCATAGCCGCCGCCGCCGTTTGCCGTAAGCGAGCCGGCGCCGCTTATGGTGAGCGTTGCGCCCGCCGGCACGTGTATGCCCGCCTGGTTTATACCGCTTGTGAGCGTGTTCGCGCCAATAAGCGTAAGGTTGACGGCAGAGCTGCCCTGTATATCCAGAACGCACGCGCCGCCTATACCGGCCAGGTCGATTTTCACGCCGTTGAGCGTGAGGTTTACCGTGCCCGGTGCGTTGACCACGATCCTGTCCGTCGTGGTTAGCTCGATTCCCTCATGCATCTCCACCGTATAGCTGCCGGACTTGGTAAACGTGAGCGCGTTTCCAGTCCAGCCGACGCCCGCAGGCGGATCCGCGGCCGTAACTTTGAGATCGTGGGTGTCTATCACAGCGGCCTTATAAACCGTTGCGGTTTGGGGCGAGCCGGTGATGGTGTAGCCGGCGGGCGCGGATACCGCCACGCTGATCGTACCTTCCGTTGCGACCGACGTGAGCGCGATGGACCAGGCCGTGCCCGAGCCGGCCAGCGCGCCTTTTATTGCCGAGCCGGTGCCGTCGGTGATGGTGATGTCGTTCGCCGTCAGGCCCGCGATGGCCGGGGAGAACGCGAGGTCGATCCTGGTCGATGTGACCGTGCCTGCCGCGCCGTCCGTCGTCGCGGAGGTAAACGCGATCGCCGTGGGCGCAGACGCGGCCTTGTAAACCGTTGCGGTCCGGGGCGAGCCGGTGATGGTATAGCCGGCGGGCGCGGATACCGCCACGCTGATCGTACCTTCCGTTGCGACCGACGAGAGCGCGATGGACCAGGCCGTGCCCGAGCCGGTCAGCGCGCCTTTTATTGCCGAACCGAAGCCGTCGGTGATGGTGATGTCGTCCGCCGTCAGGCCCGCGATGGCCGGGGAGAACGCGAGGTCGATCTTGGTCGATGTGACCGCGCCTGTCGCGCCGTCCGCCGTCGCGGAAGTAAACGCGACCGCCGTGGGCGGCGCGCCCGTATACAGCGTGCCCTTGGCGCTATGGTCATTCAGGGTTATGATAGGCCCGCCGCTTGCCGTATATGCCGCTGTTACAGGCGGATCTCCGGTCTCGGTCTGCGCCGCCGTGGTTTCGGTGCCTTCCGGCAGGTAGAGATATAGTTTACCGTCCGCATCTGTGAACATATCTCTGATGCCGTAGGCATAGGCGCCGGTGGTTATCGAAGCGACGGGAGTCACGGCGTTTACACCCTCAAGCGTGACGGTGGTCAGGTAAACGTTCGCGCCCCCTTCCCCGTTTTTCAGCGTGCCATGGTCAGAAGAATCCGCGCCGCCGCCGATGTCCTTTCCGCCGCCGTTGCCGGCGGCGCGAACGGAACCGCCGCTGATGTTCACCGTGCCGCTGCTGAAATAGCCGCCGCCGATG
>ERZ795030.1752-NODE-1752-length-28214-cov-4.975887_pt1 | contig 28214 bp, 23 predicted proteins | sample MGYA00375122_ERZ795030 | MGnify/ENA primary metagenome ERZ795030 (study PRJEB30165, sample SAMN05720146) | activated sludge metagenome | isolation source: anaerobic digester from wastewater treatment plant | place: Japan | collected 2015-04-20 ... | reverse complement strand
CGCGAAGCGTTTCGAGCAGCGCTTGCTTGCGGTCGATTTCGAATTCTGGTGCAACAGAGGGACCTCGTTCACGCGGGTTGATTTCGATTCGGCTCATGGGTAGCCTATCTTTTGAGTGTGCCCAAATTGTGCCCGTAGGCGGGCGAAAAAGTTTAATGTTCGCGTAGCGCAGGGCGCAGAAAGCCCAATTTTTTTGGTGTTTTGCCGTCGTGCTGTAGCGGTATGTGTGCCAGTTAAGTGGTTCAGGTCCATGTACGCGCAAGCGTGTGGGGGTTCAAGTCCCTTCTCCGGCACCATCAACAACCTCTTCTCTAACAAGAGGTTGCGGCAAAAACGCGGCGGCGCTCTTCCACTCGTTGATTTTTCCCCAAGGAATTCTTGTGACTTGATGGCGATCTCTCCGTGCGGCGCCTATCGAGGGAAAGCGGCGCCGGGAACCGGAAAAACGCAAGAACGCCCCTGTCGGCCGGGGTCGGCCCGTTGACTCAAGCAACAAAGTACTCGAAACCGGATTCGGTTGCGATTGGGGTGGGCGCCTTGATAGACTCTCACCTTCACACTGGGCCCGGACGGGCGTAAGCGCGTCTCAACACGGCAAGAACCGGGAGGTTTCCATGGGCATAGCTCCACATGGCGGGAAGTTGGTGAATCGTGTTTTGAAGGGCGATGCGTTAGCCGCCGCTCAAAAGAAGGCCGCCAAGCTGCCGCGTATCACGATCGACACGTATGCCGCGTTTGATGTCGATTGCATTGCAAAAGGAATTTTCAGTCCGCTGACCGGGTTCATGGGCGAAGCCGAGACGCGTTCGGTGTTGGACACCATGCACTTGCGTCCGGGCATTCCATGGACCATCCCGATTCTCCTCACGGTTGATGCGAAAACGGGCGATACGCTGGAGCTGGGCGGAGAAGTGGCCCTCGAGGACGACGAGGGCGATTTGGTGGCCATTCTGCGCCTCGCGGAAAAGTACGGCATGGACCATCGCGACATCGCGGAGAAGGTGTATCGCACGCTGGATGATTCCCATCCGGGCGTGAAGTACACCCTCGGTCTGGGCGATGTTTTCTTGGCGGGCGAGTTGGATGTGCTCAAAGAGCGCACCATCGAATTTCAAGATTACAACCTGACTCCCCTGGAAACCCGCGCGGCGTTCGAGCATAAGGGCTGGAAACGGATCGTGGCCTTTCAGACGCGCAACCCCATTCACCGCGCGCATGAATACATCACGAAATGCGCCTTGGAAATTTGCGATGGGCTGCTCATTCACCCGTTGATGGGCACGACGAAAAGCGATGACATTCCGGGCGATGTGCGCATGAAGTGCTATCAGGCGTTGATCGAAAAGTACTATCCCCGCGACCATGCCATGTTGTCGCTTATGCCGGTCAACATGCGATACGCAGGTCCGAAAGAGGCAATCATGCACGCGATCATCCGCAAGAATTACGGGTGCACGCACTTCATTGTCGGGCGCGACCACGCGGGCGTCGGCAATTTCTATGGCTCGTACGATGCGCACTACATTTTCGACGAATTCAACGCCGCCGAAATCGGCATCACGCCGTTGTTTTTCGAGCATACATTCTGGTCGAAACGAACGAATAGCATGGCGTCGAAGAAGACCTGTCCCGGCACGAACGAGGACCATGTGATGTTGAGCGGCACAAAGGTGCGCGAACTGCTCCAGCGCGGCGAAATGCCGCCCGTGGAATTCACGCGGCCTGAGGTGGCGCAGATACTCATCGACTGGGCGCGGGGCGTTGTGTAATGCCTTTGCCGCGCGTCGAGCGTGTGCTGGTCATCGGCTTGGACTGCGCCGCGCCGAGGTTTGTGTTTGGTCCGGACGCGTTTGATCTGCCGCGCCTGCGCGCCTTGATGTCGCGGGGGCGCTATGGCGCGTTGCGCAGTTGCGATCCTCCGATCACCGTGCCGGCGTGGGCGTGTATGATGTCGGGCAAAGACCCCGGCGCGCTTGGTCTGTACGGCTTTCGCAACCGCAAGGATCGTTCCTACGACGCCTTGTTCACCGCGAACGCCTCGTCGGTGCACGCGCCGCGCGTTTGGGATATCCTCTCGCGCGCCGGCAAGAAGGTCGTCGTGCTCGGCGTGCCGCAGACCTATCCGGTGCGACCCGTGAACGGCTGGCTCGTCGCGGATTTTCTCGCGCCCGACACGCAGGCCCAGTTCACCTATCCGCAATCCTTGGCGGATGAATTGCGCGCCAACGTCGGAGAATATCTTCTCGACGTAGAAGATTTTCGCACCCATGACAAGGATGCGCTGCTGGAACGCTTGTACGCCTTGATGGAGAATCGCTTCGCTGCGGCGCGTCATCTCATGGATACGAAACCATGGGATTTTTTCATGATGGTCGAGATGGGCGTCGATCGTCTGCATCATGGATTCTGGAAATATTGCGATCCCGCGCATCCGCTGTTTGAGGCGGGAAACCGGTACGAGAGCGTGTTTCACGATTATTACCGCGCCGTCGATCAGCGCATCGGAGAACTCCTCGATCGCGTGGGCGACGAGACAGCGGTCCTGATTGTTTCTGATCATGGGGCAAAGGCCATGCAGGGCGGCGTGTGCATCAACCAGTGGCTGATCCGCGAGGGGCTCTTGACGCTCCGGGAAGAGAGCGCGGGGCGGCGTCGCATCGAGGACTGCGCTATCGATTGGGCGCGCACCAAAGTCTGGAGCAGCGGCGGTTATTACGCGCGCATGTTTTTCAACGTGCAGGGCCGCGAACCGGAAGGCGTCGTTTCTCCCCGCGAATACGAGTCGTTTCGCGACGAGATGATTGCGAAAATTGAGTCCATGCCCGGCCCGGACGGAAGGCCGTTGGGAAACCGGGCGCTGAAGCCGCAGGATATATATCGCCGTGTGGAAGGAATCGCGCCGGACCTCATTGTGTATTTGGGCGATCTGGCGTGGCGCAGCGTTGGCATGGTGGGTTTTGACTCCGTTTACACGTTTGAAAACGACACGGGGCCCGATGATGCGAACCACGATTACGACGGCATTTTCATTTTGGACGATCGATCCCGGCGCAGCGGCGAGGCGCTTTCCGGCCTGCGCCTGCTCGATGTCGCGCCAACCGTTTTGGCGCTTTTCGGGCTGGAGGCTCCATCTGATATGCAAGGAAAGGCGATTTCTTCATGAAAAACGCCAACGAGTCCGACGCGGCGCACACCGTTATCTTGACCGGTCCTTTGGCGTCTGAAACGGCGCCTGTGCTGGTCCGCCGTCTGCTCGAACTTGGGGGACGCGTCGACCGGATCATGCCCCAGGACGAGGCCGTATGCATCGCGTTCCGGACGGACGTTCCGGGCGACAGGACGAAGATTGCGGCGGAAACGGACGCCAATGACACGCCGGATTTCGCCGCCGAGAAGGTTCTGGATATGTTGGCGGCAACAGGCTTGATCGCCATCGACCTGCACGATTACTCTCCTGAGGAAGAAGAACGTATCCGCGAACGGCTCGCCAATCTCGGATATATCGAGTGAGCCGCTGCGACGGGGAGCAACGTGATTATATGCGAATAGGTGTCAACGCCACGCATCTCGGGACGGAAAGTCATCCGCTTGACGAATGGTATCTCCGGAACCTGCTGCACAAGGTGACCGAACTGCAGCCGTCAATCCGCTTCGTTGTTTTCACTTCGGAAAAGAGCCACGACATGTTCGAAGGACATGACCGGCTGCTGGTCGAGAAAACGATGACGGTTGGACGGCTTTTCCGATCTTCTTCGCGCCCCCTCGAATCCGCGATCGCCAAAGTCGGCGTGGATTGCGTCTTTTCTGCGATGGAATTCGGTCCTGTCAAGTCCTCGGCTCCTTGCGTGGCATACGCCTTGGACCCCTATGACATCGAGACGAAGGCGACGCAAAGCGATCGGGCGGCGAGACAGGCGATCGAAAATGCGCGCCAAACGTGCGCGGCGGCGCGCACGGTGATTGCGCCGTCGGCGTATGTGCGCGACGCCCTGCTCAAAACGCTCGGGGTGGCCATCAACAAGGTTCAGATTGCGCCGCCCGGAGTGGACGACATCGCGACGGATCCCCAACCGGCTTTTGTCGATCCGCCTTATTTCTTGATCGCCGGCGGAGCCGTGGCGGCCAGCAACGCGGGGCGCGTCGTCGAGGCGTTTCGCCGACTGCAGGATGAGCTTCCCCATTCGCTCGTCGTGTACGGACCGGCTGGAAGCGAGGAACGCGCGACATGGGGCGATCGCGTATTGCGCATCGAACGGTGTCCCACCGCGCACTTGACTGCTCTCTATCAACACTGCGCCGTGTGCATCTGTCCGGCGCTCCACGACGGCGCGGGATTAGGCGTATTGCGCGCCTTACGCGCTGGGGCGCGGGTCATCGCGGGGCGCGTGGGCGGCGTTCCTGCGGCGGCGGGAAACACGCCCATTTATTGCAATCCCGACAGCGACGCGTCGATCGCGACGGCTATCCGGAGGGCGCTCGAGGAATCCCCCGAAGAACGCGATGCCGCGATTCGCGGCGGAAGAAGGATCGCCGCGGAATTTACATGGGAAAACTGCGTCTGGAAGACCTTGTTGGCTTTTCGTAAGGAGACGGACTGATGCGACGCGTGGCGACGCTCCGGGCGCCTGCGGCGAAACGCAATTTGTAAGCGCATGGAAGGGAGAATTCGATGATGGACGAGGCGAAACTGTTTCACGCACGCAAAGCTCTGATCCAGGCGTTCTTGCGCGACAACGGCTACGACGGCATCCTGCTGTCGCACGCAAACAATTTCGCAATGGCCACCGGCGGAAAACGCAATTACATCTACCAGTTCTCCGATAACGGCGCGAACTCGTTGTTTATCGACAAAAACGGCGCGGCGTACTTCGTCGGCAACAACATCGAAGAGACGCGTCTCATGGCCGAAGAACTCGGGGCGCTTGGCTGCGAATCGCTCAGCTATCTGTGGACGGAAAGCAACCCGGCCGAACGCGTACGCAAAGAGTTCTCCGGCAATCTCGTGTCCGACGATGGCAGTCTCGGCGAAAACGTCGACGGCAAACTTGCGTACCTGCGCGGGTTGCTGACGCTCGATGAATTGGAGAAATATCGCCGTCTCGGAAAACTTGCCGCCGAGGCCATGGTGGCAACGGTCGAATCCGTCAAGGCCGGCATGTGCGAAGCCGATATCGCCGCGAAGCTCGTCTCCGAAGGCCTTAAACGCCGTTGCCAAGTCCCCGTCGCGCTCATCGCCGCGGATGATCGCATCGCGCAATTCCGCCACCCGCTGCCCACCGAAGCGCCGTTGCTGGCCGGTAGTCTGACCGAACGCGCCGTGCGCGGCTACGTGATGATTGTCGGGTGTTTCCTACGCGAAGGACTCGTCGCCTCCATTACGCGCTTTGTGAAGACGGGAGACATCCCCGCACACATCCCCGACGCGTTCGCGCGCGTGTGCGGCGTCGACGCCTTGATGCAGGAAGCGACGGAGGCTGGCAAGACCCTCGGCGACGTCTTCGCCGCATGCCAGAGCGCCTACGCGACCCTAGGCTTCCCCGCCAACGAATGGCACAACCACCACCAAGGCGGCACGGCCGGTTACGCAGGCCGCGCGTGCATCGCCACACCCGGCGAAAAGAGCCCTATTCTCAATGCTGACCGCTGGGAAAGAACCATCCAGGAATTCGCCGGTCTCGACGTGCCACTCGGCCACGCCTTCGCCTGGAACCCCTCCGCCGTCGGCGTCAAATCCGAAGATACGTTTATACTGCTGCCCGACGGAACCAAAGAAATCGTGACATCAACGCCATCCCTGCCCCGTGTTGACTTGGAGAAAGTCCTGGGCCGCAAGACGGAGGTGAAGAAGAGTGGCATTGCGGGTGGCTAAGCTGGATTGTGGATCGCTGCGGTGTTATCCGGAGACACAGCCGCCTCTGTGCGCGCGTCCGGGAAGGCCTTTCGCCCCTCAAAAAAATTTGCACTCTCGGGCTTCTATGACTATACTACAGCCAAGCACTTAGGTTTTGTTACTTGTACTTGAATCTGGTTACCACCCGGTAGACTCGCGAATCCTGTTGATTTCCTGCTCTCCTGGTATGGCAAGAACCCTGAACCCGTAACAGGACCAACACACTCCTGAAAGGAGAGCATGATGAATATCTATGTAGGCAACCTCTCGTATGACACCCACGACAGCGATCTGAACGAGGCCTTTTCGCGCTTTGGAAGCGTCAGTTCCGCCCGCGTCGTCATCGACCGCGATTCCAACCGATCGAAGGGTTTCGGTTTCGTCGAGATGGACAACCAAGCGGAAGCCCAAAAGGCCATCTCCGCCCTTGACAACACCGACCTTCAAGGACGCACCATCAAGGTGAACGAAGCCAAGCCGCGCGAAAGCCGCCCGGCTCGCTCCAGCCGCTACTAGACTGCGATCCCGTCCCTGGGCCGGCGCGTCTAACACGCCGGCCCAGGGGATCGATTTGCACTACCGCCTCCATCGCTCCAGCCGTAATACATTCGTTTCATTCTTCTCAGATTTTCACGCCGTTTTCTCTTGCGACGAGGAGATTTGACCGCAGCAGGGCTTCGAAGGAGCCGCAGTCGGCCCACCAGCCGTCGAGGACTTCGTAGGTCATGGTGCCGCGGCGGATGTATTCGTTGTTGACGTCGGTGATTTCGAGTTCGCCGCGGTCGCTGGGTTTCAATGTCTGGCAGATGTTGAACACGTCGTTGTCGTACAGGTAGATGCCGATGACGGCGTTGCGGGAGGGCGGGTCTTTCGGTTTCTCGATGATGCGCACGACGCGATCGCCGTCGAGTTCGGCGACGCCGAATTCGCTGGGGTTGTCGACTTCCTTCAAGAAGATCTTCGCGCCGCTGGGTTGTTTGTCGAAATCGTCGACGGCCTTCTTGATGCTGCCCTGGATGAAGTTGTCGCCGAGAATCACGACGACTTTGTCGTTTCCGACGAACTGCCGCGTTAACGCGAGCGCGTGCGCGATGCCGCCCTCGGTCTTCTGGTAGGTGTAATGCATCATGTTGAGACCGAAGTCTTCGCCGTTGCCGAGCAGACGCAGGAACTCGCCCGCGTTGTTGCCGCCGGTGACGAGCATGATTTCCGTGACGCCGGCATCGACCAAAGTTTGAATGGGATAAAACACCATGGGTTTGTCGTATACCGGCAGAAGATGTTTGTTGGTTACGCGCGTCAACGGGCGAAGACGCGATCCCAACCCGCCAGCCAGCACAACGCCTTTCATATGCGGAATCTCCTTCTGCGGAAGACGCGTCTACACGATCCGTCCGCCTTTTCCTTCTTCTTCGGTCAACGCCGCGGACAGAAAATCGCGGTTCATGCGCGCGATGTTCGCGACTTGAATGCCTTTGGGGCAAGCGGCCTCGCACTCGTAGTGGTTGGTGCAGTTCCCGAATTTTTCCCGGTCCATTTGCGACACCATATCCAGGACGCGTCGCTGGCGTTCGGGCTGTCCCTGGGGCAATAGCGCCAGGTGGGAAACTTTTGCGGAGACGAAAAGCATGGCCGATGCATTGGGGCACGCCGCTACGCACGCGCCGCAACCGATGCAGATGGCTGCCTCGAAGGCTTTGTCGGCGTCGATCTTTCGCACGGGAACGGAGTGCGCCTCCGGCGCAGAACCCGCGCGCACGCTGACGTACCCCCCTGCGCCGATGATGCGGTCGAAGGCGGAACGATCCACGACAAGGTCCTTGATGATCGGAAACGCCCGCGCCCGCCATGGTTCGACCACCAGCGTGTCGCCGTCCTGGAAATGCCGCATATGGAGTTGACAGAGAGTCATTTCGCGCACAGGCCCGTGAGCCTGGCCGTTGACCATCGCGCCGCATGATCCGCAGATGCCCTCATGACAATCGTGATCGAAGGCGATCGGCTCCTGGCCTTTCTGTTGAAGCTCCTCGTTCACGCTATCGAGCATCTCCAGGAAAGACATGTCGGTGTCGATATCCCGCGCCTCATACGTCTCCAGGCGGCCCGGGGATAATGCGTCCTTTTGGCGCCAGACTTTGAGGGTCAGGTTGATTGTCTTCGACATACGGCATTCCTATTTATAGCTGCGTTGCGATAAATGCACGGCCTCGAATTCCAACGGCTCCTTGTGCAGCACGGGCGCCTTATCGGGGCCGGCGCACTCCCAGGCGGCGACGTAACAGAAATGGGCGTCGTCGCGTTTGGCTTCGCCCTCTTCGGTCTGGTGTTCCTCGCGGAAATGGCCGCCGCAGGATTCTTCGCGGTGCAATGCGTCTCGCACCAGCAATTCCGAGAACTCGAGAAAATCCGCCACGCGACCGGCCTTTTCAAGCGCTTGGTTAAAACTCTCGCCGTCGCCCAACACCACGGCGTTTCCCCAAAATTCCTCGCGCAATGCGGGAATGCGACGCAAGGCGTCTTCCAATGATTTCTTGCTGCGCGCCATGCCGCAGTTGTTCCACAGGAGCAGCCCCAACTCGCGGTGGAAACTGTCTACCGTGCGGCCGCCGCGGAGCGAAAGCAGGCGTCCGAGGCGTCCCCGGACCTCCTGTTCCGCTGCCCGGAATGCGGGATGCGACGCGTCCGCCTTTTCCATCGGCGTCGTCGCGAGATAGTGCCCGATCGTATACGGTATCACGAAATAGCCGTCCGCCAGCCCCTGCATGAGGGCGCTCGCTCCAAGCCGGTTCGCGCCATGGTCGGAAAAATTGGCTTCGCCCAATACATGCAATCCCGGAAGATTGCTCATGAGGTTGTAGTCCACCCACAACCCGCCCATTGTGTAATGTACGGCGGGGTAGATCATCATCGGCGTCTCATAGGGGTCCTCGTCGACGATTTTCCGGTACATATCGAAGAGATTGCCATAGCGAGCGGCGATGCGCTTTTTCCCCAAACGTTCGATCGCGTCGCGGAAATCGAGATGGACGGCCATCCCGGTCGGCCCGACCCCGTGGCCGGCGTCGCAAATGTTCTTGGCGTTTCGCGAGGCGACGTCGCGCGGGACCAAGTTGCCAAACGAGGGATATTTGCGCTCGAGATAATAGTCCCGGTCCTCCTCGGGAATCTCCTGCGGGGGTCTCCCATCGCCGGCCTTTTTCGGAACCCAAATGCGGCCATCGTTGCGCAGGCTCTCGCTCATCAGCGTGAGCTTGGATTGATAATTCCCCAGAACCGGAATGCACGTCGGATGGATTTGCGTGTAACAGGGATTCGCCAAAAACGCGCCCTTGCGATGCGCTCGCCAAATGGAGGTCACGTTGCAGGCCTTCGCATTCGTGCTGAGGTAGAAGGCGTTGCCGTAGCCGCCCGTGGCGAGAACGACTGCGTCGGCGGCATGCGACTCCAATTTTCCGGTGATGAGATTGCGGCAAACGATGCCCCGCGCCTTGCCGTCGATCACGACAAGCTCCAGCATTTCACGGCGCGGCAACATTTCGACGCCGCCGCGGTTCACTTCCTTCATCAACGCGCCGTAAGCGCCGATCAACAGTTGCTGGCCGGTCTGGCCGCGCGCGTAAAAAGTGCGCGATACCTGTGCGCCTCCGAAGGAACGGTTGTCGAGCAAACCTCCGTACTCTCTCGCGAACGGCACGCCTTGCGCCACGCAATGATCGATGATGCGGACGCTCAATTCCGCCAGGCGATACACGTTGGCCTCGCGCGAACGGTAATCGCCCCCCTTGATGGTGTCATAGAAGAGGCGATGCACGCTGTCGCCATCGTTCGGGTAGCTTTTGGCCGCGTTAATGCCGCCCTGCGCGGCGATGCTGTGAGCGCGACGGGGCGAATCGTGTATGCAGAATGCCTTGACCTTGTAGCCAAGCTCCGATAAGGAGGCCGCCGCCGAAGCCCCTGCCAAGCCTGTGCCCACCACGAGGATCGTGTACTTGCGCTTGTTGGCGGCATTGATCAGTTTCAGTTCGAACTGGTGGCGGGCCCATTTCTTGGCGATTGGCCCGCCCGGAACTTTTGCGTCAAGCCCCATGCAACGGCTCCTTGGTGTACGTCATCGCGGCTACGGTCTGGGCGTTCCGATGATATTGACAAGCAACGGAATCAGGGCGAATCCAGTTCCAACGGCGATGCCCAGCGCGATGCTCGCGCGCCGAATCCACGGCGTATACCGCGCGTGGTTGAATCCGAATGTCTGAAAGATGCTCTGGATGCCGTGCGTGAGATGAGCGCCCGCACATGTCACCGCAAGAATATAGACCACCGGGCGCCACCCATGCGCCGCAAAGCGGAAAGAGTTCCATACCAATCCAAACAAGCCGAGACTCTCTCCTCCATGCACGCCCGCAATGACCGTTCCGGGGCCTTGTCGATCGCCAAACGCGTAGTCGGAGAGGTGCAAAAACAGAAACAAGAAAACCGCGGAGCCACTGTAGATCATGGTTTTCCGGACGAAATTCGTGTTTCCATGCGTGTTGCGGACGGCGTAGCCCCGATCGCGCGCTTGCCTGTTTTCCACGGTCAACAGCACGGCAAACGAGACATGCACGATTGCCGCCGCGGCGAGCGCGAAACGAATCGCCCAAAGCAGTCCCCCCAGGGACTGCAGCGAGGCCGCATACGCATTGAAACGAGCGGCTCCCTCGAAGAGAAGGAAATTGCCTCCCAAATGGACCAGCAGAAAAAGGACCAAGACAAGACCCGACGCAGCCACCATCTGTTTGCGGAAAATCGAGGAAGCAAAATAAGAGGATCGTCGCATTGGCATCGAATGGCCCCGCCCGTTGCTTACGTTCACATGCTCCAGCGTAGTGATTTCAGAGGGCCTCGTCAACTTGACGAGTGGAAGGCCGGAGCTCGCCCCGTTCGGAACTGCCGGGCCGGAATCCGGTGCTTGCGCACGCGAAGCCCCATCACGCGCTCGGTGATGCCGAGACCTTCCGCCGCCTTTGCCATGTTGCCGCGCGAAGATTTTAGCGCCTCGATCAGCATCTCACGCTCCACCGCATCCAGCGTCGCATCAAGTTTTCCGCGCATGACGGTGCCGCTGGCCTCGGCGGTCTGCAAGGTCGGCGGGAGATGATGTCCATGCAGCACGTCGTCGCTGCTGAGCAAGACGGCGCGCTCGATGGAATTCTCCAGTTCCCGCACATTGCCCGGCCAATGATAACTCATGAGCATATCGATGGCGGGGGTCGAAATCCGCCGAATGCTCTTGTGGTTGGCTTTGCTGTATTTTTCGACGAAAAAATTGGCCAATTCCAGGATATCCGAACGCCGCTCTCGCAAGGGCGGAATGTGAACCGGAAAAACGTTCAGCCGATAGTACAGGTCCTGCCGGAACGTATTCTCTTCCATGAGTTCTTCGAGAGGACGGTTGGTGGCGGCGATGACGCGCACATCGACCTTGATGGTTTCGGCGCCTCCCACCCGTTCGAATTCGCGCTCTTGCAGGACGCGCAGCAGGCGAATCTGCATGTGAGGCGAGAGATCGCCGATTTCGTCGAGAAAAATGCTGCCGCCGTTGGCGAGTTCGAAGCGCCCCTTGCGCTGCATCGTGGCCCCGGTGAAAGCGCCTTTTTCGTGCCCGAAGAGTTCGCTTTCGATGATTGTCTCTGGAAGCGCCGCGCAGTTGACGCGGACAAAGGGCTTGTGGGCCCGGTTGCTGCTGTAGTGGATGGCATGCGCGACCAATTCCTTGCCCACCCCGCTCTCGCCCCGGATGAGGACTGTGGTGTCGCTTTTGGCCACCTGCCCAATGAGATCGTACACCTCCTGCATGGCGCGCGAGGACCCAATAATGTTGGCCGGACGGAACCGGTCCTCAAGTTCCATCTTGAGCCGGCTGTTTTCCTCCAGCAGGCGCTGTCGCTCTTCCAAGGCCTCCTGGCGCAGGCGCACCGCTTGCGCGATCATCGAGGCGATGATGGACAACAGTCGCACATCCTCATCCAACGAGACCGAGTCGGAAAAAAGGCGGTCAACGCTCAACGCCCCAATGGCTTTGTTGCCTAGTTTAATGGGAACGCACAAAAACGAAATATTCGACTTATCTAACCGCTGTCGAGCCTTGGTCCGATCCAGAAAATGCGGCTCCTCGGAAATGCGGGGAATCACCATGGGCCGTCCTTCGGCGACAACGCGCCCCGTGATGCCTTCGCCCGGGCGATAACGGCCTCGATCCTGTTGCGCGGGGGACAGCCCATGAGCCGTCTCGATATATAGTTCCCCCGTATGGCGATCCAGCAGCGTAAGGGTGCCGCGCTCCATCCCCGTGTGTTGCGCGATCGCTTCCAACACCGCCCCCACCTCGTCTCGCAGATCGATGCTGCGATCCAGGCGTTGACTGATTTCGAAAAGCAGCGTCAACTCGCTGAGTTCGCTTCGAATTTGAGGTTGCGGCGCGCTGGCGGACATGGCTCCCTGCTTTCATACGTCTTATGTAGTGGCCGTCGCGAAAACAACTATCGCGTGCGGCCTGCCCGGATTCGCTACCGCATGGTAGGAAAACCCCCAAGTAATGTCAAATTCCGTCCCACTGGAAAAAAACATTCCCTCAAGGTACTATGGGAAAAAGCGGTTAAGACGACGCCAGCGAACGCCCCGCCCAAGCGGGTTGCAGAGCGTGACGGGCGGAATCCTGAACGGGGGAGTATGCGCATCCTTATTGCCGAAGACGACGCAGTATCGCGCCGGATGCTTCAAGCACAGTTGGAACGGTGGGGGCATGAGGTGATCGTCACCTCGGACGGAGCCCAGGCGTTGAGCGCCTTATCCTGTCCCGATTCGCCTCGTTTGGCCATTTTGGACTGGATCATGCCGGGTTTGGATGGCTTGGGCGTGACCAAGCGCGTTCGGGAGATGCCGGATCGTCCTCTTACGTACATCCTATTGTTGACGTCAAAGGACCAGAAGGAGGACATTGTCAGCGCGCTGGATTCCGGCGCGGACGATTACCTCGTCAAGCCATACGACGCCGAGGAGCTTAGGAGCCGCATCGGCGCCGGGTTGCGCATTCTTGGCCTCCAAGAACAGCTCGAACGCTTGAACCAACAATTGGCCGAGCAAGCGCGGACGGATTACCTCACCCAACTTCCCAATAGGCGCGCCGTGTTGGAACATCTCGCGTCTGAACTGGGGCGGTGCGCCCGTGTCGGAACCCCTTTGCTGGTGATGATGGTCGACATTGATTATTTCAAGCGAATCAACGACACCCATGGGCATGCAGCGGGGGACAGCGTCCTGACCGAAGTGGCGCGCCGGTTGACGACGCACGTGCGGCTGTACGACGCCGTCGGAAGAATGGGAGGAGAGGAATTTTTGATCGTCGTGCCCGATATCGCCCTGGAACAGGCAGCGGCCACGGCCGATCGTATCCGGCAAACTCTTTCCGACACGCCTATCCCTCTTGACGGCAAGGAGTTGCACATTACGGCAAGCATTGGGGTCGCATGGGCGCATCCGGATGATTCCGGGGCGTTCATCGCCGATCTGCTTATCCGAACGGCAGATGCGCAGCTCTATCAAGCCAAGACAAGCGGACGGAACCGGGTCTGCGTCACTCAGGTTTGACGCAGTCAAAAAGCGAGTTGTCCTTGGGCCCAAACCAGCCAAGGGCGTGCGCGCTGTTGCGCTCGCCGTAGATATTCGCGGTCGGCGTCCAGGTAAACTTCTCGGAAGTCACGTGCCCGTCGCACCACAACACGTTCACGCGGCCATTGTGCCGAAAATGCAGACTCGGCGAAGCATATCCCCAATCCGGATTTCCATGGGGATGGTCCGGCGTCACGAAATAGGGCGGCTCGGCGAAACTATATTCAATGATCAACCCGTCTTGGGCCATCGCCGTGTCGGTGAACATAATCGTCTCTGTTGGCTTGCGGAGCCGGACGTCGCGCGTGGTCATGATCGAGGCCAACGGTCTGGGACGGAGATAGTCCGTTCCCCCTACGTACGCGGCATTGTAGCCGTAGCCGCCCGTCCCCGCTTCAAACGCCGTCATTCCGTTCACCTCGCGTTGGAACTCGGTGAATTCCGGACATTCCTTCACGCGGCGGTCCGGCAGGTATTCGGCCAGCGGCCCCTTGCCGGGGTCGAAGGGACTGTTCGGCGTCTCGCGCGCCCCATGCCAGCGCACGAGGCCGCCTCCAGGCGAATCGATGTCCGGAGCGGCTGGGCAGAAAAAACCTTTGTTTTCGTCGGCATACATCCGGTTCGCCAAAAAAAGTTGCCGCAAGTTGTTCACGCATTGCATCGACCGGGCCTTGGCGCGAGCCCTGCTCAATGCAGGCAAGAGCAGCGATGCCAAAATGCCGATGATGGCGATCACGACGAGCAATTCAATCAACGTGAAGCCGTTTCGCGTTCTCATGCCCGTTTCCTCGAATTCCTGCGTGTGCGTGCAAGCGCCCGGCGTCCCAGCCATGCCATCGCGGGCGCGAGCAGCGCCGGAACTGCGGCAAGGGGAAGGGAATCGTAATAGCCCGCCGCGAGCGTCGTCGAATGGATGTATCGCGTTTGCGCCGCATCCTCAAAAACATGGATCTGGAAAAAATCACGCAGGTTGGGCGCGGAAATCGTCAGAAACGCTTGCCCTCCCGAGACCATGATCTGGTGTCCCGGCTGGGAAAGGTCCGCGTCGCCCGACGTGATAGCCGCTTCCGTCACGCTGACCGTCAACAGCGTTCCGTCGGGAATGGGATTTCCCATGGCGTCATGCAGCGGCGTGCTCTGAACCTCCACCTCGACCGGAGCCTCGCCCTGGGGCGGTCCTGCGATGGTCCAGTAAATGGCCGGAGCCGGAGGGCCTGGCACGAATAGATACAGCAGTTCCCCGTAGGCGTCGCCTTGAACGCTTGCCGCGCGCACTATCGCCGCGCCCGCTTCACGCGCGGGTTGAACGATGAACGAAATCACTCCGTCAAGCACAGCGACCTGTATGCCTGGCGTGACGGCGTCGCGATCGGCGCTTACGATGGATCCATGCGAAGTGGAGACCGTGATGAGCGTGCCATCGGCCGCGGCATGGTCTTGAGCATCCACGATGGTCCCGCTGGTCACGCGCACCGTATTCGCCGGATTCGCAATGCACTGGCCAGACGGTTCCGCCGTCAGGGCGATAGGGCCGTGCGCTCCCTCGCTCGTATGCTCGTCGCCTGCGCCCGCGGGCGCGGCAAGGAGAAACGTCCCGGGATACCGGGTCCGGAACGTCACCCGGTTTACGGCCGCGTTGCACTCGATAGAGGAAAGGCCATCCTGGACATACGCGTGATTATGCAATCGGTACGGTTGAAGGGCGCTTTCCTCCAGCCCTGCAATTTCAGCGGCTTGGTATTGCAGCGTGATCTCTGCGGGTTGGATGCCTTCCGCCACGAAGTCCGGCGTCGACGATTGGAACGTGCGCACGACGGCAGACGGCAGCAACGCCGCGTCTGGCAACGTCCCCTCGGGCGCGGCGGAGGGAGCCAGGATATCCACGGTTGCATGAAATGCACGGGCTGGATTCGAACGCGCGGCGCCTGCAAAAAAACGGATTTGCGCGCCTCGATCGTCCCGCGCCGTTCCGAGCAACGCACCGTTGCCGCCTCCGCCTTCCGAAGCGGGGATTTCAAGCGGCAAAACGGTGTTTTCTCCCCGGAACGGGTCGGTTCCGGCCACGCGCGTCTCATATTTGTCCAATATCCCGTCGCCATCGCTGTCGACTTCCGGAGCGACATCCGCTACGGCGTCGATCTCCGGCGAGACAACGCCAAGGCCCGGCATGCTGCGGTCCACGAAGGACGTCAAGCGGATAAAGTGAAAACGCGTCAACGACGCAGGGTTTCCGTCAACGTCGACGGCCCAAGCGATGTCAAAAGCATCGCCCCCGCCGCTGCGAGGCGTGAGCCCCACTTTCCAGGGATCGTCAGGGCGCACGTAATTGTCGAGATACGGCATCTGGGTCGGGGTCATTTCCGCGTACCCCCAGGCGTACTCGAGGGCATCGTTTGAAGGGTCTGCGTCGAGCGCGTTTGGATTCGTGATATTGCCGCCCAACAACGTGATCGGGTGGGGAGAAAGGTTGTCCAGCCCTGCTGGTTCCACGACTGCCGGGAATGGTGAATACGGAAACGCACGGCTGCCCGGTATGAGATACCAAGGATCGTCCGCCAAGCCGTTTCCGTTCACGTCTTCGCTGATTTCGATGAGGGCAGGTTCCTGGAATTTCCGTTGTGGACTGCCTCCGTTCCAAAAACAATTCGAAAAAACAATGCAATCCAATCCCATCGGGTTGGCCGGATCGTCCGTAACCGGCGTGGCGAAACGCAGCGTCAGCGACCCGCCGACTCCGCCCAACGAAACGACGCCGCTGTTGTTGGGCAACGCCGGTCCCAGGCCCGTCGGAGGCCCCAATGCCTTGGAGGGATCTACATAGGGCGCGCTTGCCCCCGGCCCCGGACTGTACTGCATGACCGCGTCAGCCCATGGGTCTTCCGCACGCGCTGCTGCGGTCAAAAGGGAAAAAAACAGACATAGAAACGCCCAAGACGCTTGAAAAACGGAGTGCAATGAAGTCTTTTGGAACATGGAGCATTCTCCTGGACGCCTCGTCCCTTATCGACGCAAGCGCCTGATCGAAATTCCTGCAATGCCGCTGGTCAAGATCAACAGGCCCAACGCGCCGACTGCCGGAATGGGTTCGTATTCCTTTTGCGAACCATATGCGCTTACGGTGGGCGTAAACCCCTCCCAGACCGTGCTCACGATATACACCGTATTTGTGACATGATTATAAAAAGGGACATAACTGTTATAGCCGACCGTATCGGGATCAAGCAGTCCCGCAATCTCGCCCGTCGTGCTGTCGATAAACTGCACCGAATTTTCCCATGTCCCGGCGATGAGCGTGCCGTTCGACGATACAGCGCTTACGCCGCCCTTGTTGTAGGTTCCGAGAACGACGCCATCCGTCCACGTGAGCGGAACATCGGCGGCAAATGCGTCCAAGAGCGCGCTGACGTGAAAAATCCGCACCTCGCCGGTGTCGCCAGCAGTGGCGTACAGCAGATCGCGACGCGGACTGAGCGCGAATGCCGCGCCATAATGTCCCGGTTTATCAAGGACCTTACGCAACACGGGAACGCCGCTCGAGAAATCGGCCAATTGAATTTCCGAAGAGCCCCAAACAGGCGTCGCCTCGACGAAGACGCGCGTTTCGTCCAGGAATACGGCCCAATAATTCGGCAGCCCCGTGATGCAATCTGCCGCCGGGGAATAATCCTGCGGCGCAATCAGATCAAGCCGGAAAATCTTCCCATTGTATCCGCCGCCCAACAACGCCATCCGGCCGCTCGGCGAGACCGCGCAAAAGGTCGCGTCGCCTGCATATCCCGAGGCGATGTGTTGCCATCCATCCTCTCCCCGGCCCGTTTGAATCTTCACCTGGTCGCCGTCGTAGAGCACGAAGCGACCATCAGGCAGATTGCCCAGCATGACGCCATACCCAAACGCGGACGTGGGGAACTGGGAAAAAGCGTCGAAACCTGGCGGCGGCGTGGCCGGAAGCATATTGGCGATCGCCGTGGGCATGGCGGCTGCGGTCGAAACGATACATGCGATGAAATACAACCTTCTCATGCGAGTTCTCTCCCTGATGCGCAAAAAAATACGCTCGTTATACATGGCGTTACACGATCCAAGGACATCGATGAGGGAAAAAAAGCAGGAAGGGCTGAAACGAAGGGCCTGTCCTGCTGCAACCTTTCCCGCGAAGTTGCTGCACGGAATACCTAGCTGGCGGGCAGGTCTTCTGGCTCCCGGTTCCTCCTACACTCCGCTCCTTCCCGCCCAATCGGGCAGTGGCTTGTGCGGATTTCGTCCCCGGTTACAGCAGCGCGACTGCGACGGACTCTCACCGTGCTTCCCTTGGCCTACGCCAGCGCATCATCCGATTTGTCGGCTTTTCACCTCCTTTCTTCTTGCGAAAGTATATCCCCTCCCCCATATCCTGTCAACTTGCCGTTTGTTCAGGCCATTTGGGCCCTGCGCGAAAGGGAGTCGCGTTGACTGTGCGCCGATGTGTTGCTATTCTCGCGGAGTGGATGGCGAACCCATGAGAGACAGAGCCATGAACAACGATGTCGAATACATGCGTCGCGCGCTGGCCTTGGCCGAAAAGGGACGCGGGCGCACCAGTCCAAACCCGATGGTCGGCGCGCTTCTTGTGCGCGACGGACGCATCATCGGCGAGGGGTGGCACGAGCGCGCGGGCGATCCGCACGCCGAGGTGAACGCCGTCAATGCGGCAGGCGGCGATGTCGCCGGGGCGACGTTGTACGTGACGCTCGAGCCCTGTTCCCATGTCGGTCGGACGCCGCCTTGCGTGGACTTCTTGCTGGATCGCCAATTGGCGCGTGTCGTCGTGGCCATGCACGATCCCAATCCCAAGGTTTGCGGCGAGGGCATTTTCAGGCTTCGCGCGGCGGGCGTCGACGTAGAGGTCGGCGTGCTCGAAGACGAGGCACGTTGTCTCAACGAGTATTTCATCAAGTACATTACGACGAAAATGCCTTTTGTCATCGCAAAGTGCGGCATGTCTCTTGACGGCAAAATCGCCACGCGCACCGGCGACTCGCGCTGGGTCACCGGCGAGGAATCGCGGCGTATGGTTCACCGCCTGCGCAACGAAGTCGACGCGATCCTTGTCGGCAGTCGCACGGTCATGCTCGACGATCCCAGCCTCACAACCCGCCTCGAACGGGGCAAAGTGAAAGACCCCGTACGGGTCATTCTCGACGCCGATTCCTATCTTGACGCCGATCGACGCGTGTTTCATCTGGAAGATAATGTGCCCACCCTCGTCGTTGTGCCGGACGATCGGCGCTTCGAAGGGCCTGCGGAGGTTGTGCGCGCGCCGTCCCGAAAAGGCGGCGTCGACCTTCGCCACCTCATGCGCGAACTTGCGGCGCGCGAGATCACGTCCGTGTTGATCGAAGGAGGGGGCACCACGCACGCCTCGGCCTTCGAGGAGGGCATTGTCGACAAGGTGATGTTTTTCATCGCGCCCAAAATCATCGGCGGTCGAGACGCCGTGACCGCCGTGGAAGGAGAAGGAATCGAACGCATGGCCGAGGCATTGCCGCTGGAACGCATGACGGCCCGTCCTGTCGGCGAGGACATTTTGGTCGAAGCCTATGTGAAGCGCGCGTGATGTTCACCGGAATTATCGAAGAGGTTGGCGCCGTGGCGCAACGGGCGGGCTCGGATTTGGTCATCATGGCCAAGCGCGTTTTGGGCGATCTGCATCTCGGCGACAGCGTCGCGGTGGAAGGCGTATGTCTGACGGTAACGGCGCTGCACGACGATCGCTTCGTGGCCCAGATGTCGCCGGAAACCCTCCATCGCACGACGTTGGGACAACTCAAGAGCGGCAGCGCGGTCAATCTCGAACGCGCGATGACGATGGGCGGACGTTTCGGCGGCCACTTCGTGCTGGGGCACGTGGACGGCGTCGGTCGCGTGGCGTCTATCCAGCCGCAAGGCGAATTTTCGCTGTGGCGGTTTCAAGCGCCCGGCGATGTCGCAAAATACATCATCCCCAAAGGATCGATCGCCGTCGACGGCATGAGCCTGACCGTCGTCGAACCCAGCGGCGACACATTCGGCGCAGCCATCATCCCGGCCACGATCAATGCGACCACGTTCAAAGGGAAACGCGTCGGCGACACCGTCAACCTCGAGGCCGACATGATCGGGAAGTATCTCCACCACTACATCAACGTTTCGAAGCAGGGCAACGGCGTCACCCTCGATTTCCTATCCAAGCACGGGTTTGTCTGATCGCGCGCTGCGGCGCGGCAGAGAACAGGGGGCGCATCATGCGTCATGCCGCCGTCTTCGCAACTGACCGCAGGCGGCGTCGATCTCTTGGCCGCGTTCGCGGCGAAGCGTGGCGGCGATGCCTTGCTTCACCAAGGCGGCTTGGAATTCCCGGCAGCGTTCGAAGGATGGCGGCTTGAAATCGACCCCCGTGACGGGATTGAGCGGGATCACGTTCACGGACGCCTTTAATCCGCGCAGCAGCGCCGCCAGTTCCTGGGCGTCCCGCAGCGAATCGTTGATGTCCTGCATGAGGGTCCATTCGATCGTTACCTGACGCCCTGTAACGGATTGGTAGTCGCGCACGGCCTCGATGATCGCGTCGATCGGAAAGACGCGGTTGAGCGGGACAAGTTTTGAACGCAGAGCGTCATTCGCCGCATGAAGCGAGACGCTAAGCCGAACCTGCCAGTTTTCCGCGGCAAACTTTCGGATGCCGTCCACGTCTCCTGCCGTGGAGACCGTGATTTTGCGCGCGCCGATGCGCCACCCTTCGGGGGCCATGAGCAGCCGAATGCTTTTCATGACGGCGTCGTAATTCCGGAACGGCTCCCCCATTCCCATGTACACGATGTTGGGACTCGTTCCGCCGAGGTTCTCCTCCGCGAGCAAATGCGTCACTTGCTCGGCGATCTCGCCGGGGCTGAGGTTGCGCGTGAACCCCGACAGGCCCGTGGCGCAAAAGACGCATTTCAACGCGCACCCCGCCTGAGTCGAAACGCAGACGGTCACGCGATTGCGATCGCGGAGGAGCACCGACTCGATCGTTTCGCCATCTTTCAGCCGGAACAGAGCCTTTTGGGCGTCGGCGACGCGCATCGAACAGGCCGCATCCGCGCGCTCAATCAGCGGAACGGTCGCCTGCTCCGCAATGCGGCGACGAAGGTCCTTCGGAAGGTCCGTCATCGCCTGAGGGTCGAATACGCTGCGTCGGTGCATCCATTGGAAAATCTGCTTTCCTTGATACGGTTTGACGCATAAAACAGCCGCGATTTCATCCGGCAACAGGTCGGTCAAGGCAATGGTCATGGCAATCCTTCGTCGTTTTCGATCGAGAACCAACGCGCCTCCACCCCAGCATTGATGGAAACGCTCCGCAAGCGAAATTCCATCCAAATCTTTTCCTGCGGGAGCATCGCCTTGACGACGCCCGGAAAGGCAACGCCGTCGACATCGCAGTAGTCCGTCTTCGTGATCGTGGCAATGACCTGCCCGCGCTGCAGCAACTCGTTCTTGACGACGCGCCAATCGGGGCCCGTCACCTCGACCCGCTGCCGAGGCCGCCTGCGGGGCCCTATTTCGAGCACGACCGTCGTGCGCGCCTCGTCAAAAGCGACCATGCGCACCGCGCCGTCTCCCCGCTCAGCCCAGCCCTCCGACAGGAACAATTCGCGAATAAGCGTCTCGGGTGAAAGCTTCGGGCCGATGCCCAGGAAAGTGTCCGGGTTGCGGCGAAGTTCCCGTCTTCCCTCGGACGGCAATTCAAGAAGCATGGTATTGTTGGCGTAAACCAGGCGTATGCCCAGCAGGCCCGCTCGGGTTCGTCCGGCGACGTACAGATCGGCCGGACGACGAAAAGCCACCACGCTGTTATGAAACCGCTGCACGGCGTCCGACGCGGGCGTCTGGATCGTAAACACGCCTTCTGCGCGGAAATGGTCCACTTTCTCATCGTTTTGCCCCAGCGCCGTCAAAATAGTCGCCAACGACGGGGCGTTGGGCGGCAACGAACTGCGAGGTTCGCGAGGAGAGATGGTTGTGCACCCAGCGATTCCGACGACAAGAAAGCCAACCGCCCAGCGCGAAGGCGCAGCGGTCCATGTCAAGAACATGAAGCATACCCTTTCCGGCGTGTGCTCGTTCACGCCTGCAAGAACGCGGCGCGCATCGTCCGCGCTGGCCCTCAAGAATAACACCTATCGAGGCGAAAAAATACTGGGGCGCACGGAACTCCGTGCGCCCCAGGAAACACAGACGCGAAACAAACGGGATTAGTTCGGGAACGGTCCTCCCTTGGACTGTACGGCGTATGCCTTCCAGAGGTCATCGCCAACGCTGTTATATGGCGCGGAGCCTCCCACGAAATACGCGACGCCTTCGGTGCAGGGGAACTTGGCCTTGTAGCGGATGAATTCGACGTGGCCGTCCATATACAAACAGTTCAGTCCGCCCGGCACATGGTTGAACCGCGCCACAAAATCCGGAGAGGCGTCTCCCGGATCCGGAGCCGGAAATAGCCCCGTCTCCGTATTGGGCGCGCTGATGATGTCGAACATGATGGGTATCTGACTTTGCGCCAAATTGCTCGCGGCAGGATTGTTGATGTCGGTGATCAGAAAACGTTCAATGCCTTCACGAACGCGATAGGTGATCTTGCCATTGCCCGATCCCCAGCAACGCTGATCCGTTTCTTCCAACGTGAATTGGGTGATCGGTCCGCCCCAATTTACATCCGAATCCACCGTAAACGGAATCAGGGGCGGATCATACATGAGGCCCGGCATGCTACGAATGATGTAGACCTCATAGTCGCGCTTATAGAGCCAGGAAAGGTGCTGGCCGGGATTGGCGGGGTCAAGGCCCGCCGTGCACGCCGTCGTGTCTGGCTGGGCCAACCACGCCAAATACGCGTACGAATTGGGGCCCAGCACGCAAATCATGCCTTCCTGTCTATCGCGATCCGTAACGCCCGCAGTGTTATATATCGTCTCGATCCGCTTCGACAGGTCTTCCTTTGTCGGGGCCGTTGCGTCTGAAGGACACAGCATGACGCCGGGGTCGGTCAAATATTCCGGATACAGCAACAACGGTTCCGGCGCCATCAGGTTGGCCAAACGATCGATGTTCAGAAAGCCTCCAGGCTTGCCTTCCATCGGAAACGCTACCGGCGGGAATTTGCCGCCTCGGTCTTCGCCCGCGTACATCTTAAATACCAACCCCATCTGCTTGAGGTTGTTTTGGCAGCTCGAGCGACGGGCGGCCTCGCGCGCCCGTGCCAGAGCGGGCAACAGAATAGCAGCTAGGATGCCTATTATGGCAATGACGACGAGCAACTCAATCAGGGTAAAGCCTTTCCTCTTCATGACACGCAACACTCCTTTCTGAATCTGACTTCGCCAAAATAAAACTATAATTCCCACGCTACACAAAATGACAAGACCACGTTTTTCCCCTACAACGACGGAACGAAACCTTACGCCGTTCCCGCACGGAAGATGCGATTCGGAGGCTACCTCATTCCCCCTTCCCCATTCAACATTTCCAACCTGTGGCGTCACGCAGTCCACGTCTTGACTCTAGTCTATCACGAGGCGAGCAAAAAAGCAAAAGATTCGATAGCTGACAAGAGTAGAGACTTCGCGTATTTCAATGCCTTACCCTTCAAGGGAAAAACAGTCTGTCTTTGTACTGCCATGCAATACAAATCTAGGTTTTTTGTAGAGCATAAGGCGCTTATGTCGGTAAAAATGAAAAAAACTCTATATTAAATCAAAACAAGAACCCATTCCGATATGCGCCCTCGGTTGTTCACTCACGAACATACGATAATTTTCGTTGATTTGCGGCGTCAAATCATGCCTCCTGGGATGTGGATCGCTCAGAGGCCTTCTTGCCACGACCGCAACACGATGGGATACTGTATCCCAATCCGTTGGGATCGGTCGCCGTCAGAGTATTCGAGACAGGAAAGGCGACAGGAACATCCCCCTAACCTCTACTCTCGTAGGTAGTCGAGGCTCTCTTTCAGATCGATGAAAGGGTCCTGTAGGTGTGTGTCGTGCTCGATAAAAATCCAAGCATCGTAACCAACGTCCTTGAGGGCCTTCATCACGGCAAGGTTGTCGAGGCCGATGTTGCCCTTGCCGAGACCGCAGAAGCGTCCGCCGGCAGAGCGGCGTTCCTTGTCGGCCTCGGGATTCGTAACGAGCCAATCCTTGAGGTGGATCGAGGATAGCCTATCGGGATAGCGGCGCACGATTGCGACGGGATCGCCATCCACTGCGGCTAAATGGGCCGTGTCCAGGACGAGGCCGCATTGAGGGCATTCCTTGAGGAAGTGCTCCAGTTCGTCTTGCGTTTCGATGCGTGTGTCCATGTGGTTGTGCAAGGCGGCCGTGATGCCCCAGCGCGTGCAAGCCTCGGCTTGGGCGCGGGCTTGGCGACAGAACGTGTCCATGTCGCGATCGCGCGAGACGGCCGTGACCCAGACATAGGCCTTGCCCAGGCCGGCGGTCCATTGAATGCTGGATTCCGGGTTGGGTCCCGCGCACGTGGCGAAATCCATGCCCAGGCGCTTGTATCGCGCCGCGCGATGCAAAGCGTCGTCCGCGCTGACCGCATGCACGCGCTCGACGCCCTCAAACCCGATGCCTTTGAGCTTTGCCAACCGCTCCTCAATGTCGTAACAGGCCCCGTCCCACACGTTCATGCCGTAGTCGGCAACGCCAAATTTCATTTCATTCCCTCCTCAATAATTCAAGATTCACCACAAAGGCACAAAGGACACTGAGGAACACAAAGAAGAGAAAGAAGCAGCTGCTTTTCTCTGCATCTCGGCGTCAAATTTTTCTTTCTCCCCTTAGCGCCGTTGTCTTTGTGTTTAATTTCTATATTGCGAAGCTAATCCTGCATGCCCGCAGGCGCCACCGGTTCCGCTTTGATCGCGGGGACGCCACGGTGTTGTGAGGCGATGGCCAGCGCGCTTTCCCACATGACCTTTGCCTGGAAATGATCGCCGTTGTGCATCGCGGCGTACCCGCCGCTGATGCGCTTCTTGATCTCCTCCAGCCATGCCGGGGTCGGAATGCTCTGGAAGACAAAGGACTCCTGGTACTCCAGCAACACTTCCATGCAGGCCGCATAGGCTGCCAGCGCCTCGTACTGCATGCGCGGCAAGATTGGGCGACGCTCCGCAAGACTGGGCAGCACAGGGAAAGGCGCGTGGGGCTCTTTCTGATACCAATAGACCACGCTCGAATAATCGTTCTCAAAATCGTTGGCGTGGCCGTGCTCGATGGTCATCCGGATCGATTCGCCGAAGCGAATCGGATCGTTCAGGTACCAGCGGTACATCGCGTTCATGCCGCGAAACGTATCGCCGCCTTTGTTCTCGATGAGATGAAACCCGGTGTACGGTCCCGCATACTCCGTGGCTGGACACGCGCCGCCGCCGAAGACTTCCTCCGAACCGGTGCCGTGAATCGACGGCGGCCACGTGTCGCCATCGATGAAGATCATGTCGTCGCCTTCGCCGTACCAACCGCCCTGGATATTGTTGACCTGCAAATGAAGGCCCACGATGTGCCCTTCGCCCTTGGCTTCGAGCATGACGTAGTTGTCCTTGCCCGTGTCGTTGATGCGCGGGAACGCGCCCCGGTCTTTGAGGATGGGCGCATCGTACACGGTGGTGAGGCATTCGCGCCGCCACTGCGCATGGAAACGGCCCAAGTCGTGCGGCAGTTTTCCATCGGGATAGCTCTCGTAATCGACGTGGCACCAGACTCGCCCGAGCGTGCCGCCGAACACACGCGCACTTTGGTTGACAAGTTCGATGCGGGCGCCGTTCTGGAAGGGCATCGGGAAATAGCAGTTGATGCCGTTGTTGACGCGGGGAAGGCCGCAACCGGGATTGATCGCCACCATGAGCGACGTAAACAGACGCAACGTGCAGTTGCTAATGCAAAAGAAATCGCCGAACGGCGCCTCAACGCTTGGCGCTTCCTCGCCGTCCCAATACATGCGAATCACCGCATCGCGATAGTCCAGCGGGTTCGGCTCGATAATCGTGAAATAGATGTGCGTGATCATCCCTGCGCCAGAGATATCCGCCAACACGGCGGTCTGCCCAGGTTCAATGCGCCAGCAATCGTCGTTGCAGCCGTTTCGTTCCCACGTCGATTCGCGACGGCTGCGGCCGGAGGTTATGCGTGCAAGATGATCTCCTGAAATCCAGCTCATACGGACTCCTTCCTTTTGCAGGCGCAATGCAGGCGGTCGCGAAAAAGACGCATCGAACCCCAACCAGCATACGGGCGGAGGATACGCATTCGCTGCGTGCCCGTCAACTTCCCGAGAGGATTCTCACCAGATGCCCAAGGCCGCATTGATGGCAAGCTGGACATCCAAAGCGTCCACCGATCCGTCCCCGCTCAGGTCGCAATTATAGGGAACGACGTACTTGAGGGCGGCATTGATGACCAATTGCACGTCGACGATGTCAGCCGCACTGTCCCGGTCGATGTCGCCGCGGCGGAACACGTGCACCACGACGGTTGCCGTGTCCGTTGGCAAGTTTTGGTTCGTCACCGTTAACGTTGCGGTTCGGGCCTGGGCGAAATCCGACGCCGATACGAGAACGCTGGCCTCGCCGGAACCGTCCTGCGGCGTCACCGTGAGCCATCCCGGCGCGCCTGCGATCTCCCAGTCAAGCGCGCCGAGTTCCTGGTTGAATATCGTGAAATGCGCGGACGGCGCGGTGAGTTCGAGCGCGACATGGGCCGGATCGACGGCGACCCTTCCCGGATTGACTGGGGGTTGATATCCCGAGTTGAGGCCTATCTGTATATCGGCCGCACCGGGGGCGTTGTTTTCGATGACGACCCCGCCTTGCATGCGGTTCATCGCCACGACCGCCTCCTTGGTGTTCGCGCCCAACCGCACTTTCACGGAGTCCTGGGTCCCCAGAAACGTGCAGCCTGTCACGATCAACGCCCAACTATCCGACTGGATCGTCGCGGCCCCTGCCCCCTCGACAGCCGCAAACGTGCAGTTGCTGAACATCGTGGCCTTCTGCTGATCGTTGCGGAACAGCAATCGGGCGATGTACGGCACGCCCGGTTCGGGCGAGAGACTGCATCCCATGAATTTCATGGGGCCTTTCTGGTTGCTGCCGATTTCGATCGATCCTTCCAGAATGCCGTTCACGAACGACCACGCCGCCGCGTCGCCCACGTCTTCGCAGAGGACTGCCGTGCGGCAGCGTTTCGCGGTGACATTGGTGAGCACGCCGGCGCCGGGCTGATTGTTCGTGCCGACCGGGGCCCGCCAGAAACGGAAGGCCACATTGTAGGAATCCGCCTGGAGCGCAAAAGCCTGTTCTCCGTCGGTGCGCCCAAAGTCGTACGCGGTCGCGTTGGCGCGCATGAAATCGCGCACCGGACCTTGACTCCAGATGGGGCCAAGGTAAATGTTGCGCAAGCGGCCGACGTCAAAACACTTGTTCACATACACGCCCTTGCTCAACGCCTGCGCGTAAAGACCGTCAATGAAGTGCCGTCCCGAATTGTTCGTGGCGAAATCCACCGCTTGATACGGGTTGATCAGCGTGACATCCACGATCGAGGCGTTGTCCTCTCCCGAACCCGCGACTGTCCACGGATACGGGATCGGAGGATTGGCGTCGATCTGGTTCGGGTAAAAAACCGTAATCCGGGAAAGCGTCGCGCACATCCGCAGGGTTATGAAGGGCGATCCCAATGCATTGCCGGCTCCTTCATAGGCCATCAGGACGCTCGCCCCGCGGCGCAGATCGTCTTGAGGCGGCGGCATGGGAGACTCGCCCTGCAACGTGACATTTTGCGGAACGGTCAGACGCGTCGCAATCGTGTATTCGCCTGCGGGAACCGTCACGATGCCGCCGTTGGCCGCGCCCGCCGCGTTGAGCGCGGTCTGAATGGCTGCCGTGTCGTCCAGGCCGTCGTTCGGGACGGCGCCATAGTCGAGGACGTTGAAGACGCCGGGCGCGGCGGCATGCGCCGCAACGCACAGGACCCATGCGACGAGGATAAGGGAACCTATTGGTCTTTGCTTGCCCGTGCGGAGCTCTCTGCAACGATATTCGCGAAATTTCGTCTTCATCGCGATCCTTCCGGTGCGGCGGGATCGTTGGACTTGCCCGTCCCTCCCACGTTCAGGCCAAGCTGCACATCGGCAGTGGGCGGCGCGTTGTTCTGGATAATGACGCCGTACCGCATGCGGTTGGCCGCGATGACGGCCTCTTCGGTGTTCGCGCCGAGTTCGATTTTGGGCTGGCCCGTGCGCGAGGCGATAAACTCGTTTCCGGTGACAATAAGCGACTTGCAGTTCGACTTGATACAGGCAGTGCCCTGCGGCGCGGCCTCCGCCACTTTGGGGTTATCCCAACCGCTGAACGTGCACGATTCGAACGAGACCGTGCCGCTGCCTTGGAGATCGGCCTGCCGCCATGTGATGTAACCGTTGTTTACGGCCGTGTCGCTTCCGATAAACACGCACCCGGTAAACTTCACGGGGCCCGTGTTGGTCGCATCCACCTGTGCGGTCGACATCGCCAACCCATTCACGATCGAGATGCCCGCAGCGGGATCGACGGCCTCGATCCTGTATGCCAGCGGAGTAATATCGGGATACACGTTCGTATACACGCCCGAACCGG
>ERZ795030.1740-NODE-1740-length-28386-cov-6.965515_pt1 | contig 28386 bp, 21 predicted proteins | sample MGYA00375122_ERZ795030 | MGnify/ENA primary metagenome ERZ795030 (study PRJEB30165, sample SAMN05720146) | activated sludge metagenome | isolation source: anaerobic digester from wastewater treatment plant | place: Japan | collected 2015-04-20 ... | reverse complement strand
TCGAAAAATATTTTTTCTAAATAATGCAGCACCTTCTTTATTTGTTGATGCTTCATCGAGTATATTCAATGCTTCAGAAGAAAGATTCACATATAAGGTTTTCCCAACAAGAGCTGTGCTTAAACTCCTCGTATTGCGTGGAAACAAAGGGAGGGATCTATCGGCCATAGGACCAAGCAAAAGCTCATCAATAAGTAAGTTTAGTCTATCCCCTTTTTTTACCTTTGGTAGATATCGTGATTCTACTTGTAATACACCCGTATCTCTATGTTGAAAATAAAAAACAAAACGTGCTTTTTTATTGAATATAAAAAAAAGACTAAGTGAAATAATGCACAAGCTAGCAAGAATAATGAGGGCTACTATTTTTTTTTTCTCTATATGTATCACTTATTGACCACCTGTAAAACCTCGTGATTGTTCAAAATGCGTAATAAATGCACTAATCCCAGTATATATTGCTTGGGCAGCTTTACGCAAGTAATTTTTATCTGCCAAGAGTGCAGCTTCTTCTTTATTGGTAACAAAGCCTAGTTCAACCAAAACACTTGGCATATGGGCATGTTTGACAACAAACCATTCTTCCTCTTTTATACCTCGCTTTGGAGAAAGACTTCCAATTTCAGCGTCGAGGGAATCAAGAATAAATTTTGCTATCAAAATGCTCTCTGTAGTATACTCTTCTTCGAGCATAGAGTTAAGTATGGGAAGCAAATCCTTATCAACTTCTGTTTCTGTAAGTATTGAACGACGATAACCGGGGCTTAAATACCACACTTCAAAACCTTTTGCCTTGGTGTCGAATGCCGCATTTGCATGAATAGATATGTAGATTATCGCTTCATTTTCTGCCAAATTGATATTGTTTGCTTTTTCAACGCGCTCTTCGAGTGTTAAATATACATCCGTAGATCGTGTTAAAAGCACTTGTTTATCGGGATAGCGATTTTTCAATAATAAAAAAAGTTCAAGAGAGGTTGCCAATGCGACGTCTTTTTCTTGTACGGTCATTTTTTTACCACCGATGAGATGCGTTCCAATGGCTCCTGGGTCCTTACCTCCGTGCCCTGGATCGATGAGTATTGCGCCTACTTTGAAAAAATCGAGTTCAGCTTCGCTTTGAAAAAGCTCGATTGCAAGTGAAATCACGTCTTTTGATACAAAGACTTGGTTATCCTTTCGAATAGGAGGCTCGATTATATGAAATTCTTTGAAATCGAGTAATGCTATGCTGCTGTCTATGCTAATACTTAGGTGGTGTCCGTTTTTTTGTATAATCGCATGTGCAGCAAGTGGATCCCAATACAAAAAAGCACCGAGTTTTGTCACCTCATCTTGTAAATTGACATAGTCTGCGGGAACTTTTGCAAAAAGGCAAAAAAAGGAGCTCAGAATAAAAAAGATTATGATACTGTGTATTTTTTTCATTTCTGTCGATTTCAACCGCTACTTCCTTTTTTTTGCAGTATATACAATAAACCTTGTGAACCGCCGCGCAAGAATGCCTGCCAAAAATCATAGGCGGGAATCGTGTAGTTTTCTAATCTTATGTTATTTTTTATAAAAAAAGCAAGATCATCTAAGCTTTTTTCTATTGTTTTATAATTCCAATCAAAAACGGAGCAATTTTGAAAAAACGGTGGTAGGAAATCTTCTGTTTTTTGAGCTGTCTTAGATTCTATTGCATTGATAAAAGAAAGAACAGAGATCGGTTTTTCATTTTTCTGTTTTTCCAAGAAGGCTGCAGCCTCATCTCCTAGAGCTGCAAAGGCTGAGGGGGGAAAGTTTGTAAGAAAATCTTCGCTTAAAAAAGCTTCGGTCTCAGCATTATTTTCTTCAAGCTCAAGAAAAAGACTTGCAACAGCGTTTTCAGCTGCCTCAATCGCATCTTTTCGTGTTTTTGCTTGCGTTAAGATATTGCCAGCTTTTTCCACATTATTTGTCGGAAAAACAAGTTCGTCATGTACTTTTGCGCGAGGAAAAACAGCTTTTACATTTTCTATGCCTTGGGCTTCTTCCATGCCATGAATTGCCTTTAATCTTCCAGGGATAGAAATCCAAGCTCGCTCAGCACTGTGCAATCGAGGTAAAAATTGTTTTTCCATCGTTTGTAGCGGAATTTTTTCACCTAGGGCAAGTTGAATAGCTAGTTTAGTCAGCGATATTCCAGAGGCATAGGGATAGGTCCAGCCTGACATATAGCCGCCTGAAAGCCGTGCAGCAATTTCGCCTATTTTACAACCTTCTTTGGTGTATTTTATATCGCCCTTGGCTGCTCCATGGCTTAAACCCAATGCTTTTACGCCTTTTTTAAAGACTGAGATTATTTCCTCTTGTTTTTCTCGGCTCAAGGCTGTTGGCATAGTATGCCCCATCTCAACAAAATACGGTGGATAAAAAATATGTCGGTCCGCAAAGCCGGTAATGTATACTTCGCCCTCATACACAAGCGCATCGATAGAAAATTCATCTCCATCCATGTATTCTTCAAGAATTGCACGCTTTGACTTAGAGTATAACAAGGCTTGCTCGACTGCGGTATATAATGCTTCTTTGTTTTGCACGAGGCGACAGCCACGAGAACCCATATTGTCGACGGGTTTTACCACAAGGGGATAGGCTATGGGAAGGGAGGCCTGTATCTGAGAGAAGTTTTGGCTAAAATCTCTTTCATGTACTTCTAAAAAGGCAGGCGACGGGACGAGGGCTTTTTGAAAGCAGCTTCTCATGCGTATTTTATCGCTTGCGTTTCGGGCTGACTCTGGACTATGTCCTGGGAGAGCGCAAGCTTCGGCAATTTTTGCAACAGCAAAAGAAAAATCTGTCGCCGCGGTAAAAACTGCATCTAAACCACCTCTTTGTTTTTGCTCCAAGGCAAAATCTACGAGTGCATCGCTATCCTTTAAGTCAATCGACACAAAGACATCGGCAAGATGAGCTGCAGGAGCGCGTGGGTTGCCATCGCTTAGGATAACACGCAAGCCCAGCTCTCGCGCCGCTTCTATCGCAGGTATTTGCATAAAACCTGCACCAAGTATGAAAATAGTTTTTTTTGTTTTAGTATCTGCTTGCATTCCCATAATTTTGAAGTATCCACATACACTATAAAATATTACGCTTTTTGATACAATAGACCTCAAAGGTATCTGATAAAACAAGTTTATTTGCAATGCATACAGCAAGCCATTTCAAAACACCACCTCTTCTATACCAAGTAGCTAAAAAACCGAGAAATCTATGCAGTTTTATACGTTCAAGGTGGCTTTCTTCTCTTTTTATTTTTTGTACTTTAAATCCATAGGCTTGAAGGATTTTCTTTGTAGCTTTTTTATGCCAAATACTAAAATGGTCCAAGGGAGATTGCTCAAAAAAAGCTTTTTTAGATAGTTTCATAGAAATACCGCGTCCATTGGGTGTAGAAAAAGCAAAAACACCGCCAATCACTAAAAGGTCATTTACTTTTTTTAGCACAGCATCGAGGTTTTCAAAATGCTCGATGACAAACCACATCGTAAGACAGCCAAATTGTGATGGAAAAAGGCTTTCGGCCTCTATCTTCGAGGAGAAAAATTGAGGAAAGGCTGCTAAAATAGCCGGAAATCCCAGTTTTTCCTGGACATAGGCAACTGCTTCCTTGGAAATATCGCTACCAAAAGGTGAAAAACCAGCATCTTGGGCAGCAGATAAAAAAGGACCGTAGGCACAACCAATATCGAGAAGGCTTTTTTGAGGCGGCTTGAGTGCTTCTATTTCTTTTAAGCGTGCAAGTCCTCTTGCTTTTATATGTGAAAAATCTTCTAGATAGGTTTTGCCATATTGTTTTTTATAATCATCAAAAAAATACGCTTCATTGTACTCTGTACTCTCTTTTGAAAGCCATGAAGGATAATAGAGCGAGCAAGATACACATTTTCGAACTGTTTTACTTGGGCATCGCAGAATGATTGTATCCGCTCTTTTTTTTCTCACTTTTTTTTCTACTGGAGATAGTTTTTTTTGAAAATCTTCTTGGCAAAGAGGACAAGAAAGAGACCTTCCTTCTAGAAAATCTAAAAGAAAGACTGAAAGTGTCGATTTTTCTTGACTTAAAAGTGTAAAATCCATTTCTAAAAGTGGCTGAAAAACAGCTGAAAGGTTTTTCTCCTCTAGACCATCGACTTTTTTTCCAAAAACTATTTTTTGAATGATTTTTTCAAAGCTGCTTTGGTTTAGCTTGTTTTTGGGAATATTGTAAAATCCATATTTTTTTGCCAGTTTTTCATGGATTTTGCTCGTTCCCAGTAAAATAAGCTCAGAGCCTGACGCAAGGGCTTCAAAAGCGGTTAGCCCATAATGCGTTATAACAATATCATAATTGCATAATCGCTCTTTTAAGCTCGGTATGGGATTTTCTGGCAAAAGAAGCTCGATTTCAGAAGGAAGTTGCAGCGCCTTCACAGCCTTTTCTAAAAGATTTTTTGCCTTTAGAGCAAGTCGCCCTGGGTCTTCACCACCGAGGCTAATTAAAAAGCGAATTGTTTTTCCTTGTTTTTCTGCATCGGTTTTATTATCACCCTGTGTTTTCTCTGGCTTTTTTTGCTCTTCCGCAGCTTTTTTTTGACAAGAGCGAAAATCTAAGAGTCGAATATCCATAAGGTTATTTTTTTTATTTTTAAGTGAAGGAATCGTATCGAGGACGTAGCTTACCGCTCTTAGATTTTTTTCTGATGCAGCTTCATCAAGGGCGAGGACTGGTGCGCGTTTTGCCAAGGCTTCTATTTCCTTTTTTTCTGTTCGAAAGGCATCGAGCACAATGAGGCCGGGTGCAAAGCTGTCAATTGATTCTAGGATTTGGTCTTTAAAAATACGCCCTTCACTCAATGCTATTTCTAAGAGTTTTTTTACTTCAGTGGAAGCATGGGGGGGTACAAAAAAGCTTGCATCGAGTTCTTCTGCCACCATAAGTGCGCGGCGAAAATGTCCTGTGCCAAAGCCTTTTTTTACCTGCGCTATGTACAAAAGAGGCTTTCGAAATGCTTCTGAGTTTAAAACATCGAGAATTTCTCTTGCAGAAAAGACTTTTTTTTCGCAAGGAGAAGAAGCGAGGAATTTTTTCCCTGTTTCAAGGCGTTTTTTTTCTAGATGACGATAGAGCTTCAAAGCCCTTCGATAATCTTCTGCGGTGTCGATGGTAGTGCGCAATGTAGGAGCATAAAAAGAAGGCGGTGCTTCGATAAAATGACATGAAAAATGCGCTTTATGATTGTATAAGGCAGGTCCTACATGCTCACATTCGTAGGCATCGCAGCCTCTTTTCCAAGCCTTCAAAAGAGAAGTCGCTTTTAAAAGCTCTACTCCAGAGCCATGAGGCATTCCCGTAAAGGTAAGATAATCGCAGGCGATGCCCTGAGAGAGAATAGCATCCTTTTTTGCAAGGAGTTCAGGTATCGCTTCATAAAACAAAAAAGGATTATCCCCAGTTGCACGGACTATGTAGAGATTTTCAAGGCTTTTTTCTCTACCCTCTTTTTCTATATGCTTTTCTATATATTCCTCTATCAAAAGACAAAAACGTTCCAAGACATTATCTGCGCTACCAGAAAAAATTTCATAGCCATGATTTTTTGCTATGGGTAAAAAAGCCTCATAGGAATAGGCATCTGTTGCTAAAAAATGAGCATCCGCTGGTATTTCTTTTAAGGCTAAAAGTGTATGAGCGATACTTGGCAGATTTCCGATAGGCAAAAGAGCCTTGTGTGGGAGGCGGCTAGATTGCAGGCGCGCTTGCACAATAATAATCATCAATAGGTTTTCCAAAAAGCGAGGATAGCGTTAAAATCAAGCTTGTATTTATCCGAATGGCTCTCAACCCATTTTTTTGCCTCTCTAAATGCTGGAATTGCCTTGAAAAAATGCCCTGAATGAATGGCATAGGGTAAAAAAGCTTTTTTTGGGTAGGATATTTTTCCCTTATCGCAGCGGGGAATGATATTTTTCAAATAAAACCGATAATAGGAGTCATCGATGCTCATATCCTCGGTCGCTCTTTCTCCCTCATAGCTGAGACGAAAGGCAGGAGACATAAAGAGTGCATAGCCCCAAAGCCATGAACGTAAACCAAACTCGACATTTTGCCAGTAGGGAGAAGAGAGTTCGCTGTCAAAACCGCCCATTTCAAAAAAATGTTTTTTATTGTAAATCCCCATAAAATCATAGGGATAAAGACTAATAGAATGTTCATACAAGAGTTTTGATAATGTAACGGTAAAATACGCGTCATCAATGCTTGGACTTGCTTTTACTGGTAAAACTTGAGAACTTGCAGAATACAGCGAAGGCAAAAGACAAAGGGGTTTTCGCGGTATTTCTATCTTACATTCAGTATTGTCGCTTGTTGTAAAATCGTCCAAGGTTTTTTCAAAAAGCGATAGCTTTGATAAGACAAAGTCGCTTAAAATATTTTCACGAATTTTTATATCGTCCCAAACAACAAAGACTGTCTCACCTTCAGTTTCCTTCATGCCAATATTTATCATCTGCCCAATATTTATCTCTTCTTGGGGAATAATAAAGCGCACGCAGGGAAAACGCCTTGAAAGTTCATCGAGGGCATAGTTTTTAGAAAATTTTTCGACGCTTACAATCGATTGAAAACCGCTTTTCATCAAGGCGTCGAGAATTTGTGGCTTAAAGTGGGAACCAGATCGAGAAAGCAATAAAACAGAAATGGGTTTTGAGGCATAAGGATTTTTTTCACTTCCGCCTATTATTGTTCGTGCTATCTCTGTATTAAAAATTATAGGTGTAGTACTCATCACATTTCTCACATATTTTTTGAAGCCTATTTTCTAAATGCCGACCGTATGCTTCTTTTTTCTTTTGCCATATTGTTTCTATATTATCGCTTAAAATATTTCCTAAAATATACTCTGTTTTTTCATAAGGTACAACTGAATGACAAAGCGGAACAGAACCGTCCAAAAAAATATGCATGTCGCGGCGAAGATGCCAGCAAGGATTTCGCTCCAGTGGGGCTAAATCAAGGACAGATTTTTCATCAAGGTAGCCTGAAAAACTATTGTATTTTTGAATAATCGTTTTATCGGTTTTCTCCCGCCAGTATCGAATAAAGGCTTCCAATTCTGCTTCATTTTCTTGTATACGTAAAAATTGCACATATGTAGAATGCGGAAAAGCTTTTTCTAAAAGCATATAGTTTTTTTCTGCCTGTTCGAGGCTAAAACCTGTACCATGGAGTTTTTCGTATAAGTCAGGACTTCGAGCATCCAAACCAAGTATCCAATACACTGCCTGATATGCAGTTTGTCTTTGTGGAGATTTTTCTATGATTTGACTTATCGACTGAATAAAATCTTCAGAAATGGAATAAGATGTTGTTTCGATTAAAAGAGAAAGGGAAGGATGTTTTAAAGTTTCTTCTATAAAAAATAAAAGTTCAGGGTGATGCAAGGCTTCTCCCCAAAGCGAGAGTGAAATAAGGGCATCTTCGGAAAAAGATAAAATTGCGTCAAGAATCGCTGTAAAATCTTCTTTTTTCATAAACTGGGCAGAATTGTCATAAAATGCTTCTTGAGGATTTTTTCTAAAACGTCCAAAATGCGCAGTGGGATAGGGGCAAAAAAGACAGCTTCCTGCACACGAACTTGCTATTTGTATAGAATAATAGGCTGGAAGGCTGTGAAGGACAGAAATATCGGTAGAAAGCGAAAGAATTTTTTCAAAACCAATCTCCGAGACAGAGTTTTCTGTTTCTCGAAAGCCTGAATCAAGGATGCCCTTCCACAAAGATTTTGTTGAAACAAGATTGCGTTTTGAATCCACTGAAAATGCAAGGCGCCACGGTCGCATATCCGTATCGCTGATATATGTTTCTATTTCAAAGGCATTGATATCTTTTTTGATAAGAGAAAATAAAAGGTCTCGGCTGATAGCTACTATTTTTTCCTCTTTATCTGCCCTAGTATTCTTTACAGCGCTTTCTGCCTCTTTTAATTGCTCTAAACCTAAAAGAAGAGAAACCGCATCGATATCTATAATTTCAGGAGCTAAACCAAGGGGAAAGGCTTCAGCAAAGCAATACGAACTTAAAGAATCTTCGTGTAAGTCGAGGAGCGACTTTGAAAGATCTTTTTGCAAAAAAGGACAATCTGCCCAAGCATAGATAATTGTTTTTGCATCTTTTTCTTCTGCACAGGTAAAAAAAGATTCGAGTAGTTTTTTTTCTGTCCATTTTTCTTTGTATACAAAGGAGGTGTTTTCAGTTTTTTCTAAAAAAGAAAAAGAAGATTCTGGTCTATCGCTGAGAATGCAAATAGCTTCCACAGCATCGAGATTTTTTGCCCATTCATAACTTAATACAATGGCAGATTTTTCATTAAAAACTTTTTCAAAGGCTCCTTCGTGCAAGCCTATTGCAGATAAAATACAGATACGTTTCATACTTCTTTTATCGGCAGAATTTCACTTGCACAACAGAGCCCTTCAGTGTAAACTAAAAAAAGATGAACCAAGAAAGTCTTAGTATGAATGCAGTTTCCCTCAACCAAAAAGAAAATGCCTACACGGTATCTGAGCTAACAAGCTATATAAAAGAACTTTTGGAAGCGAGTTTTTTTCAAATAGTCGTAGAAGGCGAAATTTCAAACTATAAGCCTTCCAGTACCGGTCATGTTTATTTTACCCTAAAAGACGAAAAAGCCGCTATTTCTGCAGTTATTTTTAAAGGAAAAATGCGAAATATTGCCTTTTCACCAAAAGACGGAAACAAGGTGCGCTTAAAGGGCTCGCTTTCTGTTTACGCCCTTCGAGGAAATTATCAAATCATCGTTGATTCGATGGAAGAAATTGGCTCTGGCAATATTCTTGAAATGCTCGAAATGCGCAAACAAAAGCTCGCCAAAGAGGGTTTATTTGACGAAGATCGAAAAAAAACAATTCCCTTTTTCCCAAAACGCATAGGCATTGTAACAAGCCCTACTGGAGCGGCCTTGCAAGATATTTTGCAAATTTTACAAAGACGAAATCCCAAAATCTCCGTCGTCATACTCCCCTGCCCCGTGCAAGGAAGCGAGGCTGCCGCAGAGATAGCAAAAAAAATCACAATCGCAAATACTCATGCGCTTTGCGACGTACTCATCGTGGGGCGTGGTGGCGGCTCCCTCGAAGACCTTCTCCCTTTTTCTGAAGAAATAGTTGTACGTGCCATAGCTGCCTCAGAAATTCCTGTAATATCTGCTGTGGGGCATGAAATAGACTGGGCCTTAAGCGATTTTGCAGCGGATAAAAGGGCGCCGACACCCTCAGCGGCAGCCGAGCTTGCAAGTCCCCCTTTGGAAGACATTCTAGAACTTCTCGAGCAGTTTAAGGAAAACTTTGAACGAAGCATGAGCTATAAGCTCGACTATGCAAAAGCCCTTATGAGGTCATTTACAGCAGAGGGCTTAGAAATGCAGTTTAGGACGATTGAGCAACCCTTATTACAGCGATTTGACGACGCGAAGGAAGACTTGCTCCTTGCGATGCAGTATCACGTACAAGAAAAAAAACAGGCCCTGAACATGATACAAACGCAATTACAAGCCCTTAACCCACTTTCTGTTTTAGAGCGCGGTTTTGCAATTGTGCGATTTAAAGAAAACAAAAAAACAATTCTCAATGCCCAAGACCTAAAACTGGGCGATGAAGTAGAAATCCTACCTTTTAAAGGTTTAGCGGAAGCAAAAATAAGTCAGATACAAAAGCGGGAGGTCAGATAATGGCTCAATTTGAAAAACAACTTGAACGGCTCGAAGAAATAAGCGCATCTATAAAAAAATCGGATATTAGCATGGAAGAAGCCCTTGGATTTTTTGAAGAAGGTATTCAACTTGCAAAAAAAATGGAAAAAGATTTAGAAAAAATTGAAACAAAGATACAAGTGCTTATGAATGCACCTGTTAGGGTCGAGGACAAACCTGAACTCGATTTATTTAGTCTTTCAGCCAATTAACAAAGAGAGAAAATGGCAATTTTCAGCGCCCAAAGAGGCATAGAAAAAAAAATACAAAAACTCAAGCCTGAGCTTGCACGAAAAATAGCTGCAGGGGAAGTTATAGACAGACCCCATGCAGTTGTTCGCGAGCTCCTCGATAACGCAATTGACTCAGGTGCAAACAATATTCGGCTTGAAATTTTTTCAGGTGGCATAGAAAAAATAATCGTAAAAGATAATGGAATCGGGCTTTCAAAAGAAGACTTAGCTCTCTGCGCCCAGCCCCATGCGACAAGTAAGATTGGCTCCGAACTAGACTTGCTCAAAATTCAAAGCATGGGCTTTCGCGGAGAGGCACTCTCGTCAATTGCTGCAGTAAGCCGTTTAAAAATCCAATCCAAACAAAGGCAGGCAAAAGAAAACCACGCCTGGTGCTTAGAAAGTGAAGTGGGCTTAGAAGATAGAATTGAACCCTGCCTTATTCACGAGGGAAGCATTGTCGAAGCGCAAGGCCTTTTTGCAAATTTCCCTGCGAGGCGTCAATTCCTGAAACGCCCAGCAACAGAGGCAGCACTTTGCCGACAGGTTTTTATCGAAAAAAGCCTCCCCTTTATCGATATACATTTTAGTTTTTTTAGCGATGGAGAAAAAAAACTCGACTTTCCCGAGTCGCAAAGCTACAAAGAACGCTTTGCAAGCGCTCTTGGCTTAGAAAAAAGCCTTGCACTTTTACATGAATTAGAAGGACAGGATACAGCCGAGCTGCCAGAATGGCGCTTTAAACTCGTCATAGGGGACCCAAGCCTTGCCCGAACAGATAGAAAGCAAATACATATTTTTACAAATAACCGAAAAATTGACGAATACAGCTTTGTGCAAGCAATAGAATATGGTTGCCAAGGCTATTTCCCCAATGGGCTCAAACCCATTGCTGCGCTTTTTTTAGAAATTTCTCCTGCCCTTGTTGATTTCAATATTCACCCTGCAAAAAAAGAAGCACGCTTTAAAGATTCAACTGCGATACATCGTGCGATTCACACCAGCATAAACCGTTTTTTTCGCTCTTTTTCATTTAAAGCAATCCAAGAAGATAGCCTAGAAAGGGAAGAAACCAAACATCAATATGAATTTTCAAATGATTTTTCTATACCGACAAGGGACCAACATTTTTCAAAGCCTGCCTACAGGGGAAAAGAAAGCCATTTTTCTCCCTCTTTTCTCGGCTTGAAATCTAGCAGAGATTTTGAAGGGGAAAATCGAGGTAACCATGCTCAGCCCTTTCAGCCTATAAAAAGAAGCCACATAGATAGCTCTTTTCAAAACGAGCAGGAATTTAACAGGAGCGCCACAAAGAAGAATGGTCTTGAGGAAAAAGCAGCGGCTTCTTTTCGTTATTTTGGCAGCTATGCATCCCTTTTTCTAATTGCCGAGAAAAATGAAAAACTCTATATCATCGATCAACATGCAGCCCATGAGCGTATTTTATTTAATCAGTTTATGCAAAAAAAAGCGCAAAGCCAAAACCTGCTCATTCCGCAGCTTTTTACGACAAAGGACAAAAACGAAGACTCCTATCTTGAATCAATACAAAATGAATTAGGGGAACAAGGTTTTCAGATAGAGAAAGTCGCCGAGGGAAAATGGGAGATTCGAGAAATTCATGAACTCTGGGAAGGAGACTTGGAAGGGCTCTTTAGCGAAATCTTGAAAAATAAAACAAAGCCACGCGATCTTTTGCGAAAAATCGCAGAAAATTATGCCTGCAAAAAAGCAATAAAGGACGGAAGCTATCTCGACGATGCAAGCGCTATTGCCCTCATCACAGAAAGTTTTTCCTTAGATGATCCACATTGCCCCCATGGGCGTCCTATATGGACCATCATCAGTAAAGAAGAGCTTTTTTCACGCGTTAAACGTAGCTAAATACGGCAAACCATATAAAAAACTCTGACATAAATCTACTAGCTATCGTATGCTTGCAAGCAAGGCAGAAACCTCATCTTTTTTATAGCTTGCGTTTTTTGACTGCAGGGTAAGCAAAAAACCTTCTGCTGCAGATGCATCTTTTAAAGCAATACATACCTTTGCAATCTCAATATAGGCATCCCAGTTTTGATTATCTTTTTGTAAAATTTCCAAAAACAAGGCTTTTGCATTTTCAAAATCTTCTGCGCTCGCAAAGGCCCTTGCAAGATTCATCTTTACCATAGCATTTTCGGGCTCCAGTTTTACCGCCTTTTGAAAATTTTGAATTGCCTCTGCATAGTCTTTTTTTGCCAAGTAGGCACTTGCAAGATTGTTTACCGCTTCAAAACTTTTCGGATCCGTTTGAGTCGCTGTTTTCAGACATAAAAGAGCAGATTCTATATCACCTGATTCTAGAAAAATCTTACCCAAATTGATATTTGCTCGGCTATGTTTCGGGTCAATTTTGAGCGTTTTAGAATAATAGACCAAGGCCGTATCTACATCGCCTTTTGCCTCAGATATGAGTCCAAGATTATACTGGAAACTTGCATTTGAAGCCTGTGCATCAGCGGCAAAGCCCGCAAATTTTCCTGCATCGTCATATTTTGCTTGATTATATAAAACAGTCGATAAATTATACGAAGTTACCGCATCATTTGCATTAAAAGAAAGAGCCTTTCTAAAAGAAGTCTCAGCTTCGGCGTTTTTTCCCATTTGCGCATACAAGGAACCGAGTTCCCTCAAGGCGCTTGCATTGGAAGAGTCTATCTCCAAGACTTTTTTATACGAAGTTTCTGCCCCGCGTGTGTCATTTTTAAGAGCGAGAAGCCGTGCAATCTCCAAATGCGCCCTATCATAATTTGGGCTAATTGTAACCGCCCTACGATAGGCTTGTAAGGCTTCTTCACTTCGTCCTAAGGTTTTATAAGTTGTTGCTAAGTTAAAAAAACCTTGTTCAAAAGAAGGCTGCAGTTTCGTACTAGTTTCAAATGAAGAACGCGCCTCACTGTATTGTCGAAGGGAGTACTGTACCTTGCCTAAGTCATAAAAATAAAGATAATTCGATGGCTCTTTTTGCACAGCCAATGTCAGCTCTTCTAGTGCCTTGTCAAATTGTTTTGCGTCAGAAAACATTTTCCCCAAAAGATAGTGGGCAAGCGCATCATTTTTGTCAAAGCGAAGTGCTTTTTCAGCAAACTTTTGAGACTCTTTTTGTAGAGCATCCTTTTTTTTCGCATCTACTTGTGTCAAAGATGAATCGTATAAGACATTGGCAATCTCTGAAAGTTTTTTTGCATTAAAGGCATCTTGATTTTTGGGCAAGAGCGATTCCACACGATTAAAGTGAACAAGCCCCTCATCCGTTTTTCCACTTCCGATTTTTGCCTTCCCAAGAGCTATTTCATCATTTACTTTTTCTATTTGTGCTTGTAGTTCTTTACTCTCTTTTGCAAGGGCCTCTTCATAGGCTTTTTGTTTTTGCGCTTCAAGCTCTTGTTGCTCCTTTCGTTTTCTTTCCTCAGCCAATTCTTCAGCTTGCATTTTTGCAAGGTCTTCTTGGCGCTTGGTAACAGATTCTTGCTGAGCCTGCTGTTGGCGTAAGGCTTCTTCCATCTTGCCTATAGCTCGCTCTAGTTCACTCGTATCCAAATCAATACTTTGCGCATAGCGAGGAAAGTCTTCCAAAGATGCACCTGATTTGAGCTGCACTATTTCATCGATAAATAAAAGTGCTTCCTCATCATGTGGATTTTTTATCAACAAATCGTCGAGTAAATTCATCGCCCGCTCATACTCGCCCTTTTCAACATATTTTTTCACAAGGACAAGCGTATTTTCTCGCTCTTTTTCCCTTTCATTTACAAGCGCTTGTTTTTGCACCTGAGAACAACGCACAGGGATAAAAATAGCAAGAGCGAGGACAATTAGCGCCAAAAAGCCTAAAACGACCCTTCTATCAATCAAGTTCAAACTCATAATCGTACTCCATAACTCCTTCTGTTCCTGCACGAAGATTTGCAGATTCAGTATTTTGTAAAGATGCAGCTATCTCTTCCATTAGTTTTTGACGACGAAGTGCATCTTCTTTATCTTTTTCAGCAAGCCGTTCCTGCTCTTCTTTTATACGTGCTTCTTCTATAACACGGCGTTCTTCAGCGGATGCTTGATTTTCCAATTCATTTTCGAGTAAAGCAATCATCTGTTCAATCTTCGCTCTTTGTTGCGACAGAGGCTCCAAAACTAAGTAGGCCTGATAATCCTCGATCGCAAGCAATAGTTTTGTGAGTTTCACCCTCGTATTTGCACGATTTATCAATGCACTCGCAAATTCTGGATCAGCAGATTTTGCTAAGCTAAAATATCTTTCAGCATCAGTATACAGCCCCATAGAAAAGGCAACATTCCCTGCATTGTAGTATAAAAGGCGTTTGTCAGTAAAAGGTTTTTCTGTGCCACTTAAAAAAACTTCTAAGGCCTTTTTTTTGTCGTCCCTTTGATAATAGGCTAAGGCTAAAAAATTATAACTAAGCGGATTGGGATTTGGCTCTTGTAAGTGCTTTTCAAAAAGTGCAATTGCTTCAGACATTTTATTTGCTCTAAAAGCATCTTCAGCCTCAGTAAATGAATCTGAAAACAATATTGTCATTAAACTTAGAAAAAAAACAAAAAAGACTGTAAACCGCAATTTATATTTCATTTGTATTCCTTTTATGTCGTTATTATACATGGTAGAATAAAGAAGTAAAAGTACTCTTATAGGAGCTTTTTTTCTTACGTATTTGACATAATTGTATAAACATACTATCCTTAGTATCGGAGGAATAATGCTTGCAATTCAATTTATTATCTTGGTTTTGATGGGCTCAAGTGTCATTTTTTTATCATACATGATATTTAAATCAATTTTGTCCCCCAAAAAAATCGAAAACATACAAAAGCTCATTAAACAAGGCAAGTATCCTGCTGCAATAAAAACAGCAAAGGCAATTTTATCGAAAAACCCAAGGGATTTCAAGGCGCATTATTTTTTGGGAAAGGCCTATCTTCTTGACGGCAAGCCAGAACTTGCTCTCATGGAATATAAAATCGTAAACCAAACCGCTATTTTTGACTCAAGTTTTAGCGAGACTGAATTTCGCAAACAAATTTCCCAGCTCTACTATAAGTACAACCAACCAGATGAGGCCTTAAAAGAATACCTCCTGCTCATAAAACTCGAACCTCAGGTATCTGAACATTATTATAATGCTGGAAAAATATTTGAATCGCGATCTCGCTCAGAGCAAGCACTTGCTCATTATCAAAAAGCAATTTCTTTAGATAAACGAAATGTAAAAGCCCATGCTGCCCTTGGTTTATTGCTGTATCGTGCAAAACAGTATGGAGAAGCAAAAAAAGCCATTGATTATGCCATATCTTTAAGCCCGCAAACCTACTCTTCTTATTATTATCTTGGAAAAATTCTTAAAGAAGGAAAAGATTATGCAGGGGCAATCAAGGCCTTTGAAAAAGCTATGCGTGATACCGAATTCAGACAAAGAGCGCTCATCGAAAGTGGCACGAGTTACATGGCTGTTAATCAAACAGAAAAAGCAATTATAGAATTCGATAGGGCTCTTTCTTCTGCAAGCGATACAAACAGCCAAGAAAGTCTTTATGCACGCTACTTTCTCGCAAGTTGCTATGAAAAAGAGCGAAAAATTGACAAGGCTCTTGAACAATGGGAAAAAATTTATCAAATAAATCATACCTTCCGTGACGTTCCTGCAAAATTAGCTCAATATAGGGATTTGCATACAAATGACAACATGAAGGAATACCTAACAAGCAACGCAGAATATTTTATAGAAATTTGCAAAAAAATTGCTTTAACTGGCTATAATCTTGAACCACGTTCAATAAAATCAAAAAAATTTGGTTGCATTTTTATTGCTACAGAACATAAGGCTGAAAACTGGCAAAATGTTCGCCAACAAGTTAGCCTCATGTTTTTTTACCGCGAAACAGAGCTCATACCAGATAGTCTTTTAAGACAGCAACTCGAAGAAATGAAAAAACAAAATTATGTTAAATGCATTATTTGTACGAGTTCAGGCTTCACACGATCAAGCATCGAGTTTGCTGAAAATCGCCCCTTCGAGCTTGTGGGAAAAGATAAACTAGAAGCGATTTTATCAAAAATTAACTTATAAGATGTCCTATGAAAATACTTTGTATTTCCGATCAAATCGATCCCCTCATATACAGCAATAACGCTAAAGAACGATTTCAAGATATAGATTTGGTTTTATCTGCTGGAGATTTGCCTATGGAATATATAGATTACGTTGTCTCCACATTGAACAGACCGACACTCTTCGTTTTTGGAAATCATAACCTAAAAAACTTCAATCGCTTTCATGGAGGCACAAGAACTAAGAAAAGAACTACCATCGACGATAGCACTACACACCTTGCAGGAGCTGCCTACGTTGGCTTTAAGGTTTTAAAAGAAGGAAAACTCCTCATTGCAGGTGCCTCAGGCTCTCTCGAATACAATAAAGGAGAAAGCCAATACTCTGACGGGGAAATGAATAGAAAACTTATAAAAATGATTCCCCGTCTGCTTTACAATAAACTCCGTTATGGTCGCTACCTCGATATTTTTTTAACACATGCACCACCCCTTGGCATACACGACAAAGAAGATCGCTGCCACACCGGATTTAAAAGCTTTTTATGGTTTATGCGTATCTTTAAACCAAAATATCTCATACACGGGCATATTCACCTGTATGATTTACAAGATATTCGTGTTTCTGTTTATGAACAAACAACAATCGTAAATGCTTTTAGCCATCATATTATACGTTTTTGAGGAATTTTATGAGCACTCATAGTTTACAATCGAGTAACGATAATTTTTTTCGTGCACGCAACCGTGCACTCATTAATGATTTACAGCATATACTCAGCCCAGAAGAGACTAAATTATTGTCCTTCAATGATGTTAAAAAAATGTTAAAACCAAATAATGAAGTCTATCTTGGCATGAAAGTTGTCCCAATTAAGCTTATAGTAGGCAGTGAAGGACGCTATATGGACTTCGACAGCAAGTTTTTCCCACGAAAAACACATCTTAAAACTCGATGGGCGAGAATTGACCAAGCCTATTATAAAGATATAATTCTTCCCCCCATTACACTCTACGAAATAGGGGGACTTTATTTTGTCCGCGATGGTAACCACCGTGTTTCTGTTGCCAAAATAAAGGGGGTAGAAAATATAGATGCAGAAGTAATAAGCCTTCAAAGTGAAATAAAACTTAAACCAAGTAGCTCTATAAAAGAAATTCTCAAACAAGTTATTCAATACGAAAAGAGAGTGTTTTATGCAGAAACGAACTTTGGGGATATAACCGATTGTTGGACTATCGATTTTTCTTCCCCAGGTCAATACGACGTCCTCTATCAGCATATTTTAATTCATAAGTATTACTTAAATCAAAATAAAACTGAAGAAATCCCCATGCACAAAGCCGTTCAATCTTGGTATGAACAACTCTATCTTCCCATTATAGATTCAATAAAAAAACAAAAATTACTACGAAGTTTTCGAAATAGAACACTTTCAGATATGTATGTTTGGCTTATCCGCTACTGGGACGAGTTAAAACAACAATTTGGTGAAACAATTAGCATAGAAGAAGCGGCAAACGATTTTAGTAAAATCTACAAAAAAAGTGCGATAAAACGAATTTTAGAGAAATTTACTATTTAAATCCTTGACGTCTTGATTTTTCAATGCTAAAATGATAAAAGCTTTTGTTAATGAGGTTAGTTTTGTTTATATTTTCAGATACAGTATCATTTATACTACTTTTAGTTTCCATTATTCCCATACTTATTTCTATTTTCTTGATCTTCCGAATAACAAGGAAGGCTGCTAATAAAAATCCAATTAATCAATTTTTTAGCCTTCTCATTCTACTTTTGGGTATTGTAGCAGCCATTATTTTTCAATCTGCTATCTTTTTACTTTCGGCACTAAGCTTAGCCCTCGTTTTAATGATCCCTCATATTGTATATCACCTAAAAGAATTAAAACTAGAAAAAGAAAAAACAGAAAGTGCAGAAAATACTGAAATCGATCTCGAACAAGAAGTAGAACAAATCCGTGAAAAGGATAAGGAATTAAACAAGATATTATTTGAATTAAGCAATGACATTATTGTGGAAGCTTCAAATAACTTATCTTCCGAAAAAGGTTTGCAGGAAACCTTAGAGCACATAAATACAGCCATTATAGAAGAAATAAGCGCAGATGGTGGAGTTATTCTTTTAATTGATGCCTTTGATGATATTATTGCGGTAAAATCTTTGATAGGCAGCTTCCCTCCTCCCTACGAGCTTAGTGCTGATATTCCTCATAAAATTATTCGTGTAGAAACAAACTTTCGCTTTGCTAGTTTCCCCTTAGATAGCACTATTTTTGGAGAAATAGCACGAACAGGGCGAGCAGAGCTTATCACTGAACCCTTATCCGATCCAAGACTCTTTCAAAACGAACCAGAAGATTTCCTAAAACTAGGTAGTTATATTTTTCTACCACTTCTTGTAAAAGATTCCGTTCTTGGAGTTGCTGCCTTTGCAAGAAAATTTGAAAGCCCTCGTTTTACTGAAGAAGAATTTTATAAGGCTGAAATTCTCGCACGATTTGCAAGTTCTGCTATACGTGGTGTATTCTCATACCAAGAACTTGCTGAAAGAAATGAATTAACCAAAGAAGCCGATATGGCCGTAAAAATTCAAGAACGCTATCATCCAAAGCTACTTCCAGCTATCCCAGGTCTTTCGTTAGGGCACTATTACAATACTGCTGGTGTTTGCGGTGACTTTTTCGATATCGTACCTTCAAGAAAAGATAGAATATCCTTTGTTTTAGCTGATGTTGCTGGTAAGGGGATGAATTCCTTACTTATTATGACAATGTTACGTTCTATACTTCGACTTGTGCTAAATACAACACATACAGCTTCAACTATTCTCTCATGGGCGAACAGAGGTATTTCAACAGAAAAAACAATTGACCACTTTGCAAGTATTGCACTAGTATTGTATAATTCAATTGACAATACTATTCAGTATGCTAATGCAGGAACAAGTCCTATTTATTTACTACGAAACCAAACAGGCGAATTTGAATGTTTATCTAAAAATTCTGAGCCAATTGGGGTGGAGAAAACGAGTGTTTATTCCGATAATAGTACGAAGGTAGAAAAGAATGATATAATTATCACCTTTACCGATGGCTTGATTGAAGCCTTAGATTCTAGTGGAAATCAGTACACTACATCACGATTGACTCGTTTAATAAAACAAAATAAAGATTTAACTGGCAAAGAAATTGCCAATAAAATAAGAGAAGACATGAAAAGATTTAGTGGAGATACAAAACAGCACGATGATCAAACCTTACTTGTCATTAAAATTCTATAACAAAGGGAGCAACAAATGGAATTAAAGATACGAAAAAATGGCGAAATTTACATAATTGATGTAAATGGAGAGATGGACTTATACAACTCTTATAAGCTAAAAGAACTCGTTATGAAAATGCTTGAAAAATCAGTCACAAGCTTTATAATCAACTTAGAGCAAGTAGATTATATTGACTCAAGTGGAATTGGAGCATTGATATATATTTGTTCAACGATTAAGAAGATGAACTTAAAACTCGCTATTTCTAATATACACGGTTCAGTTAAAAAGGTTATTGAATTAACCAAGCTTATGGGTTATTTCCCAATTGCAAACAGTGTTGAAGAAGCTTTATTGATGGTAACAGAATAAAATAATTAAGGAAATGACTATGGATTACTTTAAAGAATTACGTTCAGATGAAAATGATAGCTTATTTGATAAAACTAATATGCTCTATAAAGAATTCCCATCAGACTTTAGACAAATTAGATATTTTACACTTTTAATTGTCCAATCTGCCCCGCTTGAAATTAAAGAAAGAAACTTGCTCGAACAGCAGATTTCCGAGGTAATTAAAAATGCTGTAAAGCACGGTAACGAATGCGATATAAATAAAAAGGTTCGTGTATGGTATTCTTTTAGTGCCACACATGCCCATCTAATTGTTGAAGATGAAGGTGAAGGATTTCAAGATCTAGAAAAATGGAATGAATTTAACCGAAAACGTCTAGAGTGTCTGCATAATCAAAATTTTGAAGAACTCGCCGAGTTTGTTTCATTTAGAACGCCGAAAAGCGATGATCACGATGGTGGTAATGCACTTTTTGCTGCCTTAGAATATTGGAACGGTGGTTTTGTATACAATAAAAAACGCAACGGTGTTGCGATGCTTAAAAAATTTGTACAAAGACGTCTCGGTGTATCAATCGACGGAGAATAAGTTCTCCCCGTATACAAAAAAAGACCTGTTGGAAGAAATACTTCTTAACAGGTCATTTTTTTATAGTTTTGGCTTGTAATTCTTATTCCCTCATATCAATACTCGGATAGGCTCTATGTTTCTCAATTGCCTTATATGCAGGTCGAATAATTTTACCATTATTTGCAATTTCTTCTAGTCTATGGGCAGACCAGCCTACCACTCGTGCACAAGCAAATAGAGGGGTATACAACTCATCGGGCAATCCAAGCATTTTATACACAAAGCCTGAATAAAAATCAATGTTTGCACTAACCCCCTTATACATTTTCCTTTTTTCAGCAATTGCCAGAGGAGCCAACCTTTCAACTATGGAAAAGAGTTTATACTCTTTCACCATACCTTTTTCTTGTGCTAATTGCTCGACATAGGATTTTAAAATTAAGGCCCTTGGATCAGATTCAGAATAAACAGCATGACCTATGCCATAAATTAAACCTGATTTATCAAAGGCTTGTTTGTCTAAAAGCGCATTGAGATAGGCATTCACTTCTTCCTCATCTGTCCAATTTTTTACATTTTTTTTCATATCTTCAAACATTTGCACGACTTTAATATTTGCTCCGCCATGTTTTGGTCCTTTTAACGATGCCAAAGAAGCTGCAATGCAAGAATAGGTATCTGTACCACTCGAGCTAACCACATGGGTGGTAAAGGTTGAGTTATTTCCTCCTCCATGCTCTGCATGTAAAACAAGGGCTAGATCTAAAACTTTTGCTTCATGCTCAGTAAAGGTGTCGGAAGAGCGAAGCATATATAAAATATTTTGCGCAATAGAATATTCTTTTTTTGGAGATTTTATGACAAAGTTTTGTTTTTTGTGGGCAAAGGCAAATGAATGATAGGCATAGACAAGTAGTGAAGGAAATTGTGCAATAAGTCGCAAAGATTGTGCAATGACGTTTGCAATAGAAGTATCTTCTGCATTTTCGTCAAAGGCATAGAGTGTTAAAACAGATTTTGCAAGTGAATTCATTAAATCTCGGCTAGGAAAGCTCATAATCGTTGCATTCAAAAATTCTTTAGGTAAAGAATACATCGAAGCTATTTCTTCCCGAAAAGCATCATACTCGGTTTGGTTCGGTAGTTTTCCAAAAAGGAGCAAATACGCTATCTCTTCAAAGCCAAATCTATTTTCATCGGAAAAACCTTGTACCAAGTCTTCTATATCGTAGCCACGATAATAAAGTTTACCTTCGCAAGGTATTAAATCTCCTTCACTCATTACATAGGAGTGAATCTCAGAAATCCTCGTTAGGCCAGCCATAACACCTTGACCGCTTATATCCCGTAAGCCTCGCTTTACTTCATATTTTTGAAATAATTCTTGAGGTATTTGATTTAAGCTTTTCACTTCCTCAGCCGTCTCATCGGTAGCGAATACGTTTTTTTTATCCATTATATTTTTACTCCTTTTTATTAAAATAGCAGATCGATAACCTCCTCAAAGGAACGTACTGGTGAAAATACTACTTTATTTTTAACTATTTCTGGGATTTCATCAAGGTCTCGGAGGTTCGATTGTGGTATAATTATCTGTTTTATTTGATTTCGAATAGCAGCAACTGTTTTTTCACGTAAACCACCAATTGCAAGTACTTGGCCAGTGAGAGAAAGTTCTCCTGTCATCGCAATGTTTTTCTTAATGGGTTTATTTTTGATAAGAGAAAGTAAGGCAATAGCCATCGTAATACCAGCTGAGGGACCGTCTTTTGGAGTGGCTCCCTCGGGTACATGCAAGTGAATATGCTTGTTTTCAAACCATTTTTCATCAACGAGGGCATGTTTCAGGGCATATTGTTTAACCCAGCTTAAGGCAATATTTGCTGACTCTTTCATAACATCGCCTAGTTGCCCGGTTATTTGTAAGCCAGCCTTACCCTGCAAGGCAATTGCTTCGATGATGAGTGTATCACCTCCCATGCTCGTCCAGGCGAGTCCTAAAGCGCAACCAGGTCTATCTGCCCTTTTTATCTCATCTTCATTGAAAAGAGGCTTACCGAGATATTTTTCAACAAGGTCCTCATTTATAGAAAGACTTTGCCCAACAATCTTTTGATATTCTTTTTGTAATTCTTTTTCGGTTTCAGACATTTTGCTCGGCATCTTTTTTTTGCTATTTACAGCTGTCTTCTGCTCAGCGCCTTTCTCCTTCTCCAAGTCTTCTACTCGTTTTTTCTCTACATCGATGCGTGTTGAAAGGTCAAGGGTTTCAGGAGAAGAAACCAACTCGGTAACGTACTTTCTGTGGATTTTATCAAAACTCTTTTCAAGATTTCTCACTCCAGCTTCACGAGCGTAGGAGTTAACGATTGTGAGAAGTGCTTTTTTATTGTATTTTACTTGACTGCGTTTTAAGCCATTTTTTTCAAGACTCTTTGGAATGAGGTATTTTTTTGCAATTTCAATTTTTTCTTGATCAATATACCCCGCGAGATTGATAATTTCAGCTCTATCCAATAAAGGATAGGGAATAGAGTCGAGGGTATTTGCGGTTAAAATAAACAGTACATTTGAAATATCAAAGGGAAGGTCTAAATAATGATCCCTAAAGGAAATGTTTTGCTCAGGATCTAAAACTTCCAAAAGTGCGCTTGATGGGTCTCCTTGCATGCTCATAGAGATTTTATCAACCTCATCTATCATAAAAACGGGAGACTTTGTTTTAACAATCTTTAACCCTTGAATAATTTTACCAGGCATTGCCCCAATATAGGTTCGGCGATGCCCTTTTATTTCAGCCTCATCACGCATCCCGCCAACTGAAAACCTAAAAAACTCCTTATTCATGGCTCGGGCAATAGAGCGTCCAACACTCGTCTTCCCTACTCCTGGCGGACCGATGAGCAAAATAATAGAACCCTTATTGTCTTTTTTTAACTTACGTACCGCAAGATATTCTATAATACGTTTTTTTACATCGTCTAAACCGTAGTGGTCTTCATCCAAAATATTTTGTGCTTTTTCTATATTGTATTCCTCGAAGCTTTCATCCGCCCATGGTAGACTTGCAATGGTTTCTAAATAATTTCTTGTAACGATGAATTCGCCAGAATTTGGGTCCATTAAAGAAAATTTTTCAAGTTCACTCTCTACAGTTTCTTTTATTTCACCTTCAAAATGAAAGCTTTCAAGCTTCTCTTTAAATTTTTGATAATCAGACGTTTTTGCATCCGTAGTCATACCAAGCTCTTCTTTGATAGCTTTCAATTCTTCCTTTAGAAAATATTCTCTCTGGCTTTTTTCTATACGTTCGTTTAGTTCTGTTTGTATCTTCTTTTGAATTCGTAAGAGTTCTTGTTCTTTTTTGATAAAAACCAAAACGGTTTCCATTCTTTGCCGAATGTTTATCATCTCTAAAACGCGTTGTTGTTCTTCTTTTTCAATATTCAAAATGGAAGTAATAAAATCTGCTATTTTTCCTGGTTGGTCTATATTTACCATATTTAGGCGCATTTCTTCTGAAAAAAGAGGATTATTTTCGGAAATCTCTTTCATTTCGCTGATGAGGGCTCGTGTAAGTGCTTTTATTTCAAAGGAATTGTTTTCAACCTCATCGTCAAGGTAGTCGACAATGGCAACCATTGGATCCATTTCATTTAAAATTTTCTTTATTTTAAATCGCTTTATCGTTGAGATAAAAACATTGACGCCGCCATCTGGTAAGTTAATTTTTTTTATTATTCGTGCAACAGTTCCAACGGAGTGCATATCTGAAACTTGAGGATTATCTACATCCTCTTTGAGCATAACAATTCCGATTAAACCATCACTGGTATAGGATTCTTCAATTGCCTTTGCATCTTCAGGAGAATTTATCATCAGTGGGGTAAAAATCCCAGGAAAAATGGGTCTTCCTACAAGTGGTATTAAAAATAATTTATTTGAAAGAGTTTGTTCTACAGGAACAATCGTCTGATCAGCCATGGTGTACCTCCAAAAATTCGCTTATATTTAAATATGCTAAAAATAAAAAAAAGAATCAAGGGAAAAGTAAAAACTATTTGCTCTTAATTCTTCTTTTTCATCCGTGCGGTTATAAATAATTCATCTTGATACCACTCTATTTTTAAGGAAAAAACTTGTGTTTCATAGCCCTTTGCTACAATTCTTACCTTAACAATAGTCCCGCTTTGTAAATCTCCTTGCTGTATCTCTGATATATCTGTCCAACCTTTTGAGAGTAAAACCTCTGCTCTAAGGTTTTCTTTAAGTGGTAGTAAGTTTTCATCTAGGGCATTTACATGTATTTCTAGGCTACGGTTTTTATTTTTTAGAAAATCTAAATGAATATTTTGCGCTTCTGCCTCCATTTCTAATGACTGCCACCAAATATAAGAGCCAATCACAACTTTTATTCGATAATTTCCCGGTCGCAAATACACTGGTTTTGTACGCAGTTTTGAATCTTTTTTTTGAATTTCAAAAACACGCATAGTATTTTTAACCTCTGGGATTTCATCATTATCGTTTATAAAAAAATAGGCCCGCATCGGTAAATCCATTTTTGATTTTTCCAAATTTGTCAGCTGTAGTTCCAAACTCACAGGCTTATACCAGGAAAATAAAAGGTATTTGTGGATATAGCCTTCTTTCCAGCTCCTATGTACGCCAAAGCCAAATAAGGCTGTTAGGAAAAAAAGAAAAAGAAATGGGAGGGGTGAAAATCTTTTTTTAAACTGCGCTTCTTGCACTTTTTTAAGCCGTATTTTCTGTTCTAAATCTTTACGAATTTCTTCTGAGTCATACCGAGACATATAGATATCAGCGAGGTCTAGCATTTCTTTTACACTTTTAAAGCGTTTTTTTGGATTCGGTTTAACGGTTTTTTTTATTATTTTTTTAATTGTTCTGTCTACACTCGCCTCTATTTTTTCAGGTGATGTAAACTTTCCTTTCTGAATTTGTAAAATTGTTTCAGGCGAAAAGGATCCACTAAATGGTTTTTTCCCCGTAACCATCTCATAGAGCATAACCCCCATCGCGTAAATATCTGCTCGATTATCCACTTTTTTTGTTTCAGAAAACTGTTCGGGTGGCATGTATGACGGAGTTCCCAAGGTTGAGCCATCTTGGGTGAGATTTGTTTCTGCTTCTTTTTCTGACGAAGCGATACCAAAATCGGCAAGTTTAATTTCTCCATGAGAAGAGATGAGAATATTTCCAGGTTTAATATCTCTGTGTACGATTCCGTTTTCGTGTGCATACAAAAGCGCTTTACAAGCATCGCGAAAAATAAGCATGGCTGTTTGGCAAGAGAGTTTTTTTGTTTTAACGAGGAGTTTATCTAAAGACATACCGTCGACAAACTCGAGAGCAATGTAATGGGAACCAGCTTCAACAAAATAATCAAACATATGCACTATATTGCGATGTCGTAAGTCGAGCAGAATTTCTGCCTCTCTTTTAAATCGCTCGCGCAATTCAGGATTACCGCGCATTGTCAGTTTTTTTATAATAATATACCGCTTTAAAGTCGGGTGAATTGCCTTGTAGACAATTCCCATACCACCCTTTGCAATAACAGAGACTACCTTATATTTTCCGATTTTTTCTGGACTTATTTTTGCCATTTTCTTCCTCACTCTATAATTAAGAGATTTTTTTTATCATCAAAAAGTTCACCAGGCTTTAAATACACAAACTGGTTTACATTTGCATCATGTATTTGCACGAGTTTCCCACCTGCCCTATATGCCACAGCTTCCTCAACTGGTCTATGCCCTACGAAATAACGGGCATGGGGGTATGCCCTTTGAAATTTTTTAAGCAGTTTTATTACCGCTTGTCCACTTACCTCATCATTTTTTGTCCAGGTTAGTCCATGTATAACGGAGGGATATTTTTTTGCTTCTATAAGTTCTTTTTTGCTATAAGCCCTCGCTGGTTCCGCATGGCTTATAAGAAAACCTTCTCCTATAACAAAAAGTGGTAATAAAAACTCAAAACTTGCATACAATTCTGTAAGCTCTTTTCCATAGTATGAAAGCATAAATGCTTTTACCATTTCACCTTCCATAACAATCTTTCGAAAAGGTCTATTACCATAACTTTCCTCATTTAATATATTTTCATGATTTCCCTTTAAAAAATGAACTAAAGCGGGATAAGCAATTTTCAAGCGCATCACTTCTGCCATTAAGCCCAAGCCTTCAGCCATTTCCTCTTTTATAAAAGGGTTTATTAGATTCCCTTGCAAAAAAGCCTCATAGGCCTTGATCCATCGCTCTTTTTGCAGAGCTTCTGTATGCAAGCCATCTCCCAAAAAAATAATCCGTATTTTTTCCTGTTCTAAGAGGGAGCGAATCGTTTCGCCTTCAATCTTGTAGTCCAATAAGGATAAAAGAAAATAAAAACGCGCATGTAAATCTGGGATAATAATAACAGAAAGAGAATCGGAAAATTCTAAAAGAGAGCCAACTTCCCGCTTATACCAAGGTCTATATCCTTCATCTTCGTTTAGCAAAATATCTATAAGGCTATGTAAGAGAAAAGAAAGCTCTTCCTTTGAAGGAAGTATGGGTTTTATCACAGTATTCGAATAATTCAATAAAATACTCTTTTTGCCTAGGATATAACTAAATTACTATTTCCTATAGTAATCTTATCGCCTGCTTGCAGTTTAAAGTATTTGGCCTCAGGTATTTTCTTTCCATTTAAAAAAGTACCATTTGTAGAACCTTCATCTTTAAGATAATAGGCGTCTTTTATTTTCTGAATTATTGCATGATAGCGACTGGCAAGTTTATTATCAACGACAATGTCGTTATCATTTGCACGACCGATACGAATCTTTGAAATAAGACGTACTTTGCTATTATTAAAAACTAAATACGAGACCTTATCTGACTCAGAAAAAGAATCGAGGCGCTTGCCAACCGCGCTACTTGTTATAATTGTTTCATCATTCATACTGATAGTATAAACTGAAGTAGAGATTCGTGCAAGTTTTAAAGCTTTTTTCCAAGAATAAAAATTTCTTCAAGGTTTTGCAATTCAACAAAGTCCATTTTCTTATAAAAGGCAATTGCCCTACATTTTTTTAGGACAATATCACTTTCGTTTAACCTTTAAGTTAAAATCCTGTGTTTTTTTCTTGTATTAGTATTTTTTTCATGTATAATATAGGCTATGAAAGAAATAAAAATAAGTATTGACGGAAAAAAAGAAATAAAGGTTTCTAAAAGAATCTGTGCCTATGATATTTTATCAGAATTTGAGGAAAATGATGATGAAATTATCGCGGTAAAAATAAATAACGAAACCTGTTCACTCACGCAGGTTATTGATATCCATTGTACACTAAAGCCTATTTACCTAAAAACACACGAAGGCTCTGCAATTTATCGCAGAACACTTTGTTTTGTACTTGCTGCAGCTGCACAAGAATTGTTTCCAGCTAAAAGACTTTTGGTTGGACATAGCCTTGGTTATGGTTATTATTATACCTTTGATTCCGATTTCGTCCTACAACAAAAGGATTTAGAAAATCTCGAAAAGCATATGCGTAAGCTCATCTATGCAGACCATATTATAAAACAGTCCTATATATCTTATAACGACGCTATAGAATTATTTGAAAAGCTCAATCTCACAGAAACAAGAAAACAACTTAACTATATTTGTCCCCCAAAAGTCCCTATAAATACCTTAGGAGACTTTTGCGATCTCTATTTTGCACCGCTTTTAGTTTCTACGGGTATTTTAAAGCTTTTTGAATTAAAACTCTACCAAGGTGGTTTTTTACTTCGCTTCCCAATGACCGCAAAACCTGATGAAATTTCCGACTTTGAAGATTTACCGCAACTTTTTTCTGTATACGATAGATATAAAACATGGGGAAAGCAGCTCAATGTGAGCTCTTGTGCATCTTTAAATGCGCTTATTCATGAAAGAAAGCAAAAAGAATTTATAGATATTGTTGAAACCTTTCAAAACAAAACAATAGCCGATATTGCTGATCAGATTCATGAAAGAGAAGGTATACGTGTTATCCTCATAGCAGG
>ERZ795030.1713-NODE-1713-length-28646-cov-20.542688_pt1 | contig 28646 bp, 26 predicted proteins | sample MGYA00375122_ERZ795030 | MGnify/ENA primary metagenome ERZ795030 (study PRJEB30165, sample SAMN05720146) | activated sludge metagenome | isolation source: anaerobic digester from wastewater treatment plant | place: Japan | collected 2015-04-20 ... | reverse complement strand
AGGAGTAAGTATGATTCTGTCGACATTTGTTTGTCTGTTGCAAAGACATTAACAGCAAGCCCTGTAAATAGCCATCATGTGTGAGCCACCATCTGATTTGGTATGCCTTCTTCGTTCCACCCCCTCAGCCTGTAGTAATCATTTTTCATATATTCTAACCCTTCTTTTGTTATAATGTCTTTTCTTGAGCCTAGGGGTTCTTCAAAAAAGCGTTGTGGAAGGGTGTCGTCAGCCCTTGTGAGTCCTTCCCTTATGTTAAAATGTCTTGTGATATCGCTTATATTTGATGCGATGCGCCGCTGATATTCTCCCAACTGTCCACCTTGCCTTCTTTCCAGTAGTGTGTCGGGAATGCCTCCACGGTGTTTATGATAGAGACAAGGCCAGTGGTTCCCATCTTTTTATAGGATGAAGACGAAAATATCTCTACGCCATTCGTCCTCGAATCTTTTTACAGCTCAGGACCTCTGTGGCTATTATAAAGTTGTTTTCCGGGGACAGCGGGTTTATTGTCTGGATGATTTTAAGAGATTTCGTATCCTTTTGTCCATAACCTATGATATTTTCCTTGAAATTATCTGAAAACGACATATATTTAAGGGCAGGACGTACCATATAAAAAATGCAGAAAAGAGAGTGATTAACGCAAAGGAGTTAAACATGTATGAACAGGGCGTAATAAGACCACCAAGCGAGGCGTCGAGCCTGCTTGTAAGGGTAACAAGAAATTGTCCTTGGAACCAATGCCTTTTTTGTCCAGCCTATAAAGGAACAACGTTTTCACGCAGGACGGTCGAAGAGGTTAAAAAGGATTTGGATAGCATGGCGATAGAATATGCGGGCTACCCCGTAAAGACTGCGTTTTTGCAGGACGGCGATACGCTCGTGCTTAAAACAGAAGATGTTCTCGAGATTTTACGTTATATAAAGCTTAAATTTCCTACAATTGAAAGGGTAACTTCTTATGCAAGGGCGCCGACACTCAAAAGAAGGACAGTGGAAGAACTTAAAGATTTGAAAGAGGCCGGATTAACACGGATACATGTAGGGTTGGAAAGCGGCTCTGAAAAGGTACTCAAGATGGTTAAAAAAGGCATAACGCAGGATGACATTGTCGAGGGTGGAAAACATGTCAAGGAGGCTGGCATTGAACTATCAGAATATATTATGCCGGGGCTTGGAGGTCGCACACTGAGCGAGGAACATGCGCGTGAGACCGCAAGATTGCTTAATATGATAGAACCTGACTTCATAAGGGTTAGAACGTTTGCCTTGCATCCCATGTCACCTATGGTAGAAATGGTGGAAAACGGTTCTTTTGTACCCATGACAGATGAGGAGATAGTTGCTGAAATTAGGCTACTCGTTGAAAGCCTTAGGGAGATGCACAGCTATTTTTCGTGCGCGGACTTTGGTTTAAACCTTCTGATGTATGTCGATGGGTTTTTGGACGAAAAAAAGGCCGTCATGTTAAAAGATCTCGATGAATATCTCTCGTTAAGTGATGAACAAAGACAGGCGTATTCCTTTCTCAGGCGGGGTTCTTATATGTATTATCCTGCAGGGGTTGTACGTGACGAAGCCGTGATGAAGAAGATCCGTCCCGAATTAGAAAGATTGAATAAAAACGGTAAGGAAGGCTTTTATCAGTATATAAATCACCTTATGACATACCAACTTCCTCAACCACAGACGGATGATTGGAAATAGATCTGTTCGATCGATTTTATTTTTTATTTCCTTTTTACTGTGGTTTAACGGGGATATGCTGCAATTACAAGGACAACCGTTTCTATATCTTTTGTGTTTTTAAGGCTGTGCGGTTCACCTCGGGGTATCCATGTGGCGTCCAACTCTTTGACCTCCCTTTCCTCGTTTCCCACCTTCATAAGGCCACCGCCCTGAAGGATCAGATAAATCTCTTCAACTTCATCGATATGCTCTTCGATGGTGTTCCCGGGTGGCAACATTGCGTAGGCGAGAAACTCCATACTCTCGAGAAAATGACTTGTCATAACCATACGTGCAACAGCCCCACGGTGGGCGATATAGGTTGTAGCTAGCACCTCAGGATCGTTAAAGTTTCTTACAATCATGTTGTTTGGCGGCCGACGCTTAGCGGTTAGCTAAGCTGTCGTTGCCTCTCCTCCTTTTTTGTAATAGGAACGAATTCTCTATTATGTGCACAAAGACGACAAAAATCAACATAAAAAATGGTATCAGTGATTACCGGTAATCCATGCACTATTTAATACATTAAAGCGACGGCAGGCTATCATATGCCGGATGGTTGTAGAGGGGCGCCACATAACAAGTTTGCGTTGCAATAAAATAGTTTCTGTGTGATACTAAGGGGCATATGGGATTGATAGGCCTGCTTTTCGAAGATCCGATGGCTTTTGTGCTGGTATCGGTACCGCTTCTATATTCGATTATAATCCACGAGCTTGCACACGGATGGGTTGCATTCAAGATGGGCGATCCTACTGCCAAATGGCTCGGAAGATTAAGCCTGAACCCCTTGAAACATCTCGATCCGATAGGGACGATTATGCTTTTTGTGTTTGGTTTTGGCTGGGCAAAGCCGGTCCCGGTTAACTTCAATAACTTAAGAGACGAAAGAAAAGGGCTTATCTTTGTCTCGGCGGCCGGCATTACGGCAAACATTATCCTTGCCTTCTGTTCTTTTTTGTTGCTCCGTTTTTTTGTTCCATCACCCTTTGGTGTGATGTCTACGGTTTTGTTTTACTTTGCCCAGATCAATATTATGCTCGCATCTTTCAATTTAATCCCGATACCCCCTCTTGATGGTTCTAAGATCCTCATGGGGTTTTTATCCCGCAGGGCGCAGTATTCGTTTGAGCGTATAGAACCCTATGGCATGTTTATCATTATAGGCCTTTTGTATATAGGTGCATTAAACCCGTTAATAGTCTTTTTCAGACAAGGTATACTCAGCATTATCGGCATCTTACTACCTTAATCCTGATACCTTTTCTTCTTTTTCTTCCCATAATTTGCGCTCAGACAATCGATGTGTTTCGAGTTTTGTCAAATTATTATCTGGCTGTACGTGACCAGTTGTCGAGTGCATAGAAATAATAGGCCCCGTGGATGCCCATTGCCTTTGCTGTCAGTGAAAAGTATGAAAGGGTTTGTTCTGCAAGCCTTCTGTAGGTTGTTTTTCCCAGCAAAGATGATAGTTTTGTCAAACACACGATGCCGATGGAATTCGCTGAAGGGTGAGGGGAATCCTCTATGCCTTTCAGCCTCATGCCTATAACCTCTTTTTCCGTGTCAAAAAACCCACCGTTTTCCTTATCATAGAATTTTTCAATACATAAAGTCATATATGAATCTGCGCGTTCAAGATAGGATTGATCGTGCGTTATATCGTAGACGCTTATTAAGGCATCGATAAAATTTATATAATCATCAAGAAAGGCATCTACCCCTTCAGCATGGAGAAGCCTTCCGTTTTCTATATTTATGTCTGAAACCCTTTTTATGCTCTTAATTGCAAATTCTTTAATTGTGTTGTCTTTAAGCGTGCCAAAGGCTTTACAAAAGGCAGATATGAGCATTCCGTTCAATGAAGTATATATTGCCCTGTCAATTATCGGTTTTTGTCTTTTTTCTCTTTCGTTGAGAAGTCTTTTTTTCCCGATACCAAGAAGTCTTTTGACGTTATCTGCCCCCATATTGAGTTTTTTTGCGAGATCAGGGATGTTTTCCGTTATATATAGCACCATTTTTGAAGCATCATGTCTCATTTCCCCGTCTTTGTGCAAATAATAGGCGGAAAGAAGATGATATTCTTCTTCCGTGAGACAATTCTTAAAGTCTTCATTTCGCCATAGAAAATATCCGCCTTCGTCATCAGGGCTTACATCGGCGTCCTGGCTTGCATAAAAACCTCCATCCTCGTGAGAAAGCTCGCGTCTTAAAAAATCAACGATACCTTTTGCAACCTCCTTGAAAAGTTCATCGTTAAAAGTGCAATACGCATCTATGTAATTCCTTAATAACCATGCGTTGTCATCGGCCATCTTTTCAAAATGCGGCATGATCCATGCCTCGTCTGTGGAGTACCTGTGAAATCCACCACCGAGTTGGTCATGAATGCCCCCGTTTGCCATAGAAACAAGGGATTTTTTGATGGCGTTTCCCGTTGCCTCATCCTTTTCTAAGGCATAGCGGTTAATGAGAAACTCAAGTGCGCCGGACATTGCAAATTTTGGGGCGCCGCCGAATCCGCCGTGTCGGCGGTCCATACTGGCGAGCATCTTTTTTTCAGCTTCCTTGATCATAGAGCCATCGAAACCCCCTCCGGGTTCAATGACCTGGTTTTTAAGGAACTCAATATATTGCTCTGCATAGCTTTCAGCCTCTTGCCTTTTTTCTTTGTATAACTGGCTTATTGCCATCAGGATAGCCTTGAAACCAGGCCTTCCAAAGCCCTCGTCAGGGGGAAAGTATGTACCTCCATAGAATGGTTTTTTATCATGCGTCAGAAACATGCTTAACGGCCAGCCCCCGCTTATGCCCATAGCGGCAAGCGCCCTCTGGTATCTCTTGTCGAGGTCGGGTCTTTGATCCCTGTCGAGCTTTATGGGGATAAAATATTCATTTAGTAGACTGGCTATCTCTTCGTTTTCAAAGCATTCTTTCGCCATCACATGGCACCAGTGGCACCATATTGCACCGGAACTCAAAAAAACAGGTTTATTTTCCCTTTCTGCATTCTCGAACGCCTCTTCACACCATGGGTACCAGTTTATTTTTTGATTGGATGCATGCTGAAGATACGCCGAGGTCTCATTTGAAAGTCTGTTCATTTTATTCTCCATTTTTCCATACGCACAGTAAGTTTTGTCGAAAAAATCGTTCTTTTTTTTCCATGCGTTTTGTCTTTTTTCTTCACGAAAGCCTTGCACCTCTATATGTGCATAGAGGTTCTTCTGTCATCATGTCTCCGGTCGATTCATAAGCCCTGGCACGGCATCCGCCACAAATGGTCAGGTAATTGCATGATCCACATTTTCCTTTATATTGAGAGAGGTCTCTTAGTTGTTTAAAGACCGGGGAGTTTACCCAGACATTTCTGACGCCTTCATTCATTATGTCGCCAGAAGGGATTTCAAGGTAGCCGCATGGTTGTGCTATGCCTCTATGGGAGATAAACAAGAAGGATTTTCCAGCCAAACACCCCATGCTCTTCGGTTTATCACCCTTTTCCTTCACGATTCTGTAATAGTGTGGGGCACATGTTACCTTTAGCTCCATTTCGTTTATCTTTTCGATCCCATAAAGCCACTCAAGGGTGTTTTCATACATCTTTGCATCAAGCTCTTTTCCCTTCAAGCCCTCGCCCCTGCCAACCGGTACAAGAAGAAAGATATGCCATGCGCAGGCACCTATGGACTTAACAAGATTGTATATGTGCAGAAGATCATCAATATTGAGGCGAGTAACAGTAGTGTTTATCTGAAAGGGCAAATCCACACTTGCAAGGATGCGCGACGCGTCCATTACTGAACTGTAAGAGCCTTTTACCCCCCTGAAGCTGTCATGGGATTCGCTGTCCTTTCCGTCAAGGCTTAGGCTTATTCTCATTATTCCTTTTTCTTTTAATGCCTTACCCTTCCTTTTGTCCAAAAGTGTACCGTTTATTGCCATAACGAGCCGTAAACCCTTTTTGCTTCCATACTCTATTATGTCAAATATATCATCCCTCAGCAGGGGCTCTCCGCCGGTTAAGATGATGGTAGGTGAGGCAAAGCTGCTTATATCGTCTATAATCGATCTGCACTGATCTGTGCCGAGTTCACCTGTATGAGGTCCGAGTGTGGCCGCTGCCCTACAATGAATGCAATTGAGATTGCAGTTCCTTGTCAGTTCCCATGCAACCATTCTCAGGGGATATTCTCTTTGAGCCACCCTGCTATATCCTTTGCAAAATAGGTAATGATGATGTCTGCGCCTGCCCGCCTTATACTGGTCATGAGTTCGAGAACCGTTTTCTTGTAGTCCAAAAAGTTTTTTGATGCTGCAAGCTTTATCATTGAGTACTCACCGCTAACAGAATAGGCGGCAATCGGTATGTTAAACGCCTGCCTTGCCATTGATATTACATCAAGATAGAAAAGTGCAGGCTTTATTATGACTATATCCGCACCCTCATCGATATCCAAACCTATCTCTCTTGCCGCCTCTCTTTGATTTGGGGGGTCCATCTGATAGGCCTTTCTGTCTCCGAAACGTGGTGGAGATTCGGCAGCATCCCGAAAGGGACCATAAAGACAAGATGCATATTTTGCTGCATAACTCATTATGGGTGTTTCATAATATCCGTTAATGTCGAGCATCTGTCTGATTTTTTCCACTCTTCCGTCCATCATGTCTGAAGGGGCTACCATATCGGCACCAGCCTTGATGTGGGATAATGCGATTTCAGCAAGCAACTTGATCGTTTCGTCGTTGTCAACATAACCGTTCTTAATGATACCGCAATGTCCGTGGCTTGTATATTCACACATGCAAACGTCTGTAACAACTAAAATATCATCACCAAAGAGCTTTTTTATCCTCCTTGTCGCTTCTTGAACTATTCCTTTTTCAGCATAGGCGCCTGTACCGGTTTCATCTTTATTTTCAGGTATACCGAACAGAAGAATCGCAGGTATGGAGTGACTTACAACATCCTCTACCTCCTTCAACAGCCCTTCAACAGAGAACTGATACACGCCAGGCATAGAAGGAATCGGGATCTTTGTGTGTGACATCTCTTTGACAAAAAGTGGATAGACAAGATGTTTTGTTGAAATCTCTGTTTCCTGGATTAATCCCCTTAGTTTATCATTTTTCCTTAATCTTCTTGGTCTATGCGCGGGAAACTTCATAAAATCTCCTCCGAAAAACCCACCTTATAATGGATGTTTTCAAGGTTCAGCATAACAATATCAAAAACCATCACAACCCCTCTGGCCTTATCTCCTCTTCTGTCAAATAACACTGTGGGTCTTCAGCCCATATATCGCCTGTTGCTGCCTCTGCCCTAACCCTGAAATTACCACCGCAAATATCGAGCCACCTGCATCGAGCACACCTTCCCTTGACATGTCTTTTCTTTTCTTTTAGTTTTGCCATTAATTCATTGCCCGTGTCTGTCCAGATTTCGCTGAAAGGCCTTGAACGCACATTTCCAAAGCTATAATGCCTCCAGAACTGATCAGCGTGAACATTGCCTTCTTCGTCCACACATGCAATGCCAACGCCTGATGCATTTCCCTCGTTCATCATGAGCAAATCATAAACCTCTTTAGCCCTTTGGCTGTCCTCTTGAAGCAGTCTCAAGTATACATAGGGCCCATCTGCATGGTTATCAACGGTAAGAACCTCTATGGGAGAGCCCTTCTTGAAGGATTCTTTTGTCCTATCCATAATGTAGTCCACTACCTTTCGTGATTCTTCATGTGATATGTCTTCGTTGATAAGTTGTGAACCACGACCTGCATAAACCAGATGATAAAAGCATACCCTTTGAATGCCCTCGGTTTCAATGATATCGAATATCCGCTGAATTTCGTTGTAATTTTTTTTGTTTATTGTGAAACGCAAACCGACTTTGATACCTGCATGTTTTGCGTTTCTCACGCCATTAATAGCAAGATCGTATGCGCCGTCTACTCCCCTGAAGGCATCGTTTACCTTGCCTGTTCCATCTATGCTTATGCCTATGTAAGAAAGTGCATATCTTGCAAACTGTTTTGCCTTTTCTTCGGTAATAAGTGTGCCGTTTGTCGATATCACTGCCCTGAGACCTTTTTTGACTGCATAATCAATTAAATCAGGTAAATCTTTTCTTAGAACGGGTTCTCCGCCTGAAAATAGAATTACTGGTACACCAAACTCGGCAAGATCATCGATTAATCTCTTGCCCTCATCTGTCGATAGCTCGTTTCCTCTGTAAGTTTCGTTTTCTGCCCGGGCATAGCAGTGTATGCACCTGAGGTTACAACGTTTTGTCATATTCCAGACTACAACAGGTTTCTTGTCTGAGGAAAACTGAAGGAGATGTGATGGAAGCCTCCGAGACTCTCTTCCGTATCGCAAAGGATCCGATGCCTCTACAGCGCCACAATATAGTTTAGAAATACCGATCATACGTTATTTTGAACATAAATCATGAAAAAGTCAACCGTATATATGGAACACGATGCTTGCGGCACATGGTCTTTTTGTCTGTTCTCAAGCTGTGTTTAACGTTTATTGAGTTGACATTATTTGAATCAACCACTATTATAAATAAACGGAAGTGCCAAGGCGCCTGGTGGGTCTCCTGGTCTTCAAAACCAGTGCACCGGTGAAAAGCTGGTGGGTGGGTTCGATTCCCATGCACTTCCGCCATAACCAGTCTACACCCGCTGCCTTATATTTCATGCTGCCTGTGGGCCAAAACATCTTCATATAGATTACAAAACATTAGGTGTAATTAAAGTTTTTAAATAAGACAAAAAGGTATATGGTTTTTTATACAAAGAGGTCTATTCTGTGAAAAAAAGATGCACTACCATTTTCAAACATGAAGATCCCAGAATCAAGGATCTCTCCATAGGATTGATCCTGATTTTTTATTTGAAAGGGCGAATTAATAGATGAAAGGCATATGGCGCCTATGCCCCTATCCTTGAGCGTTGTTATAATATCTTTACCAGTGGCGTCTTTTTCCCAGACAGACAATTTTGCAAAGATATTATCTGCCTCATCTATCCATCCATTCTTATCATCATCGTATAGAGACAACTCTTCTATAGCATTATTGCTTTTAGTGCCTATAACCTCAGTTCCATCGTTGATTCTTCCATCATTATTCTTATCAATGACGAGGAAGCCACTTCCTTCCTTTACAAAGTGTATCTTATCTGATTCTCCATCAGCATCTATGTCAAAATCAATTGTTTTATCAGAGAGTCCCGTGAAAACACCTGAAAGATTTAAAATAATAGGATCTTTTCTTTGCATTTCCTTTTTTATTGAAATACCTGCTTCATAAAAGGAACGACCGAGACTCAAAGATAAATTAAAATCGTATGTTTTGCCATCAGCGGCAACAACATTCCCGGCAACCGCGATCTCTACATCTTCTTTTTCAAGTCTTTCTGTGAATTCAATGTTTGTAACCTCATATTCTTCCTGTGGGGTATGCTGTTCTTCAGGTTCTCCTGAATATCTTTTAAAAATGATATGTTTATTGATCTTCACACCAAACATAAGCTCAATAAGAAAACAGGCAATCCTCTTCTTTCCTGATAAAAGACCCATATCGTTATATTCTGAAGCAGTTTTTTGCGTCTTAGGATTTTGACTAATTGTATTTGAAGATGAGATATTAATGGAATCTTTTTTGAATACCGGTTTTGTTATCGTAATCCGCGTATCTTTCTGGCTTAATAATTGGTTGTATTTAGATGATAATTTTATTGAACTATTTTCTATACGCATTCTTGTTATATTATCGGCACAATTACTATATTACTTAAATCTAATTTTTAATTTTGCAAAAATATAAAAAGGTTTGCAGCTTGCAAAAGTTTTCTTGTTCCTTCACGGATGATTGCTTCAGGTATTGAAAAGCTGCATTATGGTTGACAACCCCAGAAGTAAATAATAATATATGGCAAATTAATGCTTGTTGCAGATTAATTGCTGGCAAGCAAGATCAACCCAAATAAAAGGAGATAAAACATGTCGGAGAAATGCGAGCTACTGAATACATGTGGCTTCTTTATAAATTTCAGAGGGAATACGGAAGTCGTCAAACAAGGTTGGATCAAAATGTTTTGTGAAAGTAAAGAGAAATCAGAGAAGTGTAAAAGAAAGGAAATTAGGAAGCAAACAGGTAAACCACCAGTCGATAATATGACTCCCACCGGAAAAATGTTGTAACAACGGTATTCAGGTGTAGCGTTAATTTCTGAAATGTAGACCAACAAGACACCACCTGACGTGATTGCGCTGCGATTCATAACAGCGGGAGAGTTTTGGCGTTAGACTGAATCTAATCTGCGGCTGCTAAATAAAGGATGTAAGCATTATCCTTTATGCTTTTGTCATTGTTTTGGCTGAAATTTTGAATCAGAAATTATCGCCCCGCTGTTTTGCCCATCGCCGCGCACACAGAGAAAAAGCAAAAAAGGGAAGTACGGCAGTTATTCAACTTCTTCGTTCTTTATGGTGTATTGCAGCTATTTCATATTCACAAATCTCCAAAATCCCCCAGGAAACTCAACGCCCTGCCTTCTCCCATAAATAGCTCATATTATAGAAAATTCTATATGTTATTTTTGCTGTCCCGAATTTATAGCATTTTTATAGCAAGGCATTCATACATTACAAGGCCACCCTGATAGTTAACGGCGCTCCTCCTGAGAATCCTCCATCCCTCCACATGACATACGCCATCTGTCTCAATCTTTTCAATAAAACCATTAGCAGATTCGAGTTGTTCCATAAGAATAGGATTTTGAGTTAAGACAATGCGACTTATCTTTGGTCCTGTTATAATGGTCACAGGTTCTATTATAAGGTTGGAAAGATCCTGAATAAGAGGGGTCTCTATGGATGGTTTTGTTTTAAGCCTAATCATCCTTGCCCTTGCATCAGGGCCTGTTTTGCTTTTGGTGACCTCGATGAGGTCAAGAAGGTAGCGCCTGACGTCATCTAAATCCTGAACGTCTGGGAGTTTTTCAAGTTCAGGATACGTCTGCAGCGCCCTTGCAAGGATTGATATTTCTTTGAGGTAATGATTTCTCTGGTTATCAGGGACCAGGTACATAACAATAAGGGTAACGGTTTTCCCGTCTGGTGCTCCATACTCTATCCCTGATGGACTCCAACCTACCACACACATGAGGTCTTCATCATAAGGGACCTTTGCATGGGGGCAGGCCCAACCCTTCCCGATTGCTGTATTGACAATATGCTCCCTGTTCATTATAAGTCCTACCACATCTGTTTCTGGTGGTATCTCCGGAAATGCCTCGATAATATGGGCAAGGAACTGGAGTGCATGAGTTTTATCATTTTCAGGCAACTCAAAGAGTCTGCCTTCTTGAAGGGCATCAAGTAAAGTATCCATATTTAATCACCTCCATAACGCTTAAAAAACCAGTTTTTTATAAAAGTTGCCAAGGTTACATAAAAAGCAAGAAAAAAGACTATCCAAACCCAAAATGTTCCCGGCAAGGGCACTAAATTAAGATAGCCTGCCAGGGGCGAATAGGGTAACCACACGCCTATTGCCATGACAATTAAAGTGGTCATGACCAAATGCATCGATGGTCTGCTCTCAATAAAAGATATCTTCCTCGTCCTTATTATATGGACAATCAGGGTCTGGGTAAGAAGAGACTCGACAAACCACCCAGTTTGAAAAAGCCTTTCGAGATATTCTTTTTCAAGAATAGACGTGCTGCTGTAGAGAAAGGCGCTGCATTTAAAGAAAAACCACATAAGTGCAAAGGTAGCATAGTCAAAAATAGAGCTTATAGGTCCCATAAAAACCATAAACCGCTTAATATTGCCAATATTCCATTTCAATGGACGAGCCAAAAGATCATCATCCACATTGTCCATAGGAATACCTGTCTGGGAAAAATCATAAAGAAGATTATTGGTTAGTATCTGCACGGGTTGCATGGGCAGGAATGGCAAAATATAGCTTGCGCCTATTACACTAAACATATTGCCAAAATTTGAACTGCTACCCATACGTATGTATTTGATTATGTTGGCGAATATCCTTCTGCCTTCCATAATACCCTCTTCAAGAACAAGAAGACTCTTTTCAAGCAGCACTATGTCGGCAGATTCCTTTGCCACATCCACTGCAGAATCAACAGATATACCTACATCAGCAGCCTTCATGGCAGGGGCATCATTTATACCATCACCCATAAAGCCCACTACATGCCCATTTTTCCTTAAATCCTCTACAATCTGTTCCTTCTGGAATGGCGTAAGTTTTACAAAGACATTGTTTGTCTCAATAGTTTTTAAAAAATCTTCAGGGGAAAGTCCAGAAAGCTCTGCTCCTGTTACAAGCCTTTCAATCTTTATGCCTACATCACGACATACCTTTTCTGTTACAAGACCATTGTCACCCGTTAGAACCTTCACATCTACCCCTGTTTTTTTCAAAAGCCCTATTGCCTCTGTGACAGAAACCTTTGGAGGGTCAAAAAAAGCTATATAGCCAAGCAAGATCAGATCTCTTTCGTCATCCACAGTAAAGACCGTCTTTGTCCTTGGAAATTCACGATATGCTATACCAAGAACCCTGAACCCATCTCGGTTGAGCTTTTCCACCCCTTCAAAGAGGTCAATTTTGATCATGTCTATGAGGGGATAGACCTCTTCTCCTATCTGGTAACCACTACAGCAAGCATATATTTCTTCCACAGCACCCTTACATATAAGGACATGGTCTTCTTCATAATCAACCACCACCGACATCCTTCTTCTGTGAAAGTCAAAAGGCAACTCATCTACAATACGGCAGTTTTGCTCTGCATCAAGGTCTTCGGCAAATTCAATCACAGCCCTATCGATAAGGTTTCTAAGTCCAGTCTGAAAATAACTATTTAGATAGGCATAGTGAAGGACATCCTCGCTTGTATGACCTAAAATATCTACATGTCTTTTAAGAACCACCCTGTCCTGTGTAAGTGTCCCGGTCTTGTCTGTGCAAAGAGTATCAATAGCACCAAAATTTTGAATAGAAGACAATCTTTTTACTATGACCTTTTTCTTGGCCATATTCAGGGCTCCTTTTGCAAGATTTACCGTTACAATCATAGGAAGCATCTCGGGGGTAAGTCCTACAGCAATAGATAAACCAAATAGAAGCGCTTCAATCCAATTACCTTTAGTCATGCCAACTATGAAGAAAACCCCACAGACCATAACAACCATGAAGCGAATCATAAGCCATGTAAAAGAACGAACGCCTTGGTCAAAGCTGGTCTCTGACCGTTTATCAATAAGCCTTTCTGATATAGCACCGAATAATGTGTTTTGACCTGTATTGATTACTACGCCTCTTGCTACTCCACTTGTAACAGATGTACCTAAAAAGCACGCATTTATAAGTTCTAAAGCAGATTGGGTTTTTAAATTACCATTACTTGAAGATTTCTCTACAGGAAGAGATTCGCCTGTAAGGACAGATTCGCTTACATAGAAGTCTTTAGCCCAGATAATCCTTATATCTGCGGGTATTACAGAACCAGCCTGGAGCATTACAATATCACCAGGAACTATCTCAGAAATCTTTATCTCTATCTCTTTATCGTCTCTTATAACAAAGGCCCTTGACTGAACCCTTTTGCCCAGCGCCTCTACTGCCCGATTTGATCGTCTATCAAAAACATAAGACAACCCAACACTTAAAAGGATCATTGCCACAACTATTATTGTTGATTTTATTTCACCAATAACGGCGGACACAATGGCAATAACAAGTAGTTGGATAACGAGCGGGCCTTTCATGCGGTTGGCTATATCAGCCCAAAAACCAAGTTTTTTTAGATGGGAAAGCTCATTGGGTCCTATTTCATCAAGTCGGCTTTCTGCTTCTTTTGAATTTAAGCCTTGAATGTTTGTTTGCAATTCTTCTAAGGCATCTTGGATACCGATCGAGCAAAGGTTGATTAGCCGCTCCTCGTTTTCTTTCAGGTTTCTGTGTGCTGATAACGGGATATTTTTTATATTGGTGAATTTATTTAAAAGTTTTTTAGTCACTGTTCAACCTTCCATATTCTTTCTTTGAAGGTAAACAAGACAGGAAAATATAAAAAGGTTAAATTTATTGACTTATTCCTGTAGTTCACCTCTTTGCTGGCCTCAATAAGGATCAAAAACGGCCAGAGGTGAACCGATAAAATAGATCAAAGGGGTAAAATCGATTCAGTCGCTGGTCGCCTTTTGTCTCTTTGCGAACCAGAGTAATCATGTTCTTCCGAAGGGTGCTCTTGGCTTATATCTTTGCAACTATAACTACCATCAGAGTCGTCCATATGATATTCCTCCTCTTCTTTACTTAATGCTTGGATAGATCAGTTTCGGGGTTTTGTCCCTATCTTTACTTTATGTGTATGCCTTCTGTGTTGATACAATGTTTCTTTAATTTATATAACTTAACAGCATGACAGTCAAGACAAATGAAGATATGCTCGAAATATGAAAACTGTTCATACACCAAATCCAAATTTGCTCGAGCGCCTTTTTCGTTTTAACGGTTTATTTTTTCGAATAAAACGGAATTGATAACAACACAGCGTGTAATAAGGACGAACTAAAAAACATTAAAAAGAAAATTATCAGTTTCCAAAAACACGATGTACAGGACTCAAGGAAGATAAGGAGTTTCTGCACTCAATCTGAAAAGGACAGCGGCAATGGTAGAATAGGACATCAAGAAACATCCTGAAAGGGCGCGAGGGGGCAAGAAACTCAAACTGTTGCCTCATTAGAAAGAATAAACAGATCGTGAAGATGCGAGAAGTTGGGGTTATATAAGGATCTTGAATTGGGTAACTATTATTACCAATATTACCAATTATAGGCTATAAAAGATACTCCAGCTTTAATGAAATGCTTGTCTGTTCTGACCAGACCTTGACCCCGTGTGAAAAACCGAAATCGGTACCCATTGGTTCGTTCACAAGGCGGTGGGAGCCAGTCGTGGATATCCGAAGGTGTTCCGCCTCTAATCCCAAGAAGAGATTTTTCGATATCCCCTTCTTCACGCCTACAGAGGTATGCCATGCATATCCAAATGTATTTTCATATGTAAATCTTTTACCCGGTCTGAGCAAGTGATTATCTTCGTTGCTGCCCTCAACATATGCCCAATCGAATTGCATGAAAAATAACAAGTCTGATTTACCGGCGTATTTTGCTGCGTCTACAGTGAGCCGTAATCCACCAAAATAATGCCAGTAAGTTTGTTTAAAGCGTAATGTATTTCCCGTTAAAATATATGTAGGAGAACTGCCATCCCAGGTGTATTCTACCCCGTCGTGGGTAACCATGTGGAAATTCTGATAACGAAATCCTATAACTGGTCGGAGGCTTAACCATGAAGGCAGACCAAGCCAATCAGAAACCTCCAGGTCTGCATCTATTCTGACCATATAGCTCGGCTCCATACGGCACCTTGATTCGCTATAGATGGTTTCTAATGCTGGTTTTGTATCATCATCCCAGTCTGTATCTCTCATGCGTCCATCACTATCCCCCAGTGCATTTCTGAGCACCTCACCACCAATTGAAAACCTCGACGTGCTGAACCTTAGTTCTATGCCGCCCCACCAAACGTTCAGAGGGAACTCCAGTCGGCTGAGGGGAGCCTGAAAAGGAGAAAAGGGATTGCCAAATTCATAAGTGGTATGACTATCAAAAAGACGTTTAACCTTTATTCCAAGGGATAGATGTTTTGTTATCGCGACAGACTCGTCCTTTTCTGCTGCCATAACCGAAGAGTTGGTTCCCAGGAAGACAAAGAAGACAAGTATAATACAGATATGGTATTCAAGTCTTAAGAGGTGAGGTTTGGTCGATGTTATGCTGTATTTTCTAAAAACCGATGGGTGATAATTATGTAATCTTGGATAAGTTTGTTTTTTTATGGTTTTAGTTTGAATTGGCGAAGCATCACATTTGCCTTTCAATTTATCTCCAGAAAGTTCAAGGTTATTTTATTGCATGTTTATAAAAAATGATACCTAATTTAAATATAAAATGTGATAGCATGATTTTAAAAGAAATTCCGTATTGTTCTATAGTCTCTGTATTTAAACATATTCTAAGAATCAGAATTTTGCCAAAAGTTTCTTGCAACATGTGGTATAGTTAATTAAAATGCTTAAAAGGCTATGATGAGCGTAAAATATTATGGAGGGAAAGATGGAAAAATATGAACTTCTCTTTAGTCCTTTTAAAATTAAAAATATAGAACTTGCAAACCGTATTACAATGGCCCCCATGTTTGTTGGATATGCAAACCCTGATGGGACGGTAAATTCGTTGGTGCTAAACCACTATAAAAAGATGGGCTGCTCTGGCGCGGCCCTCATTGTTGTTGAAAATGTCTGTATCGATGCTACGGGATTGGGCTCTCCATTCATGATGAGAATAGACGATGAAAGATATATTGAAGGCCTAAAGATGGTTGCTGATGTGATACACTCAGGCGGAGCCCTTGCTTTTCTTCAGATCAACCATGCAGGCAGATATGCATATGCCAAGGACAGAATAGCACCATCTCCGGCTGCATTCGGACAGACAATGCCTCGTGAGATGACAACCGATGAAATTCACCATATCGTAGATGCCTACGCAAAAGCAGCATTACGTGCGAAAAGGGCAGGTTTTGATGGGGTTGAACTGCACGGTGGAACTGGCTATCTTTTAGCACAATTTCTTTCACCAAGACTTAATAAGCGTAATGATTCGTACGGAGGAAGCCTTGAAAAACGTATGCATTTTCCTCTTGAGGTAATTGATGCGGTTAAGCGGAGCGTAGAAGATTATCCTGTGGGCTATCGTCTCCTTGCGGATGAACTTTTACCTGGGGGCTTTGGTATGGACGACGCCATTAGTTTTGCCAAAGAATTGTCAAAAAAGGACATAGATTATATATCGGTTATGATAGGAACACACGAATCTTATAATATAACCCCCTACGTTGAAATCGAGAAGACAGAAGGGTACATGGCTTTATATGCAAAGACAATCAAAGAAGCAGTTCCTGGAATTCCTATCATTACAGCCGGAAGGATACAAACGCCAGAATGTGCAGAGAAAATCTTAAACGAAGGCTCTGCAGACCTGATAGGTCTTGCTCGTGTGTTGTATGCCGATTCTCTCTGGCCGAAAAAGGCGCGTGGTATAATTACTGAACCCATAGTTCCGTGTAATCCAAACTGTTCGCTTTGTATGGATAGAATATTGCAGGGAAAGCGCCCGTTTTGTTCTCAATGGAGCAAGGAGGAAAAGCAGGCTTACAGGGATGAATAAATTCTGATAAATGTTTTGTACGAATTTCGGATGTTAGAACTGCAAACTTCTAAAAAGTTGGATACCTTATATATCGATAGTCATATCATCTACAGTTGCAATGGTATCGGGAAATATTTTGCGTGCAACTTCCTGTGCAAGTTGTCTTTCTTCTATGGTTTTGTAAATCTCAGCATCGAAATGAACAAGTAATAGTCTCTTCGACATTGATTCTTTTGCAATTTTTGCTGCAGTTTCTGGATTTAGATGTGGCCAGTTTATGTTTTCCTGTCCTTGCCGAAAGGCACATTCTGTAATGAGGAGATCGGCCTTATGTGCGAGCCTTACCGCATTGTCACAAAATCCTGTGTCTCCGCAAAAGGTAATTACACTATTGTCGATTTCAAATCTGTACCCCATTGTCAGAGACGCATGAAGAAGGGGTAAACTGTCAACGGAAAACGGGATAAGGTCGCTTTGTTGTGGGAACTCAATAAACTGTAAGTCAAAAGGAAGGTCTTTTGCTGGGATGGTAAAAGGTGCCTCAAGGATATTGTTTAAAATATTTGCTATGCCTTGCTGGCCGCATATGTATAATCCATGTTGGAATTTACATTTACAGATAGTGTGGAGCCCAGCAATATGATCAAGATGAAAATGGCTTAAAAAGAGATAGGCGGGTTTATTGAAATCAGCATATCTGTCAAGCTTTGCAATGCCGTTGCCAGCATCCAGGATGATGGTGAACAAAGGTGAGTCTATCAGGATGCATATCGTATTGCCTGTGTCCGTATCGTACCAACCGTTTGTCCCGAGAAAAATAATTTTTGTCATTATCGCATGGCCCTTTCCCTAATTTTGATTATTAAATTTATGTATTTCTTTCCTGATAACTACAGATATTGTTTGTCATGGTCATACAAAAAAGCATATCTAAGTTTGATATATTTTGATTTGCGAGAAGGGGGATTTGAACCCCCACGGTGTTACCCGCTGGATCCTAAGTCCAGTGCGTCTGCCAATTCCGCCATTCTCGCCTGTCTGATGTAATTGCGATCAACCAAAACAACAAAAAACCGTTTTCTCCAAAAAAGTAATTAATGGCGCCCTTCTTTTGCGGTATATAATGAGAGCCCATAATCAAATCCATGCAAAAGAGGAAATGAAAACAATGAAAAAGTATACCACAATAATTATGGTGAACAAAGAAAAAACAAACTTCAACAAAAATTACATTGTCGGAAAATGAATCAAAAAAACAACGCTCAGATTTGCGTTACAGTGCGTTTATTTGCATCGACCTATAGCAAAGCATACCCCACGTTAGAAAATTGTTTCTGGGGCTATTTTAGCATGGCGTTTTTTTCTCTCGAATATAGCTTTAAAAAAGCAAGATCATAATCTGTGAATCCGTCCCAGGAAAAAGGAAAAATGGCGTTGTTCTGAAAAATGGGATCTTTTTCAATTGGATAGCGCGCAAAAGAATAAAACTCATCAAAAAGCGGTGTATGAGGAATGGGTGTGTATTCTGCGATACTTGATTTTATTCCGAGCCCCGCAAGATAGTCAATGGAATGCTTCACATCTTCCCATCTTTGGAAAGGAAGCCCTGCAATTATATAAGCGCTGATCGAAGTATTAGAAAACCCGACATCCAACAGTAGATTGATTGTATTTTCGAAATCTTCAGCATTTATTTTTCCACAGAGTGATTTTTGCATAGAAGGTTCTATGGTTTCAAGGCCTAATCTAATTTCTTTAAACCCCGATGAATATAGTAAATTAGCGGTACTATGGTCAATAAGGGAAGCGTTAAGGGCGTTAGGGTTATAGAGATTGATTTTAAAAGGAAGTTTAGAAATCCCAGCAAGGATTGGCTCAGCATAGTCTTTTGCTTTATAAAGGAAATTATCATCGTATATCACAAATTTGTCAACACCACGCTCTTGCCAGTGGCAAATCTCTTTGATTACATTATCAGCGCTTCTTCTAATGATTTGTGGATGCATATATTGGGTTGCGCAAAACTTGCACCTGTAAACACAGCCGTATGAAGTGATTAAGGGAACGAAATCGATTTTATCGTATAGGTCAAAGCATGGAAAAGGAAGGGATTCAAAATCGTACATAGAGGGCTTAAAAGATAATTTGATATTAAGAGTATCTTCCAGAAAACTATAAAATTTATCTATTTCGGTATTTTTAATGACCAGATCTGAATTTATCATTGATGCATTTGCATGCTCATAGCAAAGAGAAGGATAAATACCTCCAAGCAAAATTTTTGAAGATGGGAATATTTCTCTTGTGATGTCTAAAACTTCTTTTGTGCTGACATACCAATATGTCATTATTGTGGTAATCAGAACGATATCCGGTTTTTCTACACTACAAAGCCTTTTGATGAATTCATCGTGAGAAATGCCATACCTTTTGAAGTGTTTTTTTATATCTTTTATTACTTCTGGCTTATCTGCTCTTTTTTTTAAGAACGGTGCTCGACCGTCAGATTTACGTTTTTCATCGACAACATCAAGACAGTCAATTAGGGTGACATCAAACCCATTTATTTTTAATACACTTCCAATATATAAAAGACCAATCGGTGAAGACCAAAAGTTATATGCTGCAAAATCGTATATATATGGATTGATAAGAAGTGCATGCATAAATGAGAAATCAAGTTATGTTTCACGTGAAACATTTTTTTTCTTTCTGCTTGATATAGGATGAATGGTAGGCCGAAAAAGTCGTATAGAAAGTAACCCGAAGATAAACCCTCCTATATGGGCGTACCAGGCAATCCCTTCACCGTTTGAAAAAAGTAGTTGAATAAAAAACCATATTGAAAGCAAAAGTATAGCAGGCAATTCAACGACTTTTATAAAGATGAGTATAAACATCACGGTTTTAACCTTAGCATAAGGAAATAGTATCAAGTATGCACCCAATATACCTGATACAGCACCGCTTGCCCCGATCATCGGAATATTTGATTGTGGGTCATATAGAAACTGAAATAAGGCAGCTATTATCCCCGAAAGAAAATAAAAAATAATGAATTTTTTGTGGCCAATAGCATCTTCGATATTGTTGCCAAAAATCCAAATATACAACATATTCCCGAACAGGTGAAAATATCCACCATGGAGAAACATGGATGTGAAGATCGTCAATATATTATACGGCAACAATTCGTGATTGGAGGTAAGTGCAAGTGTGAGTTCGTGTGGCATCAGTCCATAGTATTTATAGACAATACTATTGTAAGTGCCGTTGTACATAAACCTTTGCCACAAAAAAATTAATACGTTTACAAAGATAATGCTTGTTGATATAATTGGAAAGACCTTGGTGGGTATGTTATCTTTTATCGGGATCATGGTGCTAATATTTACCATGCGACGTGCATCAAGTCAAAGCATACATACAGGAGAAAGAGACGATTATGCCAGAGCTAAGAAAAGATCCGATTATCGATAGATGGGTCATTATTTCAACTGAAAGAGGCAAGAGACCGGTTTTTTTTGGTGAGGAAACACCCCCTCCAAAGGCCGGCATGTGTCCTTTATGTCAGGGCAATGAAAACATGACGCCAACCGAATTATATGCTGTCAGGCCCGATTATTCACCTCCAAACAGTTCAAACTGGACCTTAAGGGTCGTTCCCAATAAATTTCCAGCACTTAGGATTGAGGGAAATCTTAATAAAGAAGGGGTTGGGCTATACGACAGGATGAATGGTGTTGGAGCTCACGAGATTGTTATTGAGACGCCCTTGCATGGACAAACATTGTCAGGAATGAGTGTTCATGACATTCAAAATGTTTTTCTGGCATACAGGGAGAGGACTATTGATCTGGAGAAAGATAAAAGGTTCAAATATGTAATGGTTTTTAAAAATTATGGCTCGGTTGCCGGAGCTTCGCTCGATCACTCTCATTCTCAGCTTATAGCACTACCAATTGTGCCTCGCAGGGTTATAGAGGAAATCAATGGTGGCCTGGCTTATTATAGATACAAAGACAGATGTATATTTTGCGATATTATTGCTGAGGAAAAAGAAGATAATGTGAGGGTGGTCATTGAAAATGAAAATTTTATTGCGCTCTCGCCTTATGCATCTCGCTTTCCGTTTGAAATTTGGATCCTACCAAAAAGACATGAGCCATATTTTGCGCATCATGAAAAAGTCGATAATTACCATGATATTTCAGAGATTCTTTTGCATATTTTACAAAAATACGACAAGGTCCTGAACTCGCCACCTTATAACTTTATGATTCACACGGCACCTTTTGGCAATGGTGAAATCCAGCATTACCACTGGCATATGGAGATTATTCCGAGATTGACAAAAATGGCAGGTTTTGAGTGGGGAACGGGTTTTTATATAAATCCAACCCCACCAGAAGAGGCTACAACCTATCTCAAAGAAACCAGTATTTAGGGGGTGGTTATGAACGTATTAATAGCGTCTCCTGAGATATTTCCCTTCGTTAAAACAGGAGGTCTTGCAGACGTTACCGGTGCCCTTCCCAAAACATTAAAAGAAATGGGAATAGATGTAAGGGTTATTTTGCCGAAGCATAAAAATATCGACGAGTCTGCATTTCCTATGCGGTATAAGAATTTAAAATTCTCATGTCCTATTTCCCAAGGGTTTGTAGATGGTGAAATTGTAGTGAGCGAGTACAATGGAATAACAGCGTATCTTGTAGAAAAGGATGAATACTATTACAGGGATTATCTCTACAGCACGCCTGACGGTGATTATCTCGATAATGCAGAACGCTTTATATTTTTTTCAAAAAGTATCTTAGAGGCCATTAAGGTTACCGGTTTTGTTCCGGACGTTCTGCACTGTAATGACTGGGAGACAGCCCTGGCACCGGTTTTTCTTCGGACGACACACAAAGACGACCCTGTTTTGAAGAAAATTGCGACACTTTTTACAATACACAATCTTGGATATCAAGGCATTTTTTGGCAATATGACCTTCATCTGCTGAATATCGGATGGGAATATTTCACGCCTGATTATCTCGAGTACTTTGGTAAAATAAATTTTTTAAAGGGAGGCATTGTTTTTTCCGACATAATCAACACTGTAAGCAAAAAATACAGCGAAGAGATACAGACGGAAGAATTTGGATGCGGCCTTGATGGTATTATAAGGACAAGAAAGGATGATCTTTTTGGTATCGTTAATGGGATCGATTATAGAGACTGGGATCCTGACAAAGACCCATACATACCTGCACCCTATACCGCAGAAAACATTACAGGTAAAGGGCTTTGCAAAAAGGTGCTTCAAGAAACATTCGGATTATCGCCAGACAAAAACATCCCTGTTATTGCGACCATTTCAAGGCTTGCAGAACAAAAAGGTTTTGACCTGATAGCCGAATCGCTTGGAGAGATTCTTTCTTATGGTGCCCAGTATATTATTTTGGGAACCGGGGAGAGAAAATATCATGATGTCTTTGAGGATTTATCTAAAAGGTTTCCAAATTCATTTGGTATCAAAATAGCGTATGACAATAAACTTGCTCACCTTATTGAAGCCGGTGCAGACATGTTTCTTATGCCATCAAAGTATGAACCTTGTGGTCTTAATCAATTATATAGTCTAAAATATGGAACAGTGCCGATAGTCAGAGGTGTTGGTGGCCTTGAGGACACGATTGTTGATTATACCAAAGAACCAAAAAAGGCCACGGGATTTAAATTCTACACATATAATGCTTCTGAGATGCTTAATGCAATCAAAAGGGCGCTGGATTTGTATAAAAGAAAAGATGACTGGCTTGTCCTTGTAAAAAGATGTATGAAAGAAGATTTTTCATGGCAGAGATCTGCCGCTGAGTATTTAGAATTGTATAAAAAAGCCATTAGAAAACATGAATCCCGTTGAATTTCTCGGTAACATTATAGAGGTATCGCACTCGAACCTTGAAATACCTGCAAGGATAAATGCAATCCTCAACATAATCTCCCATAAAATGGACTTTAATGAGGTTATTGTATTTACCTCTGACAAAGATAAGCGACTTACATGCAAGTATAAAAACCAGAAGAGCATACTTTTTAATATTCTCAATAAATACAGGTGCCATATTGGTGAAGGCGTAATTGGAAGTGTCGCCCAAAAGAGAATGCCACAATATTTTAATGATAAGGATGTGCCATTGAGATTTGGATGCCTTTTTTATTCTGAGGTCGATAATCAGATGGCTAAATATAAGATATTTGCTTTTATCCCTTTATTGGATGACAGCTATATGTATGGGGTGCTTGTATTGTGTTCACGTAACAGACATGTCTTAACGGATGCAGAGAAAATTCTTCTTTCCATTGTCTCCCGTGAAATTGGGGGCGTATTAAGAACGAACGACCTGCTTCTTTCATCAAAAAAAAGGATTAGCGAACTCGCAACACTCTCGGAACTCGGCAAAGTGCTAACCTCGAATCTTGAGTTACAGGTACTGTTGAAAGATATTGCCATAATCATAGCAAGGGCACTTAATGCACTTTTTATAACGATAAAGATCGATAATACCCTTTTTGCGGTTGGACCACGGAAATATACATATGGCGATGTCTATCCTCAAATAGAGCATTATGTAAATGATCTAGAGCAAAAGGCTGTGGAAGGTAAAAAAACAGTATCTCTGGTTAATCATCTTCATGACGAAAACGATATATCGATAAAGCATACACTCCACTCAACGCCCATAATATCAAAAAATAAAGTCCTTGGAACTATAACAATCTGCGAAAGAACGCCCCAGAGAGATTATATGTTTGAGCAGAACGAGGGCTATCTTATAAACAACTTTGCAAGCTATATAACAAACGGATTAGAAAACACCCTTTTAAATATAAAATTAAAGGATGTTGTCAGGGAACTAAACAGTGCACAAAAAAGAATAATAGAACAGGAAAAATTCAAGTGTTTAGGAGAAATGACCGCTAACATTGCCCATGAAATAAGAAACCCGCTTGTGGTGATAGGTGGCTTTGCAAAAAGACTTGCGAAGAAACTGAATATGGATCAAATTGAAAGTAAATATGTAGATATTATTACAAACGAAGTTTCAAGGCTGGAATCTATTCTGAGCGATGTGTTGAATTATGTCAAGGATGCGCCGGTACCTTTTGAATCTTGTTATATAAATGATTGTATTGACGAAGTTCTTTATTTATTTACCACAGATACTGCATGGAACAATACCCAGATATTAAAGGATTATGACAACAACTTGCCGCCTGTTGTCTGTGATATACAGCAAATCAAGCAAGTTTTAATAAATATTATCATAAATGCAAATGAAGCAATGGACGGTGGAGGAACTATAACAATCAAAACCGAAACGACAGAGGAGGCGAACGGCAGGCAATATGTTATTGTTTCTATAGCAGATAGTGGTGGAGGTATTGACCCGTTCGATATAAACAACATCTTTAATCCTTTTTTTACAACAAAGGAAAGAGGCGTTGGCCTTGGGCTCGCAATTTCAAATAAAATCATTCTTAATCATGGTGGTAAAATAGAATTAGAAAATGTAGTAGGGAAGGGGGCAAAGTTTTTTATTTATCTTCCTGTTAAAACGATAAAAAACGGAGAGGTGTTTATATGAATGATGTAAAAATATTGGTAGTTGACGATGAAGAAAACATACGTTTTCTTTTCAAGGAAGAGCTTGAGGAGGAAGGATACAGTGTTGAAATTGCCGCTAACGGACATGAGGCGATTAAAAAGGCAAAGATGACCAAATATGATGTCATAGTTATGGACATCAAAATGCCAGGCATGGACGGTATCCAAGCCTTGAACGAAATAAAAAACTTTAACAAGGAACAGATGGTTATTTTGTGCTCAGCATATGGAGAATTTAAGCAGGATTTTACGAGTTGGATATCGGATGCATATGTTGTAAAATCTGCGGATACAAGCGAGCTCAAACAAACTATAAAAAACATGTTAAGTGCCCGATATTAAATAGGTTAGTTTTATACAATTATTTGCAAGAAAGACTTTTTTATTCTTGTATTTTTAGACAAAGCGTGGCCATGTTATTACACCTTGCAATTGCTCCCAATTACCTTTATATTGTAAGTCAAATTGATTGCTATTTAATGGGGGTGTAGCTCAGAGGGAGAGCATCTCGTTCGCAACGAGAGGGTCGTGGGTTCGAATCCCATCACCTCCATAATACTTAAAGTCCTTTTCAAAATTCCTTCTTCCTGTTTTTTATATTTACTCTAAGTTTTTATTTTTCAGGGGTGTTGTCAAGGCCTTTTGATTGGCTTATGATCATCCTTCCTCCCACGTCAGGAAATCAAGTTTGTCCTTTATCTCTATTGTTGGATCTTTTCTTTTTAGGCTAAATGGCATTGTTTTTAGGTGAAATTTCGCTTTTTTCTTTTAAACTGCATATTATTTTCAAAAAATCTGATGTAATTTTTTTCTATCATTGCTTTGTGACATACTGTTGTCACCGATACATGCTATAATTTTATTATAATCTAAAAGGAGGTCCAATATGGCACAATATACATTCAGCGTTAACGGTGAATACAAAACGGTTGAAGCGTTTGATCTTGATGAAGCATTAAATGGGGCCGGAATCAATGAAAACGATAATTATGAGGTGGTGGAAGGAGATGAATTTAGGAATAGGTGTTTTATGTCAGCCATCACTGATGAGATACTTTTCGGGGAATAAGATAGGATTGAATCAACAGATGATTATAATGAAAACCCTTTTTATTTCAATCCTGTTGGCGGGCACGCTGGTTTCACTTCCTGTGTTTGGTGAAACCAAATTCTACGACAGGGACTGGAATCTCAAATATAGGATGGACGACCGGGGACGCATTTATGACACGGATTATAATCTTAAAGGCAGAATGCAGGGCGACAAGGTCTATGATAAAGACTATAACCTGAAATACCACATCAAAGATAACAAGGTTTATGACAGAAACTGGAATTTAGAAAAGAGGATTGACAACGACAGAATATACGATAAGAACTGGAATCTGAAAGGAAGGATAAAAAGATAAAAATATTATGTAGGAGAAGATGATCATGACCTCTCATGAAAAAATAGCAGCATATAAAAACAAGGTTCTCGGAGGCCTCTGGGGTGCAATTATTGGTGATGCCCTTGGTGTGCCAGTAGAATTTAAAAGCAGAGAAGAGATAAGAAAAAATCCCGTCACCACCATGAGAGGCTACGGAACTTTCAATCTCCCTGCTGGTTCATGGTCTGACGATTCATCGCTTACGCTATGCACAACAGAGAGCCTCATTAATGGTCTTAGCACAGACCGCATGGGGCAACTTTTTGTCCGTTGGCTCAAGGATGGTTACTGGACGCCATTTGGATATGCATTTGATGTAGGGCATACAACAGCAAAGGCGATAAAGATGATGGATAGCGGCATTGAACCCGAATTTTCCGGCGGTATTGAAGAACGGGACAATGGCAATGGCTCTCTCATGAGAATCCTGCCGGTCGGCATATGCTATGCAGACCTACCTGTTGCCGAGTTGCTTGCCAATGTTCACAAGGTATCATCTCTTACGCACCGGCATTCTCGCTCTCAAATGGCATGCGGATTTTACTGCCTTATGACATCACAATTGTTAAAGAGGGTAGCCACTCAGGATGCTTACCTTTATGCTGTAAAACAATTCAAAGAATATTATGCAAAAGATCCTTACACCAATGAGTTTGCTCATTTTGAACGTATTTTATCAGGTGCCATCGGATCTTTACACGAAGGGAAGATAAAATCCTCCGGATATGTAATCCACACCCTCGAAGCTTCCATCTGGTGTTGTTTGAACTCCCATTCTTTTTCCGAAGCAGTGCTCAAGGCTGTCAATCTCGGTGGGGATACTGACACAACAGGCATCGTAACAGGCGGATTGGCGGGTATATATTACGGTCTTGAATCTATCCCACAGGAATGGATTGATGCAATTGCGAGAAAGGATGAGATAAGCGAACTCTTCGAAAGATTCTGGGATTCGTTATCGTTGAATATAAAGCTTGAGATGTATTTTTAAAGGCAGGCTTAATGCTTAGATGAGAAAACTGATAGTTAAGCGCTTACAGCTATTACCAATTTTGGTTATATAATAAGTATGTGGTTTACGAACAAATAATTAGGAGGGTTGCTATGAGCTTGTGGTATCAAAGCTTAAGTTTATGTCTGGATGACTGCGGAGAAGATGCCAGGAAAAGGGCCAGATGCATCCTTGTCCATCTGTCTATGGGTGTCCCGTGTTCATGGTGGGAGCATGCATTACAGGCGGGCAATGTTCCAAAGAGTTATGCCTACATTATTAACGGTTTACACGAAGAATTGTCAAATACGTTAGAATCGGAAGATATAGGATTTGGCCTGCTCGTAGCGATGGCGTTTGCAGATAATGATATAGATAAATACCTGCCAAGATTCGGCACCGTTAATTCGAATTGCTCTGTCGAGCAAAACATGTCCAAGGTAAAGGAAATACTGGCAAAACGCCCGGAATTAGGTCGGTTGGGGCAGGCGATAGAAAAGCGAAATTGTTTTGAACCAAAAACATTCCAAATGGGATAAAGCAAAATTTTGAAGCAGATAAATTAACAGAAATTTTCGAACGTGGAGATTTGACCCCAAACTTCATTCTGATTCAGGATTAACATCTTGCTCGCAGCCGTATTTGCTCCTGATCCTGTAAGACTTTAAGAATGCCTATAATGCTGTCCATGCGAGGGTTTCCGCTTGGTCCAAGCATCCGGTGGATGCTTTTGCTGGATTTGTTAAGCTTCCGGGCAAGGGCCGGAAAAGTAATCGTTGCATTGATATAATCGCGAAGCATTGCCTTGCCCACATCCAGATTACCTTCGAGGATCTCGTTTACGGCTTCCGTCAGCAATCCCCTACGGTATTGTGCGTCATTTTCGGCACGTTCCATTATGGTGTTTTTAAAATCACGGGTAAGGGCCATAATCAACCTCCTTGTTTTTTTGAGTAACTATATTCCTGCCAGTACATTTTTGCTTTTTCGATATCTTTACTCTGTGACTTCTTAATCCCTCCGGTCAATAGAATTATCAAAACGTTTTTATCCTGGCCGAAGTAAACCCTGTAGCCAGGACCAAAATCTATCTTATATATATTCAAAAACACCGCCGCCAACAGATTCGACATTAGAAAAATTGCAGTACTGCAATCGATACACTGCGGTTGTAATTTTACTTGCGGCAGTAGAGTCTATATCCTTAAGTCATTCTCCGAACGGTGACAATCCGTCTTTGAGATATTCCTTGACAACATATGCTGCCATTGATAATATAGTAACGAATAAGTTACTTAATGTCAATATTTAAAAGAGGTAATACTTTCTTGCGAAAGTATAGTCAACTACCTCGCCCTGAAGTACGAGGTAGTTGACAGTTAAGCACATGTGATGAAGTGCCGATAATGCCAATAGGAACATAATACAGGAGGATAAGGATATGAGTAGACGTTTCGCTCGGCTTAACATTTCAAAAAAATTTTTAGTACCGCCTTTGACA
>ERZ795030.1705-NODE-1705-length-28705-cov-24.109599_pt1 | contig 28705 bp, 29 predicted proteins | sample MGYA00375122_ERZ795030 | MGnify/ENA primary metagenome ERZ795030 (study PRJEB30165, sample SAMN05720146) | activated sludge metagenome | isolation source: anaerobic digester from wastewater treatment plant | place: Japan | collected 2015-04-20 ... | reverse complement strand
GGGTCGGTGGGGGTAGCGGTCTCGTCGATCGATACTTCCAGGAACGCTTCATCCGCCTTGAATTCGGGGAAGGTTTCCCAGATCTTTTGAATATAATCCAACGCTTTTCCGTAGATGAGGATATCCTTCATCAACGAAACGGTATCGAGGGTGAGGCTGAGTGTTCCGAAGGTGAAGGTGCGCTCCTTGTAGAGGTTTTCATAGAACGTCCGCGTTTTTTCATCGACGTTCCCGTATCGGACAAGCAGTTCTTTTTCAGGAAGGCCGGCGATGGTATTATCGATCATCTCCGAAGAGTCGAGGGTGATCATCGTCGCTCCGCACCGAAGGGCGGTCTTGATCTCCTCCTCCTTCTTCAGGTGGTCGCCGTCGGCACCCCAACCGGCGGTGTACCCGCACTGGAATACCGCATAGGCGGCATCGTCGATCACACCGTCAAAGGTTCTGCCGGTCAGGTTGAGCTCTCTGATCGACTGCTGAGCGAAGTAGGGGAAAATGTTCTTGTTTCCCAGCGCTTTGATATGCCCGGGGGTTGCTTCACCCAAGCGATCGCCCAGACCGATCGAGGGGCGGCCGTCCTTGTTGGTGGTGGGTTTGGTGTAGGGCAGATAGGTGTTCAGGACCAAGCGGTTGGCGTGATTGGCGGGACAGATCTTGAGGTCGTCCGTCACCTCGCCTTCCAGTTCATCAAACATCGGACCGGAACCCTTTGCGATCAGATACTTCTTCTTGCCGTTTCTCACCAAGGCAAGGGTGCACTCACCCAAGCTGGTAACCGATTCCTTATAGAGGGTGACCGCTGTACCCAAAGCGCGTTCGATATCCGATTTTCGGATCTTCTTGACACCATAAACTTCCATACAATACTCCTATATGACTCCGAATTCACTGCCCCCGATAAACTCGCGAAGAAGCGAGTCGGAGGGAACCAGTGTATCCGGGATTGGATTTGCGTGCTCGAGGAAGCGCAGAAGCCGTCGGGCGGTTTCATATGCCGGGCCGGCGCTTGGTTTCACCATTCGCAAGAGCGGTTGGGCGTACGTAACAAGAACACCGAGTTCATAATCAAGGGCACTGTTGATCATCACATCGGCGTTCGATTGATAGGGGAAGATATACCGGTCTTCTCCCCGGTGGACCGAAGGCCACATGTTCAAGGTCGTCTCCGCATCCGTTCCGCGAGTTCGGTGGTCGCGGACGATGCGCCTGAGGATCCGGTTGTCCGTCGTCGAAATCCGGTTGTGGTCATCGAGGTTGATCTGGGTGAGGGCGGAGATATAGATTTTAAACAGGCTTTCGCTCTCGATGGAGTTGGTCAGACCCGGATTCATCCCGTGGATCCCTTCGATGATGAGCACCGTCCGATTGTCCAACCGGCACGGCTCCTTTTCAAAGCTCCGGATCTGGGTCTTGAAATCGTACCGGGGCAGATGCACCTCCTCACCATTCATGAGGGCATATAAATCCTCTTGGAAGCTTGCGATGTCCAACGCTTCAAACGCTTCCAAGTCCGGCTTCCCAAACTCATCCTTCGGAACCCGGTCGGGACTGAGATAGTAGTTGTCCATCGAGATCTGAATCGTTTTCTTTCCCAAGACTTGGAGCTGGATCGCCAGCTTGTGGGCAAAGGTCGTTTTCCCGGAGGAGGAGGGACCGGCGATAAGTATCGCTTTGACGCCGCTGCGCTCGGCGATCATGTCGGCGGTGTTCACGATCTTCTTCTGCTGAAGAGCCTCGGCCAGGCGGATGAAGGATTCGATCTTATGAGCGTTGCCCAGTTTGTTCAACTGGCCAAGGGATTGCACGTTCAGAATGGAACCCCACCGCTTGTACTCCCTGAAGACGGAAAAGAGCTTGGGGTTGTCCACGAAAGGATCCAGACCCATGACGTTGTGGGTGCGGGGATAGCGAAGGAGCATCCCTCGATCCTGATACGGGATGAGTTCCCACACCTCCATCTGGCAGGTTCGGGAAAGAAGCGGCTCGTAGGAGATGTCCAAGTAGCCTTGAAGACGGTAGAGGGTGATCTTGGGATCATTGCGGGTGCTCAGGAGAGAGACGGTGTGATTGAAGTTGTTCTGTTCAAAATACGCAAGAGCGGCCCGATAGGTCATCGTGACCTCTTCAATCGGGAGATCCTGTTTAACGAGCATTCGCATCGTCTTTTCAATGGTGGAAATATCATCGATACCCAAGGTCAGTTTATCATCAAAACGGAAGTAGTAGCCGTCGCCCAAAGCGTGGCCGATGATCAATCTTCGATGAGGGTAGAGCATCGATACGGCGGCACAGAGCAAGTAAGAGATCGAGTGGCGATAGACCCGCTTGCCCATGTCGCTGAAGAGATGGACCGGCTCCAACGTACAATCGGCAAGGAGACTGCGGGTACAGGAGTGAAGCTCGCCGTTCAGCAATGCGCCGATGTAAGGATTGTCCTTATACGTTTGGGCTTTGCAATCGGTGACCAGATTCGCGATGACCAGAACCTCTTCGACCGTCGTCCCGATCGCTACTTTATAATGTTCAGAACCAATCGATACGGTAATGTTTCTCATATGCCAATGATAGTGATTCACATCACATCGAACAAGAGGTCCGGGTTGGGATGGCCGACTTCTGAAAAGAATTCTAACGGTGGAACTTATAACGACCCTCCCAATTAACTTTTGCGGCATGGAGCGGTTGCTTGGCGCATTGGTTTTTGATGGATTCAAATAATTTCGTATGGAGATGTAAAATCTCGCTTGATTAAATTCATTGTTTTCAGAACTATTATGATCATAGGAGAAATTGGCATGGAACCCAATATCATGGCGGCCATCTATGGATTGAGCGCGGTGACCATCGTCGCCGCATTTTTGTATGCATTGTATCTGAGCAGATGGGTCAAGGCGCAGAAAAACGAAAATACGACCATCGAGCGTATTGCCGGTCTTATTCGAAGCGGCGCAAATGCTTTTATGAAAAAAGAATATCGCATTCTTGCCCTATTTTCCTCGATTGTCGCCGTCCTGATATTCATCTTTTTGCCCAAGCCCGTCTGGACGTCCGGCACTGTCGGCATGAATGCCGTCATGGCGATCGTGTATCTGTTCGGCACGGTGTTTTCGGCCATTGCCGGAAAAGTCGGAATCTATGTGGCCTCGCTCGCCAATGCACGTACCGCCGAGGCCGCCAGGCATGGAATCAAACCGGCATTTCGCATTGCTTTCCGCGGCGGTGCGGTCATGGGGCTTCTGGTGGTGGGAGCATGTCTGCTTGGCGTGATGGGTGTCATGCTGCTGATAGGCAATCCCACGGTGCTGCTGAGCTTTTCGTTCGGAGCCAGCTCCTTGGCGCTGTTTGCCAAGGCAGGCGGCGGCATATTCACCAAAACCGCGGATGTCAGCGCCGACCTGGTAGGCAAAGTTGAGCTCAACATCCCGGAAGATGATCCGCGCAACCCGGCCGTTATCGCCGATAACGTTGGGGACAATGTGGGCGATGTGGCCGGCATGGGTGCCGACCTGTTCGATTCCAACGTTGCGTCAATGTCCGCCGCCCTTGTCATGGCTACCATGCTGGATGGCGGTCAGGGTGCAAACGTGATGATGGTGTTCTGCTATGCGGCTCTTGGTCTTCTCGCCTCAATCGTGGGTATTTTCACGGCCAAGGTTGGCGATCATGGCAGTCCTACAAAAGCGCTGAACTCATCCACGTACGTAACCACGGGGGTCTTTCTGGTTCTTACGGCATTGGCTACGTTCATTATCCCCGGTTTTCAATGGCGCGTATGGGGCGCATCCACGGCAGGCCTGCTGGTCGGCGTGATTATCGGTCTGGCGACCAATTACTTCACTGACGACAACCGGCCCATCGTAAAAAAAGTGGCCCATGCTTCAAAAACAGGTCCCGCATTTACGATTCTTTCCGGTGTATCCTACGGGTTTCTGTCCGTGTTGCCGGCCATGGTCGGTATTGCGCTGTCAGCGCTGATTGCGTACACGCTTTGCGAGCCACTTGGTTCGGGGTATGCCATGTATGGCATTTCCATGGCGGCGGTGGGAATGCTGTCCATCGTAGGAATGATCATATCCAACGATGCGTATGGCCCCATCGTTGACAACGCCCGCGGTCTGGCGGAAATGGGCGGCCTGGGTGAAGAAGCCATTCGCGCCGCGGACGAATTGGATAGCGCGGGAAACACCGTCAAAGCCGTCACGAAAGGGTTTGCCATCGGTGCCGCCGGACTGACGGTCATTGCCCTGCTGGGTGCCTTCATGAGTGAAGTCAACGAGGCATTGGCTCAAATGGGGCGTGCAGGGGAGGTCTTGACCGGATTCAATCTCATAGATCCTACCGTCTTCTTCGGCATTTTGGTGGGCGCCGCCATCCCGGCCGTATTCTCCGCCATGCTGATTCTGGGTGTTGACAAAAACGCGCAACGCATGATCGGTGAAATTCATCGCCAGTTCCGTGAGATCAAAGGCCTCCGAGATGGCGCCCCCGGTGTGGAACCTGATTACAACAGGTGCATTGACATAGCAACCACCGGAGCCTTGAAGGAACTAATTCCCGCCGGATTGATGGCCATCATCGCCACGGTGCTGGTGGGTCTCGTGGGAGGCGTGTCCGCTGTCGGAGGCTTCCTGCTCGGCAACATCGTCACGGGGCTGTTGCTGGCATTGTTCATGTCCAATGCCGGAGGGTTATGGGATAATGCCAAGAAGTATATCGAATCCGGCAATGAAGGCGGCAAGGGATCCGAAGCACACAAGGCTGCCGTTATCGGCGACACCGTGGGCGATCCTTTCAAGGACACCGCCGGCCCTTCGATCAACACTCAGATCACCGTCGTATCGCTGGTAGCATCATTGATGGCGACGATTTTCCTCAATTTTTCAATAATGTAAAATGTAAGTTGTACGATCTATACATTCTTTTACTGTCCCGCCGGCCTCGTGTCGACGGGATTTTTTAGTTCGCCTGCCAATGCTTGCAAGATAACCTCAATATACTCTCTCATGTTCAAGCTGCTTACGCATTCCCATGCATGGCTTTCTCCAGCCCAGCGTCCACCCATGATCGCCGTGGTAAATCATCTGTTTGGTCATCCCGCCGTCGATACAGATGTTTTCTCCTGTGATGAATCCGGCTTTGTCGGAGCAGAGAAAGAGCACCGTATTCGCGATATCCATGGGGTTCCCGACTCTGCCTGCCGGATGCTGGACGGCATCCGGGCCTTCATGTATCGCATCTGTGGTGTCGATCCAGCCGGGAGAGATCGAATTCACTCTGACCTTTCCCGCCAAGCTGATCGCCAAGGCGTGGGTCAGGGCGGCTATTCCACCCTTGGCCGCCGTATAGCTTTCGGTTTGCATCTGGCTCATCCGGTCCCGGGATGAAGAGATGTTGATGATGCTTGCGCTGTCCGCAAAATGCGGCTTGAACAGCTTCGCAAGATAAAAGGGAGCGAGCACCCCCACTTTCAAAGCATATTCAAAATCCTCATACGTGGCGGAATCGATTCCTGTGGAAAGCGGCGCCGCATTGTTTATCAGATAATCGACGCGGCCGTACTCGCTGATTACCTTGTCCGCAAAACGCTCCAGCGTGGGCTTGTCGGCAAGGTCTCCTTTAAAATACCGGTTGTCCTGCACGTCGATGACGCATACCGTTGCACCGGCCTTCTCGAACTCGTCGCAAATGCATTTGCCGATGCCTTTCGCCCCGCCTGTAACAACCGCCACCTTGTTTCTGAAATCCATATCATCCACCTTCAATCCTTCTTGTATGTTTCCACCTCTATTCCGAACCGTTCCGCCGGCCTGTCTGTTCAGTATGGCATATTCCCCGCAAGATGCATCAAGAACCACGTCATTCCTTTCAGCTCAACATTCCCTCAGTATCTTCCAATGATCATACAGATCATCCATGGAATATCGTGCATTGGCCGGACTGGTAGAGGGTAGTTGAATGGCTTTACATCCCGTTTTCCGCTCCTGATATTTCTGATAAGAGCGGTAAGCGGTTCCGCCGTTGCAGAAGATGTGCCGGATATCCGCCTCTTTTAAAATGGGGCTTAGATCCGAGGGAATCACGTTTTGGATGCTGGCATCACCGGATCCGATGATGTCACACCGGTAAATGACATCGTAGAGGGCAAGATGATGCTGCAGCAGAAAGGCTCTTTTTGCTGCAATGCCCGCAAGCGGCTTCACACCGAATATCCGCTCAAGCAACGGCCAGAAACGATTTTGGGGATGTCCATAGAAGAAGCCGTATTCTCTGGTTTTTACGGAGGGAAAGGAACCCAGGATCAGGATCTTCGAATCGGCTTGAAAAACAGGCATAAGCGGATGGGTGATGGTTTGATGGTTGGCCATTGTTGCCTCTCTTACATTTAAAAAGTCGATGACAACGTTCCGTCGTCGTATTGGAGAAGGTATTGCACGTCATGTTATGCAAATTCCTTAAACCATGCCATAATGGTACACTACCTATGCTAAACGCCATCGAGAACAAACACAAACTCCTGACGAACTATCTTAAGCTTGCCGTTCCAATCCTGGCGGTCATGCTCGTTTTGGGGATTGTGATCATCATCATCTCATCAAGTTTCCTCCTTACCGAGATACAAAACAACAATATGAACGTTGCCCGGCACATTCTCGACCATGCAAGCGCCATCTTCAATGAGATCCATGTGCTGAGCCTGAATTTCGGAAATCATTCACTGATCAAGTCGGGGCAATTGGAACTTCTTCAGGAAGAAGGGTACTCCTCCGAACGGAAGGCCGTTGAGCAGGAATTCCTCTATTACCTCCAGAACCATACCAACTCCCGCCCCTACATCCATTCAGGCTATGTGGCATTTTTTGAGACCTCCGATCGTTTTCTGGTAAGCAACCTCGGCGTTCAGGACATTCACTCATACTATGACACCAATTGGATCGATACGGCGATGAGCTTGCAGAACAAACGCAATCCGGAAGCTCTGACGGTCAGAAGAACCACCCGGTTTTTCAGTTTTGAAGAGAATCAGGAAATCATCACCGTATTTCGCATCATTCGCAGCGGAATTCATCCGGTAGGAGTGGTGGTTCTCAATATCAAACCTTCATATTTTGACTCCTTGATGCGTCGATTGCTCTTGGTGGAAGGACAGACCATTGAAATCTACAATGAACAGGGAGAGACCATCTACTCCTATTCCAAAGGTGCGATGCGTGAAAACGGAGATTATTTGAAAGTGGTCGAGAAGGGTTCCATGTTTTCCAGCGTCTCGATGACTCCCTATGCCCAGCTGTTCAAGCTGCCCGTTCAACTATCAAAAATTCTCCTGTTGGTGATCTTCCTGCTCGCCATTCTGGTACTGGTCATCGCCTATCTTGATGTCAGATGGAACACCAGACGCCTTGAAGTGATTTCCGGAATTCTCGATGCCGCCGCCAAAGGCGAAACGATTCCCCGGCGCATTGTGCGAAGAGAGGATGAGTATGGTTACCTGATTGAAGAAATGATCAGGTTGTTCGTGGCAAGCGAGGAGACAAGAATCCAGCTCATCGAAAAGAAAAGCAAGTTCAATGCACTGGAACTGATGGCGCTGCAAATGCAAATCAACCCGCATTTCCTTTTCAATACCTTGGAAACCATCAACTGGGAAGCGTCGCGGCTCGCCGGCTCGTTGCAAAACACCATCAGCAGCATGGTGCAAAATCTTTCCGATGTCCTGAAATACTCGCTAAGCAATCCCAGTGAATCCGTTACGTTGAAACAAGAGCTGTACTATGCCCAATGCTATGTCGCCATCCAACAGCAACGGTACAGCGATACGATCGAGGTGCTCTGGGATATCGATCGGGAAGCCCTCTCCTCTAAAGGCATGAAGCTGTTGCTGCAGCCATTGATAGAAAATGCGATCTATCATGGAGCGAAGGAAAAAGAGGCGTTGAGCACCATCACCATTCAGGTGCGCCGGTTGGATGATTTCATTTCCCTTCGCATCTCCGATACCGGCACCGGAATGAAGCCTGAGCAATTGGCCATGGTGAGGCTCCGATTGGAAGAGGAAGGGATGGAGGAGTCCCATATCGGTTTGAAGAACGTGTATAAACGGCTGAAGCTTCACTATGGCGACAGTGTGCAGTTCACCATAGAAAGCGAATGGAGAGCAGGGACGAGCATCACGATCCTGATTCCCTTCATTCCAATGGACGATGGGCACAATTCTTGACCGATGCGCAAAAATTGTTACGGAACTATGGGAATACGTCAAGAAATGACTCGAAATTGAGCAGTATCGCTTCTCACTCCTTTCCGATACATGACTTTACTATAAAGGTATATACATGTATCCATTCGGATAGGAAAAAGGAGTAGACATGAAAAAGAAAGGAGTCATTCTCATTCTGCTGGTGGTAATGCTGGGCATGTTGATCGGCTGTGGAAAGAAACCGGTGGAGAGCACGAGTGTGAGTGTGGCGGCCCGTGAAGCCACCAAAGAAGTTCGCTTCATGTGGTGGGGCAGCGATGCCAGACATGCGGCGACAGTGGAAGCCATGAAGCTGTTTGAGTCGAGAAACCCGAATGTGAAGCTGCAGGCGGAGTACAGCGGTTTCTCCGGATATTTCGACAAGCTCACCACGCAATTGAGCGCGAAGACGGGACCGGATTTGGTTCAGCTTTCCTACACCAACGTCGCCGACTACGTGACATTCGGCCAACTGCTGCCGCTGGATCCCTTTATTGAAAAAGGCATCATCTCAGTGGACAATCTATCGGAAGCGACCCTTGACATGTACCGCTTTGACGGCAAGCTCTACGCCATACCCGCCGGTGTAAGCACTACGTTGCTGTTCTACAACAAGGATATGTTTGATGCCGCCGGTGTAGCATATCCCAACGAGAGCTGGACATGGAACGAGTATATCGAGGCCGCAAAGAAACTGACCAGAGATACCAACGGCGATGGAAAAGTTGATGTCTGGGGAACCGGCGAGATGGCCAAGGTCGCCGGAGTCGACATGTCGTTCAAGAAGTACCTGTATGAACGGAACGGATCGCTTTGGACTGATGATCTTTCAAAGGTGGCCTTCAATTCGGAAGCCGGTGTTGCGGCCTTGGAGTTCATCAGGAGTTTCCAGACCATGGGGATCACTCCCCCGATTGAGATGACGGCGGCCAATCCCGACGGTGTGGACGACTTCCAACTCGGAAGGGTGGCGATGATCATTGCCAGTTCCCCCAACACGATGATGTATCAGGAGGCCGTACCCGGCCTTGGCATCGAACGGGTGCCTGCAGGAATTGAGAAGGATGTCTTCTGGGTTAATCCCTCGATGATGTACTCCATCACCAAGGATGCCAAGGACCCCGAATTGACCGCATCGCTTCTGAACTTCATGGTCAACGATGAAGAGGCGGGCTCGATCCTGAAAGTTGTCCGCGGTACTCCTTCAAACAGCGTCATCAGGGCGAATATCGGCCGGTCGTTGTCCCCGACTGAACAAACCATGCTTGCCTGTATCCAGAAGACGACCTCCACGGATTTTGTCAACGAACCGTTCCCGGCGGGATTTATGGAAATCTTCACCTTGATGACTCGGGAAATCCAGAACTATTTGTTCGGGAAGTACAAGAGTGCCCAGGAGACGTTATCGATCCTGGAAGCTGAGAGCAACAAGATTCTGGCACGCTATATCTGAAGGAACGCACCATGAAGGCTTTTCGTGTAAAGAGGCGAGTGTTTGAAGAGGAAGGCTGGAGAGCGTATGCTCTCCTCCTTCCCTGGATAGCCGGTGTGCTTCTCTTTACCCTCTGGCCGATGTTGCAATCGCTGTTTCTCTCATTCGCCGACTATCGGATCTATGGAAAGGCCTCATTTGTCGGTCTTGAGAACTTCCGCGAGATGTTCTTTGAGGATCGGATGTTCAAGACATCGGTGTTTCTCACGTTCAAGTATGTTCTGTTGTTCGTTCCGATCAAATTGGTTGCGGCGCTGCTGGTTGCGCAGGTATTGAACAGGAATATCAAGGGGATATCTCTGTACCGCACGATCTACTACCTTCCTTCCATCGTCGGTTCCAGTGTGGCGATGGCGGTGACATGGAAGATGGTGCTTTCACGGGAAGGGTTCGTAAATGCGGTATTGGGCTACCTGCATCTTGGGCCCATAGACTTCCTGTCCAGTCCATCGTACGCCTTGGAAACCTTGGCGATGATGGGTGCCTGGCAATTCGGTTCATCGATGGTCATCTTCCTTGCCGGTTTGAAGCAGGTGCCACAGGAGTTGTATGAAGCAGCCGAGGTGGATGGCACAAAGAAGACAAGACAGTTCTTCTCCATTACGCTGCCGATGATTTCTTCAACCATTCTCTTCAACCTCGTCATGGGGCTGATCAACGCATTTCAGGTATTTACCCAAATCGCGGTGATCACCAACGGAGGACCGGCCGACTCAACCTATGTCTACATGCTGCATCTGTATCGGACGGCATTCGTCTCCCATCGGATGGGGTATTCCAGTGCTCTTGCATGGGTGCTGACCCTCATTATTCTGGCTTCAACCGGATTGGTATTCCTGTCGTCCAAGCGGTGGGTCTACTATCAGGAATAGGAGCAGTGCCATGAACACACCCGCAACGGTTCTGAGAATTCCTCAAATAACCAAGCGACAATGGTTGAGGCTGTTGACCCACGTCTTTCTGATTTTCGGATGCTTCATCATGGTATTCCCGTTGATCTGGCTGGTCAGCAGCGCCTTCAAACCGGGAAATGAGATATTTCAACGGGAATTCTCTTTGATCGGGTCGCGCTTGACCGTGCAAAATTTCATCGATGGCTGGAATATCAACCCGACGTACTATTTCGGCCACTTCATGATGAACACGTTCCTGATGGTAGGTGCGGTGGTCATAGGCACGATAGCATCAAGCTTTGTGACAGCGTATGCGTTTGCCCGGCTGCAGTTCAAAGGAAGAAAACCTCTGTTCGCCTTCATGCTTTCAACCATGATGCTTCCCGCTCAGGTTACGTTGATACCCAAATATCTCACGTTCACCGCCTTTGGGTGGATAAACAGCTATTTGCCGTTCATCGTTCCCGCTTTCTGCGCCACCCAGTCCTTTCACATCTATCTTCTGGTCCAGTTCATCAGAGGGATTCCGAAAGAGTTGGACTCCGCGGCAAAGATAGACGGCTGCGGCTGCTTCGGCATCGCATTCCGGATCATCGCGCCGCTATCCAAGCCGGCGATGTTCAGCGTCGGCATCTTTGCGTTCATGTGGACGTGGGATGACTACCTGAACCAGTTGATCTACATCAGTTCGGTCGACAAATTCACCGTCTCGTTGTTTCTGAGAAGCTTGATGGATATCACCTCGAGCGTCGCCTGGGGGCCGCTTCTTGCGTGCTCGTTGATAAGCCTGATACCCATCATCGTCATGTTTTTCTTGGCACAACCCTATTTTGTGCAAGGCATTGCAACATCCGGCCTGAAAGGCTGAGCAAAAGGAGAGCGAAATGAAAACAATCAAGCTGGCCGTCATCGGCTGCGGGAATCGGGGAACCGTGTATGCAGGATACTCGCTTCTACATCCCGATGCTGCCCGTGTCTTCTATGCCTGCGACAGTTCAAAGGATCGGTTGGAGGCGTTTGGCGCGATGTTTTCCTTGCCACCGGACCGGTTGTACACGGATGCATCGGAAATGCTTGAAGCGGTGGAGGATGTCGATCTGGTCATCGTAAGCACCAATGACGACTCCCATTTTGCAATTGCGAAAGAAGTGCTCAAGCGCAAGCATCATTGCCTGTTGGAGAAGCCGATGTCGCCCCATGCCTGGGAGTGTGTCGAACTGGTTCGATTGGCGGAGCAGAACGGGGTCTCCCTGATCCTTGGCCATGTGCTTCGATATACACCGGTCTTCAGCACCATTCATCAGCTTGTGCATGCCGAACGTGCCATCGGCGATCTGGTTGCCATCCATCATTCGGAGAATGTGAGCGTCGACCATCTGGTTCACTCCTATGTCAGGGGGAACTTCCGGAATCTCAGCCCAATCCTTCTTGCAAAATCCTGTCATGATCTCGATATCCTCTGCTGGCTGACGGGAAGGCGTTGCAAGAAGGTTTCCTCGTTCGGGCACTTGGATTTCTTTACCGAGGAGCACGCTCCGGAGGGTTCCACCTATCGGTGCCTCGACTGCCCGGTGGAAGCGACATGCCCGTTCTCGGCTGTAAAACGGTATCTCGGTTCCGATACCGGGTGGCCGACCAGCATGATCAGCGTGGACACCTCGCTGGAGGCACGGACGCAGGCATTGCGCGAGACCAATTATGGAGTATGCGCTTTCCGCTCAGATAATACGGTGGCGAACCATCAGGTGGTGAATCTCGAATTCGAGGATCGGATAACCGTATCGTTCGTCCTTTCGGGGTTCAATACGGTTGAGACGAGAGAGATCCGGCTCATGGGGACGAAAGGGGATATCTTTGCCAATATGGAGGAAAACTACATCCGGGTACGCACTTTCGGTTCACATGAAGAGAGGGTCATCAGACCTCCGGTAATCCATGTCGGCAGCCACAGTGGAGGAGATTTCCTATTGATGCAGGATGTGGTGACGAGACTGCAGAACAATGATATCCACCAGGCAAGGGCTCAGGCGTCCCTTTCCCTGGAGAGCCACCTGATCGCCTTTGCCGCCGAGCATGCCAGAGCTACGGATACCGTGGTCCTGTTGGAGGATTTTACCCGGAAGATCAGCAACCAAACCATCGGAAAGTAGGGTAGAATTCAGGAGACGGTGGCTGAAAGGAGGATCTATGTACAAACTTCTCATTGCGGACGATGAGCGGAAAATACGAGAAGGTTTGGCGTTGTTGTTCCCTTGGTCACAGTTTGATATGGAGGTTGTCGGACAATGCTCGAACGGGCAGGAAGTGATTGAGTTCCTGGAGGACAATGAGGTAGATATCGTTCTTTTGGACATCGTCATGCCGAAAATGACCGGCATTGAGGTCTCGAAATACATCCATGAGAACCGGCTGGGTATAAAAGTGGTTCTTCTCAGTGCGTTTCGGGAGTTTGAATATGCACAGGAGAGTCTGCGGTACCAGGTGAAGGACTATGTGGTGAAACCGACCAAGTATGAAGAATTGGTCAGGGTCTTCACCCGGCTGAAACGGGAGCTGGACGAGCAGGCGCGTGCGGCTCTGGATATGAACGTTCCCGAGGAAAGCGGCATCGTGGAAAGAATAAAGCGCTATATCGAGGAGCATTATGCAACGGCTTGCCTTGACTCCATCGCCGATGAGCTGAACCTGAATGTGTTCTATATCAGCCGGGTATTCAAACGAAAAACCGGGATGAATATCTTCCCGTATCTGACGCAGGTCAGGATGTCAAAGGCCTGTGAATATCTCCAGCTGCCGGATATCAAGATTTACGAAGTGTGCTCCTTGGTCGGCTATACGGAACCAAGGAGTTTCTCCCGCGCGTTCAAGAAGCAGTTTGGTGTTACCCCCACCGAGTTCCGTGCCGGCTTCGGGCTGGGATAGAATCCGCAATTCCGTTCAGGCTCTCAATGAACGCCCTCATCTCCTTGGTTATCTGTTCTTGTCTGTACTTGTGTATCATGTGTCCGCAGTCAAGGTCGATCGTTTGAGCATCCGTCAGATCGGAAGCATACTCTTTCTGTGCCTCGATCCAGCTTTCTCCTCCTGTTTCCGAACCGTCCGAGATGAACATGAGCATAGGGAGATCCGGCTTGGGTTCACTGTTTATCAGATCGATGGCTTTTGGGATGTGTTTTCCCTCGGAACGGACGTTCTTATCCGAGAAGGTGCTGTGTATGAACAATCATGCAATCCTTCAAGAATCGCCCGATGGCACATGTTCCAGACAGCAGATCCTGCATGCAGCTCGGATTGTCGAGCTCCTTCAAGGAGACGCAGTTTGTAGAATGAAAATGATTCTGATGTGCCACTTACGCTTTGATCATGTATTGTTCAATCACTTCAGGATTGTCTCTGATCAGCTGAAGGAGTCTTCGGGAGGGACCTGCCGGAGTATTTCTCCCTCGCTCCCAAGCCTCGACTGTTTTTTTGGACACGCCAAGGGAAGATGCAAAGACGATCTGACTCAAGCCAACTTGCTTTCGGATTTGCTTGATGTCCTCACTGGAAAAAGACTCCACCTGTTTAACTGTAATTTTTGTCTTTCGTGCATCAATCTTTCCTTCTTGGTATTTGACGGCTTCATCCAGCCCTTGCATGATGCTTTTATATACGCTCATTTACTTATCTCCTGTTTCTGCAGACCTTTTTCAAGAACGGCGATCACTTTCGCGATTTCATTCCTTTCCTTGTCCGTTAGGTTGTCCTTCTCGGATTTTGGATATGCCGTGATCAAGTAGATTGTCTCATGTACGGTGAAGTCAACATATGCCACCCGCCCACCACCGCTCTTACCGCGACCCGGAAAGGCGATCCGATATTTACGAAGCCCTCCAGTGCCTCTCAGCACAGCGCCTGCCTTGGGATTCTCCAATAACTTTTCCTGTAGCTGCCGAAGTTCCTCATCACCAAGCCCAAGGTGTTTCCATTGGCGATCAAACTCCGGCATCATGACAAATTCACGATTGATCAGCATAAGCTGTCTATAAAATACCCTATCAGATAGGGTATAGTCAAGTGACTGTCTCATCTGTTTGGTCACTGCTTTATTCATCAGGAATAGTCGTTGACATCCTGTGAGGGGAACAGCTGATTCACACGCTCTATCGGTTCTTAATTCATGCGTAGTTTTGATCGGTATGAGCTTATGTTGTGCAGAAGAGCATCAAACCAAATAAGCCCTACCCCGGAAGTCCGGATTTTATAACGATAGCTTTACGATGAGGAGGCCGAACGAGCCTGATTTTCACTAAAAGCTGTACGTTCATTATATGAATGAGTGAAAAGATGATCAGCGTGCTCGCATGTTCTCTTAATCGATGGTAGGCCATCTCGGAATGGTGTCACACCGGTAAATGACATCGTAGAGGGCAAGATGATGCTGCAGCAGAAAGTCTCTTTTTTCTTCAATGCCCGCAAGCGGCTTCACACCGAATATCCGTTCAAGCAACGGCCAGAAACGATTTTGTGGATGTCCATAGAAGAAGCCGTATTCTCTGGTTTTGACGGAGGGAAAGGAACCCAGGATCAGGATCTTCGAATCGGTCCGAAAACAGGCATGAGCGGGTGGGTGATGGTTTGATGTGTTGTCATTTTTACCTTTCCAATCCGTTCAGGCTCTCAATGAACGCCCTCATCTCCTTGGTTATCTGTTCTTGTCTGTACTTGTGTATCATGTGTCCGCAGTCAAGGTCGATCGTTTGAGCATCCGTCAGATCGGAAGCATACTCTTTCTGTGCCTCGATCCAGCTTTCTCCTCCTGTTTCCGAACCGTCCGAGATGAACATGAGCATAGGGAGATCCGGCTTGGGTTCGCTGTTTATCAGATCAATGGCTTTTGGGATATGTTTCCCCTCGGAACGGACGTTCTTATTGCAGTAATTTGAGCTGGCAACGGCTCGGTAGATATCCTTTTCATGGTGCGTAAGGGCATCCGAGAAGGTGCTGTCGGTAAAAAATAATCTGACTATTCCGATTTCACGTCCGGCAGCGAGAAGATATGCGAGCAGATGCCGTTTCCAGCTGAAGTCTTCCTTACCATACGCACCCGGTACGCTCATATCGAGTCCTATGATTGCTTCGACTTCATCCGGATACATCTGCGCCCAGAGGATCGCTTCGATTCCCGACATCGAGTGGGGACAGAGGATGAACGGTCCTTCAATGCCCGCCTTTGAAAGGGCTTCCCGGTCCTGCCTGAGCATCGTCTCGAACGATCTTTCACCATCGACCACGTCACTGAAGCCATAGCCGAACTTCTCAATGACGACGATCCTGTAATCGTCACCGAGTAGCGTGTACAAAGGCTTGTACTCAAGAATCGGTGCCGCTACCGCCGAAGCCGCCATGAACACAAGGGTGCGTTCTCCCTTGCCCTCGGTATAGACGCTCATGTTCCGACCGTCCACTTCGACGAGTTGTCCGAGCGGCCGGCGCAGCGGTTCTTCCTTTATGTACATCAGCCTGTTGTAGATGAACAGCGCCAGCAGAAAGACGATGAGGAGTATTCGGATGCCGCGAGAAATTGTTTTCATGATTAAAGCGTTCTCGTTTTCCGTTCCTTGCTGAGATACAGGGAGGAAAGGTAGAAGGCCAGTCCAAAAGCCGCGATGATCAGCAATTCGCCACCGATGTCGAAATCGCCTTCCGATATGCTCATGATCCCTTTGTTGTAGTAGAACAGCGGACTGAATCTGGCGATCCTCTGCATGAAAACCGGCATGAATTGAATGGGAAGCATAGATCCCGACAGGAACATGATGATGAGCGGAAGCATGTTGCCGATCGTCAAGTTCAGCGATCGTGTCTTGGACAGCTGGTTGATCAGGCCCGAGAGCAACGCGACGACCGCCGTCCACAGGAAGAGGATCAGCAGATAGAATCCCAAACTTCGGGATCGCAACATCTCCGGAAGGAACACGGTCAGGATGAACCCCGTTACAAGAACGAAGACAAGAAGAGCGATGATCATCTGGGCCAGACTGATCTCTCCTTTCAGCCGGGCATCGCTTTTGGGGGAGATTCTGTTGCGGATCTGGATGTCTTTCTTGTTGAAACTGATGCTCAGGTCGCCCAGGAGCCGGAAGAGAATCATCATGATGACAAACCCGTACACATTCGCGAATCCATGGAATTTCTTTTCGAGAGGGGATCGATCGGTGGAGAAGACGACCTCCACCCGCTCATCCAGCACGGTTGAAAGCTTGTGCAGATCCAGTTTGCCGGCATCGACCATCGCTTTGTAGTACAGAGCGTAGGTCTCTACGGCTCTTTGTAAAAAGATGCTTTGACTGTTGGTGACGTCCGTGCGGATCGACAATGGCGAATCATCCGTTTCCAGGAGGATTCTTTCCGAATCGACCGGAACGACCACGATTCCGTCGATGAAGCGAGTGTATAAATCCAGTTCCGCCAGCTCTTGGGAATCATAGTGATAGAGGGTGTTTCCCTTCCCCAGATGCTCGATCAGTGAATTTCCGAATTGACTGTCTTCCTGCTTGACGATTCCTATGTTCAACGGCCTTTTTGAATACGCATCCTCATAGGAACTCATTGATAAGGAGGTGAAAGCGATGAGAATCGCGATATAGGCGATGATCAGGATTTTATTCTTGTTGGCTATCTTGATGAAGTACTGAAGCGTGTTCATGCCTTCTTTCTCCTTATGTGAAGAATGGAAACGATGACGAGAACGATGCTGTACCCCGTCAAGAGAAGAATCGAGCCTTTGAGCGTCGAGTAATTGCCCAGCATATTCACTTTCAGCAACTCGTCGCTGATCAGTGAAACGGGATTCAGCTTGAGAAGAAGCGGGAAGGAGCGCTTGATGATCAGGCGGATGCCGTGGCTGTACAGTCCGCTGATCCCGGACAAAATCAGCAGCGAGCTGATGGTTGCCGCCGTCTGGAGGGATTCTTTTTCGATGACCGTCCCTAAAAAGAGTCCCCACGCGATTCCGAAGGTCAGAGCCGCCAGGACGAGGGGGATATTGTTGAGATCGGGTGAAAAGAAATGTTGTTTCAAGATGAATTCCAAATAGACCACTATCACCGCGACCAGGAACAATGACCAGAGATAGCTGGTGACGACGCTGATCATGACTTGCCAAGCCTTGGATGTCGGCGATGAAGCGTTTCTCAATGCGACCGTCTGTCTGCCGGCAATCAGCCGATTGCCGATGGTGCTTGAAAGATACGCACCGTAGAGACTGATCATGGAAAAGAGCGCATAGAAGATGACATCGATGGGGCTTTGCTTTTCGTCGCTGCTTTTCACATAGGTCCGCTCGAAATCATAGGCGTCAAACGGCAGCCACAACGAGGAGATCTGCTTGGTCGTCGTGAGGACTTCATCCATGATCAACTGGCCGATCCCGTTCTTGTTGATGAAGAGGTTCAGGTCCTTGTCGACGTACGCATCGATCCGATTGTTTCTGAGCTCTTCAAGCCCCTGATCCTTTTCCAGCATCGCCCCTTCAAACAGTCTGGTCTCGATGGAGGATCTGTCAATCGTGTCAAAGTCCGGCCGCTTTTTCGGCTCGTCGACGAAGGAGAGCGGAATGAAGGCGTTTTCATGATAGGCGATGGTCACTTTTTCCACCTCGATCTCCCTGAATCGCAGTTGAGCGAAGAAAATGGTGAAGATCGTCAGCAGCACCAGGGGAAAGCCCATCATCCAGAACATGTTGAAGTAGTTTCCCAGAAACACTTTCAATTCATATTTGATATAGGTGAGTATTCGAATCATCAGTCTCTCAGCTCCTTGCCGGTCAATTCCAGAAACACGTCGTTCAACGTCGGCACTTCCGTATACAGCTTCACGTACGTCAATCCTTTCTCTTTCAGGAACTGGGCGACATCGCCGATATTGCCCTTGTTGTTGTCGAATTTGACGGTGTATTCCGAATCCTTGATCGTAACGTCGATGACATGGGAGAGGTTTCTCAAATCTTTTAAGATATCCACATGCTCTTCCAGGAGGGTGATCTTGATGATTTCCGTCGTGATGATCGAATCCCTCAGCTCTTCAGCGGTGCCCGTGATGATGTTTCGTCCCTGGTCGATGATGGCGATCCGGTCACACAGGTCTTCGACCTCTTCAAGATAATGCGATGTATAGATGACGGTGGCCCCTCGCCGGTTGAGCTCCTTGATCCCCTCCAGGATGAAGCTTCTGCTTTGGGCGTCGACGGCCACGGTCGGCTCATCCAGGAAGATCAGCTCGGGCTCATGGGCGATTCCACAGGCGATGTTGAGCCGGCGGGCAAGCCCCCCTGAGAGTTTTGACGGGACGAATTTTCTGAATTTCTCCAAGCCGACGAAGCCGATCGCTTTTTCCACGAGCTCCTTTCTTTTTTTCCTGTCATGGACATATAGTCCACAGAAATAATCGATGTTCTCGTAGACGGTCAGCTCTTCGAACAACGCTAAGTCCTGGGGAACATATCCGATCTTTCGTTTGATCTCGTATGAATTCGGTTTGAGCTCCTGGCCGAACACGCTGATGTTGCCGTTTTCATATGAGTAGATTCCCAGGACGCTGAGCAGCAGAGTGGATTTTCCCGAGCCGTTCGGCCCGATCAGTCCGAGGATCTCTCCTTCTTTCAACTCCAGATTGAATGAGTTCAACGCTCGGATTTCCTTGAACTCTTTGATAAGGTTTTCTACTTTGATTACCATGTCTTCACCTCGCTGAAATCATGGTACAATGAGACTGCAGATTTGGTTAGTGAATCCACTCACCATTTGAAATGACAAACGTCACCGGTGATATATGAGTACCATTACCCTTCACGGCATCGTTGCGCTGATCATAAGTATCTATGAGTTCGAGAAAGGCGATATCCCGACGGAATCACTCGTGCTTCTCGTTCTTCTGGGTTTCAGCTATTCCCTGCTCATCAAGGTCGTTTCGAATCAAAAAGCGAAAACAGGTTTTTTCCTTTTCGGGATTCTGGCCGCAGCACTGTTTCCACGGTTCATCTTTTTGCTTCCGCTGCTTGCGCCAAGCGCTTTTTCCCAGTTCAACAAGGTCTCCCTGTTGCTGTTCCTTCCGTTTCTTGGACATTTCCATGTTCTGTATCTGACTCTGGTCGGCTTCACGCTGCTATGGGATTATCTTTTTGCAAGTAAAGAGGCTGAGGTTGTGAAGCTGAGGAAGGAAAAATACAATCTTCTTGATGATGTGAATCGCCTGTCCAGATCGATCGACCTCATGAAGATTGAAAAAGAGCGGGACGAAACACTGACCTTGATGGAGGAACGCAATCGGATCTCCCGTGAGATCCATGATACGGCGGGACATACCTTGTCGGCCGCCATTTTGAATATGAAAGCGTTATCAATGACGACCGGAGAACCGGATACGAAGGAGCATCTCCTGGTGTTGAAGGAAACGCTGGAGAACGGGTTACAGGATATCCGCAGGGTCATGTATGATCTGAGGGACAGCTCGTTCGATCTGGAAAACAAGATCATGGAGCTGCTGGAGACCGTCGAGAATTCGAATCTTACGTACATCGTCGATTTGAATCTGAGCTATGGCGTCAAATACGATATCTTCGCGATTGTCAGAGAATCGCTCACGAACTATATCAAACATTCCGACGGCGGGCATTTCAAAGTCTATCTGGTTGAGAGCGGCCGATTCCTGGTGTTAAAGATTGAAGATGACGGTTCAACATCAAATAAGGAAGTTCAGGAAGGACTTGGTTTGTATTCCATCAGGAAAAAATGTGAAGAACGGGGTTGGAAGTTCAATATCACGACAGACCGGGGTTTCGGCATTCATGTATTGATGGAGAAGGGCATATGAGAATATTGCTGGTGGATGATGATATGCTTGTTTTAAAAGCATTGGAAATGATTTTAAAAGCCGAAGGGATTGAAGAGGTTCATACTGCAAAAAATCGTAAAGAGGCTTTTGACATCTATAAGAATCATAGAATCGATCTCGTGCTGCAGGACATCCGGTTGAAGGACGAGAACGGAATCGATATTGCGAGCAAACTGTTGGAGTACGACAAAGAAGCCAAAATCATTCTTTTGACGACGTTCAAGGATGAGGAATACATCAACAAAGCGATCAAGATCGGTGTTAAAGGTTATATTTTAAAGGATAACATTGATTCCTTGTTTCAATCGATCCAAACGGTGATGGCCGGCAACATGGTCTTGGATTCCGAGGTGATCAAGGACATCAGGTTGTCGAACCGACAGAAAAAATCCATCGAAGATTTCGATATCACCGAGCGTGAACTGGATATCATCAAACTGCTTGCCGAGGGGATGAACAACAAGGAGATCGCCCAGTCGCTCTTTCTGAGCGAGGGTACGGTTCGCAACTACATCTCGAATCTGCTCGACAAGTTATATCTCAGAGACCGTTCCCAGATTGTGGTCTTCTATTATAAGAACCTGCATGGTGAATGAAGTCGGTAAAAAAGACCGTTCAGTCCGAAAACCGGATGGTCTTTTCGCTTTGCAGGGCATGCTGTCATACGATATTCATTTTTTCATTCTGTTCCTCAGTTTCACGTATTGCACGGTGAACGACACAAAAATTGACATATACAGAAGTATTGCACCAAGGGTAATGGCAATTCCAAGGCTTTTGCGAGTCGTCACGTTCATGAAGAACTGAGGTATGAAGACCACGAAAAAGATGACAAGCAATGGGATCAGCCTCCCCTTGAAAACACGTTCCATCATCTGAGCCCTCGATTCGTCATCACAGAAGATCTCTTCATCCTTCGCGGTGCCTTTTGCCGCGGGTTTTCTGAAATAGCTGTATCCGACGAATTCCTGGATATATTCCCAGCCGCAATCTTCGAACATCCGGACATACTCGTCTTTGTTGGCCAATCCCTCCGCATTGTAATCGAGCTGGTAGATCACGTCTTCCGGTTCACATGCTTCAAAATGGTACATGCCTATCCCGGTGGTTTTGACCAGCTTCCATCCTAACTTATGCATGCTCCTCAGATATTCCTGTTCCTTTACATGCTGGGTGATCGAAAAAAACTTAAACACCTTCTTCGTCATTCTCTGGTACCTCCCGGGAGATGTGATATAAGCGCTCGATCCGCTTGAGTTCCGTCTTCAGGACGTTGAGCCCCAAATCGGTGATGATATAGATCTTGCGCTTGTCTTCGTTTCGAACGAACCGGATGATTCCGTCCTTTTCCATTTTCGAGAGACTTCCGTACATCGTTCCGGGCGCAAGAATGACTTCGCCGTCAGTCAATTCTTCAACCCTTTTGACGATTCCATAGCCATGATTTTCTTTTTGCAGGCACAGCAGGATGAAAAATGCGCTCTCGGTCATCGGCACATAGATCTTTTTTATGTATTCATTCATAGCTCCTCCCACGCTGTCTTGAAGTACGATGTATTGTGTTACGATATATCGTACTTCGATATATAATATATCGAACCTCGATATATCTGTCAAGAGGTCTTTGATGATTATTTGATCGAGTATTCGTATAGATGCGATTTGAGGTGCAACTTGCAGGTTACATGGTTCCCCAACGGTGATTTCAAGGCTCTCTTTTGCCCGCCTTCATACCGGCTTGTTTGCCAACCCTTTCTTCCCCTGCAGCATTATGATGCTATCCACTCCAATCGCTCTCGTCTAAGAACTTTCACCTGTGGTATACTCCCTGCAGAGAGGATGTTCATGGTGAAGTTGCCGAAGATGAGGAGACGGAAGAATCGATCCTTTGCGTATCGCGGACGCAGACTCCTTCACATCGATCTGGAGAAAGAAACATCGCACCTGATCGAACTCTCCGAAGAAGAATCGAATCAGTTAATTGGCGGCAGACTGCTCGCTCTTTCGCTTTGGGAGCGGTTTGTTTCCTTTGACAAGCTTGAGCCGAGTTTTTTCGAAGCGCATAACCCCCTTGTTTTAGCCCCTGCCTTGGCAGCGGATCTGGAACCGGAGAGCTGCGGATCTATGACCCTCGTAACCAAGGATCCGCAGCGCGGCAAGCTTGCCGTCTCGACGGTTCAAACATCCTTTTCGACCGCCTTGCTGAACTGCGGTTATTCGGCCGTGGTGTTCACCGGTCGTTGCCGCCGGTTGACCGGCGTTACACTTGATCATGATCAAGTGGAGTTCTTCGATGCCGAGAGCTTCCACGATCTTCCCACCGGAGAGACGAAGCACCGGGCGAAGATCGAGCATATCCTCTGCATCGGACCCGCTGCCGAACGGCAGATTCCCCACTGTTCCATCTGCATCAACAATCAGAACATTCCCTTTTCCTCCGCCTTGGGGCTCGTGATGGGGCTGAAGAATGTCAAACTGCTCGGCCTTGTTCCCCATGTCTCGGGACGGGAGGGGTATGACCCCGGTCGGCTCGGCATCTTTAAAAAACGGCTTGAACAAAGCCTCCGATTCTCCGCTCTCGCCCAACGGGTTCATGAGGAAGGGGATGTCCGGCTTCTGGAGAAAGCCAACACCTTCGGATGGGCCGCGATCGGAACCCACCGCTATCGCTATGATCTGCGCCTCGTCCATCTGTATGAACGTTTCGACGGACGGGCGGATACCTATTCCCTCATCGAAGCGCTTGCGTTGGGGGCGAATCTCGAAATCTTTGAACCTTCGCGGATTGCCCAGCTTGCCAGACGGTGCAAGGAGAACGGACTTGATCCCGCATCCGTCGGGGTTCTGTTGGGATGGGCGCGGGTCGCCCGGAAAGAGGGGACCCTTTCCTTTCTTCCCGATCTTCAAAGTCGCCTGGTCGCCAACTACCTCAAAGTGCTCGATGCGATCAGTTACGGAAAGGGGAGCGGTCATCAGCTTGGAAAGCGACTCGATCAACTGGTTGCAGAGTATGGCGGAAAGAACGGGTGCTACTGCATCGGCAGCCAACCCCTCGGACCGTTTGACTATCGGGCGCTTCCCACCCAAGCATTGCTCGCCAGCATGGGCGATCATCGGATCGTTCTCGGAGAACTCATCCGAGGCGGACACTACCGGCGCGGCAAAGCGAAGCGAAGCGCTGCGTGGGCTCTGTACCTTCAACGGCTCTGGGGTGCTCAGGAGTCGGTCGGCCTGTCTCCGTATGTCGATCTGCCCTTCTTTGGTCGATGGTATCCACACATCAAAGGAAGGCGTTCGCGCTTTGCGATGTCCGCTCTTATCGCTTCGATCAGCGAAGGAAGAACCTTTACCGCCCAGCACCTCGCAAGCGCAGGAAAGCGGGCGTGGAGCTTGGAACGGGAAATAAACCGTCGATTGGGCTGGCAGGATCCCCCCTTCGCCGAACAACAGCTTCTTGACGGTCGAAGCAACTTTCCCAAGAGCCAGGTCGTTCCGCTTGCCCTTCTTCGGGCAGCGTATCACGAGCTCTTGAAGCGGTGGTAAAGAAACGGGGAATGGGTTTTCAAACGATGGATTCCAACACCCTCTGTATCAATCAGGGCGTAGGTCGCGCCGCTTGATGAACGCGGCCGGCTCGGGGAGCCGGGGTTGAGCCAAAGGGTTCCATCAGCATCTTTCTTCAGATGAGGAATGTGGGTGTGCCCGCTGATGACGATCCCTCCGACGGTGTACGGAACGTCCAAATGACCATGGGTGAGGGTGATCGGAAGGCCTTGATAGCTCAAGGTGCGCACAAGGGGTGGCAGATGGATTCGAGCCTGAGCGAACTGGTAGGAGGCGTCACTGTTGCCTCGGACAAGGACGAGGCCGGGTAATCTTGAAAGAAGGGAGGCATAGACCGATCCTTCCTGGGGACAGAGGTCGCCGGCGATCAGCACCTGCTCCACCTTCCGGGACGCTGCGATATCGACGATTTCTTTCAGTGCTTCGGTCGAGCCATGAATGTCGGCTGTGATCAAGAGCATCTTGACGCTCCAATGAATTATTTACACCTTTTGGGTGTATATCCACATCAAATGATGTGCTAACATGATATGAGAATTATATATGTTAACTCAACAGGGAGAACTCCGCCATGCCCCAACTCAAGACGATGATATCCAGTGATCAGACCCCGATCTCCTATCACCGGTGGCTGCCCAAAGAGGGTGCCGTCAAGGCTTTGCTGCTGATCCTCCACGGAATGGCGGAGCACTCAAAGCGATATGATGAGTTTGCCAAATCACTCACCAAGCAAGGCTTCGCCGTCTGGGCTCCCGACCATCGCGGCCACGGAAAAACCGCTGAAGGCAAGACGCTGGGGTTCTTTGCCGAGGAGGACGGCTGGCAACGGGTCGCCGATGACGCCTTTGAACTGAGTGAACTCATCAACAATGAATATCCCGATCAACCTCTTTTCCTCTTGGGTCATTCGATGGGCTCGTTTCTTGCCCGAACGCTGCTTGTCCAGCATTCCGATGTGTTCGACGGGGTGGTCATCGTGGGCACCAGCCAAGGCAAGGGTCTTTTGGGAAAGGCCGGAAAGATGATCGCCGGGCGCAATGTAAAAAAATATGGGCCCAAGCATCCCGATGAGCTGCTCGACAAGATGAGCTTCGGATCCTACAACAAGCGGATCAAGAATCCCGTCTCCAAGTTTGATTGGCTAAGCCGAGATCCCGAGCAGGTGAAGCGCTATGAGGATGATCCGCTGTGCGGATATGTGTGCACCAGCTCCTTCTTCAAGGATCTTTTGACCGGCATTGAAATCGCGAATGATCCCAATTTGGCGAAGCAACTGCCCGGTGATGTTCCTTTGTACATCATCAGCGGCAGCGACGATCCCGTCGGCGATTACTCCAAAGGGGTTCGCTCCGTCTACGATTTCTATAAAAAAGCCGGAGTCAAAGATGTGACCCTTACGCTTGTCGAAGGAGGACGCCACGAGGTTCTGAATGAAACCGATCGAGCCAAGACCTACAAACTCATCGCCCAATGGATGAAGAAAAGGATCTAGGAAGATGGGAAAGTTCAAGTCGGCGGTACAGCGGTTCGGTGAATTCTTAGGCGTCGCATTTCGCCAATCGATGAAAGACAATGTATTGAACTCCGCCTCGGGACTGGTGTATTCGACGTTGCTGGCGATCGTTCCGGCATTGACGTTCCTGTTCTCATTCTTCAGCGGTCTTGGAGTGCTGGAACCGCTTTTGAACTTCCTCTCCGAAGCGCTTACCGAGCTCACCGGCGGGCAGACCAGCGAACAGGTGATGACGGCCCTCACCACGTATACCCGAAACGCCACCACGCTGGGAATCGTCGGACTGATCTCTTTTTTGTTCACGATGGTGCTTCTGATCAACAAGGTCTGGTCGGTGATCAACCAGATCTATCGCTCCGCCCAGTCGACCAATCCCTTCAAACGCTTCATGGGATACATGACCTTCGTCATCATCACGACGCTGCTTCTCGCCCTCTATGTGAGCGTCCAATCGGTGTTCACGGATTGGTATCTGAATCTCATCGGGTATTCGGTCGGCGCCTGGTCGGTGGTCATCAAGAAGGTGATTCCCGTCCTGATCATCTTCATCATCTTCTTCCTGCTGATCTTCTTCGTTCCGAACACCAAGGTCCAGTTCAGCGCCGCGCTAATCGGCAGCGTCTCGGGCGTCGTGATCATCACCGTCTTCACGCAGTTCACCGGCCTGTTGACCAGTCGGGCGGCGACGTTCAGCGTGATCTACGGATCGTTTGCAGCCTTGTTCATGTTTCTGTTTATCTGTTATGTGTTCTGGGCGACGATCTTTTTCAGCGTCGAGCTGGCATATGTATATCAATATCGACCAACCGGGGTGGTCAGTGAAGGCCTTCCGCAGAGCCCGGCGACCCAGATGACCGACGGTACCAACATCATGATGGTGATCGGTGCGAACTTCCGGGACGGCAAGGGTGCCACGACGGTCAAGGAGCTCCTCGACCGATTGGTCATTCCATACGATCGGCTTCAGGGGTTCCTCGGCGCTCTTACAAACCAAGGGTACATCGTCGCGACGAACAACAGCCGGACAAGCTTCATTCCCAACAAACCCCTTGATCAGATCCGGCTCCAGGATCTTGTCGAACACCTCTACGGAATCGAAACGATCGATGAGATGAGCCGGGATACCGCCGGAGAGGCGGTCGCAAAACAGCTTGCCGAGAAAGGGATCTCCTCGCTCGGCACCTTGACGGTGGAAAATCTGCTCCAGCGGATCTAGCCGAGGGCGACATCCAGAATCATCATGATGGTGAAGCCCAGCATCGTGCCGATCGTCGCCCAGTGGGTGGCCGAGTGGTCATCCGCCGTTCCATAGACTTGCTGTGACTCGGGGATCAGCTCTTCAATGACCACGTAGATCATCGCTCCGGCGGCGAACGCAAGGGCGTAGGGGAGGATCGGGGTCATCGTGGTGACCAGCCAGGCTCCGAGGACTCCGGCGATCGGTTCGACGACTCCCGAGGCCTGACCGTAGAAGAAGCTCTTTCTGCGGGAAAGCCCCTCTCTTCGCAAGGGGACGGAAACCGCCGCCCCTTCGGGGAGGTTCTGCAAGCCGATTCCGATCGCCACGATCAACGCTCCAGTCATCGTCTGGGATCCGCTTCCCGCCGCCGCTGCTCCGATCGCCACGCCGACGGCGAGGCCTTCGGGGATATTGTGCAGGGTGATTGCCAAAACCAACAGAATCGAGCGGCGAAGGTTGGTGGGGATTCCTTCGCTTTCACCCGGTTTTGAGTCCAGGTGGGCGTGGGGGATCAATTGGTCACTGAGCCAGAGGAACGCCCCGCCGGCGAGAAACCCGATCGCGGCGACCGCCCACGGAGGAAGGGATCCTCCTTCGGCGAGTTCGATCGCCGGCTGGAGCAGCGACCAGAATGATGCTGCAATCATCACGCCGCTGGCGAAGCCCAGCATGCCGTTCATGACGTGGCGGTTGATCGTCTTGAAGAAGAAGACGAACGCCGCTCCGATCGCGGTCATTCCCCAAGTTCCCATGGTCGCCAGAAATGCTAATATGATTGGATGTTTCAGCATAGAGATATGCTACGGGTACTCCCTTCTCCGGTCAAGTAGGAATATCTCTTGCCTAAAGGGAGTTCTTCCCATTATGGTTGAACAATGATCTTCCTTGAGTACGAAACCCTTGAACCGATCGACGCTCTGCTTTGGCATGCATACCCGAAGCATGAGTCGATTATGGAAACCTATGATGTCGGAGAACTCACCGTCGAGGTGCTCGATCATCCGAGTCTCCGTTCCTCGATCGATCTCGCCGTCATCGCGTTTTCTCTTCTCGTGTTTCATAACAATGAAATCATCGCGGTCTTCCAGATCGAGCAGGAGGATCTGCGCTCCCTTTCTGAAAAACTGGGGTGCAGCATCCGCGAGCTTCAGGATGAATACCGGACGAAAGGAATGCTGAGCAACCCCCGGGTATATATCTACACGAAGGAGCAGCGGAAGGACGAGGGCCCGTATGAAGAGGAACTCACGTTCTTTTCCGCCCGCGAGTTTCTCCTCGAACTGATGTGTGATACGTTTGACCTGCTTTCCGATCCCGTCCTCAGAGGGTGAAGACGAACGTTCCGCCCACGTGGATGCTTCCATTGATATCTTTCTTATAGGGGCCCAGAACGGCCGACTGTGCCGGGATATGAAGAATCACGTGTTCGCCTCCGACAAGCAGGGTCGGGTATACGTCTGAGGGTTCGTCGCTCACCCGGGCACGAATCAAAATGTTATCAGCTTCGACTCCGACCCAATCTCCTGCGACATATCCGTGACCGAGGAACGCGGCGCTGGAAAGATTCAAGAGGATTTCGCTTTCTTTGAAGCTCGCCCCAACCCGGGTTGCCCGGCTCGAGGCGCAGGAGCCGAGCAGCAAGGAGAGGAGGATCACGAAAAGAACCTTACGCATGTTTGATGAACGTGCCATCCATCAGCTCCTTGCGGGCAAGGCGGAGTTCCTCGCTCGTGTTCATGACGATCGTTCGCTTCTTCATGCCCCGATCCTATCACGACACTCGGAATTTCTCTACCGGAGGAGGTTGTCGATGGTAAATCCCCATTGCGTGCCGGACACTCGCCCTAGGGAAGCAGGATCGAAGAAAGAGGTAAACCATGCCATGACGGTGTTTTTC
>ERZ795030.1691-NODE-1691-length-28953-cov-5.105440_pt1 | contig 28953 bp, 46 predicted proteins | sample MGYA00375122_ERZ795030 | MGnify/ENA primary metagenome ERZ795030 (study PRJEB30165, sample SAMN05720146) | activated sludge metagenome | isolation source: anaerobic digester from wastewater treatment plant | place: Japan | collected 2015-04-20 ... | reverse complement strand
GACCTTGCCGTCAGGAAGCTGGTGGATGAACTGGAGAAGCTGGCCAAGGATGACACCACCCGGATCGCCATCATCAACAAGTCTATCGCCAATGGATGGCTGGGGGTGTTTGCACTGGATCAGCGAACGAATAGCAACCGTCCACGGGGGAGTGGACGCAAGAGCAACGAGGGGAACTTCGCCGGTAGACAATACACCGACGAGGATTGGGCGGCCATGTACACCGAGCCGCCGGAGGTGAGCGAGTGACGATTCAATTCCACGTACCAGGCACGCCCACCGGCAAGGGCCGTCCGCGAATGACGCGCAGCGGTCACTGCTACACGCCGAGCAAGACGGCGCAGTACGAGTCCAAGATAGCGTGGTGCTTCCAGCAGGCGGCACCGGACCACGTGCCGATCAAGACGGCCGGTCATCATGGAGGCGAACGTCTACATGCCGATCCCGGCGTCGTGGTCCAAGAAGAAGGCCGAGGCAGCGAAGAAAGACGCCATCCGGCCCACAACCAAGCCTGACCTGGACAACATCTTGAAGATGATGGATGCCCTCAATGGCGTCGCATGGAAGGACGACGCGCAAGTTGTGAGTGTGCTGATCCAAAAGTACTACAGCGAGGCAGCCGGGATGTCGGTGTACATCACATGGGAGGACGACAAGTGACCATCATGGACCTGCACATCCCCGCCACGGACATCCGGGAGATCGAACACGTGCCCGGCGCCGAGGTCATCGTCATCAAGCGGCACAGCACCGCGCGGGTGGAGGTGCGCCATTGTACACCGGCACAGTATAACGCCCTGGCGGCCAAGCTGGTCATCGCCAGGATATACGAGCCGTCCGAAAAAGACGGCAGGATTGCTGACAAGGAGAACAACGATGGAGTGGATTAGCGTCAAAGATAGGTTGCCTCCGCCGGGATCGGAGGCCTTGCTATACACAAGAACGTTCGGACATTTCATTGGCTTGATTCAGAGTTATCGTCAATATGCGTGGCGTAACGGAGAGTCAGCGTCCTTCACCCACTGGATGCCGCTTCCCGAGCCACCGAAGGAGGAACAGCCATGACCGCTGAACAACGCCGCTGTCGGCTGGTCGTCGTCGGCACCGCGCTCAAGTACCTGACGCGGGACTGGGAGCGTTCCGTCCAGCATCGAGCCGACGCCCAGAAGGCGTATGAGGCCACCGGCACCGTCGCAACGGGCGCAAGCAAGGCGGCGTACCGCAGGGCAAAGGTGCGATGGACGGCAGCGTGTGAGGCCGTGGCCTATGCGGAGCGGTATGTCCACGAGGCCAACGAGATGGTGCGCGAGCTGAAGGAGATGGAGGTGACGGAGTGATGGACAATGGAACAAGGGAATGGATGCGCGAGACGATTGCCCTCAAACACGACGTGCTTACATATGCAGAAAAGCAAATCAACTCCGACTTGGATAACGCAAACGAACTGTACGCAACCGCAAAATCAAACATAGATATTGATGTGGCATACGCCATGATTGCCAAGTGCGCCCAACTGATGTGCGTCATATGCAAGATGCGGAACGAACTCGACCACCAGAGGGAGGTGACGGAGTGAACAAGACCGAGTACCTGCGCCTCCGGGCGATTGAGTTCGCCGTTGAGCAGATCGTCCGGGAGTGTCCGCGGGAAGTGTCCGACCTGACAAGCAAGGACACGTCATGGGCCAAACACGTGGACAAGGCGATGCGGTGGGCGGTGGAGAACTGGGACAAGGCACTGGCGGGGGTCAAGGAGGGCTATGCCGGGCGCGTATTTGACCACTGCTGGCACGTGTGCAAGATCGCCGGATCGGAGGCACAATCCCGCCTGTTCGGCCTTACTGTCCTTGTACCATGGTCCGACATCCGCAGGGCGCTGGAGGACGCGGTAGAGCGCAACGGCAGCCAGCAAATGTCCATCGACGAAATGATCCTGGGGATGCTGACACCAAGTGAGTAGGAGTTTTCGGCATGATGGACGAAAACTGGTCGGGAGATTGGAGTTTTTGAAATGGAGGACAAAGAATGAAGCCAAGACTGAAGCGGTGTCTGTGCGGCGACAAGCCCATATCCTACGCCTGCCAGATGACATTTGACCCGATCTACCTTTACGCCTGCTCGGACCCGCACTGCTACGCGGTGCCTCCGGGACGCAGCGATCGGACGGACGAAGATGCCAGGCGCAACTGGAACCAACGAGTGGACGACGCCAGGAGCGGCAGGGTCGTGGTCGAGGATGACGGCCCGATGCCGTTCGAGCTGTAAGGAGGACACATGAACCAGATCAACATCATGGGCAGGCTAGTACGTGATCCGGAGCGCAAGCAGGACGGACCCACCCGCTTTACCGTCGCCGTGGACCGCAAGTTTCGCGACAAGGACGGCAACAAGCAGACGGACTTCATGACCTGCGTCGCATGGGGCAAGGTGGCCGAGCTGATCGCACGGGACTTCACCAAGGGCCGGCCGATCATGCTATCCGGCCAGATGCAATCCCGCCAGTACGAGAAGGACGGATCAAAGCACACCATCTGGGAGGTCAATGTGGCGGATTACTGGTACGTGGACAGCCGGGACATCCATGAGCCGCGTCCCGCGCCGCAGACGGCACCACCCGAACCGAGGCCGGCAGTACAGGAAGAACTGCCATTTGATCTGTGAGGTGACGATGAAGAGCGACATCCGGTCATGGGACAAGTACCAGGACAAGCGCGAGGCAATAGCGGACACCCTGCGGTCGTATCGCAAGCTGGAACTGGACTATATGGCCAAGTGGGACTTCTACCAGGTCCTCTTCCCGCGATGCGTCCAGACAATGACCGACATGCCGCGCAACGACAGCGAGGACTGCGAACTGGAACGGATCATGCGCCAACGGGTAAGCCTGTCCAAGATCATGGGCGACAACCTACGGGACATGGCGCTGATCCTGGAGCGGATCGCCAAGATGGTCGAGGCACTACCGCCCGATGAACGCACGGTGCTGTACCGCCACTACATGCTGGGCGAGACATTCCAGACTGTGGCCGACAAGATGAACTACAGCGAACGGACGGTCAGGACGCTGAACCAGAAGGCCATCGACAGGATGGCGAAACAGGAGGAATAAGTCTGCCGTCCGTTTCCGCTTATTGCCGCCTTGGTCATGCTACAATGGTACAGTAGAGATATACGCACGGGGGCACTCCTAACGGGGTGCTCCCTTTTTCATGCGTTCAATAGGTCATGTGGGGTTGACGCACCGATTGTGTGGCAGGGGTGGGAGCCGGGTGCGCGGGAGGTAAGATGCGATGCCGAGTAAGCCGATGCGGTTCTGCGCTCACCCCGGATGTGGCGAGTTTGTCCGCGGCGGCTTATGCGCAAACCACCAAGCAGAGCGGGACGAGCGTGACCGGAGGGCGCGGGCCTCTTCGGACGCCGATCGCGGAAATGCTTCCGACCGCGGGTACGACGGGACATGGCAGAGGGCGCGATCAATTTACCTGCGCAATCACCCGGTCTGCGAGCGCTGCGAGCAAATGGGGCGCGTAAAGACAGCTGCTCTCGTTCACCATATCGTGCCAATCAGCGAAGGTGGTGCAAGGCTTGACCCGCGAAACCTGGCTTCTCTCTGCAGGGATTGCCACAACGAGGTCCACGCGGGCGATGTCTGGAGAAGGACGTGACGAGGGAGGGGGCGTCTGATCTCTGGGCGGGAGGGCCCTTGACCGAAGGCCGCAGGCACGCACAAAAAGTTTTCGTTTTTTTACTCGTTTTTTCACAGGGCGTGCAAACGAAGGGGGACATATGCGAAACACTCACCTGTGGCACGAGGCTTCTGGCCAGAAGGCGAGTGACGAACTAGGAACAGGCGCCGGTGACCAAGGGATGATGTTCGGGTTTGCCTGCGACGAAACGGAAGAGCTCATGCCGCTCCCGATATCGCTTGCACACGCCCTTTGTCGCAGATTGAGCGCCGTTAGAAAAGAGAAAGTTCTCGGCCGCGACGGCGACTACCTGCGGCCCGACGGGAAAGCCCAGGTGACGGTGGAATATGATGGATCGACGCCGATCCGGGTTCACACGGTCGTCGTGTCCACCCAACACGGGCCCGAAATACCGCCGGAGAGACTGCGATTGGACATTGAGGAAGTCGTAATCCGAAGCGTCATTCCGGAGGGGATGCTTGATGAGAGAACGCGCATTTTGGTGAACCCAACTGGGCGCTTCGTCGTCGGCGGTCCACAGGGAGATTCCGGCCTGACGGGGCGGAAGATCATTGTTGACACGTATGGCGGATATGCCAGGCACGGAGGCGGCGCATTTTCCGGGAAAGACCCGACGAAGGTGGACCGATCGGCCGCATATGCTGCAAGACATGCGGCAAAGAATCTGGTTGCTGCCGGCCTGGCGGCGGAGGGAATAAGCGTCTACTGCGTTCATGGTGTGTCGCAGGCGGAATACGAAACACACCTCGAGGCGGCCCTTTCCTGCCGGCCCAATCTCGTCCTGGACGATGGTGGAGACCTTGCTCGGCGCCTACACAGCGATATGCGTGACCTGGCGCAAGATGTCTATGGTGCCACAGAGGAAACGACCACGGGGGTGCGGCGCCTGCGGGCGCTCGCGCGCGACGGCGGTCTTTTGTACCCGGTTGTCGCAGTAAATGACGCCCGCAGTAAAAACCTCTTTGATAACCGATTTGGAACGGGGCAGTCGGTCGTGACGGCGGTCATGAACACAAGCAATCGGATGTTTGGCGGCAGCACGGTTGTGGTGGCCGGATACGGAATGTGTGGGAAGGGAGTTGCTCTCCGCTCAAGGGGCCTTGGCGCGGACGTGGTTGTCTGTGAGGTCGATCCAATCAAGGCAGCGGAAGCGATCATGGACGGATATCGCGTCATGACAATGGATGATGCCGCCCATGTCGGAGACATATTCATTACGGTTACTGGGTGCCGCGATGTAATCCGAACCTGGCACTATGCCGCGATGAAAGACAATGTCCTACTGGCAAACGCAGGTCATTTCGACGTAGAGATCAACGTTGGCGAGCTTGCTGCGGCGGCTACTGAAAGCTGGCAAGTAAGACCCGGAATGGTCGGGTACAAAATGCGGGATGGCCGTGTACTCTGTCTGCTCGCCGAGGGACGACTTGTGAACCTCGCCGCTGGTGACGGGCATCCGATCGAAATCATGGATATGAGCTTCTCCCTGCAGGCAGAGTGTCTGCGATACATCGCGGAATCACGTGGTAGCCTTCCGGTCGGCGTGCTCCATGTTCCGGATTCCATCGACCGCTATGTTGCAGAGCGCTTGCTTGATGCACGAACGGCAAGGATCGATCGCCTTACCGCCGAACAGGCCGGGTATCTTGATTCGTTTGGTATGGGTGAGTAAAACCAGGGGTGAGTAAAACGCGGCCGGCGCCAAAACGGGCGACGGAGCATCGTCGGAGCATACTGTAATGCCAAAACGGGCGACGGAGCATCGTCGGAGCGAGTAAAACGCGGCCGGCGCCGCTAGGCGCCAAGTGAGTAAAACCAGGGGTGAGTAAATTGCGCGGACGGAAGCCGTACCCATATGCGGTGATTGAGGCGACCAACGACAAAATACGCTATACAAAAGCCGAAATGGAGAAAAGGCATAAGGCCGAGCCCAAAATTGACTCAAGGCTTCTTCGATGCCCTCCGCGTATGAGCGAAGAGGCGAAGCGAGAGTGGAAACGGATCACAAAGCTCTACAAGGAACTGGAAGAGCCGATCATCACTGATCTCGACCTGAATGCCCTGGAGGTATACTGCGAGGCCGTCGCCACCTACCGCAAGGCGATCAGCAAAGTACGCGAGACGTCGGAGGTCTATGTCGGGAAGAATGACACAAAGCCGCGAAAAAACCCGTGGTTGTCGATCGCAAACGAGGCGGCCATCCAGATAAAGAAATATGGCGAGTCTCTCTTGCTTGACCCGGTCTCGCGAGCGCGAGCCGGCCTAGCGCGCAGCAAAGCCGACGACGATGATCCGTTGGCAGCGTTCTTTGCGAGGAGGGCAAATGGATGATAGCAACAGAGCGAGAGAGGTAACCGATTTCTTGTCACTTCTCTGCCATACGGGGGACTTTAGCGGGAAACCATTCTCGCTGATGCCGTGGCAGGAAGAGGTAATCCGAAACGTCTACGGAACACTCAAGCCAGACGGAAGCCGGCAGTATCAATATGCTTACCTGGAAGTTCCAAAGAAGAACGGCAAAACAGAAATTGTAGCCGGCCTGCTGCTGTATCACGCGACCTGCGACCCGGTTGGTGGACAGATTTTCTGCTGTGCGGCTGAACGCGAACAGGCTGCCCTTGTGTTCAATGCGGCCCTGAAAATGCTCGACCAGTTCCCGCAGTTGAAAAAGCTCTACAAAGTCCGCGAATCGATGAAGGAGCTTATAAATCGCAAAACAGGAACAACCGTCAAAGTTCTATCGGCCGAGGCATACAGTAAGCACGGATTCAACCCGACGGTTGTTGTGTTTGACGAGTTGCACGCGCAGCCAAACCGCGATCTGTGGGATGTCATGACATTTGGTGCCGGCGCCGCCCGGAGGGAGCCGCTGTGGTGGGTGATAACCACTGCCGGGAACGATCCAGACAGAACGACCGTTGGGTGGGAACAACACGCATACGCCAAGGGGATAATTGACGGCAGCATCACAGACCCACGGTGGTTTGCGCGCATATACTGCGCGCCAGACGATGCGGACATATACGACGAGGAAACTTGGTACAAGGCAAACCCATCGCTCGGAGTAACCATACCGATAGAAACCATCCGCGGCGAGGCGCAAGCGGCAAAAAATTCTGAGTCGGCCGAGAAGCTATTCCGGTGGCTGCGACTCAACCAGTGGGTGTCCACCAAGAGAACGTCCTGGCTACCTCTCACGCTTTGGGATTCGGTTCTCGGCTCGTGGAGCCCGGATGACATGCGCGGTAAGCAATGCTACCTGGGACTAGACCTGTCGAGCACGACCGACCTTACGGCCATCGCCCTCCTCTTCCCGCCCGGCGGCGAGATCGGGGAATGGCGCTGCCTCTTCCGGGCGTTCTGCCCTGCCGACAACCTTGCGGAGCGAGTCAAGCGCGACCACGTTCCATATGACGAGTGGGTGCGCAAAGGATGGTTGATTGCAACAGAGGGATCTGCCGTTGACTACGAAGCCGTGCAGCAGGAGATAGAGGCGCTGGCAAGACAATACCGGGTTAGATACATCGGGGTTGACGAGTGGAATTCGTCAATGCTTGTACAGGCGCTAGAGAAAAAGGGACTGCTGCCGGTCATAGTCAAGCAAACCATCTCCGGAACGTCGCCGGCAATCAAGCACATCGAAAAGCTGCTGCTGGATCGGCAGATCACTCACGACGCGAACCCGATCGCCAGGTGGTGCTTCGGAAACGCCGTCGTTGCGGTCGATGGAAACGAGAACAAGAAGCTGATGAAGAACCGCTCATTCGAACGGATAGACCTGATCATGGCCCTTGTTGATGCCATGGCAGTCGCTGTCAATCTTGAGCTAAAGCCACCAACGATCTATGAACAACGCGGCATACGCGCAGTGTGAGACGGGAGTGATGAGGGTAGTGAAGTTAAGGCTATTTGGTCGGACCATCGAGATCCGGAACAACGCAACCGTCTCTTTGCCGTCTGTCTACGATGATAGCGCATGGCTGTCGTATTTGCTTGGCAAGGGCCACCCGGTGAACGCGACGACTGCTGTCAAGGTGGCGGCGGTGATTCGCTGTGTCGATGTGGTGGCCAAGACAATGGCATCCTTGCCGCTGCATCTGTATCGGCAAACGCCTGAAGGCAAGACGAAGGCAACCGACCACCCGGCGTACAAGCTGCTCTGGCGGATTCCAAATCCAGAAACGACCGCTTATGAATTCTGGCACATGTATGTATTCAACCTAATGCTCACGCGCGGCGCCTACGCGAAAATCGTGCGCGATCCGTGCGGATACGTCAGGGAGCTCTGGAATGTGCCGACGGCTGTTGTCACGCCAGGCCGGAACACGGTCAACGGCGAGAGATACATCTCTGTCGACCTTGGTGGTGGCAATTCTGAGATTCTTCGGAGCGGCGACTTCATGTTTACGCCCGGATTGCGGTTCGGGTCTGCATCAACGCCAGAGGACCCTGTGGCGGTGGCCTCTGAAGTTCTCGGACTGACGCTCGCGCTGAACAGTTATGCCAAGGACTTCTTTGAGAACGGTTCCAACCTGGGCGGCCTTGTTTACTACCCAACAGCGCTGTCAGATCAGGCATATCAACGATTCAAGGAGTCCTGGCAGTCGACCTACGCCGGCATTCTGAACCAGCACAAGATCGGGTTCCTGGAGGACGGGGCGAAGTTCGAGGCAATGGGGCGCAACCCGAACGACGCGCAGGCGCTGGAATCGCGCAAGTTCGAGGTCACGGAAATCTGCCGTCTATTCGGCGTTCCGCCGCACAAGGTATTCGACCTGGACCGGGCAACGTTCTCAAACATCGAGCAGCAAAACATCGAGTACGTCCAGGAAAGCGTTACGCCGATGGCTGTCCGATTGGAACAAACCATTTACAAGGATCTGCTGACGGCCCGCGAGCAGGAGACGCACTATGCCAAATTTGCGGTGAACGGACTACTTCGTGGCGACATGGCGGGACGGACGGCCTACTACAACAGCGCCAGGCAGAACGGCTGGATGTGCGCCAACGAAATACGCGAGCTGGAGGACATGGACAGGATACCCGCCGAGCAGGGTGGCGATATCTACGCGGTCAACGGGAACCTGATCCCACTGACGGCTGTCCCGCAGAACCTGCCGAAAGGAGCCACCAAGAATGGAGCGTAAAAAGTTCTGGGCTTTCAAGGCGAAGGACGACAAGAGCGGCGAGCTGACACTGTACGGCGAGATCGCAAATTACTCGTGGTTTGGCGACGAGGTTACGCCGAAGCAGTTCAAGGCGGATCTGGACGCGCTCGGTGACATCGAGGCATTGGACATCTACATCAATTCCGCTGGCGGGGACGTGTTCGCCGGTCAGGCAATACACTCCATGCTCAAGCGGCACAAGGCCCGCAAGACGGTGCACATCGATGGATACGCTGCGTCGATCGCCTCCGTTGTCGCGATGGCTGGCGACGAAATCGTCATGCCGAAGAACGCGATGATGATGATCCACAACGCCTGGACGAGGACGGCCGGAAATGCAAAGGACTTCCGCAAGATGGCCGATGACCTGGAAAAGATCGACGGCGTTCTGACCGATGTGTATGTGGACAAGACTGGCCTGCCGTCCGATCGAGTCCGGGAAATGATGGACGCAGAGACGTGGATGACGGCGGAAGAGGCGTTTGCAAACCACTTCGCGACACATATCGGCGAGCCAGTTGCCATCGCAGCCAGCGACCTGAACCTGGACCGCTACCGCAATGCGCCGCGGCAGCAGGAGCCGCAATCAGAACCGGAAAAATTCGAACAACCGAATGACAGCGGGGGCGACAGCCGGCCCGTAGCAGATAACCGTGCCATGTTCCAGAACATCCGCAAGAAAATCCTAAAAGCCTACGAGGAGGAATGAATCACCATGGATGCCAAGAAGCTGTATGACATGAAGCAGGAGCGGGCCAACATCACCACCAGCCTTCGGAACCTCATGAATGAGTTCGAGGCTCGCGAGATGCCCGCCGACAAAAAGGACGAGCAGGCGAGGCTGGAATCCCGCTTCGACGCTCTGACCGTCTCTATTGAGAACGAAGAGCGCCAGCTCAACCGCGAGCGGGCCATCGGCGAAATCGTCAAGCCTTCCGAGAACAAGCCGCTGAACCAGCTGTTTGCGCGGGCCCTGACCGGTGATCCCGTGGCGATGGCCGAGTTCCGGAACGCCGCCCCGACCCTGACCGACAACGCCCAGGCTGGATACCTGACCGCCCCCGTGCAGTTCGTTCAGGAGCTCATTAAGGGCCTGGACAACTACCTCTGGATGCGGCAAATCTCCGCCGTGAAGGGCCCCATCGGTCCCGCGCAGTCCCTTGGCTTCCCGTACCGGGCGACCGCCGGCACTGATGCCTCGTGGGTCGCCGAAGTGACGACCGCCACCGAGGACACCACGCTGGCTTACGGCCGTCGCGAGTTCAAGCCCTACAAGATGGCGAAGCTCATGAAGGTATCCCGGACCCTCCTGCAGCACGCCCCCATGGCCGAGCAGACCATTCTGGATGAAATGCGGCTGCGCATCGGGACTGGCGCCGAGAATGCCTACATGAACGGCTCCGGCTCCGCCCAGCCTCTCGGAATCTTCATCGCCAACGCCGCCGGCATCAACACCGACCGCGACGTGTCCACCGGCAACACCGCAACCACCGTCACCTTCGACGGCCTGCAGGAAGCCAAGTATTCCGTGAAGCAGCAGTACCACGCCAACGCCAGCTGGGTCATGCACCGCGATCTTGCCAAGATGCTGGCCAAGATCAAGGACGGCAACGGCCAGTACGTGTGGCAGGGCTCCGTCATCTCCGGTCAGCCGGACCGCCTCCTGGGTGCGCCTGTGTATATGTCCGAGTATGCGCCCAACACATACACCACCGCCCTGTATGCGGCCGTTTTCGGTGACTTCCGGCAGGGCTACTGGATCGTAGATGCCGACGCCATCAACGTGCAGATCCTCCGCGAGCTGTACGCCGCCACCAACCAGGTCGGCTTCCTGGTGGACTACTTCGGCGATGGCGCTCCCGTGCTGCCTGAAGCCTTTGCCCGCGTGAAGCTCGGCTGATAAGCAGGGCGCCACACAGTGACGACAGGGCCGGCAGCAATGTCGGCCCTACGCATAACGAAGGAGGAAACACTATGCCTTCCTATCCTCTGATCAAGGAGGTCAAGCTCGTCCGGTTCTTGAATACGCTCGTCACCGCTGGTGTTGACGTTGCCGCTGTTGACAGCGCCGCCATCGACTGCCGCGGGTTCGACCGGATTCTCGTTACCCTGGACGTTGGCGCGACTGCGACCCAGAACGGAACGCTCAAGTTCCTGCTGGTGGACTGCGACACGAGCGGCGGGACCTATGCCGCCATCACCGGCGCGACCATTGGGACACATACTTTCGGCGCTTCCGGCGAGGCCAAAAAGACCCACGTCATCGACTGCGCCGTGGTTCCGACCCGGCCGTTCATCAAGGTGCGGTACCAGCGCGAGACGCAGAACAGCACCATCGATAACGGCTATTACCTGCTGTACAACGGCAAGAGACTGCCGGAGGCCCAGCCGACGGACATCAAGAATCAGGTGGTGGTGTAAATGTCGTTCGTAAAGAGCACTAACGGAACTGACAAGGCGTGCCTCACCAACGGTCTGACGCTGATCGTCGGCGGCACCGGCATCGCCGACATGACGCTTGCCGCTCCACAGCCCGGACACAGGGCCGTCATTCGGATTGCTTCGCTGACCAGCGGCTCTGTCGTCGTGACTTGCCCGGCCGGCGTAACGTTTGACGGGACCAACAACACCGCCACATTCGACGCGGCAAATGAAGCCCTCTCCTTGCGGTACAACACATCGACCGCGTGGGCTATCGAGCTGAACGTCGGCGCCGTGGCGCTCTCGTCTGTCTGATGATGGTCAGACTCATTTCTCGCATGGCCGGCCCTGGCGGGTGTTACTCGCCGGGGTCGGTCATCGACTTGCCTGGACCGGAGGCGCATGAGCTTGTGGCGCGCGGATACGCCTTGAGCATGGAGCCGATGGCAGAACCACAGCCGGAGGGCGGTGAACAGAATGTTCGTGACAAAACACATAGTGGACATCACAACCGCGGCGGACGGAACCGCTAGCGGATACACGCCGCCTGTGAACGGGCGGATTCTGCAGCTTCAATACACCAAGGACGGCACAACGCCATATGACAATACCGTCGACTTCACAATCATTGCCGAGGACTCTGCGACTCCGATCCTTACTGTGAGTGATGTAACGGCAACGACGCGATATGTGCCGCGGCAGGCTACGCAATCGACCGCTGGTGTGGCCGCGCTGTATGCCGCAGACGGAACGGCCGTCAACGACTACGTCTTCATTGCCGGCGAGCGCGTCAAGATCACGCTTGCCCAGGGCGGCAACGCAAAGACCGGAAGATTCATCGTTTGGGTGGGGTGATGTGATATGGCGTACAAGGTCGTGTCCGTTACTGCCGAGCCGGTATCGCTGGCCGAGGCGAAGGACCACATCCGTGTCGATACGGATGACGCCGACCCGTACATCGCATCGCTGATCACGGCGGCGCGGGAGCTGGTCGAACAAACCATCGCCAGAGCACTGACGCCGCAAACCATCGAGCTTTACCTGGACGCCTTCCCTCCTGGGGAAATATCGCTTCCAATGCCGCCGCTGACGTCGGTCACCAGCCTGTCGTACAAGAACTGCAACGGCGTTACCACGACGTTGACGGCCAACACCGATTACCTTGTGGACGCCGACAGCCCGACTGGCCGGATCGTTCCGGCATACGGGAAGGCGTGGCCGTCCTTCACACCGTGGCCTGTCAACCCGATCAAGGTTGTTTATGTGGCCGGAACGGACGCGACGCCGCGGCCTATTGTGCAGGCCATGCTCCTGATGATCGGACACATGTATGCCAACCGAGAAAGCGGAGCAAGCGAGGCGCTGCGCGATGACGCCGTGCGGTCCCTGCTGGCGCCGTACCGCAATAGGTGGTGGGGCTAATGGCTGGGCTTGTCAAAGTAGCCGCGGGGGACCTTCGTCACCGCGTAACCCTGCAGTCGCCCACATACACCACCGACGACTCCGGCGCACATGTGCCGACGGCATGGACCAACGCCGCGACGGTGTGGGCCAAGGTAGAGCCGCTGTCCGATTCCATGCGGGCGCAGGCGGCGCAGGCATACGGCAGCATGTCGCACCGGGTGACGATCCGCCACTACAGCGCGATCCAGTCCGACTGGCGCGTGAAGTACGGCAACCGCTACCTGTACCTGGTTGGGCCGCCGCGGGATGTCGACGAACAAGGCGTCTACATGGAGCTGCGGTGCGATGAAGGCGAGGTGATCGCCTGATGCCATCATATACGTTCGAGGAATCCATCAACCAGTATCTGCGCAACACGGCCGGCGTGGCGTCGCTTGTGACGACGGGGGCGACAAAGCGCATCTACATCGACCAGGCGCCAGCGGAAGCGGCTTTGCCGTACATCGTCTTTGCGGTGCAGGGCGAGACCGTCGAAGAGACGTTCGCGACCCCGTCCAATACGCTGCGCCGTGCGTCGCTCGCCATCCAATGCTGGGCCGACCGGGCTACGACCGGGACGCTGACAGCCAGGACGATTGCCGAGGCGGTTGTGACGGCGCTGACCAACTACAAGGGGACGCTCGTGACTGGCGGCAAAACCGTATCCGCCGTGAATATCGAGTCTATCGACAGCGAGCTGGCGGAAGACGCCGGCTATGACGACCAGCGAATCGGCCGGACCGTGCGATGTGCGGTCTGGTACTACGGCTGATCGAGGGGGTGAGATAGTGCCAACATTCCTACACGGCAAGGATACACAGATTCTTGTCAACGGGATCGACCTGACCTCGTTTTTTACGTCCGTCAACCTGTCCCTCGAATCACCGGCGCTGGATGTGTCGACGTTCGGGCTGACGCCCAAGGCGTTCATTCCGGGGCTTGTGTTCAGCGGGACCGTCTCGCTGGACGGCCTATGGTCTGGCGCGGCAAACGACGCGGAGGACATCCTGCGGACAGCCTTCCTGGCCGGAAACACCGCGTACCTGTCATATCTGACCGGATCGGGGGCCGCCGGGTATCACGGCTATTATCTGCCGGTCAAACGGACGGGTCACGCGGTCACGTCCAGCATCACGGATGCGGTGCGCATATCGGTTGACAACCAGATCACCGGTGCGCCGCTCATGGGAATATCGCTCGGTGCGCTTGCCCAGCGGACCAACGCATCGCAGACATTCGCCGGTGTGGACCTGGGTGCCGGGTATACTGGGACGCTTGCCGCCGGCGCGATCCAGGTGACGCAGTTCACGGCGGGGGATTCGTCCATCACCGTGACCATCGAGACGGCGGATGACAGCGGATTCTCATCTGGGCTTGCGACTATCGTCACATTCACAGCCACCGCCGTGGGCGCCTACTCCGTTGCGGAGTCGGCGCAGACGGTCAAGCGCTACGTCCGGCTCAAGGCGGCTTGCTCCGCCGGAGAGACCATCACGCTACAGGGACTCCTGCAGGCCAGATAACAAGGAGGATAACCAATGGCTACTTTTCTTTCAGGAAAAGTATCTTCAATCAAGGCCGACGACGTTGGTGCCACACTTCGAACATTCTCCGATGTTGCCTCCAATATCCAGCTAAACATGAACATGGAGACATCGGACGTTTCTGCGTTCTCCCAGGCGTACAAGTCTTTCATTGCCGGGCAGTACAGCGGCACGCTGTCGTTCGACATTATGTATGACGCGACCGCTGTTGGATACCTTAACGCGCTATTTCTCGCCGGGACCGCGACAGACATCGAGTACAGCCCAGCCGGCGACACCGTGGAGTACGGGTTTAAGGGCATCATCTCCAGCATTAATATTTCATCTAATCTCTCCGACGCGGTGAAGGGATCTGTCACGTTCCAGATCACCGGCGCAATCGCCCTCGGATAAGGAGGCTCAATGAGCAAGGTCAAGGCGTTATTCGCGGCGGCAGGACGGCAGTACAAAGCCGTGGAAGTGGCCGGAGGAACGGTTTATATCGGGAAGCTGTCGATCGCCGACAGGGAAAAGTATACGGCCGTCATCAATGAATCGTGGAACCGGGCGATGGCGATAATCGTCCAGTGCTGCACGTATGACGACGATGTCGGAACGCGTGCTTTCGGAGATAGCGTGGACGAACTTGACGCCATCATGCAGGCGCCACAAGAGATCATCGACAAGCTGGCCAACGAGATTCGGGTATTCAACGGGGTAGGCATTGACTCCGATCCGGTCAAGGATGCTGCAAAAAACTAATAGCCCCGACCGACTTGCGCTTTCGGTTCGGCCTTGCACGCGAGCTGGGGATGACGGTCGGGGAGTTGGATCAGATGTCGCTCGACGAGCTCGACCACTGGAAGGCGTTTTACGCGCTCGAAAGGGAAGAGATCGAGCACGAGCGAAAACGGAAGGGAGGCTAGGCGGTCCTGCGTGGGCCGCCCACCCGTCCATGGCGTCAAAGGTTAAGACCAGCATTAAAATAGAAGGTATGCCGGAACTATTGAAGCAGTTCCGGGAGCTGCCCGATGAACTGCTGGAGGCGGCCAACAATGCAGCCATTCCCGTTATGCAGGCGGGTGTCCAGGAGGCCAGGGCAATCATCAAGCCTGCCGGGAGAAGCAGAACAAGCGGATCGAACCAGGCGCACCCACCCGGCTTTCTGGCCAGCAAAGTGACGGTGTTCAAGGTCGATAAAGTAAAGCGCGGCAAGCATCGCGTGTGGACAACGATCGGCGTGCCCCATGGTGTCGGAGCGGCATACTACATCCCGCTGAACCAGGGGCATGCTGTGGTGTCTCACGGCAATAAGACGAGCAAGAAAACAACGCCCGTTCCTTTTCTGCAACGAGCTTTCAACGCAGTGAAGGGTAAGGCTCAAACGGCAATCATCAACGCAATCAACCAACGCCTTAAAACGTACAAGTAGGAGGTGCCGTCGTGGGATTTCTAAAGCAACTCATGATCCGCGTCGGCGCCGATACCTCGGCCGTTGACAAGGAGCTGAAGCGATCAGCAAAAGAGGTACAGCAATTCGGCAAGAGCCTGGAGCGCGTCGGCGCAACTATGACCAAGGCCGTAACGCTGCCGATCATCGCAACGGGAGCCGCAGCTCTCAAGCTTGGCACCGAGGCGATGGAGACGGAGGACAAGTTCAAGTTCGCCTTTGGGTCAATGGAGCAGTCGGTTCGCAAGTGGTCGGAAGCGTTCTCCGAAACGGTCGGACTCGACTCGTTCTCGGTGCGTAATACGGCGGCCGACTTCATGGTTGCGGCGAAGGGGTTCGGTATTGCTGGCGACGAAGCCGCAAAGTATGCGTCACAAATGACGGAGGCGGCGTTCGCAATCGCCGAGGTCTACGAGCAGGATGACAAGATGGTGCAAGACGCCATCATATCCGCACTTAAGGGGCGGACTACGCAGCTCAAAGAACTTGGCATCGTCATCGACGACAACACGACGAAGGCATATGCCTACGCTGCCGGGATCGCCAAGGTCGGCGAGGAGCTGAACGCGACGCAACAGGCACAGGCCATCATGGGGCAGGTGTCCATGCACGCACAGGATGAGATGGAAAAGTTCGCAGAGGAAGGTAAGAACTGGGCCGACAGAATCAAAAACCAGGTCACGGAGACATTCAAGCGGTTCGGGACATCACTCCTCGAGTCTGGGGCCTTTGATAAGCTTCTCAACTTACTGAACCGGTTTCTGCTGGTGGTTGAGGATATCGTCAACGCGTTCGCCAAAATGGACCCGAAAACGCAGGACTTCCTGATATGGGCGACGCTGGCCGGGGCTGCGTTTGGCCCAATCATAACCGGCGCCGGGAAGCTGATAGGCTCCCTTGGAACGATGGCGTCCAAGATGGCGTCGGTCGCTGGCAACGCCGGTATCTTCGCAAAGATGTCATCCGGCATCTCCAGCTTCATGCCAATGGTAGGGGCTGCTGTCGCTGGTGTCGCGGGCATGGCGGCCGGAGTCTACGCGCTTGATACGGCGCTGAACGCGCTCGGAACAACCGGGGCAATCAAGTACAAGTCAATACTGTCTGACCCGCGTCCCGACCCGGTGAAGAACCCGGAGAAGTATATGCCCTCTGGCGGTAAGGTGGCCTGGGAGGGGATGTCCGGTGGCGACTTCAAGCTGCCGGAGTGGAAGGGTTCCGCAGAGGACATGTACAACCAGAGTGTCGGGAAGTATGAGACCCTGGAAGAACAGATGGCTAGGGCGCAGCAGGTGTCCGAGAGTCGGTTCAAGCAGATGATGGCAGAGATGGAGGCCCAGGCCGAGGCGGAGAAGAAGCGCCTTAAGGAAGAACAGGAAGCCGAAGAACGCTACCAGGAGAAGCTGCGGCGGCGGGAAGAAATCATCGGCGGTATCCGTTCCGCCTTCACTTCCCTGGCCCAGTCCATGCGGGATGCTGGCAAGAGCTTCATGCAGTTCACAAGCTACTTCGAGATATTCCAGCGGGAAACGCTCAACCCGCAACGGCTGGTCAACCGGATGAAGGGCCAGCTCAACGCCATGATCGAGTGGCAGTCCTCGCTGGCGAACCTGTCCAAGCGGGGCGTAGCCGGCGACATCATGACGGAGCTGCGCGGCATGGGTCCGGGTGCGGTGGACCAGATCGGCGCACTGGCCCGGATGGACGACGCACAGCTCAACGAGTGGCTGTCCATGTACCGCCAGCGGCAGGGCATCGCGTCCACCGAGGGCGACAAGTACGCGACGAGCCAGTGGCGGGCGGATCAGGTCATCGAGAACATGACCAACAACATCACGATCAACGAGGCGAGCGACCCGGAGTACATCGCGAACTTGGTGGTAAAGAAGCTGCGACTGGCGGGGGTTCGGTAAGTGACCCGCGCAATACGGGCGCGGCGGTCCTGGTGATCGTCGCCGTCCTTCTCATGCTGGTGCCGGAAGGAGGCGCGACGGTGGCGTATACAGTCAAGATACTCGAGAAGGGCAGCAACCTGACGGCCGTGTCCTCCAAACTGGTGCCCAACATGTTCCAGTCTATCACGGCGGGAGACTATACGGCATCCAACTGCTCCATATACATCAGCAGCCCGCTGCGGATATTTGTCATGACCGGCAACGCGGCGGCTACGGGGTTTACCGCTCGATACTCAACATCGACGGCTTATGCGTCAGGGAAAAAGATATATCTGTACGGCAAGATGCGCACGACGGACGCCAACATCGACCGCATATCTTGGGTCGTCGGGGCGTCCACAAGCGGGTCCGCATACGGGTGGACACAGGCCAACCCGGTGAAAAACACCTGGTATGACATATCAACTGTCTACACGACGCCGGCCGGGTGGTCTGGCAATCTGTACCACAAATTCGGTCTGGACGAATCGGCAGGCTCCAACACAAAAGTGATGCAGACGCGATACTGGGTCGCACTCGACCTTACTGCGCTCTTCGGCGCCGGCAACGAACCCGACGCATCCACCATGCGGGCGTGGGTCGAATGGCGGATGAAGGACTGGATATTCCAGGACTGGTACGGCACGGCCGACCGGTTTTATCGGCTCGAGAACATCACTAACCACGGCTTCACAACCGGAGACATGCGGAATGACACAACGGCGGACACAACCAATATCGCCGGACTCGGCAAGTGGGCGCCGGTGTACGTCATCAACGCCAACTGGTACATGGCGGGCGTGGCTAGCGTATCGGCTATCCTGGGTGTCGGAGACGCGGTGGAGCCGTACTACCAGACGGATCGCACGGACAAGGTGATCTCCAAGTCCCTGCGGCTCAACCTACGATCGGATGCAGATGCCGAGATGACGTGCGACATGCTGGCGTCGTCCGCGTGGCAGCCACAGCTTGGGATGACCGTCATGGTGTATGACGGCACAGAGCTGGTCCACACCGGCAAGATCAAGGAGATCAACCGGAGCAAGTACAATTCGACTTACTGGAAGGCGTCGATCCGGGTCGGAACGCTGTCGGAGGTCGCGTATCGAGCGCCGGCCGGGTGGACGTCCGGAATCGACTACAGCACATCTGGTGCCGCCGCAGAGTATGTGCGGACCACCGGCATGTCGGCTTATAAGCTGACGGCCAATTCGGCTCCATGGCTCGGCATTCTGCAGGGGCGCATCGAGGACGGACTGTCCAACATCGGAGAGATCGACATATCCGGGCGTAATGCGGCGGACGTACTCAACCAACTGGCGGAGGGCGCCGGGTTCATCTGGTACATCGACCAGTACCGCAAGCTTCACTTCCGCAGCCCATTCCAGACGGCGGTTGTCGCGGCACACGCCCTGGTGGATGGCAATGGCTACACAGACTACAAGGACGTGGAGTATCGCCAATCCGTCGACCAGTACCGGACACACCAGGTCATAACCGGCGGGTACGGCGACGATGGCTACCGTGTCCGCTCCGTCAGGTCGCTGACCGACCTGTCCATCACGGCGCCGATTACGTCGACAACCGAGGCGTGCGGCAACGATTACAGGTCCACCATCCACAATGAGGTGTTGTGGAATACAACCGATGCACAGACTGCGGCTGACGCGGCTTTGAAATTGTACGGGTCGCAGGTGCCGAGCGAGATCACGTTTGATTCCGGATCGACCGACTGGCGGCCAAACACAAGGCTGCAGGTGCAACTGGCTGCGCTGGGGATCGCCTCCAGCGTCTACTTCAACATTGATTCTGTCGAGCTGTACGACATGGACGGGATCAATGTACGGGCGCGGGTAACCGCCTCGCAGCGCGATACAACGTACTACGGCATGGCGCCAAACGAGGGACCCAATACGGCGCTGGCATCCTTGCAGCAGGCCGCGGCCAACTCGGCGCTGGCGGTCAGGCAGTCCACGGGCACGTTCACGCCGACGGTGCAGGGTTCGACCGGCGCGGGGACGTACACGTACACGACCAATACCGGGTGGTACATCAAGCACGGGTCGCTGGTGTTCTTCAACTTGGCGATCCAGATCAACACGGTTGTCTCGGCCGGGTCCGGTCGGCTGCAGATCGCCGGTATGCCTTACGACTCCGAGAACACGCAGGTGTATCCGGTCATGAGCAACGGGCCTGGGTTCGGCACCAGCAAGACGGCGCTGTTCGCAAGGCACAACGACAACACCAAGATACTGGACCTCTACGGCGTACAGAATAACGCCGGCGCGACGGACGCGCCCATCAAGGACCTGGCGGCGGGCGAGTGGATTCGGATCAGCAGCATGTATCAGGCGCAGAACTAAAGGGAGGTGCCCATGGCAAACGTACTGACAATCCTCGGCGACAGGCGGGCGGCGTTCTCGCCGTCCGTGCTGGCCATGCAGAGCGACAACCTGACGCCGCTGACGGTGACGTTCGATGCGGACGCACTGGACCTGTACGGCACCAACCCGACGCTCTACATCGACTGGTTACTACCGGACGCGACGGACCTGTACACCGGGCCGTACACTCCGGCGGCGTCGGTGGCGGTGACGATACCGGACACGGTACTGGCGCAGGAGGGTACGCTTCGGGCGCAGGTGCGGGTGTCGGACGACGAGGGACAGGTGTGGCGGTCCATGGAGGCCCACACCGTGCTTCGCCGCGCCCTGACGGCTGACGAGCCTGCCGGTGCGCTGGACCCGGCGCCGGACTACTGGGGCGCATACGACAACGCGCAGGCGTATGTGACCGGCAACGTGGTGTATTACCAGGGATCGTCTTACATCTGCATCGCGGACAGCACCGGCAACCTGCCGACGGACACCGACTACTGGCAGATCATCGCCATGGGCGCATACACTGCTGCCGTCGAGGGAGGATACGAGGGCACGGAGGCACAATTCATCGCCGCGCTGGGTGCGCTATAGCACAGACCAGACGGAGTAATCCATGGACATCAACGATACCACATGGCTGATCATGGGGGTGGTGTGCCTGCTATGGCTATCCACCCTCATCGTCCTGACACGGAGGTAGCATGAGAGACGACCGCGAGGTTATCCGACACGACCTTGGCGTGGACCGCCCTGGCATCCGCATCTACCCTATCGCCGACCTACACATCGGGTCACGCGACGTGGACGAACAACGCTGGCACCGCTGGCGGCAGAAGCTACTGGCCGACCCGAACGCGTACATCGTCATCGCTGGCGACATGATGAACAACGCCATCAAGTCATCGGTGTCCGACTGCTACGGCGAGACCATGCGGCCAAGCGAGCAGAAGAAATGGCTGGTCTCCCAACTGCGAGACATCCGGGACCGCATCCTGTGTGGCGTGCCGGGCAACCACGAGGCCAGGTCACAGCGCGAGGTGGACGACGATCCGTTATACGACGTGTTCGCGAAGCTGGACCTTGAGGACGTGTACCGCCCGGTCTCGGCTTTCTTGTGGATCAAGGTCGGGTACAACGCGCAGGAAGGGCCAAGCACCCGCCTCGGCTACCGTCTCCAGGTCACGCACGGCACCGGCCGCGGGGCACTTACCGGCGGGGCGGTCAACCGCACTGAACGCGCCTTGCGATACTGCGAGGGGCTGGACGTGTATATTTCAGCCCACTGTCACAAGGCACTGGCCACCCGTCCCGCCGTGATGACGTTCGACGTGGCCGGAGGGCGTGGGCGGTGCCGCATCCTCGACCGTGACATCCTCAACGTCGTCGCGTCGCCGTGGCAGTCCTACGCCGGGTACGCGATGGCCAAGCAGCTATCCCCGTCCTCGATGGCGGTCAATCATATATGGCTCGATGGGCGTGAGAAGCACGCATCAGCAACGATCTAGCGGTGGAGGCGCTTGTACGATGGCGGGTGAAGATTTCAGCAGAATCATGGACAAGCTTGACGCGATGACGCGCGAACTGGGTAGCATCGGACCACGGCTGGATTCGCTGGAGGAAGCCTTCCGGTGTGCCCGCCAACTGGAAGGCCGCGTCATCCTGGTAGAGTCCGCCGTCAGGGCGCTCGCCGATAACTGCAAGGCAGTCCAGGACGCAAAGGACAAGCACCGAATCCCATGGCAGAACATCATACCCGCCATTATCACCGCCGCGATCCTGGCCCTCATGGGGGCAGTATTCGCGCTCGTGCTCAAATAACACATAGGAGGCTAGTACAATGAAACAATCCCGCTGGAGATCATCCGTCCTGTGGGCGTCCATCGTCGCCCAGGTCATCGCAATCGGACAGCTCACCGGAGTGTGGGCCAAGATCGGCATCGATGCCGGATGGCTCGGCGACGTGCTGGCCGCCGTCCTGCAGTTGCTCGTCATCGTCGGCGTGGTCAACAACCCGACATCTGCTGACAGCTGGTAATGCCCATGCTGGAGTATCGCGGCAAGGCCGCGGACTTCGCGTCGTTCCTCCGCCGTACCGTCGGCAAGGTCGGGTACATCATCGGCACCCGCGGCCAGCTGTGGACGCTCTCCATGTACGACCGCTGGATCGAGAACCCCACATGGGGGGCGTACCTGACCAACCTCAAACAGTACGGGAAGAAGTGGATCGGCCACATCGTCGCCGACTGCATGGGCTGGTACGAGATGTGGTACAACGGCGGCGACCTGGACGAGCCGCTGTCGATGACCACCAAGTACCCGGACATCAACACCTATGCCATGTACGACCTGGCCCGGCGTGAGGGCCTGCCCAACGGCTCCATCGAGACGCTTCCGCAGGACTGCCCGTACCCTATCGCGGTCGGGTATCCCGGCCATGTAGGGTACTATCTGGATGGCGTCGTCTACCAGTCTGCCGGACACCAGGTCGGCACGCTGACAACGCCGATCAAGGAGTTGGTATGGAATAAGCCCTGGCAGTACTGGTATGCCCTGCCGTGGCTTAACTATGAGGGATGGTGGGAGACTGTGCTGCAAAGAGGATCAAAGGGAGCCGACGTGACGGCGTGGCAGGCCGCTCTGCTAAAGGCTGGGTTCGCCCTGCCGCGGTTCGGTGCGGATGGTGACTTCGGCGGCGAGACGGAGACTGCGACAAGGGCGTTCCAGACCAGCGTCAAGCACACGGCTGACGGCGTGGTCCGGCTGGCCACGTACTCCGCCATGCTGGACGTGCTCCGGGCCATGCCGGGCAACGCTGCCGCGCTGGAGGCCGCACAGGCCGAGGCCGTGGCCGCGAAGAAGGCGCTGGACTCCGCACGCCTGGAATACGCCAGGACGCAGGCATCGCTGGAGGACCACGTCCGGGCGCTGTCCGCCGCTACCGCTGACGCCGCGTCCTGCCGTGTCCTGCTGGCCAAGCGTGACGAGGCCATCAAGGCGTGGCGCACAGCCAAGTCCGCGCTGGAGGCCGTCGAGTCGCAACTCATGATTGGATAAGTAATCCGCGCCAAAGTCGAAAGACTAATCGAGCCAATGTCGAAAGCGTAGCGACATGCACGTAACATGCACGTGGCATGTTAACGTCAATCGTTACCGTTCTTACCGTCTGACGTTAAGGGCCGGGGGAGTGATCCCTCGGCCCTATTTGCATTTAATTCCGGGCTGTAATTATGGGATATTCCGCAATACTACGCTCTTGCATAATGCGGTCTTGCATAATGCTTCCGATAACGAACAGCCGTTCTGGTAGATGTTATGGTAGATGTTACTACTTGTAACAATACGCGGTGACGCATTGATATTGTACGGATGTATGACGGAAACGAACCCGGAAAGCGGCCCGGCTGTAGACTTCTGTCCTCTGCTGTCCACTAGTGGGTAATGGCGTACGCCTGGTTCGGGACCAGGAAGTCGCAGGTTCAAGTCCTGTCACTCCGACCATACAGCCAAGCGGGTTTCCGGGTTTCAGCCGGACCCGCTTTTTTGTCCTGGTAGATGTTCTGGTAGATGTTCGGTAAAACTGCTTACTTTCGAGCTACCCTCAAAAATGAAAGATGCGCGGCTGTCGACTGCATTAGCGGCCTGTTCCAGTACCTCCGCCGTGAGGTGCTGGTACAGGTCCAGCGTCTGTGTCGCGGTGGCGTGGCCCAGCATCTGCTGCAACGCCTGGATGTCCACTCCCCTACCCGCCAGCGTCACGAACGTGTGCCGCAGCTCGTGAACGGATACGTGCACGCCATGCTTCGCGGCGATCCGCCGGATGGATGTGTAATACGTCCCTGGCATCACTGGCCGGCCTGTGTGGGATGGGAATACATGCTCGGACAGGACCATCTCCAAAGCGAGCATGGCCTTCTGCGCCTCCAGGATGCCCTGTAGCGCTTTACCCATCGGAATCCGACGTATACCCGCCTTCGACTTCGGAGGGCCTTCCGTGCCGTCCTTGTCGCGTGTGGCGTGGATGTGTATCCAGCCGTCCCGGATGTCCGACCAGCGGAGGGCCAGCAGCTCGCCGCGGCGCAGGCCGGTCAACAGCAAGAAGCGCACGGAGTGTATCCACCTTGACTGCTCCAGGGCGTGCAGCATGACGGCCACCTCGTGCTGTGACAGGGACCGACGCTTGCGGTTGTCCGTCTGTGGGATTCGTATCTTCCGCACCGGATTCGATGTGATTCGATTCAGCTCGAGCCAGGCGAACAGGGCGTGCAAGGTTGTCCTAGCATGGGCCATGGTCTTGCTGGACAGCCCGGCCTCGTGCATGGTGGCGATCACCGACTGGATGTCGCGAGGCGTAACAACTTCGACGTTCATTTCCCCGATGTTGGGTAAAAGCCACTTATCAAGGAGATATTGATATTGTTCTCTCGTGGACCGCCGACACAGGAGACTCACGTGCACGCGCATCCACTCTTCAGCGGCCCGGCTGACGGTGTATCCGGTGGGCGGCGCCTTCGCCCTGGCGGCTGCGATGCCGGCCTCCACTTCCCGCTTCGTCCGCCCGGTGGGGTGGACCTTGGTGCCGTTCACCTTCACCCGGCCCACCCAGCGGGAGCGGGATTCGTCCTTCCAGATGGAGCCGGAGCCGTTTACTCGTCTGCCCATTAGATTACCTTCCCTTGCGTCTGACAGAGCGAACAGGCCAGCCTGACAAGGGTGTCCACGTCGCTCTGTGGCAGACACCTGGCGCAAGCAAACAGCATAGACAATCGGGGGTTCCCGTGTATTGCCTCAAGAATGTGGTTGTCATCGTCGGATACTGCATACGATCTTTCGCCACTAACAAGATACTCCACGGTCACGTTGAGAATCTTGGCGAGGCCGATTGCCATAGCGAGCGACGGGACCTGCTTGTCATTCTCCCACTTGGAGATAGTGACGTGACTTCCGATGTCCCGGCCTTCTTCCATGTACCCGGCCTGTGCCAGTTTCGTGACAACATCCGCACCCCGAATATAAACCAGATGTAAAGAAAAAGCAACTCGAGAGCGATACGAAAGGAGGTGACAACATGGCGAGGACGAAACATCGGCCCTACCACATGGTCAGAGCGTACGCGGCGGTAAGGGAAATGACACTTGAACAGCTCGCGGACCAGCTTGGGATCACGCGGCAGACATTGGACAACAAGATAAGCGGCACAAGTGACTTCACTCTGGCAGAGGCCAGACTCCTGGGCAAAATCTTTGAGAAGGACCTCGATGATATTTTTTTAGCCTAGGACGTATCTGTCACGATACACTGTGTAGCTTGACAACTACATACCGCCAGAGTGTAGGCCCTGCCGATAAAACGCAGGTGGAACCCAATCCTGATATCAACTAAAAACTTTACATAAAGGTATTGACACCGCTATGTCACTTCGGTATGATCCACGTAGGGGAGGATCGAATGAACAGACAAAAAGCGAAAGCCGCCCGCGGCAACGGACGGCAATCAATGAGGGAAGATGAAAGGAGATCACGTGGATATTATACCAGATACCGCACTCCAAGTATTCACAAATCCGCAGTTCGGCGAGATTCGAGTTGTCGGCGAGATGTTCGTCGCGCAGGATGTAGCCCAGGCGCTTGGATACTACGACACCTATACCATGACACGCAGGTTGGACGACGACGAAAAGGGTACGCAATCACTGCGGACCCCTGGCGGCGAGCAGGACATGACGGTCATCAATGAATCGGGCCTTTACAACGCCATCCTCGGAAGCAAGCTAAAGACCGCCAAGACCTTCAAGCGGTGGGTGACTGGCGAAGTTCTTCCCACGATCCGCAAGCACGGTGTGTTCGCCACTCCGGACGCAATCGAACGCACTCTCAATGATCCGGACTACATCATTGGAATTCTGAACAAGATCAAAGAGGAACGGCAACGGCGCATTGAGGCCGAAGCGCAGATCGCCGTCTTGGCACCGAAGGCGGCATTTTACGACGACGTGTCCGGGTCCAAGGACGCAATCGCAATCGGAGAGGTCGCGAAGGTGCTCGGCATCTCTGGCCTTGGGCGAAACAACCTGTTCTCTAGGCTCCGCGAGCTTCGCATCTTGCAGCGGGACAACCTGCCATACCAGGACTACGTGGACCGCGGATACTTCCGGGTGATCGAACAGAAGTGGACAACGCCCAACGGAGAGACACGCATCAGTTTCAAAACGCTTGTTTACCAGAAGGGTCTCGACTACATCCGCAGGAAGCTTGGTGAGGCGTTTTGACCGTCTACACGCCGGAGACGGCATCCAAGGTGCTCCTACTGTCACGCAAGACCATCTACCGCCTGATCGAGCGCGGCGAGATCAACGTGGCCCGCGTCGGCAGGTCCATCCGAATCACGCAAGACGAGATAAGGAGGGTGCTATGTTCGACGAAATCGTTATCCAGCTCATCGAACGGATGTTCGCCCACTGTGGGAGACGGTCCCGCCATTACCGGAAGCTGACACCGATGGCGCGGTCCTGCGCCAGGGGGAGGATGTAATGAGAGAGTGGCTGTATGACGCGATCCTGATCTTTTTACTGGCCAGCATTATTTTCATCGTTGGGCTTCTGGGGTACATGGCCTACTTTCTCGCCACCGTCGACCCCTGCGACGTGAACCGCGACGGCCGCGTCACCCTGACGGACATGGAGATTGTCAAGGAACGGCTACTAGAGGACGCAAGATGAAGGCGCTTGTGTATCTGCAAGGTGGTGCCCTGCTGGAAGTGTCCATCAGTGAAACGCAGATGGGCGAAATCCTCGAAGGCCACAACGTGGTATTGCCATCCGGTGACGGCCAGCGCCGCATCTGGATCGCAGCGACTAAGGTGGCGGCCATCGTCACCGGGAGGAATGAAGATGTATGACCTCAACCTGATCCTGTACCTGGTGTTCGGCATCCCGCTGGCATTCGCGTTCTTCCAGCTGTTCCACGAGTGGATCGTGGAATACCTGCACTGGGGGGCCAAGAGGTGAGTAGAGGCGGATACAACATTCAAAGGATATGTGCAGAGATTCGCGCAGACGAGGAAAACAAGAAGGAGGGAACATGGGCACCCGTTCATCGGCGATGGCGCAGGATGCCGTTACCGCGCATGAAGTGCGCCAGCTGCGGCCTGGATCTGGAGGTTGAGCCAGGGTTTGGTCTGCTCCGATGCCCGGTGTGCCGGGCAGTATCGTTCCCGTGTAGCCGATGCAGACACGAAGGGAAGTGTGATGGTCCAAGCGAGTGTCCGCTGCGCGGCACCGACTGCGAAGAGGCCACATGGTCCAGGAAGGAGACGCGATGAAGCTGCACGACCAGCTCCGGCGCCTTATCGACGCCATGCACGAAGCCGAGTGCATCTGCCAGGACATCGAGGACGACCACGGCATCCGCATCGCACCGTGGGATAAGACGTTCGCGGTGATCGCCGGCACGGAGCGCCTCCGGGCACACTTCGCCGCGACCTACCCGAAGAGCATCACCCACTGGGTACAGACGGAGCTGCGGGACGGCAAGCACGTGGTGGACGACTACACCGCCACGTCGGTCGGCACGTTCGTGGCGCAGGGAGACTTCGACAGGGACGGCCGCCTCCGGTTCCGCGAGGCATACGAGCTGACACAGGAGGAGCGGGATGCCATCGCTGACGATGATGCCGTCCTTGGGTGACGGTGATGTCAACTGGTACGCACTCCTGATCGCGATACTAAAGGGCGTGTCCTGCGAGGCCGCCCTTGGCGCCATGGGGATAAGCCACTGCTGCGCACCAAAGCCGGCAGTCAAGCACAAGCCGGGAGAGAAGCACGTCTGGCGCAATCGCAACCGGGATATGGCCATCTACGCCGCGCACGATGCCGGCATGGGCCGGATCGAGATCGCCGAGCTATTCGGCATTACCACCAAGGCCGTCGGGCACGCGCTCGACCGTCGCAAGATTCACGTAGACCGCAAGGTGGTTGACCCATGATCCTGTTCATCCTCGGCGCCGTGATCGGTGCCACCCTGGGCGTGGCCCTCATGGCCTGCCTGACCATCAGCCAGGTCGAGAAGTTCAAGGAGGACAAATGAGCGAGTACATCGAGCAGATGGTGGACAACGACGAGATGCCGGAAGAGCTCCTGGCCGTAGGCGACACCTGGAAGATTCGGGACGACGCCTCCGCCGACTGGGCCATCCGCCGCATCGCCGCAGTAATCGATGACTGTGACCGCAAGATCGCAGTATGCAAGGAGCGCATCGCCAACTTGCAAAAGCTGATCGACAAGTATCAGCAGGAGAAGGAGGACCGCACCGGGTGGTTCCGCATCCGGCTCATGGAGTGGTTCGAGAGCGTCCAGCGGCGCGTGACCAAGACGAGCGAGAGGTACGACCTGCCGAGCGGACGGTTAGTACGCAAGTTCCCGGTGCCGGAGGTCAAGCGCGATGACGACGCCCTCGCGGCGTGGGCCGGCAGGTTGAGCTGGACCGAGGTGCTCAAGGTCAAGGTCACTCCAGACTGGGCCAAGATCAAGGCGGAGGCCACCATCGTCAACGGCCAGTACGTGATCGCCACCAACGACGGCGAGGTCGTGCCGGTGGAGGGCGTCACTCTGGTGGAGCGAGAGCCGACGTTCGAGGTGGAGGTGGGCAGATGACCGATCTGTTCGTACGCAAGGGCCAGTGTCCGCACTGTGGGGACAAGGAACCGACGATCATGCGTGACGGCCCTGACAATTATGCGGTGTTCTGCGTGGGCTGCGGCGCCTGTGGGCCGTGGAAGCGCGGACTGGTAGACGCCATCGAGGCGTGGAATAGGAGACCGGATGAAGCGAAGTGACACTACCGCCACCATCTACAAGGCGCTTGCCGCCTTCCAGCGCGACGGTGAAGATCAGAGACCGTGTCAAAGGGAAAATATTTTGCGTATCATTTCATTTC